>Ga0164313_10002060_pt1 | contig 18015 bp, 17 predicted proteins | sample GuaBasSedimGuay4_FD_113735 | JGI IMG/M metagenome (GOLD analysis project Ga0164313, IMG submission 113735) | Subseafloor sediment microbial communities from Guaymas Basin, Gulf of California, Mexico - Guay4, Core 4569-4, 0-3 cm | ecosystem: Environmental > Aquatic > Marine > Hydrothermal vents...
CGACGGTGAAGTGACTGGAAACTTGATAGGCGTGGCTGTCGTCGAGGCGACCTTCGACGTCAACCGGATCACCGATGGCGTTGTCTTCACCGACAATGAGCGAAACCTGGCCCGTGAAGAGCTCCCGGCCCCCGAGGCCAGCGGGCTGCCTTCGTTCTGAGGACGGGCGGGGGGGGCCTTGCCTGGGGGCAGGCGTTCGCGGTGATCGATATAGGCATGGGCTATGTCTAAAATGCAAAGTGCGTATTTGGTTTATGGAAACGGGGGCTTCACCTTCGAGACATGAAGAACGAATCCAGAACGAGTGCGCGTCGCCGAGCCCTCCGCGCCGCCCAGGTCGTCACCCTCGGCCTCGCCCTCGCCGGGGGTGGGGGCTGCTATGCGCAGCACGACCCGGACCCCGACCCCCATCTCGCAGACGCCACCATCGCCATGGACGACGCTGGCCAGCCCCTCTTCGTCGCAGACGCCGACGTTGCGCCTCCGGAGGTCGTGCCCGATACGGGCCCCGAGGATGCCGGCTCCCCGCTGACCGACTCGGGCCCGGGAGCGATGGCTGACGCCGCGATGATGACGGGCTGCATCGGCGTCGAGGATTTCAGCGCGTGCTGCGCCGAACTCGAATGGCCCTGCGATGGAGAGAACAGCTGGGGCTGTTGTGCCTGGGGCCCCTATTCGCCGCCGGAAGAAGGCGCCCTACCGACGCCGCGGTCCGTGAGTCAGCGGGTGGTCGCGTGATCGGTACGCTCTCTTTCGAGCTCGGGGACGGGATCCTCCGGCGCGAGCACCAACGCATCCTGAAGACCGTCCTGCGCCGGGGCGCCGAGGCACCGGAGCGACGCCCCGGTGAGACGATCGACACGTCGCGCTATGATGACGAGACACTGCGCGCGGCTCGCAACGTCTGGACCCGGCGCATGGTCAACGAGCACCACTCGGCGGCGGTGTTCACGGGGCTTTTGCCCCAGCTCATGGAGGCCGGGGCGACCCTCGACGTGAAGACCGCCGTGCTCCGGATGTCCATGGACGAGCTTCGCCACGGCGCCCTCTGCGCTGAAGTCGCCGAGGCCCTTGGAGGCAAACCGTCCGTCGAGGTCGAGCTCAGCACCCCGAGCCTCGCCACGCATCCGGGGGTCACCCCCGCCGAGCGGGCCCTGCGCAACGTCATCTTCATCGGCTGCCTCGCGGAGACCATCGCCGTGGCCTTCACCGCCGAGGAGCGCGACTGCACCGAGGACCCCTACGTGAAGAGGGTGATTACTCAGATCAGCGCTGACGAGACCCTGCATGCCCGCTTCGGGTGGGATTACTTGAGCCGGGTCGCGCCCCACATGACCGAAGAGCACCTCGGTCGCACCTCACGCTGGCTGCGTACGGCTTTCGTCTACCTCGAGCGGGAGGAGATGCTCGAGGTGCCCAACGTCGCGCCCCCGTCCGAGGTCCTCCGGGACGAGGGCCTCGCCCTCGGTGTCTGCGACAACCGCCAGACCCGGGAGCTCTTCTATGAAACCGTCGAGTCGGTGATCGTCCCAGGCCTCGAAGCTGTGGGCCTCACCGCCCGGGAAGCCTGGGCCTCTCGGCGCGCTGCCTGAGCTGCTTCAGAGGAGCGCGTTCAGGGCGGTCACGACGGGGCATCCGTCGCGGTGCGGGAGCAGCAGCCGGGTTCGGCGCCCGAAGACGTAGACGATGTCGCCGGTCGAGTTCTTGCGGCCGCCGCGGAGGGCGCTCAGGGGGAGACGATAGACCGCGTCGTCCCGCCGCCGGACGTAGACGTGACTCACGGTGACCTTCACCTCGTTCGGGTGTTCCCTCCATGGTGAGTCTGGCCCTGAAGAGAGCCAGTCCATCATCGCCTCGAGGGGCTCCGGGGAGGCGCGCTCGGCGACGACCTCTTCGGCTGGTTCGTCCCGGGCGCTCAGCCTGTAGCCGCCACGCTTCTCATCGGCCAGCGTGCGTTCGTCCGGGAACCCCGCTGCCGGTTCCCACTCGGTGTTCTGGGCGTCGAGCCAACCTCGGTGAACGACGTGGGGGAAGCGTTCGTCGAGGTGAGCGAAGATCTTCTCGACCGAAGCGACCCAGGCCTCTTCGTCGCTGCGGAAGCGTGCGAGGAAGCGGCGGCGGGTCTTGCCACCCATGTGGCGCCATTCGATTTCGAAGGTCGGGTAGGGGTCCGTCGCTTCGACGGAGACCAGGGTCTTGAACGGGAAGATGAGCTGGTGCATGCCAGCGCCCATCCGGAGCCCCGTGGGCTCGAGCTCGTAGTCTTCGGGGCGCAGCTCCACTGGGCGCAGAGTCTCCACCTCGCGACTCGGCACGACGAGGACCATGCTGCCGGTGCTCCGCTCGGTGGTCTCGAACTTCGAACCGTCGCGGCGTGCCCGCCGCGCTTTTTGTTCGGCGGCCCAGGCCTCGAGCTCTTCGGTGACGGCGAAGCGTCCCGAGAGGGCGTCGAGCCTTTTGCCGGTCTTGCGGTTCTTGGGGTTCTTGGGATCTTGCGTCGCCACGTCAGGGGGTCAGGGTCAAAGTCGCCACCTCGGCGGTGGCGCCGGGACCGAGGGGCACGTTGAAGGTGCCGAGGACGCGGCCGCCGAGGGCTATCGATACGCTCCCGGTCGTCGCGCCCGGTGCCGCCTCGTCGTCGGCCCGTTCACCGCTCACGTTGTCGCTGCGGTCGGCGCTGCCGTCGGTTTCTCCGGTGCCGTTTCCAGCGCCGCAGGTCGCGACGTGGCGGAGAGACACGACCACCGTCCCGGCGAGGGGTTGGGCGGCGGTCGCGCTCTCGATTCGCGGGTGATCCCCCTCGGCACACGCCCCGTCGCCTCCGTGGCTTCGAGAAATCCCCGGTGCCGGTTCCCCGTCGGGGCCGGTGACGACCAGGTCGATGTTGGCGTCTGAGCCCCAGGTCGCGACGATTGCCAACTCGCCCTCGGCGTAGCCGCAGCCTTCGTCGATGAGGCCGTCGCAGTCATCGTCCAGAGCATCGCAGCGCTCGTTGGCCCCCTCGGTGCACGCGAGCTCCATGGTGGTGGCCCCGTCGGCGGCGACCGCGGTCCCCCCCGTCGCAGGAGGCGCGGCCGGCGGTGTTTCGGGGACCGGCGTCGCGGGGGGCGTCGAGCCTCCGCACGCCATCAGCAGAGAGCTCACCAGGGCGGATGATGCGAGGATCAGAACGAGGCTCGGAAAGGCGTGGGCGGTGACGCGCATGGCGCGAAGCCTACCAGCCCCCTGAATTAGTTGGGCTTGTTGTCACGGGCTTCCCGCGCTGCCCGTTCGAGGGCTTCTTGAACGGTCTCCCGGGCCTGCTTGTCGATTTCTTCGTCGAAGACCAGGACCTCGCGGCCGTCGGGGCGGCGCTCGAGGCGGACGACGTTGCCCTGGGCGGAGCCTGCCTTGTCAGAGCGGCGCCCTTTCGGACCTGATGCCTTCTTGGTCTTCTTGGTCTTCTTGGTCTTCTTGCTCTTCTTGGTTTTGGGTCCCCGGGTCTTCAAGCGCGCAAAGAGTTTCCACGCCTCGGAACCGTCGAAGGGCGCGATGGGAATGAGATTGAACGCCGCGAGGGCGAGGTTCAGTCGGATGAAAGTGTCGGCGAGCTGGCTCCCGAAGACACTCGTCGGTGCGTAGACGAGCTGGGTGACGAGGAGCGTGACGATGAAGAGGGCTACCTGAAAGATGACGCCACCCCAGGCGATGATCGAGCTCTCGACGGGGCTCGGGTAGCCCGCGTATTTGCACAGGCCGCCGAAGCCGCTCACCTCGACCGAGAGCGCCTGGAGCCCAAAGCGCAGTACGAAGAAGAGGTGCCCGATCTCGTGCCAGATGATGACCAGCACGGCGCCGAGCCAGATCCCCGGCGCATAGCTGAAGCCGCTGACGAAGAGCGCGAGCAGAGGGATGCTCCAATGCGCCCGGACCGGCACCCCGCGGAGCTTGAAGAGAGTCAGGTACCCGCGTCTAAACATTCGCCACGAAATGTAATCACGCCCCGGTGCCGGTGGCACAGAGCTTTGATCACGCCGTTTTCCCCGAAATTCCTCCCATCGTATGGACGTGAGGGGCCTCGGGCACTACAGGGAGCGCCACCATGAGCGATCAGCGCACGGCCGAAGAGCATGTCCGGGGCCTCCTCGAGCACATCGGTGAGGACCCGACCCGGGAGGGGCTCCTCGAGACACCGGCGCGGGTCGTCCGCGCCATGGCCGAGCACTTCTCCGGCTACGGCCAGGACCCGGCCAACTACCTCTCGACGACCTTCAGCGACGTCGAGGGTTACGACGAGCTCGTCCTCGTCTCCGACGTCGAGGTCTTCAGCCACTGCGAGCACCACATGGTGCCCTTCGTCGGGAAGGCTCACGTCGCCTACATTCCCAATGGCCGGGTCGTCGGTCTGTCCAAGCTCGCCCGGGTCGTCGACGTCTTCGCCCGGCGCCTTCAGGTGCAGGAGAAGCTCACCGCGCAGATCTCCCGGGCCATCGCCACGCACCTCGAGCCCCAGGGGGTCGCCGTCATCCTCCAGTGCCAGCACTTCTGCATGTGTTACCGGGGCGTGCGCAAACCCGGCTCGTGGACGACCACCTCCAAGCTGCACGGCGTCTTCCTCGAGGACCCCGCCGCGCGTAGCGAGCTGCTCACTCTGATCGGTATGCCAAAGGCAATCGGCGCCTAAACTGTTGTGTTGTGGGGTCAGTAGCTCTTCGGCAGCTTTGAGGCGACGGCGCTGAGGGCGTTGAGCACACCGAGGGACCGGGCGATCTTCAGCTTGGGCCCTTCGACCTTGTAGTCGGGCGATACGAGGGCCTGGGCCACGTTCATCTGGCCACGGTCGAGCCTGCACCAGATGGCGTAGGGTGTCGTGGTCCGCGCCATCGTCACCTTCTTGTCGAAGGGGCGAGCTCGCATGGCGCCCGGGGCGTCTTCGACCTCGAGGTCTTGCCTCACCCGTCCCCGGTCGATGTGCAGGGTCTGGCAGACGTCTTTGCCGTCCGGGGTGTCGAGGCAGACCAGGGTGATCACGTCTTCGAATTTTCGAGCGGCCTTCTGAAAGCCGGCGTCGTCGTTGAGAGCGGCGACGTAATACTCCGCAAATTCAGGGGTCCAATAGCGAAAGATGTCGGTCATCGGCTCCTCATTTGGGACCCAAGGAAGGGGCCCCCGTGGGGTCGGATGGTAGGCTTCCGAGCATTCGATGGCGAGACATGCAGCGGCAATCGTGGTGATTTTTCTTGGGCTGTCGGGCCCCGACGCCCCTCTCGCGTCCCCCGCCCCGGGTCTCGAGGTCATCGCCGACGCTGCCCTCGCGTTCACTCCACCATCCCTCACCGCGGCCCTGCGCTGTGACACTCCGGTGAGCGTGCTCGGTTGGCTTTCGGTGGATCTCTCGGCCCACCCCGAGGACCACGAGTTCCGGGTGATCGCGACCTTCGGCGCTCCTTTGTCGGCGGAGCGGTGGCAGGGGTGTCGGGTCCTCGAGCTCGACATCGACGGCGCCCTCACCCGTGTTGAAACGCGCTACACCGGGGTACCCATGGAGCGCGGGGTCTACGACGCGGTCAACGTCGAGCTCACCATCGACGATGTGCGCCGGATCGCCGCGGCGCAGCGGGTGCGCGCCAACCTCTGCGGAGACGTGATGGAGCTCCCCCGTGCAGAGCGGGCCGCGCTGTCGAGCTTCGTGCGGCGCTTCGACGAGATGGCGACCTACGATGGCCCGCCGCCGCCGAGCCCTCCCGAGGACCTCGCCGGCGATGCCCACGAGGACGAGCCGCCGCCCCCGGACCCGCCGGCCCCAGCCTGACGCCTGTTCACGCGAGGGCGCGCTCGAGGAGCCGCTCTGGGCGATCGGCGAGCGAGAGCGCGCGGGCGGCTGCCTGGCCCCCGGGGCTCATCTTGGCCCAGGTTTTCTGGAGGATGACCACCACGGCGTCGTCATCCTTGTCGGCGATGAACGGCTCGCAGTAGTGGACGAGAAAGACGAGGCAGGCGACATCCTCGAGGGCTTGGGCTTCCGGATTCGTCGCGCGGTTCTTCTTGCGTACGATGCCCTCGACCGCAGCGACCATCGCGTCGTCGTAGCCGACCTCGCGGAGGATGGTGCCGGCGAGGGCTGCGTGGTGCTTGCTCGAGTCGCTGCGCCAAAGGAGATAACCGCTGCGATTCATCGGGTAGTTCTCCCGAGGCATCTCGAAGCGCTTCAGGTGTTGGGCCCGCACCGCGAGGCGGAGCGCCTCGGTCGCCCCACCCATGAAGCTGTCGAGGCGCGCGCTCATGCGCTGCGCGTAGAGAAGGCCCCTCGTACTGGCCCCCCCCTCGGCTTCTTCGAGGACCGGGTCCTCGCCGTTGGCGGCGTCGAAGCGCGCGATGGCATCGTCGAAGCGCGTCACTGGCAGGTTACCGGCAGGTCATGTGTGGGTCATGAGTGGGTCATGAGTGGGTCATCGGTGGGTTATCTGCGCATCCCGCGGCGCATCCCGCGGCGCATCCCGGACCCGCCGTTGTTGCGCAGTTGGTCCCGGATCGCCTCCTGGTGTTCGAGCTGCGCGTTCAGCCACTGCTCTGGGGTCGCCACGAAGCGTGCCCGGATCACCGTCTGGCGGAGGTTGGTTTCGCTCTGGATCGTGGCTTCGACTCGCCCGGTGACGGACCCTTCGTCGACCGCTTCGATCGTCAGCATGCCTTCGGTGCTGTGCAGGTATCGCGAGTTGCCGGCCCCGAGGACCACCGTGGCGACGCTCGAGTCTCGCCCGGCGTGGGCTGACCGGGTTTCGTCCGTTGCGGCCAGGACCGGGTAGCTCCCCGGCAAGAATCCCTCTCCGTAGAAGGTGATCATCACGCCGGTCTCGGCGTCTTCGCCGAGGAGGACCTGGCTCACCATGCGACTGCGGCCGAGCTTCGCTGCGAGCTGCCGGACCGGGTGCTCGAAACGGATGTCATCGGCGTTCCAGATGGGCAGGGCCACCTCGCCTCGGCCAGGGGTCGGCGCGGTCAGGGCGTCGAAGCCCGGGATTACTGGCTCCGCGGGGCGTGGTTCGACCCTCCGCTCGGGAACGACGACGGGCTCCTCCGAGCAGCCGAGGCCCATCGCCAGCCAGGTGACGGTCATCAACCCAAAGATCGTCCAAGACCGAAGAGCGCCCATGGTCCCTTATAGACCCCAATTATACTCTGAGGGGAACCACGCTCTCTCCCCGTGGTCGAAGCATCGTGCGCACCCTCAATCCACTCGCCTGTTCACTGCTCGTTTTGGCGTCCTTCTCGGCGCTTGGTGCTCCGGGCCGGGCCCACGGTCAGGCCCTCGAAGAGATGGCCCAGGACAGCGATCGTCCAATCGAGATGAGCCCCTGGCACGCCGCCCTCGAGAGGGTGGTTCCGCGTCTCGACTCGTGCCTCGTCGCCGAGGACGCCCTCTACGAACTCGGTCGGAGCTGGGAGCAGGTCCTCGCCTCCGCAGATTGGGACCCCCGGGCCCCTGCCCCCCGGGCCTGGGTCCGCCGCGCCGGGCCTCACTTGAGGCGGGCGTTTTTCAATCGGCGCCTGTCCGCAGCGGCTCGGAAGCTGGCCCTGGTCCTCCTGGTCGAGGTGCAGCACGAGAACATGCGCCCGGTCTACCGGCGCATGCTCGAGCTCGACCATTGCCCGACGGACTGGATATCCCTCGCGGCCCAGGGGCTCTCCCTCATGGCCCACCCCGAAGACGAAGCGGCCGTGATGCGCGCTTTCGTCGCCGAGGTGCCGGCGGACGGTCGGGCGCCGACGCCCTCTTCGTGGGCGCTCTGTGCAGCGACCGGGCGCATGCTCCGGGGCGACGTCGTGCCTCCCGACGTCGCGGCCGCGGTTCGCCGGCTCTTCCTCTTCGGTCCCCAGCTCGCCCTTCAGGTGTGCATGCCGCTCTTGGTACGCCTGCCCGACGCTCCGGCGTTGGCCCATCGCGTCCTCGATGGGGAGGACTGGCCGATGGCGGTCGTCGGCGACGACCCACGCAATCACGACATGCTCCATTGGTACGGCCGGGGCGGCGCTCTGATCCTCCTCGGGCATACCGGCGGCGTCGAGGCGATTCCACGGCTCGCGGCCGCGCTCGCCGAGGACTCGTTGATGGCGGCTCCGACCCGAGACGGGGCGGTCCAGGGCCTCGCTGCCCAGGCGGGCCCCGACGCCCGGGCACTCCTCCGGGATGCGCTCTCGGATGCCGTGCGGAGGACCCCCCGGGTCGCCCATGCGCTGCTCCGCCTCGGCGACGAGGAGAGCGCTCCTGCCCTGCTCCGGGTGGCCCTCGAAGGAAGCGGTCTCGTCGAGATGCGCATGAGCGCTGCCAACGCCTATACGCTCCTGGCATCCGGCCGCCCCGGTGCTGCCCGTCGTTGGGATAGAGCCCTCGCCCGGGCGCCCGATCTCGGCCCACCCTTCGAGGCTCTCGACGCGCGCATGGTGACCATGGTGGGTCGTCTGGTCGGCGCCGAGCGGTGCACCACCGATGATGCGTGCTGGGCCGCCGCGCTCCACGACCGGGACCCGCAGGTCCGGGCCCGCGCCTTCTGGCAGCTCGCCCGGCGACCCGCGTTCGACGAAGACGAAGAGCGCGCCCTCGCCGCGGTGGCTGCCGAGACCCTCGCCCGGACGCCCCCCAATGAGCAACACGACGTGGTCGCCGGAGCGATAGCGCTCCTCGCGCGCCTCGACCGTGACCGTGCGCGGCCGTGGCTCTCGGTGATCCGTAGGGCTCGCGTGGCCTGGGAGGGGCGGACCAACCCGATGGGCCTGCCCTTCGACATCCCCCTCGCGCTGGCCGAGCTCGAGCGCCGCCTCCTTTGAGCTCCTTCCTCTCGGATTATCGCGTTGGAGGCCCGCCTTCGGTACGGTAGGGCCTCGGGGTGCCGCCGTGTCGGTGCCGCACCGGCGCTGGAGACCGCATGAAATTGATCACCACCGTCGATGGTTTCGACGTGACCTATCGGCGCCTCGAGGGGCCCGGGCCCACCCTGGTCCTCTTGCATGGCGCCGGCCGCAATCACCTCGCCTGGGACGAAGTGCTGCCGAAGATCGGCGGCCTCGACGTGGTCGTTCCGAGTCTCCCCGGACGCTGCGGTTCCGAAGGCACGCCCCTCACGAGTGTTGGTGAGGCAGCCTCCTGGCTGCGAACCCTGCTCTGGAAGCTGGGTCTGTCCCAGGTGGTCGTGGCGGGGCACAGCTTCGGCGGCGCCATAGCCCTCGAGTACGCTCTCGGCGAAGCCGCGGCCGGGGCCCGGGGAGGACCAGGCCTCGCCGGCCTGGTCATGATTTGCTCTGGGGCCCGCCTCCGGGTCGCTCCGGCGTTGCTCGAGGAACTCGAAGAAGCCGCGAACGCCGGGCTGCACTCCGAACTCGCCGCGAAACTCACGGGCCGCCAGTCGGACCCGGACATCCTCCGTCGCCAGGAGGCTGCGGCGTCGAAGACGCCCAGCACAGCGGCCCTCGTCGACTGGCACGCGGCGAACGACTTCGATCGCATGGGCGACCTCGGCGGAGTCGGCTGCCCGACCCTGGTGATCGGCGGCGATGCTGACGAGCTGACCCCGCCAAAATACGCGCGTTACCTCGCGGACAACATCGAGGGGGCCCGCCTCGAGTTGATCGAGGGCGCGGGGCACATGTTGCCCTTCGAGCGCCACGACACACTCGCGTCTCGGTTGCACGACTTCGTCACCGAACTCGGCGAGGCGACCGACGCGGCGACCGACGACGCATCCGTCGCGGCGCCTCCATTTGGCTAGGGGGTGTCCCTAGTGCATAGGGTCAGGGCGCGATGGCGAGCTCGATGAAGTCGGCGACCGCATCCATCGATGCCGGTACGGCGCCGAACATTTGGGTGCCATGGGCGCCGTCCGCGTATTCATCGAATACCCATGGGCTGGGTGCCCCTGCCTCGAAGCCCTGGCTCCAGGCGGCCTCCGCCGTCGAGTAGACGAAGCGGATGGGCAAGGGGTCGAGGATGGCGCGCTGGTCGTTGATCTGTCGTTGGTTTTCCGTGTAACCGCCGCCCGTGAGGAAGACGAGGGCTCGGGCTCCGCGGTCCGGGTCGGCGGCTGTCTCCGCGACGAAGTCGAAGGCGGTCGTCGTGCCGTTCGACGCGCCCACCAGCACGATGCGGGTGGTGTCGAAGCCGCAAGCATGCGCGCCGAGAAAGTCGAAGGCCGCCTTTGCGTCGAGCCAGCCACTCGGCCCCTGGTACGCGTCCTCGGCGCTGACTCCGTCGGCGGCGACGGCGCCGCGGCGATTGGTATTGATGACCGCGATGTCACGGTCAGTGAGGCGCTGAATGAAGTCGGCGGGGTAGTTGGATCGGTTGTTCGACGGCGGGATCATGTGCAGGAGGATCGCCGCGCCCCCGCCGCGCACGCCCGAGCCGTAAAAATCGGCTTCGAGGGAGACGCCGTCGTCGGTGGTCAGGGTCACGGTCTCGGGGGTGCTTCCCACGGGCAGGCACGTTCCGGCGGGCGCGTCGGTCGCCGTGTCGGCGGCGTCGTTTGACGAGTCTACGGCGGTGTCCGCGCCTCCCGAGTCGACGGCCGGAGTGCCGCTGTCGGTCTCGTCGGAACTGTCGCTGCATCCCCAGGGCAGTAAGAAGAACAAGAGCGCCGAGAGGGGCAGGAGCACCAAGAGCGGTCTGGTCGCGGGCTTGTTCATGGAGGGCTTTCTCGAGGTACGCAGTCGCAGATCCCGATGAGGCGGGCCGAACCGCAGCTGTCGGCGATGAAGCGATCACACGCATCGACCCCGCGGCGGTACTGGTCCGCGCAGCGGAACCCGACGTTGCTGCAGTAGTGGTCGCAGCTTCGTAGCGTCGAATCTGCGAATCCGAACCGGCATCCGATCGCCGGCTCTCCACCGCAGTCCGTATAGCTCGGAACCGTCCCGGCGAAGTGGTCCGTGCAGGTGGGCGCCGGGCCCGTGTCGGCGGGGCCCGTATCCGGGGTGCCGCTGTCGCCTGGGCCCGCGTCCAAGACGTCGCTGTCGCGCATTGCAGAATCTACCGGGCCCGAATCCGTCGTGCCGCTATCCGGCGAGCCGGTATCGCCGGCCACAGCCGAGTCCCCGGCGCTCCCGTCGGTGAGCTCCCCGCTGTCGAGAGGGCCCGGCGGAAGGGTCGCGCTCGTATCGAGCGAACACGCCGAAACGAGTACCAGGGCGAGGGTGAGGACTCGGAGGAGCATCGAGGCGCGGAGCCTAGCTCAATCGGGTGCCGGGCGCCCGGTGGACGCCCGCCTTGGTTTTATTGGGCGAGTTCGTCGCGCAGGCGCTCGATGCCTGCCCGCTCGGTGCGGCGGAGCGACGGGCCGTCGAGGAGGGCCTGGACCAGAGGGCGCGCTTCGGGGCCGTAGATGTTCATCACCATGGCGCGGGCGCGGCGGCCGACGTTGCCGTGGCCGGCGAGGCGGATGATGTTGTCGCGCATCTCGGGGTCGGCGCGGGCGCTCGGGTCGAGGTCGTAGGCGCGTTCGTAGCGGTCGAGGGCGTCGGGGCGCCAGCCCCGGGCGTGGTAGCCGTGGCCGAGGAGCAGAAAGCCCCGGGGGTCGGTCCGGTTCTGGCGAATGTAGTTTTCGAGATTCTGCTCGGTGCGTTGGGACATCGCGCCCCTCGCGATCTCCCGCCGCGCCGCGACGAGGGCGCGCGGTACCGGCGCCGCCCACGGGTCGATGCCGGGTTCCTCGATGGGGTCCGGCGTTGCCGTGGCCGCCGGGGGAGCCGCGGGCCTCACCCCGGTTGCTGGTACATCGGGGTCCTCCGCTTCTTCGTGGGGGGGGGTTGGCGTCGACGGGTCTGACTGGCCCGCCGAAGCGGCGGCGGTCGCCGGCGTCACCGCGCCGGGCGGACGGTCCGCCTCGTCGCCGCCGCTGAGCACTGCAGTGAGCACCGCGGCACCCGCTGCGAAGAAGAGCAAGGCGGCCCCGGCGATTCCCAGGATTGCCCACGCGGTTCGCGGCGACTGGAGCGCGGACTGGAGGGCGGATTCCGGTGATGCATCCGGGCCGGACGGGGTCGCCATCGCGGCGGTCTCGGGGGTCTCTCCGGGCTTTGGTCCCGGGGGAGGCCCCGGCGTGCCCCGAGCCGCTACCGGCAACGCCGTCGGTGCCAGGCTGGGCCGGGGGATCTCGGCGGCACCCTGGTTGGGCATGCCCTGGACCATCGGCCTCGGAAGTGCGGCGAGGGCCGCGAGCATCTCCCCCGCATCGCCGAAGCGCGACCGCGCCTCTTTTTCGGTGGCCTTCGCGATGAAGCGCTCGAACTCGGGGGTGGGGCGGAGGCCCGGGCATACCTTCCCGAGGCTCGGCAGCGGTGCGATCAGGTGCTGACGGATGAGGTCCGGTGGGTCGCCTTGAAAGGGGCGTGTCCCGGTGAGCATCTCGAAGAGCAAGATGCCTGCGCTGTAGACGTCGCTGCGCTCTCCAGCGCCCTGTCCCGCAGCCTGCTCCGGCGACATGTACGCGGGCGTACCGAGAATGGTCCCCGTCTTCGTCAGCGCCGGGCCGCGGCCCTTGCGCTCACCGGCAACGAACTTCGCCAGGCCGAAGTCGAGGAGCTTCACGTGCATCGGGTCGTCGGTGAGGCGTTGGAGGAAGACGTTGGCGGGTTTGAGGTCGCGGTGGGCGAGGCCTCGCGAATGGGTGAAGGCGAGGGCGCGTAGGATCTGCTCGAAGATGGTTCGGACCATCGGGGCCCGGAGCGGCGCATCGCGGGCGATGAGCTCGTCGAGGGGCTCGCCTTCGAGGAGCTCCATGACCAGGTAGGGCGCCTCGTCGATGTGGCCGTAGTCGGTCACGGCGACGATGTGGGGGTGAGACATCGCGGCGAGGTTTTTGGCCTCGCGCTCGAAGCGCAGGCGCAGCTCTTCGCTCTCGCCGAACTCCGGCGACAGGACCTTGATGGCGACCTCTCGGTCGAGCTTGTCGTGGACCGCGCGGTACACGGTGCCCATGCCGCCTTCGCCGATCTCCCCCTGGAGGCGATAGCGGCCGTCGATGACGCGGTCTGGATTCGAAGCGGGCACGGGGACGCAGTGTAGCGCGATACTGAAAGTTGATGAACGTGTCTCGGGGGCTCAGGGGCAGGTGTCGCATCCGGCGCCGAACGGCGTGCACTCGTCCGGGACCTCCTCACAGCCCACCTTGCACGCGGGTGTCGGGCAGCCGCCCGTGGCGGTGCACATTACCTCACACGCGCATGCGGCGGCACAATCCACGGCCCCGCAGGTTGCTTCGCCCTCACAGGTGATGTTGCAAGCGCCACCGTCGCAGATTAGCGGTCCGTTGCACGAGTCATCGCCGATGCAGTCGATCGCGCATGCACTCGTGTTCAGACATCGCATCTCCCCGGCGCAGGTTCCGACCCCCTCGCATTCGAACGCGCACTCGCCGCCGTTGCAGGTGCCTTGGCCGCAGGACCCGGCGCCGAGGCAGGTCACGTCGCAGTCTCGCGACGGCGAGCAGTCGACCCCGCCGCCGCAGCTCCCCATCCCAATGCAGGAGACGACACAAGGCCCATTGCCGCAGGTGACCGAGGTGCACGCGTCGTCGTTCATGCACACCACTACACAAGGGATGTCGTCTGGACAGACCACCTCTTCACCAGCGGATCCGTTGATGATGCAACCGCCGGCTTCGCAAGAATCGCATCCCGTGGGACAGGGACCCGCATCCTCGTCGAACGCCGTGTCGAACGCCGTGTCGAACGAAGCGTCGAAGGCACCATCCGGGATGCCGCCGTCCAAGCCTCCATCGACGAAGTCGGCGATCGACCGGCAACCGATGCCTGGGATGCACCATTGTTCTGCCTCGCACATGTCGTGGCTTGCTTCGTATAGACAAACGCCGCCCGTGCAGAGAGGAGCCGCGCAGCCGGTAGGTGACGCCGGGCAGTCGCCGCCGGCGGCGCAATTGGTGAAGCCGCACGCGCCGGGGAACGTCTCGGTGCACTCGGGATCGACGCACCGACCTGCGAGGCACGCGGTGGCGTTTGCATCGCCGCCGGGGTCGGGGCACTCGATCCCGCGGCAGTCCCGAGTCATGACGACGATGGCCCCCAAGTTTCGTCCCTCGTAGGTGACCGCGACGGGTCGTTCGGCGACGATCCGGCCACCGGCGTCGACGAGCTCGACGCGCAACCGCACGGTGCCCGCGGAGAGGCCCGTCAGCTCCGCGACGCGGCGGCCCTCGATGTAGTCGTCGCCGTTCGCGACGGCCGTCTCGATGACCATGTCGGTTGAGCCGGCGCCGAGGACTAAGGTGCGCACGCGGGTGAACTCGGCCCCGGGGACGAAGTCGGTCTTGACGTCGAGGGCGAGGATCGCCGAGTCCCCTTCGCAGCCCGTGGTGCCGACGAGCACGGTGGCGGCGAGGGCGAGGGCGACCCCGATGGCTCGGAGGGCCCCGAGACGACTCTGCATTTGGTGACGGTGAGACACGGGAGCCATTCTACTCTTCGTCCTGAGAATTCGCATGGGCTGGGTGGCCCCCGGGACCATCGCCGGTAAGCTGGCCGCGATGGGTCGGGGTATATTCGCTTTTTCGTGTGGGTTGGTTCTTTTGGCCGCGGCCTGCGGTGATCCCGCGGAGCCCCCGGCGGACGGTGGCGCCGATGCCGCCGCTGACGCCGGCACCGACGCTGCCCTCGACGCAGGTCCCGACGCCGTCGTCGATGCCGGGCCTCCGCCGCCGTCGATGGCGGCTCCTCGGCCCTTCACCCAGTGGGTCGACCCCTTCATCGCCACCGGGGGCCTCGGCTTTGGGGTCGGCAGCGCCTACCCCGGCCCGGCCCGACCCTTCGGCATGGTGCACCCGGGCCCCGACACCATGGAGGAGGCGGGCCTCGCCCCCGGCTTTGCTCACTGCGCGGGCTATTGGTACGCCGACGACCACATCCGCGGCTTCAGCCACACCCGGGCTCACGGCATGGGCATCCCCGAGTACGGCGCGGTCATGCTGATGCCGACGGTGGGCATGGATGCGTCGAAGACGGGCCCCGACGGCTACGGCAGCACGTTCTCTCACGACACCGAAGAGGCCGCGCCCGGGTACTACGCCGTGACCCTCGAGGACCCGGGGGTGCGCGTGGAGCTCACCGCTGGCGAGCGCGTCGCGGTGCATCGCTACACCTTCGATGCTGGGGCCGACGCCGTCGTGCTCAGCGACGTCGGTCACCACATGGCCGACGTCGAGGCCATCGACGGGGAGATCGTCGTCGACCCAGCGGCCCAGGAGTTCTACGGCTTCAGTACGTTCTCCGCCGGATACTCGGAGCGCTTCGGCGGCATGCCGGTCTACTTCGTCATGCGCTTCTCGCGTCCGTTCTCGTCCCACGGCGTCTGGAAGGCGGGCGCGCTCTTCGACGGCGAAACGACCCGCGCCGGCGTCGACTCGGGGGCCTGGGCGCGCTTCGATGCGAGCACGGACACTTCAGTCGAGGTGGCCGTCGGCATCTCCTTCGTCGACCTCGAGCACGCCCGTATGAACCTCGACGCCGAGGCCCCGACCATCGACTTCGAAGGCACCCGCGCCGCGACCGAGGCCGTCTGGGAAGAGCACCTCGGCCGGGCCGAGATCGAAGCCCGGACCGAAGCCGAGTTCCGGACCTTCTATACGGCGCTCTACCACACGCTCCTGATGCCCACCCTCGCGACCGACGTCGACGGGGCCTACCGGGGCATCGACCAGGAGGTGCACGCCGTCGACGGTTTTACCTATTATACCGACTTCTCGCTCTGGGATACGTTCCGAACCCTGCACCCGCTGCTGACCCTGCTCTACCCGGAGCATCAGCTCAACTTCCTCCGGTCGCTCCTGGCGATGGGGACCGACGGCGGTTACATGCCGCGGTGGCCCCTCGGCATCGGCTACACCGGTGGCATGGTCGGCGACGGCGCAAACATCGTCTTTGCCGACTCCTGGGTGAAGGGCATCACCGACTTCGACCTGCGCGCGGCCTATGACATCATGCTTCGGACCGCGACCATGGCCACCCCGCCGGACTCGCCCTTCCACGGCCGGAGCGGAGTCACCGAGTACATGGAACTTGGCTACGTGCCGATCGAGGCGGCGGGGTCGAGCGCGAGCTGGACCCTCGAGGTCGCCTACATGGATCATGGCCTCGCCACCATGGCCGAAGCTCTCGGTGAGGACGCGGACGCCGCGGACTTCCGCGCCCGGTCCGGCAACTGGCGAAACCTCCTCGACCCCGAGAGCGGCTTCTTCATCGGACGCCACGCCGACGGCACCTTCGCCGACGTCGACCCCTTCATCTGGGAGGACTACTACTCCGAGGGCAACGCCTGGCATTACCTCTGGCTGGTGCCCCACGACCTCGACGGACTCGCCGAGGCCCTCGGGGGCCGGGACGCGTTCTTCGAGCGCCTCGACTACTTCTTCTTTCAGTCGATGCGCCGCCCCTACGTCTCCTTCGGTGCCGACATCTGGTACTGGCACGGCAACGAGCCGGACATCCACGCCCCGTGGATCTACAGCGCCCTCGGCCGCCCGGCGGAGACCGCCCGGGTCAACCGCTGGGTCGTCGATACGCGCTACGGCGACGGCCCTGACGGCCTCCCCGGGAACGACGACGGCGGCACGATGAGCGCCTGGTACGTCTTCACCGCCCTCGGCATTTTCCCCCTCACCGGCCTCGACTACTACCTGGTGGGCGGCCCCCAGGTCACCGGCGCGACACTCCACCTCACCGGCGGCGACCTCACCATCGAAGCCCCCAACGCCAGCTATCGCGCCTTCTACGTGCAAGACGCGACCCTCGACGGCGTATCCCTCGACCGCGCCCGGGTCGACCACGCCGACCTCGCCGGCAGCACCCTGCACTTCGAGATGGGCGTAGCCCCTTCCGACTGGGCAGCGCGCTAGCCCCTCAAGGCATACACCCCGCCGGGATGTCACCGGCGGTCGGGCAGAGGATGGTGTCTCCGTCGAGGATGAGATGGATGGAGTCGATGCTGCTGTTGCAGTTGGCGTTGGCGTGGCCGTCGCTGGACCGGCCGTCGCGGTACTCGGGGCACCAGTGGTTGATGCATACCTCGTTGGGCTCTCCGGCGATGAGCAGGAAGGTGCCCATGAAGACCGGGGTCGGGTCGATGCAGCACCGGGTCCGCGTGCCGTCCCGGCAGACCATGCCGCCGCCACAGTCACTGTCGGCCGAGCAGCTCATGGTGTTGTCGACATCGTCGACGATAAAGTGGTCACCGACGTTCTCTTCCCAGGGTTCGCCGGTCGCGGTGCACGAGTTGGTGATGGTCAGGTAGCCGGTCTCGTCGAGTTGGCTGGTGCAGCTCTCGGCGATGTACTCGTCGTAGATCCGGTAGTAGCCCGTGAGGTCGACGCTCACGGTGGCGCAGGCCTGGTCTCGCCGACCATCGCCGAAGACGTAGATTTGTCCGTCGGCTTCGCCGTCGCGGTCGTCGGTGAAGGTCGCCGTGCCCCGGACATCGATGGTGCAGACGGGGTACTCGCAGAGTTCACCGACACAATGGGACCGGCCGCCGTCGCCCGGGCCGCCGCCGCCACCACCGCCGGTTCCTCCCCCGCCATCTCCGCCGCCGCCGCCGCCGCCTGCGCCGCCGCCGCCCGCCCCGTCGTCGCCCCGGGAGCACACGCGGAACTCGCCTTCGAACCAGCACGACCAGGTTTCGTCACCCCGGTCGTCCGGGTAGTCGGAGTTCTCGTTGATGCAGACGATGAGGTCTCCCTCGCGCTCGCAGGTCCAGGTGCCTCCCCCGCCGTCGTCCGGGAAGCCGCTCCCGCTCCCGCCGCCGCTCCCTGACCCGTCATCGCCTGCGGGTCGGGTGCACGTCGTCCGGTCGTATTCGTCGTTGCAGTCCCAGTTGCCGCCGCTGCCTTCATCGGGGTAGTCGGGGCCCGGGCTCACGCACACCTCGCCGCCGCTCGGCTGTTCTTCGCATTCCCAGTAGTCCGGGCACTCGTAGAGAGCGCAGTCCCCGCCGATCGCGCAGTCCGGGTCCGCGGGGCATACGGGGTTGGGGTTGGTCAG
>Ga0164313_10002061_pt1 | contig 18000 bp, 18 predicted proteins | sample GuaBasSedimGuay4_FD_113735 | JGI IMG/M metagenome (GOLD analysis project Ga0164313, IMG submission 113735) | Subseafloor sediment microbial communities from Guaymas Basin, Gulf of California, Mexico - Guay4, Core 4569-4, 0-3 cm | ecosystem: Environmental > Aquatic > Marine > Hydrothermal vents...
GCCATGCAGCCCGGTCGCTTTTTTTTGAGAAAGACTGATGAGTCGTAGAAGAAGACGTAAGTTACCCAAAGAGCCGTTCGAGGCAAGGATCGAAGACCTGAGCCACGACGGCCGCGGTGTTACTACTCACGGGGAGAAAAAAGTATTCGTTCACGGGGCCTTGCCTGGCGAACTGGTAATGGTGCGTGTCACGGATCGGAAAAGAAGTTTTGATGAGGGCGAAACGCTTGAGGTGATCGAGCCCTCGCCCGATCGAATTGAGCCGCTGTGCCCACATTTTGGACAATGCGGTGGTTGTTCACTGCAGCACCTTGATCCCCAAAAACAGATCGAGTCCAAGCAGAACACCCTGGTACAGAACCTCGAGCGAATCGGAAAAGTTACCCCGGACACGATCTGGCAACCGTTGACCGGGCCGCAGTGGGGCTACCGGCGTAAAGCACGACTGTCAGTGCGCTATGTGCACAAAAAGGAGCGGGTGCTGGTTGGCTTTCGGGAGCGCTATGGCCGTTTCGTCGCCGACATGCAGGAATGCCACGTGTTGGACCAGCGGATCGCCTCACAACTGGGCCGTCTTGCTGATTTGATTTATTCCATGGAAGCCAGGCGCACGATTCCGCAATTGGAGGTGTCCTGTGGCGATAAGCAATGTGCACTGGTGTTTCGTCACCTCGAGCCACTGATCGAGGATGACCTGCAGAAACTGCGCGCGTTTGCCATTGACACAGGTATCGCCGTGTTGCTGCAGCAGGCCGGTCTGGCCAGCGTCCACTGCTTGGAACCCGCGAAAATTGAGTTGGAGTTTGAAGTGCCTGAGTTCGGCGTTCGGCTGGCTTTTGGCCCGTCAGATTTTATCCAGGTTAACGCCGAAATGAATCAAAAAATGATTCACCGTGCATTGGAACTGCTTGAATTGGAAAAGGATGACCGGGTGCTGGACCTGTTTTGTGGTTTGGGGAATTTCACGCTGCCCATGGCCACACTGGCCGGTGAGGTGGTGGGCATCGAGGGAGATGCGGAGCTGATCAGGAAGGCGAAAGAAAATGCGCGGCAAAATGGTCTGGAGAATGCCAGTTTCCACGCAGCGGATCTCAGCGAAGACCCGGGCTCAGCTCCATGGCTAAAACAACATTACGATAAAGTGCTGGTTGATCCGCCACGTTCCGGCGCTGAGTTTATCCTGCCACATATTGCCGCCAGCGGCGCCAGTCGCATCGTCTACGTCTCCTGCCACCCGGCAAGCCTGGCCCGTGACGCGGGAATACTGGTTCATCAGTTCGGTTTCACTCTGCTGGGGGCTGGCGTAATGGACATGTTTCCGCAAACGGGGCACGTTGAATCCATCGCGCTTTTTGAGCGCAAGGGTTAGGATGAGGAATATGGCCCTGGGACCGATTTTAATAGGCCTTCCCGGCACCAAACTCGACCGGCACAGCCGTGAGCAACTGGCTCATCCGGCGGTTGGTGGTGTGGTGCTTTTTACCCGAAATTTCGCGGACAAGGCTCAACTGGAGCAACTGGTTGCAGAAATCCGAACCGCGCGGGACCCACGGCTGTTGATTTGCATTGATCAAGAAGGCGGAAGGGTCCAGCGTCTGAAAGACGGGTTCACCCGGTTGCCTCCGCTTGGAGTCCTTGGCAAGCTGGGGCGGTCGGATCCCCAAAAAGCACTGGACATGGCTTATCGGCACGGCCGCGTTATGGCTACTGAAATGCTGGCCTGCGGTATCGATCTGAGCTATGCACCGGTGCTCGACCTGGACCGTGGCAGCTCCGTGATTGGTGATCGCGCCCTGTCGGATGACCCGGCTGTCGTTACGCGGCTCGGACGGGCATACCTTGCGGGAATGCACGATTCCGGAATGAAGACAACCGGCAAGCACTTCCCGGGTCATGGTTCGATTGTCGCGGACTCGCATATCGACGATGTATGCGACCCGCGGACGCTTGAAGAAATGATGAATTCCGACTTACTGCCGTTCCGGGAGTTGGCGCCGGAACTGGATTCCCTGATGATCGCTCACGTTGTATATCCCGAAGTGGATGTGCTTCCTGCCGGTTACTCACAAACCTGGCTGAGGGGCGTACTGAGAGGGGACCTGGGCTATCGGGGAGTGATCGTTTCTGATGACCTGGGCATGCACGCAGCTAAATCTGTCGGTGGTCTCGTTGAGCGGGCTCATCTTTGCCTGCACGCAGGTTGTGACCTCGCGCTGGCTTGCCTGCCGGAGGATGTCAAAGCGCTGCTTGGTGGATTGGATCAACCCCTGGGTGATGCCAGTGAAGTCATTTCCCGACTCTATGGCCAGCCCACGGTCAATCGCGAAGAATTGATCGAAGTTGACCGCGAGGGCATCAGGGAGTGGCGTCACTGGCAGCGAAGCCTGGAGGATTTGGGAGAACAAATATGGAGCTGAGCGCATGGATTTGATTGCTGGTTGGATGGAAAGCCTGTCTGTGGCGATCGGACTTCGGCCCTGGGCGATCACGGTTTTCCTGATCGTGCTGGTGGCCTTGCTACTGGATTTTTTGCAGCGCCGATATTTGGTGCATTTTGAAAAGGTCGTAGCCAGGACTACGAACCTGTGGGATGACGCAATCTTCAAAGCGGCCAGGCGACCCTTCTCGCTGTTGGTCTGGCTGATCGGCATTACGCTGGCGGCGCAATTAATACCGGTGAGGGAAGAAGACAGTTTACTCAGTGCCGACCTGATCATCCGCGTTCGCCAGATTGGCATACTCTGCGCTATTGCCTGGTTTCTGTATGCATTCGTCAGTAATATCGAGAGCAATATCATCGAAAATGCCCGGCGTGACGACCGGAAAATAGACCGGACCACGATCAACGCCCTGGGACGGGTGGTTCGCATCACTATAGTCGTTACGGCTGTGCTGATCGGGCTGGATACACTTGGGTTTAATATCGCCGGTCTGATGGCGGCGGGTGGAATCGGCGGCCTGGCTATTGGCCTGGCGTCAAAAGACATGCTGGCCAACCTGTTCGGAGGTCTGACTATCTATATTGACCGTCCGTTTGGAATCGGCGACTGGATTCTGCTCAATGAAAAGGGCATCGAGGGCGTGGTGGAGGATATCGGCTGGCGCCAGACCACCATCCGCAAGTTCGACAAACGCCCGGTGTACGTGCCCAATGCAGTATTCACTACCGCATCGGTGGAAAACCCTTCGCGCATGACCCACCGCAGGATTTATGAAACCATCGGCTTGCGCTATAAAGACATTGCCCAGATGGAGAAAATTACCGATGCCGTTCGTGCAATGCTGCTCAAGCATCCTGATATTGATGAGCAACAGACCCTGATGGTCCAATTCAACGCATTCAACCAGTCTTCGGTTGATTTCTTCATTTATTGCATGACGCACACGGTGAACTGGCAGCGTTACCATGAGGTCAAGCAGGATGTATTATTGCAGATTAGCGGGATTGTATTGGCTAACGACTCCGCAATTGCCTACCCGACCAGGACCCTGGACCTGGAGTCGATCCCCGGCCTTTCGGGGATTGAAACAACGAGAGAAAAAGCATGACAGAAATTGAACCCCGGGAAATCCTCAAGAATTCGACGCTGATTGCCGACCAACGCGAAGTGGAGGCGGCGGTTGAAATTCTAGCGGAGGCAGTCAATGCTCATTACCAGGATCAGGAGATCATCCTGCTGATCGTCATGACGGGCGCCGTCATGCCCGCAGCCTGGTTGGCCTCGAAGCTGAAAATGCCCATCCAGATGGATTTTGTGCATGCCACCCGTTACGCCGGTCAAACCGAGGGTGGGGAAATTGAATTCAGGGTGCCGCCGCGTTTGAATCTGGAAGGCCATGATGTGCTGATCATCGATGATATTTACGACATTGGATTAACGCTTCAAATGATCGAAGGTTACTGCGAATCCCGCGGGGCCCGCTCCGTCAACAGTGCTGTGCTGGTGCGGAAAGTTCATGACCGGGAAACCACCGGTAAATTACCTGAATTTATCGGCATGGAGGTGGAGGACAAGTACATCTTCGGTTGTGGTATGGATGTCTACGAACACTGGCGCCACCTGGATGAGATCCGGGCGCTGGAGGCCGATTAATGACGGCTCAACTAACCCTGGCGCTGGTGGGCGGCACCGGCCTGACCGAACTGGAAGACGCTGCCGAGACCCTGGTCTTCGACACGCCGTATGGCGCACCCTCGGCGCCTGTCAGGGTGGTGGAGACTGAACCGCTGCGCTTGCTTTTTTTACCGCGTCATGGGAGTCCCCATCGCTTTCCGCCGCACTGCGTCAATTACCGGGCCAACATGTGGGCGCTGCGTGAGGCGGGCGCGAACCAGGTGCTGGCCGTTTCTGCCGTGGGAGGCATCAGCAGGGGCTATGCTCCGGGCACGCTGGCGGCGCCGGATCAGTTGATCGATTACAGCTGGTGTCGCGAACATACGTATTGCGATTCTGAAAATGTCCCCCTGGTGCATGTGGACTTTAGCCATCCGTATGAAGGCCCTTTACGCAGGGCGCTGCTGACCAGTGCCGCCAACCGTTCGATTGAGATCATTGATGGCGGGTGCATTGGCGTTTTCCAGGGGCCACGGCTGGAAAGTGCCGCCGAGGTTGAAAGGGCCAGGCGGGACGGCTGTGACATGGCGGGTATGACTTCGCTGCCGGAGGCCGGCCTGGCGCGGGAGCTCGGACTCGATTATGCCGGTATTGCCGTGATATCCAACTTCGGCGCCGGAGTCAGTGACGAATTGATTTCAGAGGACGATATCGCTGAAACACTCAGAGAGCCGATGACGCGGGTCCGCGCACTGGTACGTGCGGTGGTTGAAATGCTTGCAACACAAGAACAGCAGTCATGACACAAGAATATCCAACTCTCCTGTCCCCGCTCGATCTTGGTTTCCTCACCTTGAAAAACCGGGTGTTGATGGGCTCGATGCACACGGGTCTGGAAGACCGGGCCAGGGATTACCCAAAACTGGCAGCCTATTTTGCCGAACGTGCTGCAGGCGGTGTGGGACTGATCGTCACCGGCGGTATGGCGCCCACCATCAGTGGCTGGCTGGCGCCTTTCGCCTCATCCATGATGTTTCCCTGGCAAGTGAGACACCACCGCAAAGTGACCGATGCCGTGCACGCCGAGGACGGCCGGATCTGCATGCAGATTCTGCATGCAGGGCGGTATGGCTATCACCCCCTGTCCGTTGCGCCCAGCGCCATTCAATCGCCGATCACGCCGTTCAAACCCCGCGCACTCTCAAAGATGGGGATCAGGCGGGAAATCCGGGGATTCGTCCGTGCGGCCAGGCTGGCGAAAAAAGCCGGTTATGACGGGGTCGAGGTGATGGGTTCTGAAGGCTATTTCATCAATGAGTTCACCGCGCCCCGTGTGAATAAACGCAAAGACGAATGGGGTGGTGAAGCGCACAATCGTTATCGCATTGCCGTTGAAATCGTGCGTCGCATCAGGGCAGCGGTGGGTCCGGAATTCATCATTATCTACCGCCTCTCAATGCTGGATCTGGTACATGACGGCAACAGCTGGGATGAAATCGTAGCGCAGGCCAAAGCCATTGAAAAGGCTGGCGCCACCATCATCAATACAGGCATTGGCTGGCACGAAGCGCGCATCCCGACGATAGCCACCATGGTGCCACGCGCGGCGTTTACCTGGGTAACGAGGAAGTTGAAAGGGGAGGTCGGCATTCCACTGGTGACCACCAACCGGATCAACACGCCGGGAGTAGCAGAAGAAGTCCTTGCCGCGGGTGATGCGGACATGGTTTCGATGGCGCGACCGCTGTTGACCGATGCGGAGTTCGTCAACAAGGCGGCCTCGGGCAGGGCGGATGAAATCAACGTCTGTATCGCCTGTAACCAGGCTTGTCTGGATCACACCTTCAGCCGGCAAACGGCGTCCTGCCTGCTGAACCCCCGCGCCTGCTACGAAACCGAGTTGAATTACACTCCGGCGCGGCACAAAAAGTCACTGGCGGTTGTTGGTGCTGGCCCCGCTGGCCTGGCATTCGCTTGCGTTGCCGCGGAACGTGGCCATAAAGTCACCCTGTTCGACTCTGCGGACCGGATTGGTGGCCAGTTCAACATGGCCAAACGGATTCCGGGCAAAGAGGAGTTTTACGAATCTCTGAAGTATTTTTCCCGCCAGTTGGAACTAAAAGACGTTGACCTGCGGCTGGGTGTGCGGGCCGAAGTTGATCTGCTCAAGGAATTTGACGAAGTGATCCTGGCAAGCGGAGTCTCTCCGCGAACTCCCGATATCGAGGGAATCAATCATGCCAAAGTCCTGAGCTACATTGATGTACTCAGGGACGGTGTTGAGGTGGGTAAGAGCGTGGCCATTATCGGGGCAGGAGGAATTGGTTTCGATGTGGCCGAATATCTTGGCCATGAAGGGCATGATGGACCGGACTTTCCCACACCTGAAGGCTTTGCCCGCCAGTGGGGAATCGATATGAAGCTGGAGGCGCGGGGCGGGGTCAAAAACATGACGGCGGAACCTGAACCGCTGGCCCGGGAAATCTGGCTGCTCCAGCGTAAGGCGAGCAAGCCGGGCAAGGGGTTGGGCAAGACCACCGGTTGGGTACACCGTTTGAGCTTGCGAAAACGCGGGGTCAAAATGCTGGCAGGTGTGAGTTACCGGCACATCGATGAGTTCGGTTTGCATATAGAGCACGATGGCAAAGAGAAGTTGCTCGAGGTGGATAACGTGATCATCTGTGCCGGCCAGTTGCCCTGCAGGGATTTGCAGGAACCCCTCAGGTCAGCCGGAATGACGGTTCACCTGATAGGTGGCGCGGATGTCGCCGTCGAACTGGACGCCAAGCGCGCGATCAAACAGGGCTCGGAACTGGCAGCCGAAATTTGATCCAAGGAGACAGGCCCTAGTCAGGGCCTTTTGGCAATGCGAGATGCAGTACGAAAAGACCCGCGGCCGCCGATAATACCGAACCAATCAAGACACCCATTTTTACCCCGGAAAGCAGGTCAAAGTTGCCGTGCTCGAAAGCAAGGGTTCCGATGAACAGGCTCATGGTGAAGCCGACACCGCACAACAGGGCGATGCCGTAAACCTGTCCCCAGGTCGATCCCGGCGGCAGTTTTGCGACACCCAACAGGCGCGCCAGCAGGACCATGCCAAAGACGCCGATCTGCTTGCCGAGAAATAATCCGAGGATGATTCCCATCGGTACGCCGTTCGATAGCTTCTCCATGCTCATCCCGGCAAAAGGCACGCCTGCGTTTGCGAAGGCAAAAACCGGCAGAACCGCGAAAGCCACCCAGGGATGCAGCGTATGCTCCAGGTGGCGGGCAGGGGAGTGGTCGTCTCCTGCTCTGAGCGGGATGAATGCAGCCACCACCACACCCGCCAGGGTTGCGTGAACACCGGATTTGAGGACACACAACCAGATAAACAGGGCGGCTAGCATATAAGGCGCCAGGCGCATCACTTTCATCCGGTTGAGGGCAAACAGGACAGCAATGCCCAGTGCGGCCAGGCCAAGCGAAATCACACTCAAGTCGTTGGTATAAAAAATGGCGATGATGACAATGGCTGCAATGTCATCGACGATGGCGATTGTAGCCAGGAAGATTTTCAGTGAAATAGGAACCCGCGAGCCGAGCAGACCCAGCATGGCCAGGGCGAAGGCGATATCAGTCGCTGTCGGTATCGCCCAACCGTTCTTCTGGCTGACAAAATCGCCATTGATGTACCAGAAAATTGCTGCCGGGACTACCAGTCCACCAAGGGCGGCCAGAACGGGCAGGATCACCTGGTCGGGCCGGGAAAGTTGGCCTTCAACCATCTCACGTTTGAGTTCCAGTCCGACCAGCATGAAGAACAGTACCATTAATGCATCATTGATCCACAGCAGCAATGGCTTGTCCACGCCCAGTCCGCCAAGTGTGATGGTCAGGTGCAGGCCAAGAAACCATTCATAGGCCTGGAGGGTGGTCGGTATGTTCGCCATGACCAGGGCGAGTACCGTGGCTGCGATCAATAAGTAGCCACCAGCAGACTCTAACTTTAAAAATTGTCTCATTAAATCAATAGCATTTCTGGGGTTCTTGATTAACATTGTTAGATAAAATCCTGTATCTGCCTATTTTGCACCCTGATTTGAAGAAATATTAAACACGAATTATAATTCATCATTATGATGAGTGATTGGACATTTTTCAGCAACTACGGTCATGTCCTTGTGTGCCTGGCGCAAAACAGGGAGGTCAGGTTGCGCGATGTCGCCCTCGAAGTGGGGGTCACCGAAAGGGCCGTTCAGAAGATCGTTCGAGACCTGCAGGACGCGGGTTTTGTCACCGTCTCGAAGCAAGGGCGTTGCAACCGGTACCGGATCAATAAGCGGAAGACTTTGAGGCATTCCCTCGAGTCTCATTGCACCGTTGGAAAACTTCTGGCGCTGGTAACAAAACCAGCCAGGACCGCCGCTGTGAACACGCCTGAGGTCGATGATATCCCCGAGGACAAACCACTCGTCATTAAGGAGGTTCCACTCAACTTTCCAGAACCGATAGCCGTTGCGGAAAAAGAAAATAACACAGAAAGGGAAAAGGAAAAGAAACGGGCGTCGGTTGACACCCGGGAGCAAGGTAGTCTGTTTTAGGGCCTGGTAGCAGGCCCGAGGGAATTTATATATGAGTTGGATGATTTATGGCGCTAATGGCTATACCGGCAGACTTGCTGCAGCCGAATCGGTACGGCGCGGCATGCAGCCTGTGTTGGGCGGTAGAAACGAGGCCGCGATCGCGCAACTTGCTGAAGAATTGGGGCTTGAATTCCGGGTGTTCAGCCTGGATGACCCGGACCAGACAGCTCAGGCCATCGACGGTCTGAAACTGGTTTTACACTGCGCTGGTCCATTCTCGCTGACCAGTCAGCCGATGATTTCTGCCTGCCTGGCCCAGGGTGTTCATTACCTCGATATCACCGGTGAAATCACAGTTTTCGCAAATGCGCATCAACAGGATGAGCAGGCCCGGCGTGCAGACGTGGTGCTTTTACCGGGCGCTGGATTCGACGTCGTGCCTTCTGACTGCCTGGCTGCCAGCCTCGTTAATGCCTTACCTGCTGCAACGAAGTTGCAATTGGCATTTGAAGCGGCCGGCGGCGCCAGCCCTGGAACGGCAAAAACAAGCATAGAAGGGCTGGGTAGCGGCGGATGGGTCCGGCGAGATGGAAAGATGAAGAAGGTTCCACTGGCCTGGAAAACACGGAGTATTCCATTCGCCCATGCCGAGCGAACGGGTGTGACGATTCCATGGGGGGACGTATACACCGCATTTGTCAGCACGGGCGTGCCGGACATCGAGGTCTATATGTCCGTTCCGCCGGCCACAATTGCCAATTTACGCCGGATGAGATGGTTGCAATCCCTGTTAAGCCTTGGACCGGTCCAGTCTTTTTTGAAGAAACGGATTGAAAAAAGGATAAGCGGGCCTTCGGAACAGGCCAGGGCGGACAGTTATTCACAACTATGGGGTGAAGCCGGGAGTGCCGACGGCCGGACGGTGAGCGCTACCATGACCACTCCAAACGGGTATGACCTGACCGTGACCGGCAGCCTGGGAATTGTGGAGTTCCTGCTGAAAAACGATGTAGAAGGGGGTTTTTATACTCCATCTCTCTTGATGGGTGCTGATTATGCTGCCTCTTTACCAGGCGTTGAATTTAACTTGCTGCCCTGACAGTCACCTCACCCCGGGTCGTATCACGGAGCATGGATTTCAGTTTCTCAAACAGGCTTTTTGCAATTTCGACCTGGATCTCGATACCGTCATCGCTGAAGTGTTCCTCCAGTTTTTGTGCATCGCAGGCTTCCAGCGCGGCATAAACCTGTCCGGTCCAGTTGAATCCTGCGTGGATTGAGCATTCCACTCGTGGTTGAATTTCGATAATGCCGGCCTGGTCGATACATTTGGCTGCACTGCCGGAGTAGGCCCGTACCAGTCCGCCCACCCCCAGCTTGATACCGCCAAAATACCTCGTGACCACGACCATTGCATGATCCAGTCCTTTGCCTTCGATCGCTGCAAGGATGGGTTTGCCCGCAGTACTGGCGGGTTCTCCATCGTCGTTAAAGCGGTATAGGTGGTCGAGCCGCCAGGCCCAGCAGTTGTGCGTGGCTGATGCATCTGCAACCGACTCGTAAAACGCCAGGGTATCCGCCAGGCTGTCGACACGTCCGGCATGGGCAATGAACCGGCTGCGCTTGATCTCGATTTCGATGGATGCTGGTTCGGCCAGGGTGAGCATGGTCAGTCCCGCAGTTCCGGGGGCAGGGTATAGTCGGGATACGCTTCGCGGAACGCAGTTAGCTCCTGAATGAGTTTTTCGTCCTGTTGGGTTGCCCGCAGAAGCAGTAGCTGTTCGATCCACGCATCTGCTTCAGGAATCCGGTCGGCGGCTTGCTCCGGTTCGAATAGCGAATCGCTCATTTCTTCCGCAACAGTCAAGGTCGCGGCGTCGCTGACTGAAACAGCTGGAGCAGCAGCACTCCTCTTCGCCTCCTTCTTCCTTGCCACGGGGGCAGCCTGCTCCAGCTTGAAACCGTTGGTCTTTTCCAGGGCCGGCGCAGGTGATTGCTCATCCTGCTGAATCACGATTGTCAGAGCCAGAACGATAACAGCCGCAGTTGCGAAACCACCCACCCAGCGCAACGGACGACTTCTGCGCCTGGCGCCCAGTTGCCTGCGCGCCGTATTTAAAACGGCCTGGTCGAGTAGTTCAGGTGGATCGGTCTGTTCCAGGCTGGACCAGGCCGAACGGACCGTTTCGAGGTCTTGCTCGAATTCCGGCCCGGAATTTTTGTCGCGTGGATCGCTAGTCATCAGATGACTCCGTTTGCTGTTCCCTCAGAGCTTTTTTCAGCTTGCCGACCGCATAGCGCAGACGACTCTTGGCGGTTTCACGGTTCACGCCCGTGACATTTGCGATGGTCTGCAAATCAAGACCTGCCTCCAGTTTTAGCAACAGCGCGTCCTTTTGCTCGGCGGGCAGTTGTTTTACTGCCTTGCGTAACTCGGAGCTGCGTTGTTGATCAAGAAGCTGTTTTTCGGGTGCGGGATTATCAGCCTCGATCTCATCCGGTGGCAGGTCGGAAACCGGCCGGGTGCGCCTGAAATGGTCCATCACATGGTTATGCGCGATGCGGTACATCCAGGCCCTGAAAGGCGCAGACGGCCGGTAGCTTCCGCTCGCCTTGATGATTTTTTCCCAACTGCCCTGGAACAGGTCGTTAGCAGTGGCTGCATCGCCGACCTGGCGCAGGATGTAGCGGTAGAGCGGTCCACGATGACGGTTGTACAGAAGCTCGAATGCCTCCATATTTCCATCCGCATAGGCCTTCATCAAAGTTTCGTCACTGCGCTCCCGCATTCCGTGAGATTACCAGTTCTGTTATAGAAACGCAGGAGGCACCCGAAAAGGGTTAGTGTTCGATCATCTCGTATGCGATCTGGAGACGGCCGGCCAGGACATTCATCACGTGCAGCGTAAATTCCGGCACGTGGCGAAGCAGGGATTCGAAGCTGCTCTGGTCGATTAGCGCCAGCACGCAATCAGTCTTTGCCGTGACAGTTGCGCTGCGCAAGTCCGAGTTGATCAGAGCCATTTCGCCGACAATCTCGCCTGGCGATGCCGTTGCAATGACTTTGTCGCTCAGGGAAATAAAGACTTCACCACTCATGACAACATACATGTGGTTTCCTTCCTTGCCCTGGGTGAAAATCACGGCTCCGGCAGGAAACTCAACCAGGTCATCTGAATCTTTGAAAACTTCCAATAAGTCCATAAGGTCAAATCTTTAGTGTTACGACTACCGCAATTGTGCCAAGTGCGTGCTGATGTACTGATCGACGGCCCGCAGCCGGTTGGCCAGCACTGCCATTACATGCAGCGAAAATTCTGGATTTCCGGCGATCAATGCCTTTAACTCATCACGGTCCAGCCGCGCCACTTTTACCTTGCCAAGTGTTGTTGCCGTGGCGCTGCGCGTGGCTGAGTCAATCATTGCCATTTCACCGATAATGCCGCCTTCTCCCTCAGCGCCCAGCGGCTCGCCATGTAATGTAAGCTCTATCTCGCCGGACAGGATGACATACACCACGTCAGCCGGGTCCCGCTCCGAAAATATCACGGTTCGGGAATCGTATTCTTCCGTGTTTTCCCAGTCACGGAATATTTCAAGAAATTTCATGGCGTTTCACCCGGCCTGCAGTTCTACCAGTTTACTTCAGAATTGATTCAATAGGTGTTCGCGCAGGAACATCATGGTCGCCTGCTGGTAAATATCGCGATTTTCTTTCTTACGGTAGCCGTGCCCCTCGTTCAGGGCATTCATGTACCAGACCGGTAAACCCTGCTCGCGCAGTGCGGCCACGATCTGCACGGCTTCGCTCACTGGCACACGAGGGTCATTCTGGCCCTGCACAACGAACATCGGGATGCGGATTTCGGTCACATGGTTCAGCGGGCTGATTGCCTCCAGATGCACCCGCATGTCGGGATCGCGTTCATCTCCGTACTCGGCGCGGCGCAAGTCACGGCGATAATCCTGGGTGTTCTCCAGGAAGGTAACGAAATTGCTGATGCCGACAATATCCACCGCGGCTTTGAGGCGGTCGCTATAGTGCACGGCGCTGGCCAGCACCATGTAGCCGCCATAGCTGCCGCCAAACACGGCGACCCTGTTTGCATCCAGGTCCGGCTGGGTCTTGATCCAGTCCAGCAATGCGCCGATGTCCTTGACCGAGTCTTCGCGCTTGAAGCCGTTGTCCAGTGACATGTAATGTTTGCCATAGCCATCGGAGCCGCGCACATTGGGGCGAATCACAGCAGCGCCCAGTTTCTGCAGCCACATCTGGTAGGTGCTGCTGAACCCGGGCCGCGCCTGGCTCTCGGGACCACCATGAATGGCGATGATCACCGGGAACGGGCCCTCGCCCTCAGGTTTGTAAACCCACGCAGGTATGGACTCGGGTCCGCCGGCATTGCTGTCAAAGGTCGGGTAGGCAACTAATTTCGGCTGGATAAAGGTTCCGGTGTCCAATCCACCCACTTCACTGTAAGTCCAGCGGGTGAGTTCGCCGAATTCGAGTGCACCCGCACCGAGAGATAGAACGAAAGAGTCACTGGGCGTTTGCGAAGTATTCAGGGTCATGCCCAGTTTCGTACCGTCCGGGCTGAACTCCATCCCGCTCACCAGTCCGGTGGGTATGGAATCAACCGGCTTGAATTCACGGCTGGCCATGTCCAGCAGGTAAAGTGTTGAGAAACCGCTCTGGTTCACCGTGAAGGCGGCACGCGTGCGGTCCTCGTTAACGGTTCCACCTTCGATGTGCCAGGGGATGTCGGCGGTCACGAAAACCGGCACGGCGCCGTCTTCAAATGATTTCCATGCCAGTTGCTTGAATTCGCCGTTGACGTCGGTAATGTAATAGAAACCTTTACCCTCGCGATCAAACGCCAGCGGGAAGTTGGAACTCGGATTTTCCGGGTTGCCGGCCACCATGCGCATGTTGCCGCTTTCCAGGTCCAGCAGGTGGATTCTGGAATCCGCATTGCCGACGTAATTGAGGATCAGGAGTTGCTGGTTGTCCGGCGAGAAGTCCGAAGGGCCCCACCAGGTACCGTCCGGCGACTCGTACACTGTTCCCGCGGTCTCCGGGTTATTGATGTTCATCATCCAGACATCGTTTGAAGCGCCGTTACGGCGGGTGCTCTGGTAGGCAATCCATTCACCCCTGCGGTCCCACACCACTGCTCCGTTGCGGGATTCGCCGTCGGTGAGCATCAGGGCGTCATCCGAACCGGAAGGATCCAGCAGAAAGATCTGCGAAAATTCGCTGCCGCCGGCGTCCATGGTGAAAACCATTTTCGAGCCTTGCGGTTGACGTGAAACGCCTCCTGTGGGTTCCTCGAAAAACGTGATCTGGGTACGGGCCCCACCGGCATGGCCGACATGATGAATCTGGCTGACATCACCAAAACGGGTGGTCACGAACATGCCTTCACCGTCTTTGGTCCACGCCTGGAAACCGGCGGAGCGGACATTTTGGTAGCGGTTGAGGTCCGCGACGACCGACTGCGGAATCGCGGGGATGTCTTCCATCACGAGGTTGCCGCTGTTGGCTTCGGATCGGGCAACATCGGCCAACACGAACTGGCTGCAGGTGATAAATGTCAGGCCGATAGCGAGCTGAATATAGTGTTTCATGGTTACTCCGGTGGGTAATAATCCTGTTGGCTAGACTAACCTAATTAATTGCAAAACTGCAGGGATAAAAGTCATGGTGGCTCGAGCAATCAGGGACTGTAGAATATGGGCGTAAATTTATCGGCCTGGAGGGAAACTTGATGATTCGTACAAAGTTGGAGACAGCAAGACTGAGGTTGCGGTTATTTACCCTTGATGACGTGCAGGTAATGTTTGAGATGAATTCGGATCCGGACGTCATCAAGTATGCCGAAGCTACACCTGCAAAGGACTTGCAAGAGGCTCGGCAACGTTTGGAACAGGGTCCGCTGGCTGATTATGAAAAATATGGCTATGGCCGTTTTGCTGTTGAGTTAAAAGAGACCGGCAAAGTGATTGGTTTTTGTGGAATCAAGTATTTACCCGAAATTGACTTGCCGGAGGTCGGATATCGGTATCTGAAAGAATACTGGGGCAGGGGAATCGGCACCGAAGCCGCCAGAGTGTGTGTCGAGTTTGCCAGGGACGACCTCAAAATCAGAAAACTGATTGCGTTGATCATGCCGGAGAATACGGGCTCCATTAAACTTGCTGAAAAATTGGGCATGTCCAAAGGGCCTCTTATTCATATTGATGATATTGATGCGTTTCAATACGAAATGATGCTTTGATTTAAGCTCCCATTGAGCTTCCTCCCGCTAGCTGACCGTATCCACGGTGCAGTCCAGATTGCCGTCCTTGAGTTGGGCGGACACGTTGTCGCCGGCTTCGACCTGTGAAACGCTGCTGATGACATCCCCGGTTTCTGCAGAAGTGATGACGGCATAGCCCCGGCCAATGGTCTCCAGTGGGCTGACTGCGTTCAGGGTGCGGGCCAGGTTGCCCAACAGTTCGCGCCTCGAACGGACTGCTCCCGCCGTCAGCCTTCCGATGGCTTTACCGAGATTGGCTACGCGTTCGTTCAGTTCCGCGAGTTTGCGATCGGGTCGATGGACCATCAGCCGCCTGGACAGTGTGTCCAGCTTCAGCGATTGGTCATGGAAAATTCGCTTGATGCCTCGCCTCAGTGAAGTATTCAACACTTCAATTTGTTTCGTCTGCTCCGCCAGGCGGCTTGCCGGGTGGCGTTGCTGCAGGCGATGGCTGAGGTGATCGAGCCCTTGCGTCTTTTGCGCCAGCGCGTCCTGGATGCGTCGTTGCAGTTGACGTTGCGCCCGTGAAAAAGACTCCTTCAAAACGACCTGGTCCGGGGTTGCGAGTTCGGCTGCCGCTGAAGGTGTTGGCGCCCGCAGGTCTGCGACGAAATCACAGATGCTGAAATCAGTCTCGTGACCCACGGCGGATACCAGTGGGATGGATGAGGCAAAAACGGCGCGGGCGACTGCTTCGTCATTGAAAGCCATCAGGTCTTCAAGTGAGCCGCCGCCCCGGCCGATAATCAGCATTTCCGCCCAGCCCTGCCTGTTTGCGGACTCGATGGCGCTGCGAATTTCAGCCGCTGCCTCGTTTCCCTGCACCAGCACTGGGTAGAGCCTGACCTGGGCCACCGGCCAGCGCCTTGCAAGCACATGCAGCAAATCACGCACTGCAGCGCCGCTGGCCGAGGTGATCAGCCCAATCTGTGCCGGGTAGGGCGGGAGTTCCTGCTTGTGTGCCGGATCGAATAGCCCTTCGGCCTCCAGTTTCTTTTTCAGCTCTTCAAACTGGCGCTGCAGTATTCCTTCGCCGGCGTCGCGCATGCTGTCGACGATCAACTGGTAGTCGCCGCGTTGTTCATACAGGCTGACGCGGCCCCGCGCCAGCACTTTCATGCCGTTTTGCACTACGCTGCCCATGCGGCTGGCCGAGGAGCGGAACATGGCGCAGCGAACCTGCGCCTTGTCGTCTTTTAGCGAGAAATACAGGTGCCCGGACGCGGGACGTGCGAGGTTGGAAATTTCAGCCTCCAGCGTGATGCGGGGAAAGCCCATTTCAAGGTGCACACGTACTTCGCGGTTCAATTCTGAAGGGGTATAGATGTGTTCCGCGCTTTGGCCCATGCGGTAATGATAAACTCCGCGAGTCGAAAACGCATTGAGAACGCGATGAAAAAGTTGCCAGGGCCACTGGCCGGTTGTTTACTGATTCTGTTTTGCATGTTGGTGCTGATTTCCTGTAATAGGAAGGAAAGCGACGTAATCCTGATCAGCAATGCGCGGATTTATACCTTCGATGTCGCAAATACAGTGCTCGAATCTGGTTCTATGGCCTTCACCGGGGATGGTGAAATCCTGGGGATTGGCGATACTGAATCGATGGCACGGACTTTCGCTGATGCCCGGCAAGTCAAAATGAATGGTAAAACCGTGTTGCCTGGATTGATTGACTCTCACGGCCACCTGTACGGTCTGGCCCTGTCCTTCACCATGGCAAACCTGACCGGCACTCGTAACAAAGCCGATGTGATCAATCGCTTGCGCGAGTTTGAAACTGACTTGCCGGAGGGAGAGTGGTTGCTGGGGCGTGGCTGGGACCAGAATGACTGGCCGGAGCAGGCATTCCCTGATCGCGCGGACCTCGATGCCGAATTTCCCGGCCGACCGGTCTGGTTGCGGCGGATCGACGGACACGCAGCCTGGGGTAATAGTCTTGCCATCGCGCAGGCGGACCGGGATCTGGCTGGTGACTGGCAGCCTGAAGATGGTTTCATTCACCGGGATTCAAGCGGCGCTCCAAGCGGAATCTTTATCGATGGTGCGATGGAGTATATCGATAAGACCGTTCCGGAAACGTCCGCCGGGTTGATCGATGCAGCGCTGGACCTTGCGCTACATACCATGGTCAGCATGGGCCTCACCGGGGTACATGATCCGGGCGTCGATCGCGAGGTCATCGAGCTATACCAAAAGAAAATTGCAGAAGGTGTGTTCCCCATTCGAGTGTATGCGATGGCGGACGGCATGCGCGAAACCACCGAATGGTTATGTAAGGAAGGCCCGCTGAAGGACCCATCCGGCCGCCTCTTTATGCGCTCCGTGAAGCTGTATGCCGACGGCGCCCTGGGTAGCCGTGGCGCGGCCTTGCTGGCTGACTACAGTGACGATCCAGGCAACCGGGGGCTGATGTTCAGCGAGGCAGATGAAATGGAAGCTGCGTTGCGCCGGGTCTTCTCCTGTGGGCTGCAAGCGGGTGTTCACGCGATTGGAGATGCGGCTAACCGCCAGGTTCTCGACGCCTATGAAAAAGCGCTGACGGAGTTTCCCGATAATCCGGGCAGGCACCGCATGGAGCACGCCCAGATTCTGCACCCGGATGATATTCCGCGTTTCTCCGAGTTGGGTGTGATCGCGGCTATGCAGCCAACGCACGCGACCAGTGACATGTACTGGGCTCAGGAGCGACTTGGCGCGGAGCGCCTGGCCGGTGCCTACGCCTGGCAGAGCCTGCTCGATAGTGGTGCCAGGCTGGCCTTTGGCTCGGATTTTCCGGTGGAACAGGTCAATCCCATGCTGGGCATCCATGCGGCCGTGACCCGGCAGGACCAGAAGGGCTGGCCCCAGGGTGGCTGGTTACCGCAAGAACGGGTTAGCCGTGAAGATGCAATCCGGGCATTTACGCTCGATGCTGCGTATGCCGGGTTCATGGAACAACTGACCGGTTCGCTGGAAACAGGTAAGCGTGCTGATTTTATCGTTTTGGACCAGGACATCATGCAAATTCCCGCCAAAGATATCGCCAGTCTGCGCGTGGCCGAGACCTGGGTGGACGGAAAACGTGTATTTACCCGTTAA
>Ga0164313_10002064_pt1 | contig 17989 bp, 10 predicted proteins | sample GuaBasSedimGuay4_FD_113735 | JGI IMG/M metagenome (GOLD analysis project Ga0164313, IMG submission 113735) | Subseafloor sediment microbial communities from Guaymas Basin, Gulf of California, Mexico - Guay4, Core 4569-4, 0-3 cm | ecosystem: Environmental > Aquatic > Marine > Hydrothermal vents...
AGTACTTATGTTGATGATGGCGCTACTGCATCTGATAATGACGACGGTGACATTTCTGGCAGTATTACAGCCACCAGTACGGTGAATACCAATGCTATTGGCGCTTATATGGTGACTTATACCGTGAGCGATATGGCAGGCAATACCGCAACACCAGTTGTCAGAACGGTTAATGTAACCGCTGATGTCACCAGGCCGGTGGTCACTTTATTAGGTGGTACACCCGTCAGTATTGAACTGGGTAGTACTTATGTTGATGATGGCGCTACTGCATCTGATAATGTCGACGGTGACATTTCTGGCAGTATTACAGCCACCAGTACCGTGAATACCAATGCTATTGGCAGTTATACAGTGACTTACAATATAAGCGATGCGGCAGGAAATACCGTAATACCAGTAGTAAGAACTGTGAACATCATCGATACGATAGTACCTGGCATTACAGCACCTCTGGGTATTGTTGTTGATGCAACGGGGATTTCAACCAATGTTGACCTTGGATTAGCAGCATCTAACGATCTGGGCGGAATGGTTTTGGTTTCACCAGACCAGAAAGGTCCATTTGTTCCAGGCCACCATGAAATAACATGGTCTGCAACGGATTCGTCAGGTAATACGGCTACAGCCATTCAAACTGTAGATGTGAACCCTCTGATCGAGTTTGGAGCTGGTAAGTTGGCAGTACCTGGAGCCAGGGTAAAAATTCGTGTGTTGCTTAATGGGAATGCGCCTGAGTATCCGGTCAATGTTGGTTATGAGATCGATGAACCTGGAACTGCTGTAAAAACCGGCAACATAGATATTCTGTCCGGCACTGAAGGTTTTATTGATTACCTAGTGCCTGGAAATATTCTACCCGGTGATATTACGTTCACATTAGTTTCTGTATCCAATAATGCTGTGCAGGGACCACAAAGCTCTCATATATTAACGGTTGTAAATGAAAATGTTGCGCCTGTTGCAACATTAGAGATGACACAAAATAGTGTGTTAACACGGCTTATTACGCTTGATGGCGGGCCTGTTAATGTAAGTCTTATGGTTGATGATGCTAACAATACAGATAGTCACAGCTATGATTGGAGCATGACGGATAATGTTCTGTTGCCACCACCTAATTCTGGATTATCTAATTTTGATATTGATCCATCAGGTTTAACACCAGGTATTTACCGGCTAGCAGTTACGGTGACTGATAATGGTTCGCCTAATCTTGGTACCGCGATCGATCTCCTGTTGGCAGTACTGGATACAGCGCCGGTTTTGACAAATGATGATAGTGACGGAGATGGTCTTGATGATATAACTGAAGGTATCAGGGACAGTGACTACGATGGCATTCCTGATTATCTGGATGCAATAAATAATCCGGCTGTATTGCAGGGCAAGCATGGTGTTACGAATGGATGGTTACTGAATACTCAACCCGGGCTGAGAATACGTTTGGGTGATATAGCACTTCTTTCTAATCGTCATACAGCGCATGTAACGGAACATGAGATCAATCAATATAGTGGATCATTTAGTGGTGTGGTTCCTGCTGATACAGTAGATACGCTAACAAATGCAGGTGGTTATTTTGATTTTGAAATTTACGGTTTATCGTATCCAGGCCAGTCTGTATTAATAGTCATACCGCAACATTCAGTTATTCCGGATCGTGCTGTCTATCGTAAGTATTCGGAAATTAGTGGTTGGCAGAATTTTGTTGAAGACAGTAGAAATAGCCTGTTTTCTGCACCTGGCGAAGCAGGTATTTGTCCACCGCCTGGCGATCCAGCTTACATTCCAGGATTAAACCAAAATCATTATTGCACGCAGCTTATGATTGAGGATGGCGGACCAAACGACACGAATGGCAAAAACGGTGTTGTTAGTGATCCAGGTGGTGTGGCAGTTGATACCGTACCTGATACAGGAAAAACTGACACAGTTGAGCCGGTAGTTGAACCGAATGTAATTAATAATGTTGGTTCTGGCGGCGGTGGCAGTATTGATTTAATAACATTGATATTATTGATTAGTTTGGGTTTGTATCGTCGAAATTTATCAATCTGGAGAGATGGTTTATACCATGTATCCAGATAGTCTGTTTGCTGAGAGAATGAAATATGCTCTCATTTAAAACACAACTTTGGGTAAAGAGTTTTGTAACTAATTTGAACAGCAGGTATCAGAGTCAATGCCAGTAAGTTAAGACCTCGCCGGCAACGAAAAAGCCTTATGCCGGCCTACGGTAAGGTTTGATTTCCCTGTAGGCCGGCATAAGCGATAGCATTGCCGGCGTCACGCTGACCTGGGAAGCACCTTAACTTACCGGCATTAGTGTCGGAGTCGGTTGTTTTCGACTCCGACACCTTACTCCGTGATTTTATCGGCGAATCGTACAACCTGACTTACTGACTGACTTTAAAAAACATGGCATCAAAACTCTACATCCCTATGAAATATCCGGCTTAGCCTGTCATTTTTTTCGTCAGAGAAAAATGCGCAAAAATTCAAAGATAGCTGATCAGGAATAAATATTCTGGTTTTCAGGAATGCGCAAACGAAGGTGTTTCTTTATTTTCCCATGAGACTATGACAGAAGTGCCATTGCCCGGGGTAGACTCAATGACAAATTTGCCGCCAGTAGATTCAGCACGCTCGCGCATGCTACCCAGGCCAAAGCTGCATTTCGGGTGGTTAATTTCATTACCAACTTCATTGATAAATTTATTTTTCAAACAGTCGATATCAAAACCATTACCATTATCACTGATACACATTCTCATGCCTGTGTCAGATTTACTCAGTTCAAGTACTATATTTGTCGCCTTCGCATGTTTAGCGATATTGTTCATCGCCTCCTGAGCAATACGGAATATAACAACTTTATTGTCTTCAGATATATCAGATTCGTCCACATTGATGATTTTGTTTACAGATAAACTGGTATAAGTATTTCCAAATTCTCTGCAGAACCAGTTTAAGGTTACCAGGGCGCCAAGGTCATCCAGCATGGATGGCCTTAAAGCCATTGATATGTGGCGAGTCTCCTCTATTATGGATTGTAAATTTTTTACCACATCGGTGAATTCGTCATAGTCAGCGTCAAAAATATTCTGTTTGTTTATGAGTAATTCTTCCAGTTTAAATTTGGTTGCGCCAAGGCTCTGGCCAATCGAATCATGTAATTCACAAGCTATTCGTTTTCTTTCCTTTTCCTGAGTAGTAAAAATGTCACGTAAAAGTGCCAGGCGACAACGCTGCGATTCAATTAACTTTTTATTTGCTGCTTTTTTAGCCTGAAGTTCGAGTTCAAACTGGCTATTTGCATGTTTAAGCTCTTTTGTTCGTTCATCAACTCTTTCCTCAAGAGTTAGTGCATGGTCCTTTAAAGATTCTTCTACACACTGGCGTGCTGTAATATCATTTATTATTAACACCGCATAACATTGATCGTCGCTCACGCCGTCATAATCAGAAATCTTTCTCAGGGTATATTGATAAGTCTTATCAAGATATTTATTTTCTACTTTCCTTTCTACCAGGCCTGTATTTTTAATTTTTTGCCAGATATATGGCCAGTCAGCAGTCCAGGCGTCATCAGTATAATTTTCATTGAAGCTTTTAAGAAAATCTGCGACATTTAATCCATCGACTTTATTGACCTTTCCCATGCCCCATGTTTCTACTGTTCGGTTAATTCGAATAATTCTTGCGTTGTAATCCACGGCGATAACGAGTTGCGGTAAAGAATCAACGGTCAGTTTCCATTGTTCTTTTGCTCTGCGAATGATTTTAGCCTGGTTAATTATATTATTTTTTCCGATTATTTTTCTTGATGTGAAGTCAGCAAATAAACCAAAAGAAGCGAGCATTATGAATATAGAAACTCTCATCCATAATTCGTTACTGTCTGAAGGTATAATTTCAAACTCTAATTCGTTTAACCAGAAATAGTGAATAGCAGAGTCGAGAAACCAGAATGAGAGTGCTACTGGGATCGCAAACTTAAGAAAGTAATGGCTGTTTTTTATATCAGTAAGGTCAGTATTTTCTATTATGCTATCTGTTAATTGAGAAGCTTCAGCATGATCACCTTCAACTTCTGAAGTTTTTGACCGGGTTGCTGCCTGAGCGTTATTAATTTCAGGACTTTCTTTGAATGTTGTCGTTTTGTCGATATCAGAACGGGCAGGTGATTGAACTGCCTGGCCGTTAGCTGAAGTTTCTCTGTCATTAGCATTCGAGGTAATAACAGTGCTTTTTATAGATTTAATGACTGGATAAGTGGCTGATGACATATTTTAAACGCTAATGGTATTAATTCGGAATTGTTTACAGTTGTAGTGCTAAAGTGTGTAAATAATGTAAATATACTTAAAAAAGCTATAAAACTACTGTAGATGTTAATTTGTAGTGTATTAAAACTTTACACAAACACAAAAAATGATTGATAATTATCAATTAATGCAAGCAATGTGCCATATATTTACTAGTGCAATATAAATCAGCGAGTTAGATGGTGCTTTTGTTTAAAAACTAAATTGATTCTAAGCAGAATATATAAGAATTGTAAAATAATGCGACACTATCGTAGCGGCAGGAGTATGTTTTATCTTTTTGCTAGTAAGGTTAATTTTAATTATATCAAGTGCTTAGGTGATTTATTCTAGTAAATGATCAGCTTTTTTAAACTCTATGGTTTGTGTAAAAAAGCCTGACAGAATGGCATGGCTGTTTAGCGTGAATATTTCACAGAAATACTACATATTAAACTTAACGCCATGATTATTTAAAGAAATACCTGCTGCAACAGGTATTGGAGTCGATGCAGTATTGTAGTGCTGCACAAGAACCTATCAGATGAGTTATGTCATACTGTTTTGCCTGTTTATATTGGTAGAATAACGTTTTTTCAGCTTTTAACTATTTAACTATTTAGTAATGATGCTCGATCAATTATCACAACTTTTCAGACCCGTTGGCTTTTTCTGGCGAACGAACCGTCATTCGCCTAAGGCCTTATCGTTAGCAGCTGTTATTGTGACTATTATGTTATTGCTGCTTTTTAAATTTACCCAGCCGCAGCCACCGGTCAAAGTACAGCAAGAAAAAGCCTGGCTTGTGCAGACGCAGCAACTGGTTGCCGGGTCGACATCACCTCAGCTGGAATTATATGGCCGGGTCGAGTCACCTTACACCGCGACGATAACATCCAGTATCACTGCAGATATTAAATCGCTCGATGTTAGGGAGGGGCAGCATGTTACGAAAGGGCAGTTACTTATCTTGCTGGACGATATTGATGTGCAGTTAGTGCTGGAAGATAAACGATCAAATGTTGCTGAACTTGAAGCCTTGATTAAATCAGAAAACAATCGTTATAAGAATGATCTTGTCTCTTTAAAACTGGAGAAATCCCTGGTTACGCTGGCTGAAAAGAAACTGGCGCGGGAAGAGAAAACCAGTAAGACCAATCTAACCAGTCAGAGCAGCTTTGATTCACAGAAACAGGCCTTACAAAACCAGAAGCTGGCGTTAAATGCTAGAAAGCTGAGTGTTACCGATCACCCGGCGCGGCTGGCCCAGCTTGAAGCAAGGTTAAGTCGTAATCGTGCTCTGGCACTGCAGGCGCAGCATGATTTACAACGTGCCACGGTAGTTGCACCGTTTGACGGTATCATTCTTAGCATTATGGTGTCCCCGGGGGAGCGGGTCAGACCGGGTGAGGTACTATTGGAAACGTATGCTACCGGGCAAGTTGAATTGCGTGCCCTGCTGCCACAAAAATTTGTTGCAATTATTAAACAGTCGTTAGCTAATGAGATACCGTTACCGGCAAAGCTGCAAACAGATGCAACTGAGTCTGTTGTTTTCTTGAGCAGGATTTCGGGTCTGATAACAGATGGTGGCCATGGTGTTGATGCATTGTTTGTTATCAACAATGAAGCTGCTGAGGAGTTAACTATCGATGATATGACCATTGGTGAAACGCTGGAACTGACACTGTTTTTACCGCCTGTTGAAAATGCTTACAGTCTACCGGTTTCTTCAATTTATGGTACTAACCGTATATACCGTGTTGAAGATGAAAGGCTGGTCGCGGTAAAGGTGAAAAAACTCGGCAGTCAGTATATAAACGATAATCAGTTTGTGCTGGTCAGCAGCGAGAAACTTAAAGCGGGTGATGAGATTATTATCACTCAGCTGCCGCATGCATTGAGTGGTCTGAAAGTTGAAGTTCATAATGCAGTGATACCGCAAAATAATAGTGAGCAACAGAGTTCAAGTGAGCTTCGTTGAGTATTGACCATGAGCACTGAAGCAGTACCGTCATCACAGCCACCTGGTCGTTCTTCACCAGCAGGGGCTTCAACAAAGTCTGGTGGTTTTATTCATCGCTTTGCACAACACCGTGTTGCCGCAAATTTGTTGATGGCGATGATGATTATTTTTGGCGCCTATAGTTTGACGAAACTGAATAAACAGTTCTTTCCTAATTTTGCGCTTGATTATATTAGTGTTCGGGTCGTCTGGCCGGGAGCCAGTGCAGAAGATGTTGAGCGCTCCATTACGGTGCCGCTGGAGCAGGCATTACGAACGCTTGATGGCGCAAAGGAAATGACCTCGACTACAACCCGTGGAATGAGCGCGATACTGATTGAGTATGAAGAAAGCACGGATATGGGGGTGGCACTGGATGAAGTAAAACAGTTCGTTTCCAATATTCGTCATTTACCCACTGATACCGAAGACCCGATCGTTACCAAAGTTGCCCGTTATGAACCCGTCGCTACCATTATTTTAACAGCAGATAGTGAGCTGGAAGAGTTACGGCCACTGGCTTACAAATTTGAGCGTGAACTGCTTGATAAAGGCATAGCCAGGGTCAGTTTTAGTGGCTTGCCTGATCAGGAAATAGCGATTGAAGTCAGCGCAAATCAAATACAGCAACTTGGATTGTCTTTAAACCAGATTGGTGAACGTGTTGTTAGCCAGAGTCAGGATATACCGGCAGGCACGGTTGCAGAAAGTGAAGCCGCACGAGAAGTGCGCGGCTTACAGCGTAAAAGGGATGTGCTTGCCTTTGCCTCACTGGATTTATTAGCCAGCGAATCAGGGCAGAAACTGACACTTGGTGACATTGCAGAAATACAGCGGCGGCCGAAAGAAAACCAGGTGGAAATATTTTACCAGGGGCAGCCTGCCATTCTGATGAATTTGCAGCGAACTGAAACCACCGATGCCCTGGTGTCTGCAGAGATTATGCAGGCATGGCTGCTGCAAACCCGGGAAACTATAACGCCATCCGTTAAGCTGATGGTATTCAACGAAGCTTATGCATTAATACAGCAAAGGATTGATTTGTTATTGAAAAACGGTATTTCCGGCCTGGTGCTGGTGCTGGCTATTTTATATATTTTTCTCAATGGGCGGGTAGCATTCTGGGTTGCGGTTGGCATACCAACGTCGTTTTTAGGCGCACTTGGCGTGTTGTATCTTTTCGGTGGCAGCATCAATATGATAAGCCTGTTTGGCTTAATTATGACACTCGGCATCATTGTTGATGATGCAATTGTGGTGGGTGAAGATGCACTGACCCATTATCAATATGGTGAGAATTCGTTAATGGCCGCTGAGGGTGGTGCCACGCGCATGTTAGCGCCGGTGATGTCATCATCCTTGACCACGATAGCGGCATTTCTTCCATTGATGATGGTGACAGGTATTATTGGCTCAATTTTATTTGATATCCCCTTTGTTGTGATTTGCGTGATTATTGCTTCATTGATAGAAAGTTTTCTTATTTTACCGGGGCACTTGCGCCACAGTTTTCATCGAAATCAGCACAAAAAAAACAGCGAATTACGCAATAAACTCGAACAGGGTTTTAATGGCTTTCGGGATAATTATTTCAGGCCGCTTATTAAACGTGCGATGGATAATCGTTCAACAACGCTGGTTATAGCAATATGCAGCCTGGTTCTGGCATTGTCGCTGGTTATCTATGGCCAGGTTAAATTCCAGTTTTTTCCGCAGCCGGAAAGTACGGTTGTTATCGCCAGTGTTAAATTTGCTGCCGGTACCCCGCCTGACAATGTCCACGCCTTTGCCCGTCAGCTGGAACAACGTTTAAGGGAAACGGATGCAGCCCTGAGTGAACAGGGGTCATTAATAAAAGCGGCGGTTTTGCGAATTAATACGGCTTCATTTGATGGTGGACGTAATTATCAGAATGGAACTCAATATGCGATGATACAGCTTGAGCTGTTACAGCCGGATGACCGAAGTGTTAGAAATAAGACGATTATTGATGAGTGGCAGTCACGACTCGATGTTCCCGCAGGTGTAGAGCAGTTAATCATCAGCAGTCCACGTGGTGGGCCGCCGGGCCTGGATCTTGATATCTTTTTAACCGGTGCCGACGCAATTACCCTGAAACATGCTGCAGAAGAGCTCGCTGATGAGATGGAGAATTATGATGGCCTGAGCAATATCCTGGATGATCTGCCTTATGGCCGTCAGCAATATATTTTCGAGCTTACGCCACTGGCGCAATCAGCCGGTTTAACCATTGCTGAAGTTGGTCGCCAGTTACGTACGGCGCTTGATGGCCAGTTATTGCAAATCTTTTATGATTCAGATGAAGAGATTGAAGTGCGCATTATGCTGCCTGCGAATGAGCGGAAGTTTCAACGTATCCTGGAAACACTGCCGATTATAACGCCAGCGGGTAAACGCCTGCCATTAAGTAATGTGGTGTTACTCTCATCTCATCAGGGGCTGGAATTACTGCGCCATACTGACACTAAACTGGGCGTACATGTGACGGCAGAAGTTAATGCAAAGATAACCAATGCCAACGAAGTGCTGGAAAAATTACAGCAGTCTGCGATACCTGAGATACTGAAAAAGTATGGTTTGCACGTCAGCTATAAAGGCAGGGCAGAAGAAGAACGTGAAACCACCTCGGATATGAAGCAGGGAGGTTTACTGGCGCTGGTATTGATTTATATTATTCTTGCCTGGGTGTTTGCATCATATAGCTGGCCGCTTGCAGTGATGATGGTTATACCGTTTGGCGTTAGTGGCGCTATATTTGGCCACTGGTTTATGAATATTGATTTAACCATTCTGTCCCAGTTCGGTATCTTTGGCCTGTCGGGTATCGTGATAAATGATTCAATCATTCTGGTTACTTTTTATAAACAGCTTCGAGCAAAAGGTCTGGAGGTACGCGATGCCCTGATTGAATCTGCCTGCCTGCGCCTGCGGGCAGTGTTGTTAACCTCATTAACCACCATTGCAGGTTTAACACCGCTGCTTTTTGAAACATCCTTGCAGGCTCAGTTCCTGATTCCAATGGCCGTCAGTATTTCATTCGGACTCGCCTTTTCAACCCTGCTGGTATTGTTTGTTGTACCCGTTTTTCTTTCTTATATTGAACAGCTGTCTGCTTCTGTTAAGCCGTCAACCAACAAGCAGCAGGAAGTTGTGTAATGTATTAAACTGCTTCACGCTAAATCGTCAAACAGTTTAATACACTACATTCTGGAGCTATAAACAAAAAACCTCGCCGCAGCGAGGTTTTGGATATTGTTTTATCTGGACTTACCTGGGAACAACGTTGCTAGCCTGCAGTCCTTTGGGGCCGTTCTCTACATCATAGTTAACTGCCTGACCTTCATTTAGAGTTTTAAATCCTTCACCCTGAATAGCATTGAAGTGAACGAATACGTCATCGCCGCCATCGTCCTGAGAAATAAAACCAAAACCTTTTGATTCGTTAAACCATTTTACAGTGCCTGTAGCCATATCATCTTTACCTGAATTTTATTAAACAATTAGAGTGTTACGAACCGATAGCCTAACAGTTTCGCAGTTAAAAGGGGAGTCGTGTTCAATTATTAATAATAACAGCACTTGACCAGGAATTCATAGCCATATTTTGCCCCGGATAAGTAGTGAGCTGTATTAGGAAAAGGCTGAAAGCGCCTGATTCAGGTCAATATATCAATCGAATGTTGGCAGTCTGGATTCCCAATACACGTGCTTGCCTGTAAACTTTGTTTTTTATCTGAAACGAAGGAGCATCGTGAAATGGGCAGAGCCTATCAAAACCGCAAAGAGTCGATGGCGAAAACGTCTGACGCCAAAGCCAGGGTCTACAGTAAATATGGCCGGGTAATATATATGTGCGCCAAAGATGGCGGTATTGATCCAGAGGGCAACCTGGCATTACGTGGTTTGATTGAGCGAGCTAAAAAAGACCAGGTGCCCAGCCATGTTATCGAAAAAGCAATCAACAAAGCCCAGGGTGGAGCCGGTGAAGATTTCTCCGTTGCCCGTTATGAGGGTTATGGTCCTGGTGGCTGTATGGTAATCGTCGATTGCCTCACCGACAACCCCAATCGTACATTTGGTGATGTTCGCCAGTGTTTTACCAAAACAAAAGCCAAGATCGGCACCGAAGGCACGGTTAGCCATATGTTTGATCACACATGCATCCTGGTCTTTAAAAACGATGATGAAGAAGCCGTGCTTGATGCATTACTAATGGCAGATGTCGATGTTACCGACATTGAAAACAGTGACGGAAAAATCACCGTGTTCGCGCCTAACAATGAATATTTTAAAGCCAAACAGACATTGGCAGAAGCATTTGGTGAGATTGATTTTGAAGTCGATGAAATTCAGTTCCTGGCAAAAAGCAGCTCGCCAATTGCAGCTGATAATGTGGAGATGTTTGATAAGTTTTTAGAACTGTTGAATGATCTGGACGATGTGCAGAACGTTTATCATAGCGCTGAATTGTAAAATACGTATTTGCCTGGTCTAACCGGCTGTAAAAAACCATAAGCATTCAGTCCGCGACTAAAATGTCGGGAGCATTTTGAACGCACGATAGTGCGACCCGTAGGGTGTAGCGCAGGATAGCGCGAAGTAATAACGCGAAAGACGCAAAAAAAGCCTAAAGCTTTATTGTTTTTTGTGTTTTTGTAGGGTGGGCATTGCCCACCATTGCGGTATGTTTTAAGGCTGTATTCTGTTGGGCAATGCCCTATCTACGGCCTGAAATTTTAAAAGGTTTTTATTTGCGTCTTTTACTACGCGCCTCCTGCGCTACGTCCTTCGGACCGTACTAGCGTACGTTCAAAATTCTCCCGGAATTTTAGTGCGTTATTCGCGGACAAGTTTTTAGTTTTTAAAATGCCAGCTAATTGCCGGGGCATGTGCCGTATTAGTGGGTTGAAATAACTAACTTGATTAGCGTTTTCTTAGTACGGTAATGTTGCACTAAACATGGCATAACGTTTAGCCAGGGCAGGTGAGATGGCGGGTTTAAATACGTCCAATTCAACATTTGACCAGCCATCTGGCTTACCGGCAGCGAGCCAGGCCACACCCCGGGCGGTTGCCTCGGGTAGTTTCATGCGTTCTATGCGCACACCGGACAGATCAGCAAGGCGCTGACATAAACCATCAAGTTGAGACAGTCCACCGCTGACGCGTAAGCTGCTAAGCGTTTGTTCACGCTGCATTATCTCCAGGTTAATACATACCATAAATACGATGCTTTCAACCACGGCAACTGCCTGTGCTGACAGGTCCGTTGTTGCCCGATCTGCCTGCATTTTGTTTAATGGATTACTGGATTTAATAAATTCGGATTCGATAAATTTCGCCTCGATATTACTATGCCACCAGGGTGATCCGAGGCCGCCAACAGTGTTGATAAATAGCGGCGGCTGCCTTGCTTTATTCAACCCGTTATTCAACCCGGCTTCAGTCAGCCATGCGGGTAATTGTTCCAATATATTATTCACCTGGTGCTTTTTTTCCAGCCAGGTCAGCGCACTGGCGGCACCATTAATGGTAGCTTCGCGAACATATTGAACCGTGTTGTTATCAGAACAGGCAATGCCGGTGAGCTGTTTTTCACTTGCCCTGTAGTGAGTTAGCAAACGTAATACAAAAGCTCCCGTGCCAAAGTTCACCAGTGCGGTTTCAGGCATTAATAATCCGGCACCAAAAATTGCGGCATTCTGATCGCCGCATATGGCGGTTACTGGAATATCTGTGCCTGCCAGCTTTCCGTGTGGTGTAGCAGGATTTTGCAATACCGGTACACAGTCAGGCAAAGTCTGTACCGGTACCTGGAACAGCTCAGTGAGTCGCCTGGACCAGCTCAGTTTTTTCAGGTCAAACAATTGCGTACGTTGTGCGTTGCTGTGATCGATAATATAGGGAGAATCGTCGAGAATATGGAACAGTAAGTAACTGATCAGCGGTGACAACCGGAGTGTGTCCATCGCTGTATTTTGCCGCCTGGCTGTATTCAGTAAGCAATTTAATTTACTGGCACCATAGTGTGCTGATAAAGCTAAGCCGGAAAGTTGTTGAATCTCCGTTTCATGTTTTCTCAGCTCTAGCAGTTGCTGTTTGCCGCGCGTATCCTGCCAGCTTAGTACCGGGCTGATGGGCGTGCCATCCTTTTTCCAGGCAACAACAGACGAGCGTTGTATGGCAATGCCACATGCCACAATTGAATGTTGAGTGCCTGCCTCACGTAATAGCTTTGCAACGACTTCATTAACCGAGTTGATAATTTCATTCGCGTCCTGCTCGATATGACTGTCATTGATTCGCCTGATTTTTATTTTTTTTGTGTATGCGCAAACAAGCTCACCCGCTTCATCAAACAAACAGGCGCGACTGGCATGGGTGCCCTGATCTATAGCTAAATAATATGTCAAAGTTTAAATGCTCAAAAGATTAGTATTGTTAAGCGTAACGCGAATGGCACTTACTTAAGCCGAAAAATGCACATTATCTTAGTAAATTCGTCATTGCGAGGTACGAAGCAATCTCTGGCTGATAGGCACCAGACGCTAATAGATTATAAATTACATCCTTGTAATTTATCCTTCGGACTGCATAAAACGCATTCAATTTTGCTCCTGGCAAAATTAGTGCCGCGCTACCGCTCGCAATGACGGGAATTTCGGCTTAAGTAAGTACCATTCAAGCGTAGCGCCTTAATGCCCTTTATGATATTAATGAATGATATTAATAGGGGGTCGTTACTACAACTAATAACTACTATTGACCTGAGAACAGCCCATATGTGTTAGGGAAGCTATGATTAAGTGCGATCTTTGTCATTCTGAGCGAAGTCGAAGAATCTTTTACCACTGCGCTATCAAATAGTTACGGAGTATAAGGTCTTTCGACTTCGCTCAAGATGACACTTAATCAGAACTTCCTTAGTTTTTTATAAGTAAATAACTGCCGGCCCCAATGATTAAACAGCCAGCTGCCTTTTTAGCAGCATTATCTAAATTTAAACCCCGTGACATGGTTACAAGCTTTCTGGCCGAGATTGCATAGGCTACCTTTACACCACCAACAGTCACTATTGTGACTAAAACAATAATAAAACTATCTGAAGTATTTAGTGCCGTTAAATCTATGAAAGTTGGAAATAAACTAACATAGAAAAAAATAGCTTTAATATCACCCAGGGTCAAAAATAATCCAGCTAAAAAACTTGCAATGAGACTGCCATGGGTATTTGCTTTTTTTAGCGGAATAATGCTTTTATTTTTAGCCGTTAATAATGTGAAGCCAAACCAGAGAAGATAAGCGCCTGCCAGGTATTTTATAACCAGGAAAAACCCGCCCATAGTTTCTGCTACTACTGACAGCCCGAGTAGTGCCAATAGTATAAAAATCAGATCGCCCAGGACAATACCCAGAGCAACAGATATGCCATTGCCGACACCTAATGTGGCAGAGCGAGTCACAACAAGCGCAACACTTGTACTGGGTATTATGGCAAGCGTGGCCATAATCGCGAATAGTGAAATAGAATCAATAATGCTCATCTTTATCTACCTGGCCTAATGAGTCTGTCGATAAACCAATTTATGCCAATAAATTATCAGGGTCAACAGTTCTTCTCATTAAAGTATTAATTACTGCTTGTGCATTAAAGGGCACCTCTATTAATTCGTGGATTGACATCTTGAGTCCAGAATTTACAATAGCTGCGTTAATAAGCACTTGCAATAGAATAACTATTACAAGTGCTTAGCGCCTTGCTCTTGATTGTCTGAATCTCAATCTGCCCAACCCAGAATTAATAGAGGTACCCTAAAGATTATTTTCTTTCAATTATGGTTGAATGAAAATGACCTGTTGGCCTTGTTCAGGTAACACCGGATCAAACAAATCGCCAAACAAGCTGTGCAGTACTAACTTTCTTTCTGTCCTGTTATTTTTTGTTGTATCTTTCCAGGGGACGATATAAAGAATTTTCGGCAGTTCTTTATTGCCTTTAATTATAGTAGTGCGAAGTTCTATTTCGTCTTCTGCCAATGCTGCAGCCGGTAGTAGAAATATCAGTAAAAGTGTTATTCGCTTCCAGCTCATTGTAGTGATCCTTTCAGGTGGTTAACCCATTCCTGAGTGGTTTCATCGGGTTCTTTTATAAGTGATAGATAAATTTCATAATGATTGATTGCTAATGTTATTTCCTGCAAATAAATATCATAGAGCAGTGCTAAATTATAATGTGCATTAATGTAATCAGGATCTAATTCAATGGCTTTTATGTAGTCTTTTTTCGCCTCGTTTATTTTTCTTTTAGCCACGAATATTTGAGCCCTTAGTTGATACGCCTGCGCCTGTTCAGGGTTGCGTATTAAGGCTTTATTTACTAATTCTAAAGATTGATCATATTCCTGCCTTTTAAAATGGATTAACGCCAAATTAGTGTAAGGCCCGGCCAGCTCGGGTGTGTCCTGCAGAAACTCATTAAAAATACCTTCCGCTGTAGCATCTTCATTATTGTTTAAAGCGATAAGGCCGCTTTTATATTTTTCACGATCGCCCGTGGAAATAGAATTGCTTTCTATCGTGTGAGTTTGTGCTGTACTGACTGGCTGTTTATCGGGGGCCTGGGCACAGGCTGACAATAGTGTTATAGATAAAGGAATCAGGTAAGTGAGTTTGTGTTTGTCTACTGAAGTGTTCATTCTGTCAATGACACGACTTGTCCATAATGCTTCATAGTGTTTGATATTGTTGTTGGTTAATATTTTCATTAGTGAATAGTGCTTACATAATTATCTTGCTTTGGCTTTCTGTTGTATCGAACAGGGAAGAGTTCGATTAAGCCCTTATGTGTTTTGTCTATCCAGTCATTATAAAAACCGTCTTTTATACGCGCCAGGTTAATCTCAAAAAACTCAATGGCTTTGTCTTCAAACGGAAAAGCTTTGTCTTCAAGCAAAATTTCGTATTGATCGAGTTCCTCAGTGTTGAGATTAGTTGGCCTGTCTGAATCCAGTAGTGCTTTACTAAAATCTTTATAAATTAAAGCGATTGAATAAGTGGCTTCTGTTGTGATCTCGTATATTTTGTATTTTGATGCCTGTGCGTAAAGTTTTACTGAGGCCTGCATGGTAGATTTTTTCTTAGCTAAACTGGTCTTTAATGGCAGTGTGAGTTCGAGTTTATCAAAGCGGGATTTTTCGCTTCGTGCGAGCCCCAGGTAGGCGGAAGAAGTTATATATCGGGTGCGGTCAGTCTTAACGTTGTTTAATGCTTTTTCGTCTGCATGAGTAATTTTTTTACGCCACTGACTGGTTTTTTTTGCGGAGCTTTTTTCAGTGTGCAGTTCGGTTAATTTATTCATGGCTTCCATATACTGCGGGTAGGGGGTGCTAAATTTCCTGGCGTATTCTTCGTATGACCTGATGGCATCATTAACCCGGTCTTTTTCTTCATAAAGCTCGGCGGCCTGCCAGAGAGCAGCAGCCTGAATGGCAATGTCGCCACTCATGTTAGACATTTTTTCAAACTCCTGTGCAGCTTTAATGCCCTGGTTGGAACTTAAATAAGCCACCGATAGTTTTTTAGATACATCTGCCTGCCGCTTGTTTGTCGGGTATTGTTGCTGAAACTGTTTGATCTGCTCAATAGCGCTGCTCCATTGTTTATGTTGCATATTCAAAGCAATGGCATCATAAAGGCCGGTGGCGGCTATTGCTGAACTGGCTGCGACACTAGAAATACGTGCAAAGTGGTTTATCGCTAAAACGGTATCTTTGTTGTTCTCGGCAATTTCACCCTGTTTATAAATCGATAGCGCTAATTTGTCCTCGTATTGAATTCTTTGTTTATCGCTTAAGGTTTTTGCAGTAAGTAATTGGGCGAAAATAGATTCAGACTCAGCATATTCATCAAGTTGAAAATAAGATTCTGCTTTAAGGCTTTTAATGTATGTATTTGGCTCGAGTGGTTTATTAAGTAATGTAATGTCGGCAAGTTCAATGGTGGTTTTGTAATTATTTGATGTATAAGCAACTTCTGCTGCATGCGCTATCAATTTTTCTGTGTCTTTATCACCAGGGAACCGTTGTGCGTATTTTAAAGAGTAGGCGATGTGTTTATTTAAGTATTCCTGATTGTCTTTGTTTTTAGATAGTAACTTATCACTGCTTATAATAGAGGCAAAGGCAGCCTCTTTATTCACAATAATATCGTTATCATAAGCAGCTAACTCATAATATTTAAGCGCTTTCTCATGCATTTTTTTCTGTGATAAAAGCTCACCGTATAAAAAGTAAATATTGTCTTTATGGGCGTAGCTTTCGTAATGTTCAAGGTAGCGTTTATACCATTTCTCTGTATTATTATAATCAGCATTGCTGGCCGATTTTTGATATTTGTTATGGTAATATTTTGTCATCAGGACAACGTATTCTCTTAGTGATCGTCTTATAGCCCGGTTTACCCGTGAGTTTTCGTTTTGGTTTTTCCAGTATTTACTTGATGGGTTATATTGAACATAAAAGTCTTCAATCGCTTTATATACCTTTGTTATAAAACCACTGTCTTTCCAGATTTCTATAATTTTTAAATGAGAATAAGGAATGTTGTCAGAATGAGGGTAATGTTTAATAAACTGTTTATGCGTATCAACCGCATCGCTATATCTTTCCTGTTTTAGGTAAATATTACTTACCATGGCATAAGTGTGGTAGCTGTATTTAAAATCAGGCTGATCTTTAAAATAATCATAAAGTGGATCAGAGCCGCCCAGGTAAGAAAAGGCAAGGCCGACCGCCCTGAAATATTCGTCAAATTGCTCATGTTCTGCGACGTTTAGTTTTTCAAATTCATCAAAGTCGTGATGCAAAACGGCTTCAAGAAAGTCATCTACAGCATCTCTGTAATACTGTTGTTTGAATCGTGCCCAACCGCGTTTAAACAAAGATTTCTCATAAAAAATACTATTATTATGCGCAATGATTACCTCGGTATAATTCGTTTCAGCAGTAGGGTAGTCCTGTAGTGAGAAGGCGTCTTCAGCAAGGCGAAAATAGGCTTCAACATAAAAAGGTGTTTTTGGGTAGTTGCTGACAAGTTTGTTTAAAGTATCAATTGACTCCTGGTGTTCGCCTTTCTGGTCGTAGGTTTTTGCTAACTGGTAGAGCAAGGTGTCATTGTTAGTGGCTTTGGGGTAATCGTTAATTGCTGTGCTAAGCAGCGTTATGGCTTTATCCAGTTGCACATCATAAAGTGCATCTTTTGTCTCATCACTGTTATCATTTTTTAGTTTTTCCCTGTCCTGTAGTAACTTATTGCTGTAATCAAATTCAAGCTCTGCTAACCGGCTTAATGCATTAATGCGTGAATTATCGTCGATGTCAGAATTGTTTAGATAATCAGAGTAAGCCTGCCTGATCTCTGCCTCAGATTTAGCTTTGATAAAAGCTTTGTTTTGGCTCTCTTTTTTGTGTTTTACATCAATATCAGCCAGGCTTGGTTTTGCTAGCGGTGATGTACATGAATAAAGCGTTAGTACTATGCTGATTAAAACGGCTGCTTTAAAGGTTATTTGCAGCTTGAAACTTATCTTCAACATCAGTCAGCAGCCTCGTTACTTTTATCATAGAGGCGAGCAAGACCATAGCGGGACTGGTTA
>Ga0164313_10002065_pt1 | contig 17985 bp, 12 predicted proteins | sample GuaBasSedimGuay4_FD_113735 | JGI IMG/M metagenome (GOLD analysis project Ga0164313, IMG submission 113735) | Subseafloor sediment microbial communities from Guaymas Basin, Gulf of California, Mexico - Guay4, Core 4569-4, 0-3 cm | ecosystem: Environmental > Aquatic > Marine > Hydrothermal vents...
GTTCCAGTCATCAATGTACTGCTCACGAGTACGGCCATCCTTCATCTTGTCTGAGATTAAATCATAAGTAGCTGAAAAATCATTTGCCTGGGCAGCTTTAAAATACTCAAGCATTACCGCATCAGGAGTGTCGCCCTCTTCACCACCACACCAGCCAATTCTTGTCATAGAAACAAAAAGTATCAAGGTGACCGTCAGAATTGATTTTAATTTCATAATATTAGTATCTTGTGATATTCATGCCCCCGCGATGCGGGTTGGGAACAATATTACAGTCATAAATTTTCATAGGGAGACTGTCGCCTGAATAGAGCAAAGATATATTCCCTATTGAGTATGTAAATGCCTGCCGAGCTTCGGACATACGGTAAATTCAGCCTGGGTCTTTTCAGTGATCTCTTCCAGGCTGACTTCAGGTGCCAATTCGATCAATATTGGTCGCTGATCCTGAAAGTCGAACACCCCTAGATTGGTTATCAACAGGTCAGCAACTCCGGATCCTGTCAATGGTAAATCGCATGCATTAAGAAATTTTGGACTATCATCCTTGGCCGTGTGGTCCATGATGACCACGACCTTATTCACACCTGCCACCAGATCCATCGCCCCACCCATGCCCTTGATCATTTTTCCAGGTATCATCCAGTTGGCCAGATCGCCATTCTGCGACACTTGCATGGCCCCAAGAATCGCCAGGTCAATATGTCCACCCCGGATCATTGCAAAACTATCGGCACTGGAAAAATAACTGGATTGAGGTAGTTCAGAGATAGTCTGCTTACCCGCATTAATTAAATCAGAATCTACTTCATCAGGGTACGGAAACGGGCCCATGCCCAGCATCCCGTTTTCACTTTCCAGAGTTACGTGAACATCTTCTGGAATGTAGTTGGCGACCAGGGTCGGAATACCAATCCCCAGGTTGACGTAGAACCCATCCTCTAATTCCTGGGCTGCACGTTGTGCTATTTCTTCTCTAGACCATGGCATACTATTAATCCTCTTCTATGCAGTGTGTTCGCGTGTAGTCGTAATCTCGATCCGTTTCTGGTAGTCCTTACCTACAATAAAACGATCAACATAAATACCTGGGGTATGAATATTATCCGGATCCAGGTCTCCTAGATTTACCTGTTCTTCTACCTCTGCAACAGTTACTTTTCCAGCTGTTGCCATCACAGGATTAAAATTCCTGGCTGTTTTGCGATAGACAAGATTGCCTTCAGGATCGGATTTGTATGCCTTAACCAGCGACAGATCGGCCACCAGGCCGGTTTCCATAATGTAGGTTTCACCGTTAAATTCCTTATGCTCCTTGCCTTCGGCAATTACGGTACCTACTCCGGTTTTAGTATAGAAGCCAGGGATGCCCGCACCACCAGCTCGACATCGTTCTGCCAGTGTTCCCTGGGGACAGAATTCAAGCTCGAGTTCGCCGCTCATATACTGCTGTTCAAACATTTTATTTTCACCGACGTAAGATGAAATCATTTTTTTAATTTGGCGTGTTTCCAGTAATATACCCAGACCAAAACCATCAATACCACAGTTGTTTGATATAACGGTTATGTCCTTAACACCGGAATCATGCAGAGCGATGGTCAGATGTTCGGGAATACCACAGAGCCCGAACCCGCCTGCCATGATAGTCATACCATCAAATAACAATCCCTCAAGCGCCTCATTCTCATTATTTCGTAATTTAATCATTAAATGTGACCTATATAACTTCAAAAAAAGTAATTCGTAAAAACCCTTTGCTGTATTTCACACCAGTTTAATAACTATCAGCCTGAAACTTTTGTAGCAACAATCAATAACGATACAACTTCTATGCCAAAACCTTAATATCCACATAAAGGATGTAAGCAATTGTTTTATAGAGGATTTATGCTATCAGCCCCAAAGCAGTACAATTTGATCGTTTTTTTATCGTACGATTGTCACTAAACACCGAACGAAAATGCGACATTACAACTTCTGCATCAGGTCTGATTACACTGTTAAGCAGTCGGTATTATCAGTATAGAAGTAGCATCCGGTGATGTTGCGCTGTTTGATAATACCGGTTCATTTACGATGGCCGATTTGGGTCTTGTTCACCAAAAATAAATCTGGGCCTGAAGATGTATGCCAGAGCAGGCATCAGGAACAAGGCACTAAGTGCAGAAACAGCCAACCACAAACCTATCAGTATTCCCATTTCTGCCTGGAAACGTAATGAAGAAAACAACCAGACACAGACACTGACTATCAATACAAATGCAGTCACAAATACACCACGACCCGCGCAATGTAGTGATATGGAAATTGCTTCCAGCACATCCTTACCTGAGTGGTATTCACTTTTTATACGATCACATATGTACAGGGCATAATCCACACCCAAACCGATACCCAAAGCTGCCACGGGTACCGTATTGATATTCATCCCAATATTCTGCCATGCCATAAAGGCAAACGTCACGATATTTGACAACACCACCGGTACCATAAAAAACATGCCTGCGATACTGGATCGGTACACAATAATACACATAAATACCAGGACAAATAGTGCCAGTGCAATCGATTGAATTTGTCCTGACAAGATAACTTCATTGACCGCAGCGATGACACCAATTAAACCACCCGCCATATGTATAGGGGCCTGTTCAACGATTGGATTATCTTCAATAAACTTATTTATCCGGGCGATAGCCGTTTGAATTGTTTTACCTTGCCGATCACTAAAGAATAATGTGATCGCCGCAAATCGACGCTGAACATCAACAAATCGATCCAGATCTCCCGGTTCAGAGGCATTCTCGAACATATATATCAATTCACCATTCACCAGCCGTGTCTGACCTAGTTCATAAAACCTGAAATTACCTTCGCGTAAGGTCATGTTCACTGCCGGCAGGATGTCAGCAACGGACAAAGTTCCGCCAATTTCATCCTGGGCTTCCATGTACTTCTGAAACTTCAACATGGTATTTAATACTTCAACTTCTTTTACCTGGCCTTGTTGTTCACCACCGATAACCACAAACATGCGATCAGCACCCGGATAATTCTCATTGATTACGGCTGAATCTATGTTATAGCGGGCGTCCGGCCACAGAATCGGTGAGCCGGGGTTAGCATCGCCTACCTTTAACTTGGTTGCGTAGAAACCACACACAACAAACACCACCACCGCGATGGCAACCACGACATACCTGAAACGGGTGGCAACGATACTCACACACATATTCAGAAAAGGCCTGATGACCAGTAGATCAAGGTTCAAACCATGCGCATAGGACTTTGGTTTTTTAACCCAGGACAGCAAAATCGGGGTTACTATAATTGAGCTCACTGCCACGGTGCCGACCCATACTACCGCTAACACGACTAATTTTTGCAACAAGGGAATAGGACTGATTGCAACGACGGTAACACAGCCCGCATCTGTTGCTATCCCCAGCAAGCCCGGCCTTAACAGATCCTTGAGTGTTACTCGAGCAGCATCTTTTGAAGACGACTCGTTTACAACGTCCAACTTGTCTATCTCTTCATGGAAGCGAGTAATCATCTGTACTGAGTGCGATACCGCACGTGCAGTAATCAACATGGCGACGACCACCACCAATGGATCGAAATTTATACCCAGTAAATCCGCAACACCTAACGCCCAGATGGCACTAATGGCTCCGGCGATGAGTGGTAAAATAGTCCCTCGCCAGGTTCGATTAACCAGGAATAATAATAGTAGAAAGACAACTGCGGCCGCCAGCACCAGATTAAAAGTTTCAGGCAGATAGTGATTTACCCAGCCATAAAGAATCGGGTTACCGACAAGCCGAATATTGACTGAATCATCTTCCACTTTACTGATCAGATCATAGGCCTGTTCATAGGCAAGATTGTAATCCAGCAAATCATCATAAAAATCAACCGTCACTAAAGTCGATTTCAGATCTTTTGCGACAAAGGTACCGTAAACTAAAGGATTTCGTAAAACTGCTTTTTTCAGTTCTTGAATTTCGGCTTCGGATTTCGGCAAATTCGGCCACATGTATGGTTTGCTTTCTATGCCTTCAGAAGATGCGCGAACCTCTTTGAGCTTTTTGCCTGCCAAAGAAAAAATCTGGAACTCATTGGTTGCATCAATCTTCAGCAGACCTTGTGTGATCTTCTGAATTTTTTCCAGCACTGGCATTTGAAAAATATCGCCTTCTCTAGCCTGTATCATGAAGGTGATTATGTTGGTGCCGCCAAACTCGGTTTTAAAGCGCTCGTGAACCTGGATGTATGGGTGAGATTCAGGCTGCAGGTCCTCAAAAATAGTCTTGACCTCAATACGCTGTGCAAACACAGACAAAATAGCTGTGATAACAAGCACCAGAATCAAAACAATTTTTCGATGATCCATGCATGCTAGTGCAAACTTTTCTATCATTCAGTTTCCCCCACAACTAAGCCCAGGCTAGTTATTGACTGTTACAGCTTTATTAAAATTATTTTTTTGTGCTGGCTATTTACCCAAAACACTGAGGTCACCATCTGTAAATTCAAGAAAACTGACACCTGCGCCGACGACAATTATGCCTCCATCAACGGCAGCCAGTTCGGTATGGGATGACAAACTTCTTTCGGACACGACCCCGGCCTCAAATTCCTTTAAATCAGATGAGAATTTCACCAATGTGCCTTTATTACCAATGGCAACCCATTTATTGAGTTCATCAAACCACAGCACGTCCATCAGATGTTCCGAATTTCCCGATTTAGCACTATCAATTATGGTCCATGTTTTGCCTGCATCTTCTGTCCCCATAGTGATACCATCCAGGCCCACCATGACACCACTTTCTTCGGTACGGAATTTTATCGCCATCATACTGCCGAGACTATCCGTTTCAGTATCCTGCCATGTTTTGCCTTTATCTTCGCTCCAGAATATCCGGCCGTACTCACCTGCAACCATAAGCTTTGTATCACTAATCTTGACTATGTCATTCATGATTACGTCTTCTTCTTCGCGCATACGTGTCCATGTATTTCCGTAGTCATCAGAGTAAATAATCATGCCTACCTCACCAACAGCCCAGGCTTCGCCGCCCTCGAAAGTGTGTACTCTCAATAATTTGTTGGCAATTTCAGATTTAGGGGCTTCAATCTCTGTCCACGTATTACCACCATCCTCAGTGATTAACACCACACCACCATTGCCAACAGCAATTGCACGTGATTCATCCCATGACGAAATGTCCTGTAAGTGATTCTGGTTTGGAGTTTTCTGCAGAGACCAGCTTGCACCTCTATCTTCACTGCGGAGAATTTTTCCATAGTTACCCACTATCCACAGGATCCTGGGAGTTACAGCGGAAACACCATAGATTCTGTCTCTTCTTTCGATAGCGGGTGGTGTGACTTCTTCAATTGTTACATTAGGCTTTACGAATATACCTGCCCATAACAATCCACCCACAATAACCCAGGGCACTAATGACAGTAGACTGCGTACTATTTTTTGACCAACTTTTGTATCTTTAATCCCGGTATCGGTGCCCTGATCCCCGGTTCTTTCTTTATCTGCTATGTTCATAATAACAACACTAAGTCCATAAAAATCGTGTATTAATTAATTAGCCAAAGTCTTCCTTATTACGTGCTCTTAATGGACGTAATTCTCGTTCTATCGGTATAGAAGGAACTGCTGGATATAAAGACATATCCAGCAGCTCATCCATAAGAGGGGGAGAGGTTAAACTGCTTTAACGTGCAATCTTAACCAGTTGCTTAAGTGTCACATCATCAGCTTCCACACCATCCGGGTTAGACTTCATATTTGAAGACCAGGTGGTGGAGAAATTGGCCTTGTAGTCAATCACGTGCCCAACTACAGGCATTACTGCCTTATAACCATCATCACCTATGTCCGGGCGATTTTGGAAGATAAAGAACTTCCAGAACTTGCCATTCTGATCATAGGCTTCACCTAGATAAGGACGTGGCCAATCAACTTCCATGTAAACAATCTTTTTACTGTAAGGATGACCATCAGGTGGTATACCTTCTACCACAAACACTTCACGAGGCTCCCAATTAATATGTGGTGCTGGATAGTAGTAAGGAGGAATATCCATACCCACGCTTGGAAACTCTTTAATGCTGCCCTTATGCTCTAAATCAACACTAATATCAGGGCTATGAGCAACTGCGAATACCCAGCGTTTTTCAATCAAGGTATTTGATTTATACTTGGTAGGTACCGCATCCCAGATGTCCCAATCATCATAAAGCTGTACCGTACCACCGATAGGATCCATCCAGGCTGACCCAGTTAAACGGCGCGCACGACGTACAGACTTCAGATAGGCCCAGGTATCATCCGGTCTCTTCGCACTCGGATCGTTATAGCGAATAGAGAAGGTGCCCAGCCCTTTAATATCCTGAGGACTGGAAGCCACCAAAATGGTTTTTTGCATAATATCACCATCGCCTTCCACCACTGGGCCGCCATCTAAACGACCTTCCATATAATAACGACGTGACCACCAACGTTGAATTCGCTCTACACCTTTTTTACCATCGATAAAAACGAAGGAGATGTGACGTAAATCCATAGTGGCGCCGTAGGTAGGCCCACGCAGGTTCCAGATGATCTTTTCACCTGCAGCCGGATCGTTGAGATCAATGTCCTGTGGATCGAAGAACATGCCTGCCTTCCAGCCTGTTGCCTGACGGGTGGCAGGATCGTATACCACACTAGCTTTACCATCCTGGGTCGCCTGCATGTATTTCTCATCCATTTCGATAGGCACAGAGTGCACAATTGGCATTTTTAATTGACGTTCACGGATCATCCACTCCAGACGCTCCGGGATCATGTCTCCGACGCGTTTGCCTTCAAATTCCATGTTGATGAATTGGTCAAGATTCTCAGCTGTAAGCACTGTGCCTTCGGGCATCTCTTCAGCAGCCATACTGCTTATTGGTGCAACGATCAACATCCCAAGGGACACTAATGATGCAAAAAATATATTCCTGTTCATGTTGTGTATTCTCCTATTAATATTGTCTTGTGACTTTGAACACCAGCTGATTATCACTGGCAAACCAGTCAAAAAATGATGCTTTATTTTCAGGGGTGCCTAAAGGATTAAGATGGTCCCCAGCGCCGCCAGGTTTGAGTCCTGAAGGTTCTTTCTCATCACTAGCCCACCACAAATTAGCCTCCGCCTTGAAGCGCCAGCCATCACCAACGACAACCTCGAGAGCAGGAATAACAAAGCCACCACCATTGCTCAGGTCAGTGCCGACGACAAGCGAAGGATTGATAGTGTCACGCTTGTAATTCAACAAAGTAAACAAGGTTAGATACGCTGTGTGTTCCTTTTTCTTTGCCCCAAATGATGCAAATTCAACAATTTCATCTTCTTTATCATGATTTACAATCCAGGTATCAAACAACTGGATACTGGACAGTGATGGGCGATTGGTTTTCAGCCATTTACCTAACTTAAGCTCTTTATCAATACGCAGCATGATGGCTATCGTATCTCTTTCTTTAACACCACCCCACCCTGGTAATGATGATTCCAAATTACCAAAGTTAAAGGGTTTGTCCGGAGTCCAGGTAAATTCAGCACTTAGTGTTGAATCAATCTTTTGTGAATAACCGTTAACACTAAAACCCAGGACATTGATAATTGGGTAGACCCAGTCTCCAAGAACCTGGTTCTCGGCCACATTACCGTATTGTCTCATTGAGGTAACACCAAATGCGCCGGGCACCCCTGAGTTAACAGCAGGGTTCATAATGGGCGCAGGGTTAAAGACGTGCATATATGCAACGGAATATCCTATAGAACCAGCATTACCGGTCCACCGTGCACCATACGTGGGATCATCCTGATCACCTTCATCATTTTCGTAAGCGTTATATTGTGTAAATGCAGTAAAATCTACGCCGCGATATGGATGTGGGATCCAGCGACCACCCTCAATATTGAAATTACTACCAATAGCCTCTTTGTTATCAAGTCCGGGGCGCACAAAAGTATTCAAGCTACCATTATACTTGGGAACATCAATAACTGTGTTAATCAGAAACAACGGTTTACGCCAGTCTTCATTATTCTCGAAGAATAATCTCCAGCGATAATCAAAGCCGTGCACCAGATCCATGGCTTGAAAGAAATCACTTTCACCCCAGACCAGTTGCTGCTTACCAATACGCATATCGACATTTTTCATAGGCGTAAAATCGACATAGTACTCGCGAAAAAACTCCTGCACGGTATCGGTCTGGTACTGATCCAGATATCTACCAGAGGTTGCGGTACCTCCAGGGGATTGCAATTCAGTTAATCTTTCCAGTTCAGACAGGTAGTCGGTCTTATGTTCCAGGTCATAACGTGTAATCAGCTTCCATGACAGTGGGCCTGTATAGGCATCAAAGTCGAGGAGAAAGGTGCCCCTGGCCATGTTTATTTCCCATGTATCATTGCCTTGTGTCTCATCATTATCATCGAGAAGAACGCCCGTATACGAGCGCAGATAACCACTGACGTTGAATTCCCATTCATCTGTTCCAGCCTGTACTGGACTGGTAATTAACCATCCAGAAAAACACATTATCAAGCCAACAATCTTTAAAATATTGGTGTAATTTCTAATAAACATGTACTTCTCCCCCTAAGATATATTTCAGCCCCGTAACACTACTTTATAATAAATGAATTTAAACTTTAAATTAAGCTCTCATTCAATCTAACAATCGTGCAATACATGACTAAGATATACAATCAATATCTATACCAACTACGTTAATTTGCTTGCCTACCATACTATCTTATTGTTATATATGGTTATTATATAATAATATATGCATATATATAATTAAAACCGTGTCAATATTGAACGTTAATACTCCTTAACTTTGGGCAATACCGTACAAAATTCATACAGTTGCAGATTTTTTGTCTGGCTTGGATACTGCTATTGTGTAACATCAATATATATTATTCATTCACTTTCTAATCTCATTTAAGCAATTTAGACACCGTGCTAACATCAAAAAACCTGTTCTGTGCTCTTTGGCGGCGCTAATTGTAGCCTGGCCCAGACTTTTCTGTATTGCCACTGGCAAGTGACGAGATAACTCAAGCCGCAGTCGGTGACGCCTGGCTAGATGCTTATCGCGAATATCCATGAGCAAAATTTCGATACCATAATTAAGTATTAGGTAGCTAAATTTCTTGTATGTTTTATACACCCAAGATAGCTGCTGTAATGCAGCTCGCTAAAACTAATCTGACAACAAGCAAAGCTTCAGCTTCTATTACGGTTATCTAATTTAGCGACAATTTCTATGCCAAATACATTAAACTGTATACTTTAAAACATAACTCTTTGTTTCATATGCATTTACATGTGTGGAAGAGTGGTAGATTTGATGATATGTTCGTTCTATAATTGAACAGAACTGAATAAATATAGAACGGTAGGAATGATTCTAGAACGGTATAATTGCTAGAACATGAAAGTAGCCAAACCAGATTGTCGACATTAAATGTGGATAAAGTTGGTTTATGTGCTGCAATAAAGCTAGCATCACTAATATGTTGTCGACGATAATGCTGTTGGGATTTAAATCAATTTCGCTTGTAAAAGGAAGTAAATTAGTCACATCAGCATCATATCGTAGCAAATCAAGACAGTTGGAGTATATGTAGATTGCCCGTTTCCAAAACAATAAAGCCTAAAAGCAATACCACTTCTTATTCACAGAAGGAGGTTGACCGTGCCTGGGATCACTTCCTCGGTTCCGATGGCGACAAAGATAATCTCACCGTCCGTAATTTGATCGCCGATTCCTGGCAACGCAGCCTGTCCCATGGTGTCAATCCAGAACAACAGAGTGCCCCCTTATTTGCTTCTGAGGGCAGCTTGCACACTCTGCGTACGAGGAACAATGACCTCATGAATTGTGCAAGACCAGTTTTGGAACAGGCCAATTCACTACTGCGTGGTATGGAAACCGTCCTGTTTCTGACCGATTATCAAGGTCTGAACCTGAAGGTCGTTGGTGATGATAAAACACTCGATGATGCCCATGCTATTGGATTGACTCCAGGCAGCGGTTGGAAAGAAGTGATGACTGGCTCCAATGCAGTAGGTACAACAATTGCCACAGGTAATACGACTCAAGTCCACGGTGAAGAACATTTCATCCAGGCCTTTAAACCATGGACCTGTACAGCCAGTGTCATTACTGACCCCTACGACAATCAGATGATTGGTATCATTGATATCTCCGGCTTACGCAAGATATTTGATAAATATCATATCCCATTGGTGGTGGCCTGGGCCGGTCAGATACAAACCAGTCTGGCCAATAACACCCTGGAACAATGGAATGAAATTCAGGAAAATTGCAGTGATCATCATGGCAATTACCGCAATTCCGGGAACCTGCTTTTCGATAAGCAAGGTAGATTGATCAATTATTCTCAAAATGTGACATCTGTACTCAATTCTTTAGGTATAGACTATGACCCATCATCAAAATGCCGCATATCGATGGAACAATTTGGTGGTGAAGAAATCATCTATCCTCATGATGCCGGCCTCTGGATATCGGGTGACTGGGTAGAACCGGTTAAAGATGGTAATGACATCCTGGGATTTCAGCTACATGTCCCTGCCCACAAAAATGTAAGTCACCTGTATCCCGACAGGGCGGCACTACCAAATAAGTTAAAATCTAATACCGATCCATTCAGTAAGATTTACGGCAAGAGCGACTCGTTTAAGGCCAGTGCAAATAAGGCGCGACAGGCAGCCTCTACACCATTGCCAATATTAATACAGGGACAGACCGGAATCGGCAAAGACCTTTTTGCCCGGGCCATACACGACTCTAGTAATTATTCCGATGGTCCCTTGATCGATCTCAATTGTGGTGCTTTTACCCGGGATATTTTAAACAGTGAATTATTTGGCTATGTTGAGGGCGCATTTACCGGTGCAAAAAAAGGTGGCATGCAAGGTAAAATAGAAGCTGCAAACGGTGGTACCCTTTTCCTGGATGAAATCGGTGAAATGCCTATTGAAATCCAGCCCGTTTTCCTGCGGGTTTTACAGGAACGCGTGATATATCGCGTTGGTGCGATTAAACCCATCCAGGTCGATTTCAGGCTTATTTCTGCGACGAACCTGGAACTTAAAAGACTGGTCGCCGAAAACCGGTTCAGAAAAGATTTATACTTTCGCCTGTCTACAATCACCATTAGTCTTGACCCGCTTTCGGGGCGTCATGAAGATATTGAAGGGATTGCACAACTGGTACTGGAACGTACAAGAAAAGCACATACAATTGTTCCCAAATATATTTCCCCATCACTCCTGACCACACTAAAAAACAGGGAATGGCCTGGAAACATCAGGGAACTGGTTAATGTGGTTGAATGTATGTGTTTCATGTCAGATAACGAAACACTGTCGATAGAAGATTTACCTGATGAATACCTGAGGGATGAATCGGGAATGACTTCTGAATCTCATCTGAATCTGTCAACTCAGCCAGCAGCAAGCCTGGATTCTGCTGAACGGCAAACCATCGAGGCTGGTATTAAACAAACTAATGGTAATATGACCCAGGCTGCAAAACTTCTGGGTATCGCAAAAGGCACCCTGTACCGAAAGGTAAAAAAACACGGTATTAAGAAAGCCGGGGAATTTTAATTTCACTCAAGCCCAACAATGACTGCCCCGTAAAAACCACCTCGTTCAATCAGCTCATGCGCATCTACAATTTTTTCCAATGACACCTGGTGTGCGATTCTATGTTGTAATAAATCTCTTTCCAGAAAATCTGTAATATCATAAATCGCATCCAGCTTGGCTGCCTCTGGCATCGCGTAGACCAACAACATACGTATGGTCAGATCCAGAAACATCATTCGTCTAAATGGTATTGATGGCTCCGGGACTTGCATTGATCCATAAGTTGCAATCGTTGCGCCTGTACCAGCCACGTCAAGCAGAACTGGTAAATTAGCACCAAATTCACTGTCAACAATACGATCAACACCCTTAGCTTCGGTCAATTCGGTCACTATGTTGATTAATTCATCGCCCTGGTGCGGACAAACCACGTCGGCACCTGCAGCATAGCAATGTGCCTCTGCCTCAGGATTACTGGCTGTAGCAATTACCTGTGCACCAGCATATTTTGCCCACTGAATAACATAGTGCCCAACCCTCCCGGCACCACCGATTACCAGTATTGTTTGACCTTCAACTGAACCATCGGCAAAGACACAACGATGTGCCGTCATGGCAGGAATGCCCATACAAGCACCTACATCGAAGCCAGTATTATCAGGTAATAAAACTGCACGACTGGAATCGACGGCGACATATTCAGCTGCTGTCCCGAAACGCCTGCCGTATTGTGCCTGGTATACCCAAACGCGTTCACCAATCCTTGAATGAGGTACCCCACGACCAACTGCTTCGATTGTTCCGGCTCCATCACTATGAGGAATAATAAAACCATCATTGAGTAGATCCGGGAATGCACCGGCACGTTTTTTTACATCTGAAGGGTGTACTGCTGAACAGCTTAATCGTACCAAGACCTCACCATGGGCCGGGGTCGGAGCATCTAATTCAACAAGCTCCAGTACTTCTTTAGCAGGTCCCAAGCTATTATATTGAGCTGCCTTCATGACACACCTCTTGAATATTAACGGAAATCTGTAAACAGAAAATGATATCTACCAGAAAAATTAACCAGGTTTCACCTGAATTCTAATTGTTGTAGCTTATGAAATTAATCATCATTCACAATCACCACTTTACCAAAGTGCCTGGCAGCGGCCAGATGACGATAAGCATCCAGTGCATCGCTGAAAGCAAAGGTCTTGTCAATAACTGGCTTAATGTCATTCTCAGTTATAACCTGGTTCATGGCATTGAACATCTCTACACTACCAACATAAATTCCCTGGATACGTAATAAATTAAATATAATTGATAAATTGAATGCTGGACCATCAAACCCGGTCAGCAATCCAATCATCGAGACGATGCCATTTACCCTGGTCGAAGCTATAGATTTTTCAAACGTCCCCACACCACCAACCTCGAGAACATTATCAACACCGACTCCATCTGTAAGAGCCAGCACTTCATTTTCCCAATCTGGATATTCACGATAATTAATCGTATGGTCAGCGCCGAGCTTACGGGTCCTTTCCAGTTTTTCATCGCTGGATGAGGTAATAATGACATTCGCACCCAGGGCTTTGGCAAATTGTAAACCAAAAATGGAAACACCCCCGGTGCCTAACAACAATACCGTATCACCCGCCTGCAGATTGCCCATGGAAACCAGTGCATGCCAGGCTGTGACTGCAGCACAGGGCAAGGTTGCGGCTTCTTCATATGACAATTGTTCGGGAATGGGTAATGCAGCATGTGCTTTAAGTACAAAGTAATCGGCCAATGTACCATCAATTGATCCACCTAAAGCAGAATGTAATCCTGCCATTGCCATTGGACCGCTGATCCATTCCTGGAAAAAATTGCCCATAACACGATCACCTGTTTTCAGGTTTGAAACCGAGCTACCCACTGCAACCACCTCACCTGCCCCATCTGATACAGGTATGATGGGTCTGATATCATTTCGCACATAACCACCTTGAGGAATCAACAAGTCTCGGAAATTCAATGAACACGCTTTCATTTTCACCAAGACTTCATCCGCAGCTATTACCGGTTCTGACAATTCGATCAGCTTTATATCCTCTATACCCTCAGCCGTTTGAACTTGATATGCGCGCATTATTTATCTCCCGATAATTCGATTATGTGAATATATATTATTTGTAATATATCAATTGAGAATTATTGGATACGACGCAAAACAGAAACACAGTTGGTAACACCTGAGCCACCAATATTAACTGTCATGGCGAGTTCAGGCTGTCCTTTCGCTGCCACTCCAATGGGTGAACCTGTTAGTTGTTTATAGGCCAGAGCATGCATCGATGCACCGGTTGCACCAACCGGGTGGCCTTTAGATTTCAGTCCGCCAGAAAGGTTGATCGGGCAATCTCCATCAACATCATATTTCCCTTCCATAAATTCATAGCCTGAACGCCCGGGCTCTGATAAACCCATGGCTTCTACACATAACATTTGATTGATAGTGAAACAATCGTGCACTTCGGCCAGGTCCATATCTGACACCTGCACACCTGCTTCAGAACAGGCTAGTTGCACAGCATGTTTTGCCGCTTGTAATTCATGTAATGATTCCTTGCGTTCACTCATCATCATACGCTGTGTCACATGACCAATACCTGACAGTTCAACGGCATGATCAAAACTGGATTTTGCATTCTCGGTCGAGGTCAGGACTACTGCAGCAGCGCCATCAGAAATCAATGAACAATCATGTAACCTTAATGGCGGCGCAATCATCATATTTGACCCTCTGCCTGAATCAGGTAAATCCAGAATAGCCTCTGCTGTCACCAACTGAAGTTTATCCGGCACACTACCAGGACCAAAGTGGGCCATTGGATTTTGAATTCCATTACGATAATTCTGTGCAGAAATATGAGCGAGCATGATGCGTAATTCTTCGTCACTTAACTGATGTTTTTTCTGATAAGCCTGTGCCATTTCACCAAACAGTCCCGGAAAGGTCACACCCTTGGAGCCCTCATCCGGCCAGTAGGAACTACAGGCCAGGGCATGGGTTACGCCTTTCGTATCAAGTAAACTCATTTTTTCTACACCAATGGCAAGCACATTCTTGAATCTGCCACTGCCCACGGCATAGGCTGCATTATAGATAGCAAGAGATGATGTCGCACATGCCCCTTCTGTTCGTGTGGTTGGTTTATAGAGTAGTTCTACAGGATCAATTTCCAATGCCAGTGGACCAACATGTTCCTGATTCACAAACAGGGAAGGTGAACAGGAACCAAGCCAGATAGCATCAATGTCCTTTGCTTCAAGACCGGCATCGGCGATAGCGCCCGCACCTGCTTCGACTATCAATTCATAAAAGGATTTAAGGTCTTCGACCTCACCTGTTTCACGGTCGCGCTTAACGAATGCACCAAATTGAGTATTGTGTGCTCCAACCATACTAATATTCATCTAAGTATCCTCACCACCTTATAGTGGATGTTTAAATATAAAATAAAAATTCATTTTGAACTATGACATAGCATAATCATATCTTCCGTTCGGCTTTGTCCCAAAACACCTTACGTATATCCTTTTTCAACACCTTGCCTACCGGACTGCGGGGCAATTCATCCCAAAACAATATTTGCTTTGGTGTTTTAACACTACCGAGTTTTTCTTTGCAGTAAGTAATAATTTCCTGCACATCAGGTTTGATATTCTTGTCTTTTAATTCCACTACCGCTGTAACTTGCTCCCCCCATTTTTCATCAGGTATACCAATCACAGCACAATCCTTAATCGCCGGATGCCCCCAGATCAATTGTTCTATTTCGCTGGGGTAAACGTTAAAGCCACCGGATATAATCATGTCACGCTTGCGGTCAACAATAGTAACGAAACCATGTTCATCGAGAATACCGATATCACCGGTGCGTTGCCAGTCACCAACACGTATTGCTGCAGTCGCCTCCGGACTTTTGTAATAAGCACGCATTAAAAGATTTCCCTTAACAACAATCTCACCTTCCTCGCCGAAGGGGAGAGTATTTCCTGCATCATCCATAATAGCCAGTCCAACCTGGGGCGGAGCCTTGCCACATGAACGTAACCTGGAAACGTCATTCTTTTCCAGTGCCTTTATATGATCATGAGTAGATAGAAATGTACAAAGCATGGGCGATTCAGCCTGGCCGTAGGTTTGCACCATGACAGGGCCAAAAACAGCTATCGCCTCCTTGAGTTTCTCTACTGACATGGGTGCTGCTGCATACCAGAAATACCTTAAACTGGAATAATCATAATCCTTCACACCATCATAGGCCAACAACATATAGATAGCTGTTGGTGGCAAAAATAGATGTGTCACCTGGTAGGTTTCTATCGCCGATAGCAATTTATCAGGAACCATACCATCCATAACGACAAGAGAGGCACCCTGTAATATTGGTGCAAAAGAGGACACACCCGCAGCATGGGTCATGGGCGCAGAAACCAGGTAGCAAATAGGAATATCCGGAGCAGGCATTAAATCTATCTGTACCGAAACCATGGTTTCCCAGGTAGCTCCTACCCATTCAGCCAGTTTCGAATCACCTGTGGTACCGCCAGTTGCGAACAAACTTATTAATTGCTGTTCATCGTCATTATGTGTTACATCCTGATCGTCAATATCAGAAGTCCCTGTTAAAGATTTAATATCAACCCCGGCTATTTCCTGACCATTGAATGGTAATCTCTGGTTTTCAGGAGAAAAATTATCCAGTTCCGGATGAGAATCAAGGATGTCATTATCAACAATGAGAAATTTAGTGTTCGATTTACCAAGTAATTTTAAATTGGACTCTATAGTGCCCCTGACATTAAGCGGTAACCAGATTGCGCCAATTTGTGAAATGGCAAAGATACAACAATAGGCTGCTACAGAGTTAGGGGCGTAGGTCGCAACAACATCCTGCGATTTAACACCCTTTTCAGTCAACAGGGCAGCTATATGTTGTGAGACATTGAATACTTCCTGATAGCTGAGTGATATATCATTATCGATATCGATAAACCTGGCATTACCACTGGTAAAGGCCGGACTAAGTTTCAGAATATCAATAATGCGCATTATCTATCACAGAGCACGGTCTGCCCCTGCATTATTCTCTCAGGCTTGAGATGGTCTCAAGAACAAATTCAGGTTTGGTGTCTTCTGGAATAGTTAAATAGTAAAAACCTTTTTCATTGCCAGGCAATTCATCAGTGCCCTGCCCTGCCCATATAGAACTGGAGATATCAACGCCCATGGAACTTTCTTGCGCAGATGAACCGGCTGGGACAATAGAAAAATTGACATCATCTGGTAAATCAAAACTCTCACCAGTGAAGGGTAGATGTAGGCCAACAGACCAGCGATAATGTTTCGCAACATTGAAGACAGGCTGGTACCAGGATATCTCTTCCCCACTTTCAGGCATCAAGGCTGAATCTTCCATCAGCAGTACACCTGAAATATCCGTTTCACTGTAGTACCTGAGAAAATCAGCAACATACATTGCTGCCGTATCCACATGTGATTCTTCCGGAATAACCTCATCACCATTGGCTGCCTTATGTGCTTTTGCAAGCAAGGAACGTGGAGAAGGCATAACCAGTACTATAGGTACTGCCCCTGCATAATTATTACTCACCGCTGTCAGCACCTCAGCCAATAATTCTCTTGGTGCAAAGGCCTCAAGCATCTTCTTCAGTGCAACAGTTATGCGTTTCTTACCCGCCATGGACGGGATCGCATCTTCATCATCCAGCATCCAGTGATGAAATAGATCCCACACATCCAGAACAACGACTTCGGCACTGACCAGACCATGGGCCTGACTATAGAAAGACATATAAGAGGCCGGTGTCGTCCAGGGATTCTCACCCTCGCCCAGCAACAATTTCTTGGTATAGGCATTGAAGTCGATCCAGAGTCTGGGCGCACCTTCTCCGGAAGATAAATGGTTAACCAGGTCAATAGACATGATTACTTTCTATTATCAGTCGAAGCTATACCTGACTCTTCCCGGACGGCTTCAAGTTCGGCTTCCAGTTTCGCAATCTCGACATCTTTTGGATGTTCAAAGTATACGGGGCCGGGATTTTGCGGATCACGTTTATCGTCATTACTTCCCGCATAAAGAAAGCTCATATCGCTGTTCCAAGAACCATAAAATGGTATGTCTTCCGGTGGTTCTGATTTGACATGTTTCTTGACAAATTCAGCATAGGGAACACCTTGCTTTTTACGTTGTTCCCTGTATTCAGCACGGA
>Ga0164313_10002066_pt1 | contig 17983 bp, 5 predicted proteins | sample GuaBasSedimGuay4_FD_113735 | JGI IMG/M metagenome (GOLD analysis project Ga0164313, IMG submission 113735) | Subseafloor sediment microbial communities from Guaymas Basin, Gulf of California, Mexico - Guay4, Core 4569-4, 0-3 cm | ecosystem: Environmental > Aquatic > Marine > Hydrothermal vents >...
AAATCCAAAGGTGGCGACGTCAATGTGGACGAGGAACATCAGCTCTGGCCGTTCAATGGGGAGTGGTGGCGAGATGAGCTCGGGTTCTATCGACAACAGGTGACTAACCTATGCACGCGCTAATGAAATCGAAGTACGCAGCGAGCCTCCTTTGCGGGTTGCTCGCGGTGGTGATGGGGGGCGAAGCTGCCGCGGAGCAAGCGCCGATGAGCACTGCTCCGATGTGCATTCCGGAGAGCACGGAGCGAGCGATCGTGGCGTGCCCGGCCGGAGCGCGGAAGGCGGCAGCGAAGGAAGGTGGCAACGCGCCCGTCTCGCGCATGAAGGCCGCCGAGCCCAAGAAGGCCAAGAAGCAAGGTCCGACCGGCCCTTCGCTCCAGATCGATCTGAGCACGAGGCTGGGGCGGGAGCAGACGCGCGCGAGAGCTGAGAACCTGCTCGAGCGGGAGATCGCCATCCTGCAGAGGCTGGTGAAGAACAGCGCCGACGACGATCCGCGCCGGCCCCAGGTTCTGTTGCGTCTCGCCGAGACGCAGTTCGAGATGCAGATCGCCAAGAACGCGAAGGTTCGCTCGTTCGACGACCCGATCTACGAGGCATGCACGCGAGACAAGGACAAAGCGCGCTGCAAGCAGGCGCGTGACGGCCAGAAGGCGGCACAGGCGGATCTGGACAAGATCCGCGAGGACAGTATTCGAACCTACGCAACGCTGGTTCGCGACCATCCAAACTTCAACCGGATGGACGAGGTCTTGTTTTCCTTGGCGTTCGCGCTGCAGGAGCTCGACCAGTTCGACAAAGCGCGCTCGGTCTACCGACGCCTGATCAAGGACTATCCTAGGAGCCGCTTCGTGCCGAACGCCTATCTGTCGTTCGCCGAGTTCTACTTCAACGATAGCGACATGGACGCCGCGGCGAAGTTCTACCGCAAGGTTTTGGAGTTCCCGCCGAAGCGAAACTCGGTATACGGCTACGCGCTCTACAAGGTTGCCTGGGTCGAGTACAACCGCGAGCGCTACCGGCAGTCTTTGCAGGGCTTCGTCGACATCCTAGAGTTCGCCCGGAACAACAAGTACGCGAACGACGCCAAGAACCTCGCGCGTCAGGCTCGCAAGGAACTGGTGTTGCCATATTCGCATTATGGCTCGCCGGGCAAGGCCCTCGATTTCTTCCGACGCTACTCGAAGAGCGACGCCGAGGCTCACGAGATGCTCGAGAACCTCGGCAACCTCTACTACGACACAGGCCAATGGCCTCAGGCGGTCACGGTCTACCACAAGCTCATGGCCGACACGCCGCGTAGCAACTCGCTCTGCGATTGGCAGACCAAGGTCACCAATGCGGTGGTTTCGTCGCGGCCCAAGCAGGACCAAATCATCGAGCTGAAGCGTCTCGTTGATATCTATCGCAACTACAAGAAGGGCGGCAAGCCCGTCGCCAAGGTCGAAGAGTGCAAGGTCGAGACGGCAACCACGATGCTCTGGCTCGGGACTTCTTGGCACCGAGAGGCGGTTGGCACCGATGCTGCTCCGGGCACGAAGAACAAGAAGACCATGTCGCAGGCGGCGGTGCTCTACCGGACGCTGCTCAAAGAGTTCCCTGACATGGAGCAGATGAAGTTCCCCAATATCGACAAGCGTGACTGGCCGACCAAGTACAAGCTTTCGTACTTCTACGCCGAGCTGCTTTGGAAAATGGAAGAATGGGGCCAGTGTGGACCGGCATTCGATCGGGTCGTCGAGCAGAACTCGCAGGGTGAGTACACGAGCGACGCCGCCTACGCGGCGGTGCTTTGCTACAACAACCTCTACCAGCAGCAGTACGTGCCGCGCGAGACCGAGTCGAAGTTCGTCAGCAAGAGCGACCAGAGGGCGCTCAAGAACGCGAAGGCCGCGCCGAAGAACAAGTTCATGCCGAAGAAGCTCACGCAGCTTCAGGAGGGCATGCTCGAGGCGTTCAATCGGTACGTGTGTTACGTCGACAAGGCAGAAGATCTATCGACGATCAAGTATCGCCGCGCTCGCATCTACTACGAGGCCAATCGCTTCGAAGAGGCCGCCGTGCTGTTCCGCGACATCGCGTTCAACCACAAGGACAGCGATCTCGCGGAGTACGCCGCCAACCTCTATCTCGACTGCCTCAACGTGCTCGGCACGCAGATCGCTGAGCCGCGCGTTGCTTGCGTTCAGGAGCTCAGTGCCGCCATCGACCCGATGTCGGCGTCGTTCTGTGGCACCGAGCAACTGACCGACGAGCACCCGGACTTGTGCGGGACGCTCGGCACGCTGCAGTGCCAAGTCCGCCGCAAAGAAGCAGAAATCTACCAAAAGACCCAGCAGTTCAAGAAGGCTGCTGCGACGTATGTCCGTATCTTCCGGCGCCACGAGGAGTGCGGCGCAATGGACGAGATGCTCTACAACGCAGCGATCAACTTCGAGGCTGCCCATCTACTTGGTCGCGCCATTCAGGTGCGCACCGTGCTGATCGAACGCTACCCGGAGAGCAAGCTTTCCAAGAAGGCGGTCTATCTGATCGGCCAGAACTTCCAGGCGCTCGCGTACTACGAGCAAGCGGCGAAGTACTACGAGCAGTTCGCGCGGAAGTTCCCCGGCGAGGACGGAAAACGCTGCACCGCTGAGGACAAAGAGAACGGCACTTGCCCGAACGCCATCGAAGGCTTGGAGCAGGCGACGTTCTTCCGAATCGGCCTCGGGGATGACAAAGCCGCCATGGAGGATGCGGACCTGTTTGCGCGCAACTACAAGCGAAAGCTTCCGCGGCAGACCTCGCAGGTCATGTTCTCGATTGGCTCGATTTACGAGCGCCAAAAGCGCTGGTTCCAGGTCATCTCCCACTACCGGGACTACTTGAAGAAGTACGGCAAGGTCGGCATGCCCCACCAGTTGATCCAGGCGAACACCGCCATCGGGCGGGCGTTCTGGGAGCTCAACAAGAAGAGCGAGGCCAAGAAGCATTTCCAAGCGGCCGTGAAGAGCTGGACATCGGGAGCGCCGAAACGCATTCGCGCGCTGAAGAACACCTCGAAGGACAGTAAGGTTCTCTACATTCGTCAGGCGTTGGACAGCGCGGCGGAGTCGCAGTTCCACCTGTCGGAGTACAAGTTCGCCGAGTTCGAGAAGGTCGCCTTCCCGCGCTACACCGGGGGCAAGAGCATGGCTCGGGTCAAGAAGTGGTCGGACAGCCAGTTCAAGAAGTGGGTGACTCGCAAGCAGGGTGTGCTTCGGTCAGCGGAGGCAGCTTACGCCAAAGTCGCCAAGATGAGCGTCAATGTGAACGGGATTCAGATGAAGTCTGCGCCTTGGCAGATCGCGGCAGCTTCGCGGACCGGCGAGATGTACCGAAGCTTCGTGGACGAGTTCCGCGATGCGCCGATTCCCAAAGAAATCGAAAAGGACCCAGGGCTGTTCGACATCTACGTAGGGGCGCTGGACGATGTGTCCGAGCCACTGCAGCGCCAGGCGATCGACAAGTTCGAGTTCTGCCTGAAAACCGCGACGCAGGTTCGCTGGTTCAACCGGTGGTCGCGGTCATGCGAGCAGGAGCTCAACGGCCTCAATCCGAGGAAGTATCCCGTGGCGGCTGAGCTTCGAGGAGAACCCAACTACGTCAAAGCGACGGTCGGTGACCCCGGCGCAGTGGACCTCGGCGCGATCAATCAGCGCAGGCTGAATACCAAAGATGCGGTTGCCAGGAGGGAAGAGCAGTGATGCGAAGCCAGAAAATAGCGTTCACCGCCATCGCGCTCATCGTAGCTTGCGGCGGAGAGAGCACGGGCTCGACCAAGGGAACCACGCCGTCTGCGGACGTTGCGCGAACGGCAGGGGGTGAAGCGATCACCACCGCTGACGGCAACGCCGTCAGCAAGAAGGCGCATGGCAAGTGGGAATCGGCCCTCGACGAGTTCGAGAGCAACGAGAAGAGCGGCTGGACGTCCGCCAAGTGCAGTTCGTCGGAGAAATCCTTCGAGCGCGCCGCCGATGCGCAGCGCGGAAACTTTGCGGAGGCGCACTACATGGCGGGCCTTGCGCTGTCGCGCTGCGGCGATTCCGGCGCCTACAAGCACTACGATGAGGCCCTCAGCGTTGATTCGAAGTTCTGTAAGGCGCGGGTAGGACTCGGGCTTCGCGACTTGGAGAGCGGTCGAAGCGGCCAGGCGAAGTCCGCGTTCCAGCGATCGATCGAAGACGATCCCCAGTGCACCTCGGGGTACACCAATCTCGCGATCGTGCAGCGGGCGCAGGGCCAAAGCGACGAGGCGCTCAAGAACCTTCGTCGCGCGCTGGCCATCGAGTCCGACTACTTGGCGGCCTTCAACCAGATGGCGCTCCTACACTACGACCGTGGGCGCAGCGGTGACGCGGCCGAGCTCGATCTTGCCGAGGTTGTTTGCCGGCAGGCCCAGATGCTCGATGCGGACTACGCGCCGATCTACAACACCTGGGGCTTGATCAAGGTCTACAAGGGCGACGTGATCTCCGCGCTTCGATTCTTTCAGCGGGCTATCACGCTTGATCCGGATCTCTTCGAAGCGCAGATGAACTTCGGAGAGGTGACGATTTCGTTCCGTGGCTATGAGGATGGGCGCAAGGCGTTTACCCGCGCGGTGGAGCTAGACCCAAGCAACTACGACGCTGTCATCGGGCTCGGCACCGCGCTGCGCGGCCTCGAGCGTTTCTCCGAGGCGGAGACCCAGTACGAGCGCGCGAGGCAGCTCGATGCCAAGCGCCCCGAGTCGTACTTCAACCTCGGTGTGCTCTATCAGGACTACATGTCGGGCTCGGTCAACGATTTGAAAAAGGCTAAGGTCTACTTCACCGAGTTCCTGAGGCGGGCCGGCAAGCAAACCGAATTCCGTTCGAGCGTGCAAGACGTGAACACTCGTTGCGCGCAAAAATCGAACAAGAAGCGCGGCGGGTCGAAGTGTCGGCCCGGACGCATGCAGAACATCGATATCTCGGTCGAGGCCATGCAGGTCACGGGTTAAGGACGAATCATGGAAAAAACGACTTCGAAGTTCATCCCGCAACTATTTGTTTTTGCTGCACTAATCGCGGCGCCCATGGCCTTGGCGGATGGGGTGCAGGCGCAGGACGGGACGCCCTCGGAAACGACGTACGATTTCGAAGATGACCTCGTCACCGGCGACTTGGTGCGGCCCGATGGCGAGCAATTAATCGTGCGTCGGCGGGGGCGCCGAGCGTCCCTGATTCAGATTCGAGAGCATTTTATTCCCGAGATGCTGAAATCTGTGGAAGATTTGTAGTGGGGGATCCGGGTGACTGAGTCGAGCCACAATACGTCGGTCGCGTTTTCTGTCTATGACGGGGACGCGTTGCTGAGCACCGAAACGCTGAGCCAAGAGATCATCAAGATCGGTCGTCTGCAGACGAGCGACATTCGCCTCGATGACGAGAAGGTCAGCCGCATGCATGCGGTAATCGAGGTGACTGCACCGGGAGAGGTGTTCATCATCGACCTCGGTTCTGCGTCGGGCACGCTCGTCAATGGCGAGAAGATCAACAAGCGGAAGTTGCAGACGGGGGACCAGGTGCAGATCGGCAACAAGCGGTTGCACCTCGACATCATCACCGGGACGGTGGCGGTAGCCTCGAGTCCGCCCGTCGCGATGGCCGTGGGCGCCGGGCGTGCGACTCCCGTCGTGGACGAACGCGCTATGGCCGCGATGCTCGACGAACAGTCGGAGCCACGGGCCAAAGCCGTGCCCAAGGTTACTGCGAAGGAAGACGAGTCGGGGCCAAAGTTCAATCCGTTCGACGTTGGCGCCAAGCGCAAGTCGCGCACGCCGTTCGCACATGGCGCGCCAGAGGAAGGGCCAGAGTATGGCATCGTGGCGACAACCGCAGCGCTTCCATCCCACGAGATCGAGACCAACGAGCGCGCGATAGAGGTGTCGGTCATCTGGGGCGATCGAAATGTTCTCAACGTCGACTACCTGACTCCGCCTCGCGATTACTATGTGGGCGAGCCCAATGGCGAAGACGTCGACTTCGTGCTCGGCCATGATGCGATCGGCGTCGATCGAATGCCGCTGTGCGTCGCGCAAGGCGCGGGCGTTGCGGCAATTATTCCTGAGGGCGCAACGGGCGAAGCAACGATCGGCGATCAGACGCGGTCGTTCGACCTGATGCGCGGTCAAGGCGATTTCCAGCCGAGCTCGACGGTCCAGGGCGCAATGGAGTTCCCGGTGCCTGAAGGCGGCTCGCTTCGCATGAAGCACCGCGACTTCACCTTCATCGTCAAAGACATGAAGGCCGGCAAGAAGGTTGCGGGCCATTCGAAGATCGACGTCCGACCGATGATCTACGTTGCCGGAGCGGCGCTTTTCGCGAGCCTCGTGCTGACGATGTTCTACTTCCAGCCGCCGCGTCCGCGGGGGCTCTCGTCAGACTTGCTGAGCACCGACTCGCGCCTGATCCAGTTCCTCATGGAGCCCGAAGAGCTCGAAGAGCCGGAACCGGAGTGGCTCAACGGCGACGATTCGTCGGGCGGTGGCACGGGCAAGGCTCACGAGGGCGAACAAGGTCAGATGGGTGACGAGAAGTCCGAGAAGAACAAGAACAAGTACGGCATCCAGGGGCCGGAAGACAACCCCGACCCGGTCATGGCACGCGAGCAAGCCGAAGATCAGGCGAAAACCGCGGGCGTCATCGGCACACTCAAATCGATGATGGGTTCGTTCAATGCGCCCACGTCGCCTTACGGCGCGGACTTCGCGCTTGGCAATGATCCGACCAGCGCGCTCGGCGCAATGGCGGGGAACGACATCGGTCAGAATTTCGGCTTTGGCGGTCTCGGGCTGCGCGGTACCGGTCGCGGTGGCGGCGGTCTCGGGCAGGGCACGATTGGCATGGGTAACTTCGGAACGATTGGTCGCGGTGGCGGCCGAGGCGCAGGCGAGGGCGGCTACGGTCGTGGGGCCGGCGGATTCCGCGGCCGCGCCGGAGGCGTGCCACAGGTTCGCAGCGGCGGCGCGGAAGTTCGGGGCTCCCTGTCGAAGGAAGTCATCCGGCGCGTGGTGCGACGCCACATCAACGAGGTGAAGTTCTGCTACGAGCAGCAGCTCAACGCGCGGCCCGACCTACAAGGCCGGGTTACGACGAAGTTCGTCATTTCGCCCACGGGCTCGGTGCAGTCGGCCATGGTCGGGAGTTCCAGCCTGCGAAACGAGGCGGTCGAAAGCTGCATCGTGAGAGCGGTTCGACGGTGGACCTTCCCGGCGCCCGACGGTGGTGGCGTGGTGGTTGTAAACTATCCGTTCCTGCTCGACGCAGCGGGCCAGTGACCTCCGGGTCGCGAACCGAAAAGCGAGATTTCCCTCTGATATCCCTGCTTTCCAGGGCCTGTTCCCACGTTCAGGGCAGACGCGGTGGTCTGAAACTGGCCAAAAAGGGTGAAACAGCTGAAAAAAGAGCTCTGTTTACTATTGTTGGCTGTGCGACAAATGCTGTAGGATTGAAGTGCTTGTGAATTTCCAAGCGTAGGAGGCAAGCATGCGTGCTCACATGTTCGGGGTTGTATTGGTGGGGCTAATCCTCATGGGCGGTAATTGTTCACGCGCCCGCGTGGAGTCGATGAACGAGATGAATGCCGGGGTCGAGCTCGCGCAGATGAAGCGCTTCAACGAAGCCGCCCAGAGCCTGGAGAAGGCCGGCGCGATCGATCCCACCAATCATCAGGCGTACTTCAACCTCGCCATCGTTCAGGTCGAGCTGAGGTCGTTCTCGGCTGCGCGTGAGGCGCTCGAACGAGCGATCGTCGCGAGCCCCGACATGGCGGGCTACCACGAGAAGCTCGGAACCGTGCTGATAGAGCTCGAAGACTGGAAGGGCGCACAGACGGCGTTCACCAAGGCGCTCGAGCTCGATCCGTCGTTGTTCAAGGCGCACTTCAAGTTGGGTCGTTGCAGCGAGGAGCTCGAAGATCCGCAGAACGCGCTTCACCAGTACACCGATGCGATCAAGACCGGTCCGCGGTTCTTGCCGTCCTACTCGGCGCTCGGGCGCCTGTACGCAGACCTGCGCTATCCGGATCAGGCCGCGCAGGTGCTGAACGAGGGGCTCAAGGTCGCTATGCCCGGGACTGAAGAGGAGGCGAACATTCATCACCTCGTGGGCACCGTGTACCAGCAGCAGCGCAAGTACGACGAGGCCATTGCCGAGTTTCAGGCCGCGCTTGGCATCGTGCCGGGGATGAGCGACGCGTTGTTTTCGCTCGGTTGGACATATGCCCTTCAGGGCAACGACGAGGAAGCCAAACGCTACCTCGACAAGTACGTGATGATGGCGGGCACGGATGCGCCCGAGCATTACGTGAAGGCTGCGCGAGACCGTCTCGCAGAATTGAGAACCGAATCGCCGTAGGGGGGCTGAGGCAAGATGTCGGAAGAACAATCGGGGGATGAGGTTCGTGAGCTGACGGCGGGCGAGCTCGCCGAGCTCGAAAAGCTCGACGACGCTATCGCGAAGTTCGAGCAGCAGAAGCGATGGTCGGACATGATCCGTTCCATCATGAAGAAGGCTGAGTTGCTTCAGTCGCCGGCGCAGAAGGTGGAACTGTTCCGTCAGGCCGGGACCCTCTATCTGGAGCGATCGAGCAACCAGGCCGAGGCGATCAAGTGCTTCGAGCACCTGCTCGAGCACGACGCGGGGGATGTCGACGCGATCGAACGCCTCAAGCAGATGTACGAGAAGCGCCGCGATTGGGAGAAACTCATTCGCACGATGCAGCGCGAGGTCGACCTTCTTCCCGAAGACGATCGGTTGATTCGCTACAGCGAAATGGCCGAGCTCGCCACGCAACGCCTGCGCAAGCCGGATGTGTGCATCGAGCTTTGGCAGAAAGTTCTCCAGGGTGATTCGGAGAATCCGAACGCGCTCGAAAACCTCGCGCAACTCTATGAGCGCGCACGCGAGTGGGAGCCGCTTGCAGAGGTCTTGGAGACGCTCGTCGCGAGCGATACAGACGTCACGTCGATGAAGCAGCAGCTTCAGAAGCTCGGCATGATTTACGCCGACAAAATTGGCAACGACGAAGGGGCCATCGGGGCCTTCAAGAAGTTACTCGAGCTGGATCCATCCGATCGCCGGGCGCAGGAACAACTCAAGCGCCGCTACGTTTCGCTCGGCGCTTGGGACGAGCTCGAGACGTTTTACGCTGCCAATGAAAAGTGGGACGAGTTGATTCGAATCGTCGAGCGCCAGGCCGAAGCGCAGGAGACCGGGCCTGACGAACGCATTCCGCTGCTATTCAGAGCCGCGCGACTTTGGGAGGACAAGAAGGGCAAGCCCGACCGGGCGGCCCGTGTGTACGAGAAAATCCTCGGCGCTGATCCCGACAACGTGCAGGCTGCCGAGGCGCTGACGCCGATTTACGAAGAGGCGCACGACGCGCGCAAGCTGGTTTCGGTCCTCGAGGTGCGATTTGCGCATGCTGCGGACGACGGGTCGAAGGTCGAGCTTCTCGGCAAGATCGGCCGCGTGTTCGAAGAGCGTTTGAGGCAGCCGGAGGTGGCGTTCGAGCGCTACCTGGAGGCATTCTCGCTGGCGCCGACGCACGACGAGGCTCGCGCGGACGTCGAGCGACTGGCCGAAGAGATGAACGGCTGGGACCGATTGGTGTCCGGCTTCGAGTCGGCGATCGCAGCGGTTGCCGATCCACATCAGGCTGTCCCGATTCGCCTGAGTTACGGCCAGACGTTGGCCCAGCTCGATCGAATCGATGACGCAATCGATCAGTTCCGGCTCGTCTACGAGCTCGAAAGCGACAACCTGGCCGCGATCAGCGCGCTCGGCGACCTGTACTCCCGAACGGAGCGATTCCGAGAGCTGCTAGACGTCTACGCCCGGCGGATCGAGCTGGAGCAGGACCCGGAAGTCCGCCTCGAGATCGCGTATCGACGCGCTCAGCTCTTCGCCGAAGCGCTGAACGACACCGATAAGGCCATCGAAGCGTTCGAGGGCATCATCGACGAGTACGGGGTCGAGCAGGTCGACGCCTGCCGCGACCTGGAGCAGCTCTACGAAAATGAGTCCCGCTGGCAGGAGCTCGGGCAGCTTCTCGAGCGACGCATCGAGGCCAACCCAGAGAGCCACGAAGAGCTCGCTGCGCTCAAGTTCAGGTTGGGCCGCGTTTGCGAATCGCAGCTGCAGGACAAGTCGCGCGCGGTGGATCTATATCGCGAGGTGCTGTCGCTCATTGCCGAGCACGATGGCGCAAAGGCGCAGCTCGAGCAGTTGCTCGATGACGACGAGGTGGCCGCTGAAGCATCGCAGGTCCTCGAGCCGCTCTACGAGATGAGCGAAGACTGGGGTCCCTACGTCAACGCTCTTCGAGTTCAGCACCGATTCAGCAGAGAGCCTCGACAAAAGCTTCAGTTGCTCACGCGCGTTGCGGACACGTACTTCCAGCATATCGGCGACACCGAGCGGGGCTTCGTTTCGCTGTGCGAGGCCTTCCGTGAGATGCCGTCGGACCCTGGCACGTTGCAGCGTCTGGAGATGCTGGCAAACGAGCATGAGCTTTTCGAGGCTGTCGCAGAGCTTACCGGTGACCTTGCCGCGAACGTGGAAGACGTTTCGCTGAGCCGGTCGCTTTGGATCAAGACCGCGCAGATTCACGAAGCACAGCTTCAGAACGTGGAGGCTGCGGTTTCGGCGTACCGCAAAGTGCTCGAGGTGGATGCCGGGGACTTCGAGGTGCTCGGCGCCCTCGATGCGCTCTACCGCGGCGCGCAACGTTGGCACGAGCTCGTTGGCGTCCTTCGGGCTTGCGTCGAGGCGCATGCGGATCCCGATGACAAGATCGGCGTGCTCGCCGAGATGGCTCGAACGCATTCGGACCTCTTGGACGAAGCCGATCAGGCGATCGCGCTGCAGAACGAGATTCTAGAGCTCGATCCGACCCACCTCGGCGCGCTGGGCGCGCTCGACGATCTGCTCGCTAGGCAGGGACTGTGGAGCGATCTCGTCGACAACGTCGAACGCCAGTTGTCGATGCACGACGATCCGCACGAGCAAACGCTCCTTCTCCTTCGTCTCGCGGAAATTCGCGAAGAGCGAATGGGGTCGACCGACGCGGCTGTTGAAATCTACCGTGATGTACTGGCCAACGACGCCAGCAATCCGGCTGCGCTGGGCGCTCTCGAGCGCCTGCTGGAGTCGCCCGAGCACCAGGCGGCCGTCGCTGACATTCTCGAACCCATCTACAAGGATGGTGGGGCGTCCGCGCGGCTCGTCGACGTCTTCGAGATCCAAGCGCACCATGCGACCTCGCCCGAGCGGCGCCTCGCTCTGTTCAACGAGATCGCCAAGCTGCAGGAGTTCTCGCTGAGCGACCTGCAAGGCGCCTTCGAGAGCTACGCGCGCGCGTTCGGGGAAGATCCGGGCCACCCGAAGTCCAAGGAGGAGCTGGAGCGGATCAGCGCGGCAGTGGGCGCGTCCGACGCGCTCGCCAGCGTGTACGAGAAAACGGTGGCGTCCCTGGACGACCCGCAGCTCGCCATCGGGCTCCTGCTTCGCGCAGCGGAGATCCGAGAGGAAGACCTCGGCCAGCTCGACCGTGCCGTCGAGCACTACCAGAAGGTTCTCGAGATCGACGAAGAGCATCACCATTCGGCCGATGCCTTGGAGCGATTGTTCCAGCAGGCCGAGCGCTACGAAGACCTAGCCGGTATCTACCGCCGCAAGGCGCGCATGGTGCCGTCGCCGACCGACCAGCGCGACCAGCTCGTCAAGGCGGCTGCTATCTACGAGGACATTCTCGACAAGCCTTCCGACGCGATTGCTGTTCACCAACAGGTGCTCGAGATCGATCCGGGCGACCTGGAGTCACTCGATCGTTTGATCGAACTGCAGACACAACTCGGCAAGTGGTCCTCGCTGCTCGAGACATACGAGCGCAAAGCCGACGTCGTCGCCGATCCGGACGCTCGCAAGGAACTCTTCACCGCGATGGGCCGCGTGTACGAGGCGCAGCTCGACGATTCGGACAAGGCGATCGACGTGTACCAGCGCGTTCTCGAGATCGATCCCGATGACCTGGCGGCGCTCGGCCACTTGGACGGGCTGTTCGAAACCACCGCGCAGTGGCGGGACCTTCTACAGGTGCTGGAGCGCCAATCGGAGCTGGTAGCCGAAGAAGACGCGCGCACCGAGCTTCGCTTCCGCATCGGCGAGCTGTGGCGACGGCACCTCGAGGACCCGACGCAGGCGATCGAGATTTACCGTGACATCCTCGGGGAGGCCCCGAGCCATCCGCAGACGCTCGACGCGCTAACCACGATGACCAACGACGCCGTCGAACCTTTGGCCGCGGCCGAGGCGCTCGAGCAGGTCTACCTCGCCGCCGGCGAGTATCGAAAGCTGACCGACGTCCGCGAGGTGCAGATTCGCTTCACCGAGGATTCGACGGAGCGCGTAGAGATGCTCCAGCAGCTGGCGGAGATCTACGAGATTCAGCTCGAAGATCCGCCTGCGGCCTTCGGCGCCTTCGTTCGGGCCCTTCCGCTCGACACGCACAACGAGCTCACGCTCTCATCGCTGGAGCGCCTCGCTGAGCAAACGGGCAGCTGGCATGAAGCGGCTTCGCGTTATGACGCCGAAGTGCTGAGAATGCGTGAAGAATCGCCGGAAGCCGTCGTTCATCTATCCAAGCGCTCGGCGGTGATCAATGAGGTTCAGCTGGACGACGTCGACGCGGCGATTTCGCGCTACCAGTTTGTCGTCGACGTGGACTCTGCGGATGTCAGCGCCATCGAGGCGCTCGACCGCCTCTACGAACAGACCGAGCGCTGGGACGACCTGGCGGCGACGCTTCAAATGGAAGCTGCGGTTGCGACGACGCCCGAGGACGTCCTGAATCTACAGTTCCGGACCGGACAGGTGTTTCAGAATCAGCTTGGCAATATGGATTCCGCCATCGCGCAGTATCGCGAGATTCTCGCGGCTGCGCCCGAGTTCTCGCCGGCGGTCTCGGCACTCGAAGACCTGTTTTCGAGCGGCGTGCGGCCGCTGGAGATCGGTGAAGTGCTCGAGCCGCTCTACCGCATGCAGGGCAACTGGGGGCAGCTGCTGAGCGTGCAGGAGGTCCAAGTCGAGCATCAGAGCGATCCGATTGAGCGCGTCGTCATGATGCACAGGCTTGCCGAGATTGCCGAAGACAAGGCCGATGATCATGGTCGCGCGTTTCAGTGGATGCAGAAGGCTTTGCTCGAAGATCCGAGCCACGACCATTCGCTCGGCGAGGCGGAGCGCCTCTCGGCGATCGTCGACGGTTGGACCCAACTGGCCACCACGTACGCAAACGGCATTCAACACACCGGGGACCCGCTCAGCAAAGCGGAGCTCGGCCGCCGTCTTGCCAAGGTGTACGAGGAGCAGCTCCACGACTTGGAGCGCGCCGAGGAAACGTATCGATTCGTGCTGGGTGTCGACGACCACGATGAAAACGCCCTCAAAGCGCTCGATCGTATCTACACCGAGCACGGGGCGCACCGGGCGCTGGCACAGGTGCTTCGAAAGCGAATCGAAGGTTCGAACAACGGATCGGAGCTGATCGACCTCCACTACCGCCTCGGCGTGGTGCTCGAGCAGCGGCTTGGTTGTACCGAGGACGCCGTCGAGGTCTTCACCAAGCTGCTCGACGATCACGACTCCGAGCACGCCGAGACGATTCAGGCGCTGCAGGGCATCTACGCCAACCTCGAGCGCTGGCCCGAGCTCTTCGCGAGCTTCGAGAAAGAGCTGAGCATTGCGCTTGGTGACTCGCAACAGGCCGATGTGTTCGCGCGGATGGCCAAGCTGTCGTCGAACCGGCTCCGGGATCCGGAAAAGGCCATCGGCCTGTGGCAGCGAGTCCTCGACCTTCGCGGCGAGGATCCGGAGGCGCTCAACGCGCTCGGCGACATCTACGCGTCGCAGGGCAACTGGCGCGACCTCGTCGACGTCCTCGAACGCGAGGCTGCGATTGCCGACGACGATACCTTCTGCATTCAGGTGTACTCGGACCTCGCAAGGGTTTGGTACGAGAAGCTGGAGCGCGAGCGCAACGCGATCGAGAACTGGGAGCGGGTGCTCGATATCGACCCGGGCAACACGTACGCCCTGTTCAGCATCGCGGAGATTCACCGGGCGGGCGGCCAATCGCGAGAGCGCGCCGATACCTTGCATCGGATCATCGACGTCGGCGCGGCGACCCTCGAGGACGCCGATCTCGTCACGGTCTACATGCAGCTAGGGCACATCTACGGGAGCGAGCTTCAGCAGCCGGGCGAGGCGGTCGAGGCATATCGTAACGTTCTGACCGTCGATCCTGCCTTCTTCGAAGCGCTGGACTCGCTCGAGCTCATCCATCGTGATGAGAACGCATGGGAGGATGCGATCGATGTCATGGAGCAGCGTGCGCAAGCGCTTGTGGATCCGCAGGAGAAGATTCGCCAGCTCGTCTCGGTTACCGAGCTGTGGGAGAGCGAGGTCGGTAACAAGGACGGCGCGGCAGCCGCATTCGGCCGCATCCTCGATGTCGACCCGATGCACGAGTACGCATTCTCCGAGTTGCAGGCACTGCACAAAGAGGCGGAGCGATGGGACGAGCTGATCGACCTATACGTCACCCGCATCGAAAGCACTGACGATCGTGACGAGCGCATCGAGCTCTTGCGCGCGGCTGCCCGGGTGTACGAGGAGCAGCTCGGAGATGGCGAGCAGGCGTACCACACGCTCTACATCGCTTGGACCGAGGACTTCGGGAACAAAAACACGGCTGTGGACCTCGAACGCGTGACCGCGGCGCACGACAAGTGGAACGAGCTTCTCACGTCGGCCAATCAGGTGTTGCAAGAGGGGCACGAGCCGGAAACCCAGATCGCCATCTGCCTCTGCTGCGCGAAGTGGTACGGGCAGGATCTCGGACATCCCGAGTACGCAATTCCCTACTACGAGCAAATTCGAGCGCTCGACCCAGGCAACGCCAAGGCTTGGTGGCAGCTCGGCGATTTGTACGAAACCACCCAGCAGTGGGACAAGCTCGCCCAGGCGCTCGCAAAGCTCGTAGAGCTCAGCAGCGATGACGAGGTCAAAGCCGATACGTACGTCCGCATGGGCGACCTGGCCGACGACCGCTTCGCGATGCGGCAAGAGGCGGAGGACTATTACCGCCGGGCACTGCACCTGCAGGCAAAGCACGTCGGTGCCTTGCAAGCCCTGGAACGCATCTACCGCGAGGACGGCCGCTCCAACAAGCTGCTGAATATCCTGGAACGCAAAGCAGAGGCCGTCGAGGATACGGACAGCGTCGTGTCAGCGCTGCTGCAGGTCGCGGAGGCCTACGAGGAGCGCTTCAACGACCCGAAGGCCGCCGTCGAGAACTACGAGAAGGCGGCCGCGCTAGCGCCGTCGGACCTCAGCGCACTTCGAGGTTTGGAGCGTTTGTACGCTCAGGATGGCCGCTATCAGGATTTGATTGGCATCCTCGAGCGGGAGTATGAAATCGTCGCGACCGAGCGCGAGCGAATCGAGATTCTGACGCGTCTCGCCCAGATGTGGGAGCAGGAGTTCCACAAGCCGGAGAATGCGGCGGAGCGTCTGGAGCAGGTCTTGGATATCGACCCGCTGCACGACGAAGCGTTGTGTCAGCTCGAGCAACTCTACCGGACGATGCAGCGCTGGGACGACCTGGTGCGCACCTACGACCGCCACGCGAACGCGACTTCGGACAACGAGGAACGGGCTCGTATTTTTCGGGAGCTCGGCCAGCTGTATGCCGCGCACAAAGACGACGTCGAGCAGGCGATCGACAGCTACCTAAACGCGCTCAATCTCAACGAGCAAGATGTGTTTAGCCTGCAGGCGCTGACGAAGTTGTACGAGCGCAAGGGCGACTACTCCGCGGCGCTGGACATGATGGGTCAACTCGCCGTGGTCCTCGACGACCCGGCCGATCAGGTGGCGCTCAAGCACCGCATGGGCCGTATCCTCGACCGAGAGCTCGGGGATCGCGTCTCGGCGTTGGAGCAGTTCCAGGCGGCGATCGACTTGGACGCGGCGCATCTGCCGTCGCTCGAGGCCATGCGGAGCATACACGTCGATTCGGGCGACTGGGTGGCGGCTGCTCGCATACTCGGTTTCGAGATCGAACACACCGAGAACGACCGGATTCGGGGCGCCCGTCTCGTCGAGCTCGGCCGCATTCGCGCCGAGAGGCTCGACGACGAGGCGGGCTCCGTTCAGGCCTTCGAGGCGGCGTCTGCTGCCGATCCGGACAACGAGGAGGCCTTGTTGCCGCTTGTCGATTCGTACGTTGCACATGACCGGCATGCGGATGCGTTCCCGCTGCTTCAGCTTTTGGTTCAGCGGTCGGACAAACGCGACAGCGACGAGCAACATCGACTCGCGTCGATGCTGGGTGAGACGGCGACCAAGCTCGGTCACGCCGCTGCAGCGGTCAGCGCTTACGAGCGGGCCTACGAGCTCGACAACGACGATTCGCACACGCTCAAGGGTTTGGCTGGAAGCTACTTCCGAGCGGAGCAATGGGATGACGCGTTCAAGTACCACCAGTTGCTGCTAGTCCAACATCGTGATGCGCTCGGTCGCGACGAGATCACGGAGGTCTTCTATCGGCTTGGTGTCGTCAAGCGGGAGCAGGGTGAGGACAAGAAGGCGCGCAACATGTTCGACAAGTCGCTCGAGGAGGACACGCACTTCGTGCCCGCTCTCGAAGCGATGGTTGCGCTGCAGACGGCAGAGGGCGACTGGGACTCGGTGGTTCAATACAAGAAGCGGATCCTCGATGTGGCCGACGAGCCGTCGGTTCGGGCAGCGCTTCTGGTCGAGCTCGGTGATCTCTGGCACGAGAAACTCAAGGATTCCGATGCAGCCGCCGAGGCGTTCACCGAGTCGCTCGACCTCGAACCCGACAATCACGTGGTGCTTCACAAGCTCTTGGTGGCCTACCAAGCTGCGGAGCGCTGGTCCGAGGCCATCGACATCATCGAGCGCGTCTGCGGGCTCGAGGAGCGCGACGCAGCCAAGGCCAAGTACACCTACACCATCGGCGTCGTCCTTCGCGACAAGCTCGAGGACGAAGATGCGGCCCTCGAGCGGTTCAATGAAGCCCTCGACCTCGACAGCACGCAACTAAAGCCTTTCGAGGCGGTCAACAAGCTGCTCAACGAGCGCAAAGATTGGAAGGCGCTCGAGCGGGCGTACCGCAAGATGCTTCACCGCATCATCAACCAGGGCAACACGGACCTCGAGCACAACCTCTGGCACACGCTCGGGATCATCTATCGCGACCGTCAGCGGAACTTCGACGCTGCGGCGGAGTCGTTCCAGATGGCCGCTGGGCTCAAGCCGGATAACGCCGTCGAGCACGAGATTCTTGCAGAGCTCTACGCGACGATGCCGGACAAGACGGAGGAGGCCATCGCGGAGCACCAGTGGCTTCTCGCAGCCGACCCGAACCGGCTCGACTCGTATCGGGCTCTGTACAAGCTGTACTTCGACGCGCGGGCCTACGACAAGGCGTGGTGTATCGCGCGGACGCTGACCTATTTCCAGAAGGCGGACGAGGAGCAGCAGAAATTCTACCAGCAGTACAGGCAGGATCGCGAGATCCAGCCGAAGACACGGCTCAGCAACGAGAACTGGGTCAAGGACCTGATGCACTCTGACCAGGACATCTACATCTCCAAGATCATGGAGGTGATTGCCCCGGCGGTTCGAGCATCGCAGGCGCTGACGGATAGGAAGCTCAACCTGCACAAGCGTAAGCCCGAAGACCTCGCCAACCCGAGCCTCGCGCTCGCGCGGCAATTCAAGCTGGCACAGGACGTGCTCAACGTGTCCATCCCGGTACGCCTCTTCATTCAGAAGGAGCTGTCGGGTGCGCTTCGAGACGAGTCACGCAGTAACCCACCGGCGATCATCACCGGCTACACGCTGCT
>Ga0164313_10002068_pt1 | contig 17974 bp, 12 predicted proteins | sample GuaBasSedimGuay4_FD_113735 | JGI IMG/M metagenome (GOLD analysis project Ga0164313, IMG submission 113735) | Subseafloor sediment microbial communities from Guaymas Basin, Gulf of California, Mexico - Guay4, Core 4569-4, 0-3 cm | ecosystem: Environmental > Aquatic > Marine > Hydrothermal vents...
GCGGTCAAGGTGCCACGGCGCCTGCGCCGTGACCGACGACGCAACAAGAGAGCAGAGGGCGAACGAGAGCAAGAGCGGTTTCATGGCTTGTTTCCGGATTCGAGAGGGTCCCAAGGCCCTTCAGGGCCCCGGAGACGCAGGACAATGCGCAACTGACTTCCGGGTCATTTAAGCACAGAAAAGCCACTCTGCACGACTTCCTTGAATCTGCGCGGAAACTTCCTGAGTTCGCAGTCCAGGCAGCTCGAGAGCGCTGGGAAACAGCTGCCAAGCGCGGACGTAGGCGACCCACGCACATGTGCTGAGGCGCGCGGAGTCCGGCCCAGCGGGGCTCGTCGCGACGGGCCCGCGCGGGCGATCAGGTCGCCCACCTCGGCCCTGTCGCCGGTGGGACTCGTCCCCCGGCATCGGAGCGCCGTCCCCACAGGCTGCTATGCCACGCGAAGCGGGCGCCGCGACCATGGCTTGGGTCGCGGCGCCCGCCTCCTACGACAGGGTCATGGGCCCTGGTGGGCCCTGCTGGAGAGCCTCGTCAGAGGATCTCGACCTCCAGCCCCCGGGTTCCGTAGATGCCGCCGGTCGCCAGCGCGGCCGCGTCCTCGATGAACCACTGCGCGTAGAACTTCATGCCGCTGAACAGCGCGTTGGGAGGAATCGGCAGGTGGAAGGTCGCGATGCCGTCAGCGTCCGTGGCGGTGTTGTGGTCCAGGATCAACGTGCCCAGATCGAGGTTGACCGGCACGGGCGTGCGCGGGTCCACGAAGGGCGTGCCGGCCATGTCGGGCAGGAAGCTCAGCAGCATGGTGGCCCCGCTGTTGGGGTTGGCGCCGCTGAGGCCGAGCATGAAGTTGGCGTTGCCCGGGAAGGCCACCAGATGACCCAGCATGTCGGCCGTGCCGCCGAGGCCGTCCACGCTCGCCACGCCGTAGTCGCTGTTGAGCGAGGTCAACTCGCTGCGCAGCGTGGGACGCGTGAACGGGAACAGGTTGTTCTCGACGCGCGGGTCGGTCATGCCGATCTCCACGAACGCGGTCAGGTCATCGATCTCCTGCTCGGTGAGGTCCAGCACCTCGATGTTGATGTCGAGGTTGGGACCCGGGAAGTCGCTACCGATGCTGTAGAACTCGATCACCTCACGCACGCTGTTCTTGCCGCCGTTGTGGAACAACGGCGTGCGCAGCTTGGAGTTGCGGATGTTCGGCACCTTGAACTTGGCGCGGTCCGCGATGTCGCCGGTGAAGTCCTCGCGACCGTGGTCCTCGTCATCCGGACGCACACCGATGTTGTGGTAGTCGTGGTCGATGGTGAAGGGCAGCGTGTGGCAGGCGGCGCAGTTGGCGTCGTTCTGGAACAGCAGGAAGCCCGGCTCCAGGCCCGAATCAATGAGATCCGGGATGGTGCCCTTGAGGAAATCGTCCAGGAGGGTCTGGTCGGAGATCAGGGTGCGCTCGTAGTTGGCGATGGCGAACGCGATCCGCTTGGAGCTGATCTCCTCGTCGCCGTAGACCGCCGTGAACATGTCCGGGTAGCTCGGGTTGTCGGCGCGGAAGTCCAGCATCTCGGAGGGGAGGTTGGTCATCAGGGCGCCCGGCTTGGCGTCGGCGAGGCGAGCCGTGAGGGCCTCCCAGCTCTCTCCGACAGCGGCCATCTCGACGTCGCTCATGGGCGGACCGACCGCCTGGCTCTCGAGCGCGCCGAACTCGAAGATCTCGACCAGACCGGTCTGAGGATCGGTGAACGCAGTGGGGGCGCGGCCATCCCAGAAGAGGTCGTTGAAGTAGGTGGCGTTGATGGTCGTGGGCGTCTTGCGGCCCGTCACCTGCGTGTTGCTGCCGAACGCGCCACCGTGCCTGAAGACGTTGCTCACGTCGTGGCGCACCACACCGGCCGAGCCGTGGATGTCGTCATCGGTGTTGAACAGACCGTCGGGCCCGGGGTTGATGGTGGTCATCGAGCGCGGGTCCGAGCCGCCGGCCTCGTTGATGTGGCAGGTGCCGCAGGCCATGGTCCCGTCGTGGCTCATCTGCTCCTCCCAGAAGAGGAACTTGCCGAGCACATCCTGGTCGGCCAGCATCGGGTTCTCGTACGGGAACTCGGGGGGGTTGGGCATGACGGCGTCGCCGGACTGAGCCATGACGCTGCCAGCTGAGAACGCGACGGCGAGCAAGGCACCAAAGGCGGCCGAGCGACGGAAGCGGTTGAAGACCATACGGACCTCGGATGGGTGAAACGGGAGATGGGGCGAAGGGGGAGGGAGAGCATGCGAGCCGGTTCGGGACGCGCCCCGGGACGCAGTGGACACGCGATCCGGAAACGGAAGTCTACCCCGGTATCAGGAAAACTGTCAACGCATAGGGATGGAATGCAAGTTGTGTATGAATAGACACTTACAGCGCTTGCTGAGAATTAATATGAATACCCACCCATGAAACGATGCTCCCGTCCGGATTTGCCCGGGCAGTCGGCTCGCGAGGAGCTGGGCCGCTGGCGAGACTCAGCCCCGAGCTGGATCACCAACGCCAGGTTGATCGCGGCCATGACCGCAGAGGTCTCCCGCTCCCTGATCGATCATCTGGCCCCGCAGGCTGAAGAGCGCCTGCTGGATATCGCCTGTGGCGCGGGAGACCCCGCATTGGGGCTGCTGGAGGCCGTCTCGGGCCAGGCCCGGCTGGTGGCGTTGGACCCGGTGGAGGACCTGGCCGGCGCGACGCGCGCTGCGGCTCGCGACGCCGGCGTCGTAGGGCTCGCGGCCACCTGCGCTCGCGTCGAGCAGCTGCCCTTCGGCGAGGCCTGCTTTGACGCCGCCTCGTGCCGCTTCGGAGCCATGTTCTTCCGGCCGGTCGAGGCCGGGCTGGCCGAGCTGCGCCGCGTGCTGAGGCCCGCAGGCCGGGTGACCCTGGCGGTGTGGGGCCCGAAGGAAGCCAACCCCTACTTCACCGCCGTGGCCCGGGCCCTGGATGCCGCGGGAGTGGTCGCGCCGCCCGCGGACCCAGGCCAGCCCACCGTCTTTGAGTTGGCCGCGCCCGGCGACCTCGCCGCGCGCCTGACGGCGGCCGGCTTCTCCGACGCCGTGACCCACCAGCTGCCCTTCGAGATGGCGCTCACGGGCGCCAACGCCGCCAACTTCATGCAGCGCCAGGCAGAGCTCTCGCCCGCCATCGCACGCAGGCTGGATGCAGCCAGCACGGCCCAGCGCGAGCGGGCCGCGGCGGCCGCGGCCGAGACGGTGGCCCCGTGGGAGCGCGATGGGGCCGTGGTCCTGCCGGCCCTGGCCCTGGTGCTCAGCGCACGCCGCTGAGGCCCGGCCCCCAGCGGGCAGGCACGCTCAGCCTCACCCGGCTCCCGGCGGGCAGGCGCGCTCAGCCTCCGCGCGGCTCCCAGCTCCCAGCTCCCAGCTCCCAGCTCCCAGCTCCCAGCTCCCAGCTCCCAGCTCCCAGCTCCCAGCTTGCGGCTTGCGGCGTCGACGCCGCCCGCGATCAGAGCGTCCACGCGTCGGCGCGCGGTCAGGTCAGTCCCGGCAGGCGCACGCCGCGCTGCTTGGCGCACGCGATGGCCGCGTCGTAGCCCGCGTGGGCGTGACGCATGACGCCCGTCCCCGGATCGTTGGTCAACACCCGCTCCAGGCGCCGGGCTGCCGCCTCGCTGCCGTCGGCCACGATCACCTGGCCCGAGTGCTGGCTGTAGCCCATGCCGACGCCCCCGCCGTGGTGCAGGCTCACCCAGGTGGCGCCGCTGGCCGTGTTCAGCATGGCGTTCAGCAGCGGCCAGTCGGAGACCGCGTCGCTGCCGTCCGCCATGCCCTCGGTCTCGCGGTTGGGTGAGGCCACCGAGCCGCAGTCCAGGTGGTCGCGCCCGATGGCGACCGGAGCGCTGATCTCGCCCGTGCCCACCAGCCGGTTGATCTCCAGCCCCAGCTTGGCCCGCTCGCCGTAGCCCAGCCAGCAGATGCGCGCCGGCAGACCCTGGAAGGCGATGCGCTCGGTGGCCAGCCGGATCCAGCGCGCCAAGGGCTTGTCGTCCGGGAACAGGCGCAGCACGGCCTCGTCGGTGACCGCGATGTCGGCCGGGTCGCCCGAGAGCGCCACCCAACGAAACGGCCCCTTGCCCTCGCAGAACAGCGGGCGGATGTACTCGGGCACAAAACCCGGGATCTCGAAGGCGTCCGGGCTGCCGCCCTCGGTAGCGAAGCCGCGCAGGTTGTTGCCGTAGTCGAACGTGATGGCCCCGGCGTCCTGCAGCGCGCGCATGTGGGCGATGTGCTGCACCATGGTCTGCAGCGAGCGCTCCCGGTAGCCGTCGCGGTCTGACTCGCGCAGGGCCACGGCCTGCTCGAAGGTCATGCCGGCGGGCACGTAGCCGTTGACCGGGTCGTGGGCGCTGGTCTGGTCTGTGAGCAGGTCGGGCACCACGCCGCGCTCGCGCAGGGCGGCCAGCAGGTCGACCTGGTTGCCGACCCAGCCCATGCTCTTGGCCTCGCCGGCGGCCGCCCAGGCCAGGGCGGTGTCGATGGCATGGCCGAGGTCGTCGGTCAGCTCGTCGATGTAGCGCGTGGCCAGGCGCTTCTCGATGCGCGTGCGTTCCACGTCAGCCGCCAGGAAGGTGGCGCCGGCCATGACCGCCGCCAGGGGCTGGGCGCCGCCCATGCCGCCCAGTCCGCCGGAGACGACCAGCCGCCGCTCCAGGCTGCCGCCGAAGTGCTTCCGCCCCGCCTCCACAAACGTCTCGTAGGTGCCCTGCACGATGCCCTGGCTGCCGATGTAGATCCAGCTGCCCGCCGTCATCTGGCCGAACATCATCAGGCCCTGAGCGTCCAGCTCGTCAAAGTGCTCCCAGGTGGCCCACTTGGGCACCAGGTTGCTGTTGGCGATCAGCACCCGCGGCGCGTCGGCGTGGGTCTTGAAGACACCCACCGCGCGCCCCGACTGCATCAGCAGGGTCTCGTCGTCCTCCAGCTGACGCAGGGTGGCCACGATGGTGTCGTAGTCCTCCCAGGTGCGCGCGGCCTTGCCCGAGCCGCCGTAGATCACCAGGTGTTCGGGGTCCTCCGCCACCTCGGGGTCGAGGTTGTTCATGAGCATGCGCAGCGGCGCTTCGGTGAACCACGACTTGCAGCTGAGCTGTGTGCCGTGGGGCGCGCGCACAGGGGTGTACGGACGGGAGCTCATGGGAGCCATTCCTCGGGAGGGGGCGGCGATCCGGGCGATCGTAACGCACCCCCACCGGGGTGGGCGAGGCGTGAAGCCCGGGGCGTGCCCGGGGCGCCTCAGCGCGCCGCCAGCTCGGCGGCGTCCTCAGCGCTGGGTGAGCCCCAGGGAGACCGCGCCACCCGGCGCAGAGGCGCGCCCGACAGCTCGGCGCCGAGCGTCAGGTTGAACAGATCGCGGTTCACCGTCACGGCTCGCTCCGACAGGATCTCGACCGCGTGGTCTCCCAGCGGCCGGTAGAGCACCAGGGCGTAGTCGCCGGAGGGCACGTGCTCGAAGCGGAAGCGGCCATGCTTGTCGGGTCGGGTCCAGGTGTCCCAGGCACCCAGGTCCGACAGCCTCCACCCGGGCGCGCCGTCTCCGCACAGGGCCACGCAGGTGTCGGGCCAGCCGCTGGGCCCGGTCCGGGACACGCTGCCCTTCACCAGGAAGCGCGGCGGCACGATCAAGCTCCCGGGCCGCTGGGGTCCGCGCAGGCCCGGCTTATGCTTCACCCACGCTGGCAGGCCGTCGATCCAGCGGAAGACCGGGGCGCGCGCCTCGCGCAGCTCGGCGGTGACCACGCCGACCGCGGGCACGCTGACCTGCGGTTCGGTGGGGCTGGGCCACAGCCGGGGCTCGATCTCCGTCCGCACGACCACGTCGTCAAACCACGAGTCCCAGGCCAGGCTCACCAAGGACAGCTCGCGATCGGGATCGATGCCCTCTACGGGCACGGCCATGACGCCCGGGTGCTGCAGCTTCACGAAGATGCGCTTGCCGCGAGCCTCGCCCAGCGTGAACGGGCCCCAGTGACCGATGATTGGCTCGCCCGACGAGTCGGTGCTGCGAGCCAGCACGAGCAGCCCGGCCTGGGTCGACGCGGTCAGCACCTGTCGGTAGACGCCGGCCTCATCGATCGGCGAGGACAGCCGCTCCCAGCCGGCGTGCCAAGCGCGCGGCAGCGCCCCGGGGATCCAGCTCGCGGCGCCCCAGGCGAAGCTGGCCAGCTCCAGGTCATCACCAGCAGGCTGCGCCCCTGCGGCCGCGATCTGGAACGCGACCTGCTCCTCCCGCGGCGTGGGCTGCAAGAACAGCGGGGTCAGGCGCTCAACCTGGGCAGGCACGCGCTCGACGCTGTCGCTGAGGTCGTAGCCAGCCGCCGCCACGCGCAGCTCGACCAACTGCCCGCGCCACTCGGGCGGCAGCGCCACGGCGAAGCCTCCGCGGCTGTCGCTGAGCATGCTCGCCAGCTTCACCCCGTCGACGGACAGCGTGGCCAGGGCGCCCTTCACGAAGCCGGGTGCGCCTTGGATGTAGAGCTGTCCGGCGACAATCGCCGAGCGGTCCATACGCAGGTCCACTTTGGTGACGTCGGGGGGCAGCGCCACCCAGGCGCTGGACCAGCGCAGCTCCGCGTCAGGGAAGCGTGGCTCCGCGAGCCCGCCGGGCCAGGTCGGGGGCTGCTCAGCCTGCAGCAGCTCCCGCCCGGGCATGCTGCGGCCGGGCTCCCAGGGTCGCTGGCCCCCGAAGATCACGTCGAGCGCCCCGTGCTGAGCGCGGGCCGACACCAGCCAGCGCGCCTCGCGCTGCACACACAGCCAGGTGCGGCCACGGCCGAGCTGCAGCACGGCGCGGCCGTCGTCGCCGCTGACCACGGTCCGACGCGCCACACGCCAGGGGCCCGAGGCGTCGTCGCTGGCCAGACGCACGCCCTCCAGGGGCTCGCCGTGCTCGTCCAGCACGTACACGGTCGCCCAGCGCGCCGGCCGCGCCACCAGGTCGGGCAGGATCCCGAACGCGAACGGCAGCGGGACGCGCAGCTCATCCGAAGCCTGGCCCTCATGCTCGAGCATGATCATCAGGTCGACGGCGTCGCCCTGGGGCACGGCCGGCACGCGGTACCAGCCCTGGCCGTCCGTCACGCTGCGGATGACATGCAGGTCGTCCGCGGGTCGGGCCACCAGGAAGCTCACGCCGTCCCATACGGCGGCAGGGCGAGGGGCCCAGCGCCGCTGCACGCGCACGCTGACGCCCGAAACGGGAGCACCGAGCGACGTGACCACGCGCCCGCGCCAGCCGTCGCGAGGCTTCAGGGCCAGGGAGACGTCCGGCAGCAGGTCGCCTTCGATGCGGGTGACCACCCAGTTGGTCTCGTGGTCGACGGCCACGGCGGCGACCACCACCGGACCGGGCGCCGCGCGTGCCACGCCCACCCAGAGCCCGTCTTCGTCGGTCAGACCGCGACTCAGCAGCGCGCCATCCCGCCGCAGCTCCACCTCCGCGCCGGCGAGCGGCAACCCGTCCGTGGACCGGTAGACGAACACGCGCAGCGCGACCTCGGGCGGGTCGGCGACGGCATCCGGCTGGTGGCTGGGCGGCGGCGCCGGAACATCGAGCCCGTCGGCGGAGCGTTCGACGGGGTCGGCCACGGCGATCGCAACCGGAGGCGACCCGGACTCGTGGCCTCGGCGCTCACCACCGAACAGCCCCGAGAGCATGAGCAGCGCTCCCAGCAGCACGACCAGCGTTCCAGTCGCCAGCAGGATCCAGGTCCGGCGCCATGGGATCACGCCCGTCCTCCTCCCGTCCTGAGGGGGCCGCGAGCCACGGGCCCGCGGAAGCGAGGCCGTCGGCGCGAGCGTCGGCGACCGCGTTCAGTCTACGGCAGAGCCGAGCGGCGGTGACGCTGCAACGCGCTGCGCTGCGCCGACGTCAGGGCGGCGGGGTCAGGCGCCAGGGTCAGGCGCCAGGGTCAGGCGCCAGGGTCAGGCGCCAGGGTCAGGTGCCGGGGTCAGGTGCCGGGGGAGGGCACGACGCCCTCCACGGCCTCTATCAGGGCGCCGCTCGTCACCAGCAACGCCACCGCTTCGATATCCGGCGCCAGGATGCGGTCGTCGTCCAGGGGAGCCAGCACCGTCGCCAGGGCCGTGCGCGCCGCCTCAACTCCCGACCCGGCGCGCAGCTCATCGTCGTGCAGGGCCAGGCCGTGGAAGCCCGCCATGAGCTCGATGGCCAGGACGTTGGCCACGTTGCCGGCCATCTCCCGCGCCTGCCGGGCGCCGTGGGTGGCCATGGAGACGTGGTCTTCCTTGCCGGCCGAGGTGGGAATGGAATCGACGCTGGCAGGGTGGGCCAGCACCTTGTTCTCGCTCACCAGCGCGGCGGCGGTGACGTGGGCCATCATGAGCCCGCTGCACAGCCCCGCGCTGCGCACCAGGAACGCCGGCAGACCGGACTGATCGGGGTTCAGCAGCAGCTCGATGCGGCGCTCGGAGATGTTGGCCAGCTCGGCCACGGCGGTCTTGAGCAGGTCGGCGGCGATGGCCACGGGCTGGGCGTGGAAGTTGCCGCCCGACAGCACGTCGCCGTTCTCGAACACCAGCGGGTTGTCGGTGACGGCGTTCATCTCGCGCTGCAGCACGGCCTCGACGTAGCCGAGGGCGTCGCGGCTGGCGCCGTGCACCTGGGGGGCGCAGCGCAGGCAGTAGTTGTCCTGCACCTTGTCGCAGTCGCTGTGCGAGCCCAGGATCTCGCTGCCGTGCAGCAGCTGGCGCAGACGCGCGGCCACGGCCAGCTGGCCCGGGTGCCCGCGCAGGGCGTGGATGCGCTCGTCGTAGGCCGTGGCCGTGCCGCGGTAGGCCTCCAGCGTCGTGGCGCAGGCCACGTCGGCCACCTGCGCCAGGCGCCGGGTGAGCAGCGCGGCGTCGGTCAGCAAGGCCGTGGAGACCTGGGTGCCGTTGAGCAGGGCCAGGCCCTCCTTGGGACCCAGGCAGAGGGGCTGCACGCCCGCCCGGCGCAGGGCCTCGGCGCCGTCCACCAGCTCGTCGCCGACCCAGGCCTGGCCCTCGCCGATGAGCACCAGGGCCATGTGCGCCAGGGGCGCGAGGTCGCCGCTGGCTCCCACCGAGCCCTGGCCGGGCAGGGCCGGCACCACGCCGGCGTTGAAGACCGCCAGGGCCTGCTCCACCAGCTCGACGCGCACGCCCGAGGCGCCGCGGGACAAGTTGGCGATGCGCAGCGCGAAGGCCAGCCGACACACGGATCGGGACAGCAGCGCCCCCACTCCGGCGGCGTGGCTGCGCACCAGGTTGACCTGCAGCGCGGCCAGATCGGCCTCCCCGATGGCGGTCGTGGCCAGACGCCCGAAGCCCGTGTTGATGCCGTAGCAGGTGCGTCCCTCGGCGATGGCCCGGGCCACCACGGCCTGGCTGCTGGCCACACGCTCACGGGCCTGCGGCAGCAGTCCCAGGGTGGGAGGGGCCGCGCTGGCCAGGCGGGCGGCATCCGCCAACGTGAGACGGCCGTCGCCGAGCAGCAGGGTGTCCATGGCGGCGCACGGTAGCAGCAGCGAGCGAGGGGGAGAAAGCCCCGATCCGGGCTCCGCGACAGCCGGGCGGGATCAGGTCACGGGCCGGGCCGCGGAGCCGCGCGTTGTGCGCCGCGCCGGCAGCGGCGATCATGGCCGCATGACAGCGGTCCCAGCATGGCGAGGCAAGATCCCGGCGGGCCGGCGCGCTCGCGGCGGCGCCTGGCTGGCGTTGCTGCTACTGGCCGCCCTCGCGACCCCGACCCGGGCCGAGGAGATCGTGCACTCCGAGTTCGACCTGGCCGGCTGGCTCGCGCGCGACGTGATCAGCCTGGGCAGCGACCAGTTCGACGGCCAGTCCCTGGCGCTGCTGCTGGACTCCTCCCACTCCACCGGCGTCCGCGCACGGGTCGATGGGCCCGTGCTTGTGCGGGTCGAGTTCAAGCGGCCGCAGTTCGTGCGCAAGGTCTCGCTGCGCGGCGGCAACAACTCCAGCTACGCCGTGCGCCTGTCCGTGGTCCCCGTGGGCGCCGAGGCGCGTCTCTTCGGCGAGACCGTGGTGAGCGACGGCAAGGCGGCCATGTTCCGCCCCATCGACGAGCGCCTCAGCGCCATCGAGCTGCGGATCGAGTGCCTGGAGCTCGAGCAGATCATCGACCTGGCCGACCTGACCATCGGCGGCGAACTGCACATCCGCAGCCTGGCCCTGGAAAACGTGCCGCGCACCCTGCCCGAGGGCGGCTCGTTCGAACCCCGCGTGCGCGGCCTGGACAGCTTCGGAGGGCGCCCCGACCTGACCCTCTTCGCGCTGATCTTGCTGACGCCGGTGCGCGCGCTCGAGCTGACCGGCAAGGGCCGCTACACCACGCGCGTGGGCGGCCCCATCGCCCTGGCCCCGCGCATGGGCGAGCTCGAAGGCGACATGCTGAGCCTGCTGGTCCAGCCCCTGCGCCCGGCGCCGCCAGCGCCCACGATCGTGCCCGGCTTCGAGGTGGTGCAGCTGAGCATGCAGGCCAACCCGCCCCTGCGCGTGTTCCGGCGCGCATCCGGGGAGCGCACGCCGCGCGCCCTGGGCATCACCTTCGCCAGCACGTTCTACGACGAGCAGACCGAGCCCGGCACGGCCTACAGCTACTCGGTGGTCGAGGTGGATCGCTTCGGCAACTCCACCACCAAGCCCAGTAAGGAGGCGCGCGTGCGCACCCGCACCCGCCCCGGCTACGGCATGCACGAGGTCGGGCGCTGCCCTGTGCTGGTGGCGCTCTACGTCGACTCCTTCACCCGCGACGGCGAGCTCGATCGCGTGGTGACCAGCATCGAGGCGGCGCGCGGCTTTCTGTACCGCCACGGCATGGGCAAGCCCGTGCTCGACCTGAGCTATCTGGCCGTGCGCGGCAAGACCCCCTCCACCGCCGGGCCCAGCATGGCGGGCATCGAGGCGGACCTGGCCGACCTCGGTGTGGGCGCCCAGGACTTCGCCATCATCTATGCGGTGAGCAACTCGCTCTCCGGCGGTCACGCCAACTTCGTGCTGTTCGGGGGCAGCGCGGGCGCCATGGGCAGAGGGCCGGGCGTGCCCACCCCTGCGGACGCCCTGGGCCCGGATGCGGACGTGGCCTGGGCTTTTGTGCACGAGATCCGACACCTGCTCGCCGCCCGCCTGGCGCCCGCCGCCGGCGCGCTCGAGCTGCCCTCGGGCGATCTGGCCCAGGACTTCCGCGTGGGCCCGCTGGGGAGCGCGCGCGGCCGCCCGCTCGATCTGGGCGAGGCCTGGGACGGGCAGGCCGTGCTGGCGAGAGACTCCTCCTGGTGGGACGACGCGCCGCGCCCCTGGCGCCTGCCCTTCGAGATCATCGACACCGACGACGATGGCTTGGCTGACGACGACCCGCGGCTGCCCTTCGACGAGCGGCGCTTCGGCAGCTCGCCGGACGCCGCCGACACCGACGGCGATGGCCTGGACGACCTGGCGGAGGCCGCCGCCGGCCTGTACGCCAGCTCGGACCCCACGCGCACGGACAGCGACGGTGACGGCCTGCTCGACGGCGTGGACCCCTGGCCGCTGTCAGACTTCACGGGCGCCATCCCCTACGGAGAACAGCCCGTGGCCCTGGCCAGCGGCCCGCGCTGGGACGCCCCCGAGGTGCTGCTGGCGGCCTGCTGGACCGAGGACGCGCTCGTGATCGAGGTCACCACGCCCTATGCGGCGGACGTGTTCATCGACCTGGACGGCAGCGGCAGACTGGGACGCTGGGAGTCCGACGTCGCGCTGATCAAAACCGAGGGCGAGCGGCCCGGGTCCGACGTGTGGTGTGGCCCGGCGCGGCTGTCCCTACGCGCGCAACAGCGCCCCACCGGCGTGTTCGTCGGCGATCGCCGCGTGAAGCACGCCACGGTGCTGGCCACCGTGCGCCCCGGCAGCGTGCGCCTCACCGCCGTGCTGCCCGTGGGCCTCGGCGCCGGCGCCGCGGACGCCACGCTCATGCCCGACAGCCCGTCGGCGCCGGGCCTGAGACTGACGGCCGGTCAGGTCCTGGGCCTGGCGGTCACGGTGCGCCCGTCGCGTGCCGGCGACCCGGCGCCGTTCGACGCGTTTCCGGCTGACGGCACCTGGACCAGCCTGTTCGAGACCCATCGGCTGATGGACGCCACGCTGGCGGCTCCGGAATAGCCGCAGCGGCGGGAGCCCTGGCAGGCCTGCTCAGGGGCAGCAGCTGCCCCTGCCGCGCCGGCACCCTCTGGCGCCGAAGCCCTCAGTCGAGCGTGTCCTCGGTCTCGACGGACTCAGCCGCCGGCTCGGGCTCGAGGCGCTCGGTGAACACATCGTCACCCACCGGGTCGAAGGCCGCGAGGCCGGCGAAGAAGTCGAGCAGCTCACCGAAACGGAACTCGATGTCGATGCCCACCACCAGCTGCAGGGTGCCTCGCACGGTGAGCAGGTCGAGCGCGCCGCCGTAGCCGCTGGACTCAAGCACGCCGCCGTCCTCGCCGCTGCCGAAGACCCAGCCGTACGACCCACTCAGGTACGGGATCGGAGACGTGTAGCGCTCGTCGTGGTAGCCGATCAGCAGGCCCCAGGTGAAGACGGACTCGCGCCAGACGCCCAACTCGCGGTTGCCGATGCCCGCCGCAAAGCTCTTGTGGCTGTACAGGATGCCGCCGTGAAGCACCCGGGTGAACTCGCCCTTGGCGCCGATGCCGGGGCCGAACATGACCTTGCCGCGCAGGATATCGACCACGTCGCCCCCGCGATTATTCAGATAATCGTTGCTCGAGCAGGCGGGCAACAGGGCCAGGGCCAGCAGCAGAACCAGGGCGGAACGCATGTCTTGGACATCTCCGGAGGGCGCACAAGGCGCAGCACACCCTATTCTTAGCAAGCCCCCCTCCGGGAACCAACCGCCCAGCCGGGAGCCGCAAGCCCCAGGGGCAGGAAACCACCGCCAAACCCCCATCAGAAGGCCTTCTCGGCGCTCACGCCCTCGGTGTGGATGCCGCCGAAAGCTGGATTCAGCCCGCAGGGCGCCCACATGCAAGAGCCCCCCTGAGGAGCCCGGCCGCCGGGCCGTCCAACGACCCGCCCGAGCGCCTCGCGGCGGCGTCGCCCCCGCGGTCGCGACGCCGAGGCCACCGGCGGCCTCGGGATCCCGGCTGGAATTCTCACCCGAACAGGCGAATTGGGCGCTTTCGACCGCTATCCTCGCGGCCGTGGCTTCACTCTGGGGCCACCTCATCTGCCCAGCGCACTGGAGACCAGGATGTCCGAGAACGAAAGCGTCGTCATCGGCAGCAAGATCAAGGCGGTCATCAAGGAGAGAGGCCTGATGTGCTCGGGAGAGCTCCCGGGCGCCGTCTCGGACAAGGTCCGCGCCATGATCCTGGCGGCCTGCGACCGGGCCACCGCCAACAAGCGTTCCACCGTTCGGCCTCACGATCTCTGAGGCGGGGCCCTGCGTCGGGCGGAGAAGCTGACCTCTCCGCCCGACGCTGATGTTGGACCGCGGACCGGAAGACGGGATGTGATGGCCGAGCTGCGCTTCCGTTACGGCACCGAGGGTGCGGACCCCGCGCGCTGCCTGGTTGTAGACGGCATCGCCGACGGGTTCCGCAGCCTGAGCCACTGGCCGGGGCATGGCACGCCCCCCGCCCTGCGGCACGATCTGTCCACGGGGATCGCCCTGGCCTGGGCCAGGTGCTCGCCGGCTGAGCGTCTCACGCTCGCTGGCCCGTTCGACGAAGTGGCCAACACCCACTTCGACACCGACGGCGTGCTGTCCGTGTTCAGCGTCATGCGGCCCGACGAAGCGCTTGCGCGGGCCGAGCTGCTGCTGGCCGCCGCCGCCACAGGCGACTTCGCCACCTGGAACGGCGAGCACGCCCTGGCCGTCGAGCTGAGCATCATGGCGCTGCCCAGCCACCCCGACTCGCCGCTGGCCCGGGCGCTGCCCGCCGACGCCAGCGACGCGTTGCGCTGGGAGCGGGCCTACCTCTGGGCCATCGAGCACCTGCCCGCGCTGCTGGACGATCCTTGGCGCTATCGCCCGTTATGGCAGCCGCGCTTCGAGCAGGTCAGCGCGGACATCGCCGCGCTGGAGGCCGACGAAGCCGATCTGGGCCTGGAGCTGCAGACCGACGCCGAACTCGACCTGGCCGTGGTGCGCACGGCGCGCCCGCTCAGCTCCATCGCCCTGCACCACGCCGCCGGACCGCGCTATCGCGTGCTCGCGGTGCTGCGCGGCGAGGACGGCCCGCGCTACCGCTTCTGCTACCGCGACGAGTCGTGGTTCGATCTGGTGAGCATCCACGCCGCGCCGCGGCTGCCGCTGGACGCCGCCGTGGCCGAGCTCCAGCGCCGCGAGCAGCGCGCCGGCGGCCAGGCCCGCTGGTGGTGCGATGAGCTCAGCACGCCCGTGGTGCAGCTGGGGCACTGCGATCCGGCAGAGGCCCGGGCGGCGGGCTTCTTCCTGGACCCGCTGGACCAGCCAGGCCCGCCCTCACGGCTAGCGACCGAGGAGGTCCTGGACGTGCTGCGCGAAGCGCTGTCCGAGGGTTGCTAGAAAGGCAGGTCGCCCGTCTCGCCTGGCTGCTGCGGCTCGGCCTCCGCCGACCCTCCCGGCGCCCCCCCCTCGGCCGGATCGACGGCCAGCTCGGCCACCACCTTCTGCACGTCCTGGCGCGTGGCGGACAGGCGCTCGCGGCAGAAGCGGATCAGCTCGCTGGCCTCCTTGATACGCGCGGCCAGCATGTCGACATCGGCGCTGTCGCGCTCGAGTTCCTCCAGGATGGCGTCGAGACGCTCGCGCGCCTCCGCGAAGCTGGGCTCAGTGGTCTTGCGCTTGGTCGCCATGGGCGTCTCCTCGTCGATCGTGTGGGCGTTCATTGGTCATCGCGGCCGCCGGGATCGTCCCCCAGGTAGCCCAGGGCTCGCAGGGCGCGCAGCTGCTCTTCGCTCTCCACCGGCGCGGCCACCTGGCCCAGCTCGGCCCGGCGCTGCTCGGCAGCCGCCAGGGCAGCCACCAGCTGTCGGTGCATGCGCGCCCCGTGGGGCGCGCGCTCGCGGGTGAGGTCGAGGGCCGCGTCGGCGTCTTCGTGCGGATTGCTGCTCAGGTCGAAGAGCCTCGCCGAGCGCACCACGGCGCGCTGGATCGGCGTGAAGTCCGTGCCCGGCTTGGCCAGCTGCAGGATCAGCTTGGCGTCGCCCTCGATGATGCCGGCCAGGTGCACGTCGTTGAGTTTCTCGTCCAGCAGCACCGGGCGGCTGGGGAACGGCTCGTCGCGCAGCAGGGCGCCGGCCCAGGAGCGCCCCTCGAAGCCGGCGGGCAGGGGCAGCCCTACGACCTCCAGCAAGGTGGGCGCCACGTCGATCAGCGACATGGGCACGTCGATGTCGACGCGCGCGGCCAGGCCGCCGGGCGGGCGCACCAGCAGCGGCACGCGCACCTGCTCCTCGAAGATCTCCTGGCCGTGGGACTGGATGCGGTGATCCCACAGGCCCTCGCCGTGATCGGAGGTGACCACGACCCAGGCGCGGTCGAGCAGCCCGCGCTGATCGAGCTTGCCGAACAGGCGCTCGAGCTGGCGGTCGAGCCAGAGGATCTCCCCGTCGTACAGGTCGAGCACGCGCTGGCGCGCGGCGGGGTCGCCCGGCGCCTGCCAGCGATAGGGGTCGAGGGACTCGCGGCTGCCGTCCATGGGGCCCTGGTAGCCCGGGTCGAAGTCGGTCTCGGCGTGGGCCCGGAAGGGGTCGTGCGGGTCGACGTAGTGCGCGTACAGGAACAGCGGCCGAGGGTCGGCGCGGTCGACGGCGGCCAGCAGGGGCTGCACCAGCTTGCGGGCGTTGACGTAGGCGTTGCGCGGCGGGCCGTCGTAGCCCGAGGGCACGTTCTCGTTCAGGTGCTGGTAGCGCTCGAAACCCTGGTCGAAGCCGTAGATGGAGAGCACCTGGCCGTTGCTGATGACCCCGTGCGTGCGCCAGCCGCCGGTCTGCAGGGCCTCTGCGAGGGTGGTGACATCGGCCGGAAGCACACCGTCGCGGTCCTCGCAGCCGTGGCTCGACGGCAGACGCGAGGTGAACAGCGTGGCCACCGAGGGGCGCGTCCAGCTGGCCGCCGCGTAGGCCCGGCTGAAGACCCAGCTGTGCTTGGACAGCTCATCCAGGAAGGGCGTGGTGGTGCGGCCCAGGCGGTGCTGCACCAAGCTGGTGTGGTCCAGACGCAGGGTGTCGAGCAGCACGAGCAGCACCAGCTGACGGGCCCGGGGAGCCTCGGCCATGGCGGGCTGGGGAGCGGCCGCGGACGCGGGGCGCAGCGGCTCACCGCAGGCCACGGCGCCCAGCAGCAACGTCAGCGCCAGCAGTCGAGCAGCCTGTGGCGCCAAGAGCGGCCATGCAGGACGTACCGGGGGGCCGCTCACGACCCGGTCCTCGGATCGCTGGGGTCGTGGCGCACGGGTAGCTCACCGTCGCGCAGCACGACCGTCAGACGCTCGCCTGGGGTGACCTTGCCGGCGTCCATGAGCAGCTTGCCGTCCTCGCGGCGCAGCCAGGCGTAGCCCCGCGCCAGCACCGCCGCCGGGTCCAGCAGGCGCGCGCGCTCCGCCGCAGACGCCAGGGCCTGTTCGTGGCGCTCGAGCGTGAGCTGGGCCCGCTCGGTCAGGCGCCGACCGTCACGCAGCAGGTCGGCCTGCCGGCGCGTGAGGCGCTCGGCGTGCACGGGGCTGGCTAACCGCGCCCAGGCGGCTGCCAAGCGCTCGCCACCGGACGTGAGCACCTCGGCGCTGCGCGTGGACAGGCGGTGGCCCACGGCGACCAGGGACTCCCGTGCCGCGGACAGGCGCTCGCCGGCCCCCGACTGCAGGGCGCGCGCGGCGTCCACCAGGCCATCGTCGGCGGCCTGCACCCGGCTGGTGGCGTGCGCGGCCAGCCAGACCGCAGCGGCCTCCAACTCGTCGTGGGCTGCACGAGCGCGAGCCACCATGTCCTCGGCCACGCCGGTGGGTGTGCGGTGCGCGCTGTGCGCCACCTCGTCGGCCACCGAGTGGTCGATCTCGTGCCCGATGCCCGTAAGCACCGGCAGCGGGCAGGCCGCGATGGCCCGCGCCACGTCCTGCTTGTCGAACCAGCTCAGGTCGAGCCGGCTGCCGCCGCCGCGCACCAGCAGGATGGCGTCCAGCGGCATGGCTGCCAGCGTGGCCAGGGCCGCCACCACCGACGGCCCGGTGGCCGCTCCCTGGGTGCGGGCGTCGCAGAAGCGGACACGGAAGCCCAGGCCCGAGTCCGCCAGGGTCTGCAGCACGTCGTGGTGAGCAGCGCTGCCCTCGCTGGTGATCAGCCCCAGGTCCAGGGGCACGTCCGGCAGGCGCAGGCGGCCGTTGCGGGCCAGCGAGCCGTCCTGCTCCAGCATGACCAGCAGCTCCCGGCGCTCGCGGTCCAGCGCGCCCAGGGTGTAGTCGGGGTCGATGTCCTCGACCGTGAAGCTGACCTGGCCGCGGGGCGCGTAGTAGTCCACCTTGACCCGCACCCGCAGCACGATGCCGTCCTCGGGCTCGAGCACACCGGTGAGCTTGCCGCGCGGGCCGAACAGGCGCTGGACCGTGCCGCGCCAGCACTTCAGCTCGATGGTCGGGCGCCGGCGCGCGTCCGTCACCTCGGGGTCGGTGAGTTGGAAGTACCAGTGCCCGGCCCGCCCGGCCTTGGCCACGGTGCGCGTGAGCCCCGAGGCCTCGCCCAGCACCCAGAGCGTGCCCGGGAAGGCGGAGCTGACGGCGGCCTCCAGCCGCTGACCCACCTGGCTCACGGTCAGGGTGTCGTCAACCGGCTCGAGCGCATCGTCAGCGGGCAGCGGCCAGGGGTCAGCAGCGTGGGTCATTGGTAGACCTCAGGCGCGGTGGCCTGCAAGCTCCGTTTCCTGAGGTCCCCTTTCCAACCGTGCGTGCGGATTTCCCGCACACGGCTGACCGATGGTCTTCTCACGTTGCATGCGTA
>Ga0164313_10002070_pt1 | contig 17970 bp, 14 predicted proteins | sample GuaBasSedimGuay4_FD_113735 | JGI IMG/M metagenome (GOLD analysis project Ga0164313, IMG submission 113735) | Subseafloor sediment microbial communities from Guaymas Basin, Gulf of California, Mexico - Guay4, Core 4569-4, 0-3 cm | ecosystem: Environmental > Aquatic > Marine > Hydrothermal vents...
ATAAAGAGTCAATCGATAATTCCGGAATAATTGGGCTACCTGGCAAAGGGTTTTTGTGCAAATCGGACAGCGATATCCGTTTTTTAAACCTGTACCAATCTTCTCCAAAATAATTTTTAAGTGCATTTATTTCATTGCCTGTTTCGACCTGCCCCTGGAAAACCTGGGCCAACCAATCATTATCTTGTAATCGGGAAATTTTATCATCAAAATCCAATTCAAGAATTGGATCCTGGATCTGATTGATCCTTTCTCCAATAATTTTCCGGATTTCATGTTCTTTCTCAATATTATGTTTTTCGAATACATAAGCGGTGAAAAAAGCAAAAATGGCTATGTTTAACAGGGTAACCCCAAAGTAAAATACGTATTCAGAATACCATATCCAGGATCCGATGGCTAATATTAGCGGCAATGTCCAAAAAGTATCTATTAAATTAAAATCGGATAATCCGGCCTGCAAGGCCCCAAAAATCCCATAAACGGTAAATGCTAAAAGTGTAAAAATGTAAAATGACATTCCAGTTCCAAATACCATACGGATAAACGCAGTAATAATTTTAAAGTACGACATAAAAATCAGCCCTATCGCCAACATGCCCACCAGGCTAAACGTCCCCAATTCGAATAAATGATCGAGGTTAAACGGAATGCGTGAATTCTTAATTAGCCCTTCGAGCAACGTGTTTATAGTAAACACAAGAAGTAGGTTTATCGCCAACAAAAGAACCCATAGCCCATACCCATTATGGCTGTTGTCGCCTTGTTTTCGAGTACTTATTAAATGGGAAACAATGAATGCAAAAAACAGGATTAAAAGTGTGTTGATCAGTAAATCTCCCAATGATGGAAACAAAAAAGAATGTGCATAAACAGCCGGGTCAAAAAGGGGGTTTAAGTACACGTTTTTCGGAAATGGATTGTTTAACCAAACCAATCGCCCCAAAATAAATGCAATGATGACCAGCCAACCAACTATCCATTTCCTTTTAAAGAGGAATGTTTGCCAGCGTTGATATAACAAAATTAATAAGGATATGATCAACAAGAAAAAAGCAATTGTATATGCAGCACTTTGCTTCGATTTTCCCGGGTTTGATTTCGAAAAATCCAGATAAAATCCAATATCCGATGATAAGGTTACGAGAAAACCACTAACCTCTTTTGTTTTACTTATCTTAACCCCATCGGGGAGATTGTCATAGTGTAAAAACTTTTGTTCTAGATACTGATTGTTTATTGAAAAAGCTTCCGAGATCTCAAATAGCCAGATAACCTCTAAATTGCCAATCTTTTGAATATCGCGAATAAACCATCCGTTATTTAGCTCAACCAACCCTTTTTTAAGGGGGAAATGTATTGGCTTCGTGATTGCATCTGTCCAAAAAACTGGTTTCCAGTCTTCATAAATGAACAAGCCAAAGTTGTTTTTCTTTATATTTTCAATAAATGCTTCGTTATGAAAAAGGTCCCCATGGATTTGCCCTTTACTAACTACATCTGATTTCCACTTTAAAAACCCGCTGTATCTTTCAGATAAATGCTCCTGAAACCGGGTGGTCTGCAATTGATTATCTTCATATTTGTGGTATTGCCAAGCCGCAATTGTAAAAAACAGCGATGCAAATAAAAATATTAACCAATAGATTTTTAACGACTTCACAAGCAATTCAAATAATACGAAAAATACGTATTTAACATGAACTAATAAAAAGCCAGATTATTATTCTAAAGCTGATTATAGTTTTGGAAATGCCTAAAACTGATTTTAACCATTCTGGGATGCATTAGTATGGTTTATTTAACGAATTTTCAGTATAAATGCTTATTTTGCTCTCCTAAACTTAATTATTAACCTTTTGACCCTTTCTTATGGTTAAGCCTACCATTATTAGCAATTTAATTTCTTTTTATAAAAGCATCCAGCAAAGAGAAGCAACATTGTTATTAGATTTTTATAATACTAAATCGCTTTTAGGTATACATACTTCATAAATAATTGCTTAAACACGGGGGTCAAAAGCTTACTTATTATATAATTGAATAAGCTTGCCGGCATATTGGTGTTAATTGTTTTTGGTCATCATTTATATGGCCAAACTGGGATTGCTTTTGGTGTTGTAAAGGATTCTACAAACAATGAACCACTGGAATATACCACGGTTATGCTCTATAAGTCGGTTAATGATGAGGCGATAACTGGTTCGATAACCGATCATACCGGCGCATTTAATATAACGCCACTTAGTCCTGGGGAGTATTATGCATTAATATCTTTTGTTGGTTATAAAACAAAACGAATTGACAGCGTTAGTATAAGTTCCGAAAATCTGAAAATCAATTTTAATACGGTTTATTTACAACGTTCGCACGCTATTCTTAATGAAATTTCAATTGATGGTTCAAGGCCTTCGATTGATTATAGAATTGATAAGAAAGTAATTTCTGTTAGTAAGCAACTTGCAGCCCAATCAGGCTCGGCAGTCAATATTTTAGAGAGCGTTGCTTCGGTTCAGGTAGATATAAATGGTAATGTACGTTTGCGTGGCAGTACAGGATTGTCAGTACTTATTGATGGCAAGCCAACCTTGTTAAGCCCTGGAGATGCTTTACGGCAAATCCCGGCAAAAACTATCGAAAGTATTGAAATAATCACCAATCCATCGGCTAAATTCGATGCCGAAGGTTCTGCGGGAATTATTAATATCATCTCCAGAAAAGACAAACTGGAAGGTGTAAATGCGTATGCCAACTTAGTTGTTGGATCATTTGGAAGATTCGGTGCAGATTTTTTAATAAAGTATAAACAAAAAAATTATAATATTTATCTCGGGGTTGACTACAATAAAAGGGGCTCGCCCGGAAAACGAAGCCGTGATAGAACTACATTGGATAAGGATACCATTTTTCGCACAACAGCCAATGGAAATTATACAAACGACCGTACCAACGCGGTTGTTCGAGCAGGTATTGAGTTTAGTCCGGCCAAAAATGATATACTATCACTTGAATTGAGTTATAAAAACTGGAAAAGAGAAAAAACATCTACAATGGACATTAACGAATGGACCATTCCGGGTGATTCAAAGGTGATAAATACAAATTTTGAAACCCAGAATCCCGGAGGCGATATTTTTACGCTCAAGTCGTTTTATAAACGGCTATTTGCTAAAAAGGGGCATCAAATAAAAGCTACTTTTTCGTACGATTATCAATATGGTGAGGACAATCCGGTGAATGAATTAAAATCGTCTGAATTAAAGATTGTTGATGGTAAAAAGAATTTTGAAACAGGCACCGCCGACCTTTTTAGGTTAAAAGTGGATTATGATTTGCCCATTGCGGAAAATGGCAAGTTTGAAGCCGGGCTTCAATCGCGTTTCGAGCTGTATCATGATGATACCGGGCTTGAAATATATAATGTTCAGGATGGTGAATACCAGGTTCAGCCGGATTTTACCCAACATACAGATTACTTGCGAAACATTCATTCGTTTTATGCCATGTTTGGCTCGGAAATTGGAAATTTCGGATATCAATTTGGGTTTCGCGGAGAGTTTACGGATAGAAATATAGAAAATTCGAGCAACCCGGAACCCTTTACATTTAACAAGTTAGATTTTTTCCCGAGTTTGCATTTTTCTTATGATTTAAAGGAGAAAAACCAACTTTTTGCCAGTTATAGCCGACGTATAGACCGCCCGAGAAGCACGTGGCTTGAACCTTTTTTTACCTGGGATGATGCGTTTAACATCAGTAGGGGAAACCCTGAATTGATCCCGGAATATGTAGATTCATACGAGCTGGGTTATTTAAAAAAGTTTAATAGAAACATGATTTCCCTCGAATCTTATTATCGGGTGAGCCATAATAAAACAGAACTTATCAGTGGTGTTTTAGAAGATAATATATTCTTATGGACTTATGGAAATGTTGGACGGGATTTTTCGTTAGGCCTCGAATTTACCTTTAGCTACCGATTATTTGAATGGTGGGACTTTGATTTATTGGGTGAGTTTTTCAACTATCGAATAGAAGGAAAGGTCGCGGATATTGATTTTTCAAATGAAACCAATAGCTGGAGCGCACGGTTTAATAGCACTTTTACAATCTATAAGTCCCTTCGGCTTCAGATTAACAATATGTACATTGGCCCACTAGTAGATGCGCAGGGCCGGTTTGAAGGTTATTACAGGTTAAACGCAGCTATAAAAACAACTTTTTGGGATAAACGGGTTTCTGCTGTTTTAGAATTTCGTGATGTGTTCAGTTCAGTTAAAAGAGAATACAATTCGGAAGGGCCACGGTTTAAAACAAATTTTATAACCCAACGGGATACACCTCAAATCATGTTTTCAATATCGTATAGATTTGATAATCAATAGGAAAACACTATCCTTTTAACGCTTCAGCGCCGCTAACAATTTCAAGAATTTCGTTGGTAATTGATGCCTGGCGCAATTTATTGTAGGTCAGCTTCATGTCTTTAAGGATTTCTTCTGCATTGTCAGTAGCCTTGTGCATGGCAGTCATCCGGGCGCCATGTTCCGCAGCAGCAGAATCCAATAAAGATTTAAAAAATTGGACTTGTAGCGATTGTGGGAATAAATCATCCAGAATTTCAGATTCAGCGGGTTCGAAAATGTAATTGATATTTGTTGCTTCGGTTTCTTCTGTGTTTTGCTCAATAGGTAAAAACTGTTCTTCTTTTAAAATCTGGACAGCTGCATTTTTAAAACTGTTGTACACCAGGATAACTTTATCGAAAGAACCATCGACATAGAATTTCATAAACTCCGATGATATTTTTACCGAATTTTCAAAGGTCAAATCATCAAATATATGGAAAGGTTCTTCAGGTAAAATATCCCGTTTCCCAATATAATCACCCTTAAAAAAAGCATCTGCTTTTTTCCCTATTGGATAAACCGTAACATCTGATTCTATATACTGCTCGCGTATAATCTGGTTTACTTTTTTAGCGACATTGGCATTAAAAGCACCACATAGCCCACGGTTCGAAGTAATTGCTACAATTAATACTTTTTTGTTTTCCGACTTACCGACATATTCCCCTTCTGATTCACCGGAATTTGCACTTACGTTCTGGATAATCGAGCTTAATTTTTCAGAAAATGGACGCATTTTTTCGATGGCCCGTTGTGCGCGCTTTAGCTTTGAAGCGGAAACCATTTTCATGGCAGAAGTAATTTGCATGGTCGAATTTACCGATGCGATGCGATTACGTATTTCCTTTAAATTTGCCATAGTTTACTACAAATACCGGGGGGGGGTGCAGTTTAAGCTGCCCTCCCGACAAGTTAATTTTTATACTTCGCCGTTAGCTCTTTAACAGTATTCTCTATTGAAGATATAACATCATCAGTAAGTTTACCTGAACGGATAACTGCCAGCTCGTCCTTATTATTTCGGTTCATATAATCTAAAAACTCAACTTCGAATTCGCGTATTTTTTTCACGGGTACATCCAACAACAAACCTTTTGTTCCACAATAAATAATTGCAACCTGATCTTCAACCTTCATTGGTGAATTTAAGTTTTGTTTCAGGATTTCCACGTTTCTGGCACCCTTGCTCAAAACTGCTTTAGTAGCTGCATCAAGATCGGAACCGAATTTGGCAAAAGCTTCGAGTTCACGGTATTGGGCCTGGTCGAGTTTTAAAGTCCCGGCAATTTTTTTCATGGACTTTATCTGGGCATTACCCCCAACACGCGATACAGAAATACCAACGTTAATCGCCGGACGTACACCCGATAAAAACAGGGAAGATTCGAGGAAAATCTGACCATCGGTAATCGAAATTACGTTGGTTGGAATATAAGCCGATACATCACCCGCCTGGGTTTCTATAATTGGTAAGGCAGTTAACGAACCCCCACCTTTTACCAAATGTTTAATTGATTCGGGAAGGTCGTTCATTTGCTGTGCAATATCATCGGTTTCATTAACCTTGGCAGCACGCTCCAGTAACCTGGAATGCAGATAAAAAACATCTCCCGGATATGCTTCACGTCCCGGAGGCCTTCTTAAAAGCAGCGAAACCTCACGATAGGCAATTGCTTGTTTCGAAAGGTCATCGAAAACGATTAATGCGGGGCGGCCGGTATCCCGGAAAAACTCGCCGATAGCTGCACCGGCAAACGGAGCATAAAACTGTAATGGTGCCGGATCAGATGCTGGTGCCGAAACAATTACGGTATATGGCATTGCACCGGCTTCTTCTAACGTTTGTGCGATCATAGCCACTGTTGATCCCTTTTGACCGGAAGCAACATAAATACAAAATACGGGTTCTCCTTTATCGTAAAATTCTTTTTGGTTTATAATCGTGTCGATAGCCACGGTTGTTTTACCTGTTTGCCGGTCACCGATAATCAATTCCCGTTGGCCACGTCCGATGGGGATCATGGCATCAATGGCCTTAATTCCGGTTTGCAATGGTTCATTTACCGGTTGACGATAAATCACACCGGGAGCTTTTCGCTCAAGGGGCATTTCGTACAATTCCCCTTCAATTGGTCCTTTACCGTCAATCGGGTTGCCCAGGGTGTTTACTACACGTCCGAGCATTCCTTCACCAACTTTTATAGAAGCGATTAAACCGGTCCGTTTCACCGTTTCACCTTCTTTTAATCCGGCTTCAGATCCCATTAACACGACACCAACATTATCTTCTTCAAGGTTAAGTACTATTCCTCGTATTCCGGTACTAAATTCAACAAGCTCCCCAAGTTGGGCGTTATTTAAACCATAAACCCGCGAAATACCATCACCAACTTCAAGGATGGTTCCTATTTCTTCTAATTCGGCTTCGGTTTTTAACCCTGCAAGTTGCTCTCTTAAAATGGCAGTAACTTCTGCCGGCTTTAAATTAGCCATATTTTTTTCGTTTTATAATTCAGATATATATGTATTCTTCGCGAAATCGCGTTTTAATTCATTTAATTTCGTGCCAATACTGGCATCAATCTGGTAATCATCTACATTCAATTTAAATCCACCGATAAGTTCTACATCAATTTTTTGAACAATCTTAATAGAACCAGCTTTTATCATTTTTGTTATTTGTTTAAGCTTATCCAGATTTTCGGCACTCAAAGGTTGAGCAGTTGTGATAAAGGCGGTTTTAATATCCTTTTTAAGGTCGTAAAGTTGTAAAAAGCTGTCAACAACGTCCTGCAGGTAAAACTCGCGGCTGTTTTTAATCAGCAATTCGATAAATTTTTCGGTCAGTTCGTTAACATGCCCTTTTAAAAGTAGTTTTACAATCTTTGTTTTCTGATTTACTTTAATAATCGGGCTTTTAAGAAAAACATCAAAATCCCTGGATTCTTTTACCAGTGCATCAATAAGGCGCATATCCCCATTAATTTCTTCCAGCAGGTTAAGTTCGGCTGCCAAAGAAAGCAAAGAAGATGCATAACGCGATGCCAGTTTTTGATTTTTCATGATCGTTTACTGTTTAAGGTTTACTTCGCTCAAAAGTTTTTCAACCAATTCGTTCTGGCTTTTACTATCTGCCAATTCATGCCGGATTAATTTTTCAGCAATTTCGAGCGATAGTTTACCCACTTCACTTTTAATTTCGCTTAAAGCAGCCATTTTCTCATTGTTTATGGCTTCGCGGGCAGCTGCAAGCATTTTGTCCCCTTCTTCGTTTGCTTTTTCTTTCGCTTCTTTTACGATTGTTTCTTTAGTTTCGCGGGCATCTTTAAGCAAATTGTCACGTTCGGCACGGGCTTCGGCTAAAAGGCTTTCGTTGCTCGATTGCAACGCTTTCATTTCTTTTTTAACCTTTTCGGCTTCCTGTAACGAATCTTCGATAAAGTCTTCGCGGTCTTTTAACGCTTTTAAAATGGGTTTCCAAGCAAATTTTTTAAGGATAAACAGCACCAGCAAAAAGGCGATGGTCATCCAAATCATTGTTCCGTAACTAACCTGTAACATCGAATTTTAAATATAAATAGTTGTTAATTTTAAAAATAATACAGCCCCGGCCAACCGCCGGGGCCATAGTTAAGCTTTTAGCCTAATACTACAAGCAAACAAACGATTACTGCAAAAAGCGCAACCCCTTCAACAAGGGCAGCAGCAACAATCATGTTCGACTGAATAGCACCGGTAGCTTCCGGTTGGCGGGCCATTGCCTCTACGGCTGAGCCACCAATTTTACCGATACCGATACCGGCTCCAATTGCAGCAATACCTGCCCCTATTCCGGCAAAACCGGCATTGGCAGCTACAGCTTCCAATAAAATTGTTAATAATTCCATCGTGTTTTTATTTTATGATTTATAATTGAATCCAAATTTTTTACTCTCTACAAATTCTTATTTAGTGTTTTGCGGTTTGGGTTGCATCTCCCAAATAAATGGAAGTAAGCAATGTAAACACATACGCTTGTAAAAATGCCACCAACAATTCTATGAAGTACATAAATACCATAAAAATTGTTGAACCAACTCCCACACTATAACCGACAACTGCACTTTGAGCCCCAAAAATTAAAATCAAGCTTACAAATGCCAGGATAATAATATGCCCGGCCATGATGTTAGCTGTTAAACGAACCATAAGAACAGTCGGCTTTATAAAAATTGATGCAATTTCGATGGGCACAAGTATGGGTTTAACAAATACCGGTACTCCGGGAGGCCATAAAATGTGAGTCCAATACGCTTTATTCCCTTTTATCATAGTAAGAATAAATACAATTGCAGCTAAAACAAGTGTAATTGCAATTGTTCCGGTTACGTTAAACCCTCCTAAAAATGGAACTAAGCCAATCATATTGGCGATCCAGATAAAGAAAAACAAACTTAACAGGAAAGGCATAAACTTTTCAGCCCTTTTTTTATCATTATTAAATGAAGGCATCACTACATCGTTTCTGATAAAAAGTATTAATGGCTCTAAAACAGATTGAACTCCTTTTGGGGCATGGCCTACGTTTTTCTTATAGCCTTTAACTGTAGCCCTAAGTAGTAAGAACAGCAAAAATATGGCAAAAAACACCCCGGCAATATTTTTAGTAATGGATAAATCAAACGGTTTTGCATTTACAGCATGGCCGTGTTCCAAAGTCAATTCGCCTTGCTCGTTTGCATAATAAATATGCTCATGTAAAAGGATATAATTTTTGTATTTGTAATACTCATGGGTTTCACCATGTTCGTCTTGATAGCCATAAAGGTTATGATAAAAATTTGATGAAGAAAACAATTCCCATCCATCGTTGGTTTTCAGGATTACCGGTAAATAAATAGCAATGCTGCTACCGTCCCTGTCTTCGCCAACAAAATGGATTTCATGTGCATCGGAAACGTGATGCATTATCATTTTATTTGCATTGAATTCCTGTTCTTCAATCACTTCACGTTGTTCCTCTGTTTCGTGTTGGGCACGCAGGTTAGATGAAATGAAAAACACAGCTAAGAGTATTCCAAATGCTGTGCTAAGTTTTATTAATCCCGATGTTTTTGCAGCCATCAAATCGTGAAAATTTTGCATAAAATTAAGGATTGCAAAACTATACAATTATCGGTCATGATAAAATGATTACAACGTTTTTTTGACCATTCATTTTTTTGGAAATAGTATAACTTGAAATTCAAACACATTTTGCTGCTAATCAGGAGTATTTTTTGATTTCAACATTTTTAAAAGCATCATAACATCAATGCTTAAAAACAACATATACCCCACTGCGTAAAATATGCCTACCTGGAATAAAAAAGCTTTGTTAAAAAACAGGTAAACGGTCAATACGACCAATACCAGGAACATTTTTATGGCAGTAATGCCAAGGTAGGTATTTACAAAATGGTACGATTCTTTTTTTTGTGAAGCCCCAGCCATCATGTTGTGCCCAATAACCGAAAGGCCGGCAAACATTAAATAGCTTAAATACAAAAATAAAGGGCCAATAAATCCATATTTAAAATGAAAAAATAAATACGTGAGCAAGCCCAAAAACAACGCTGTTGCCAGGTATGTAAAAACTTTATTTTTTAACATTAAAACCTATGGTGTCTTTTATAATTATTACGATTGCCAATGTTAGCCCAAGCAACGATAAAATAAGAGTGAAAACGGGGGTTTCGAGTGCCAGTTTTTCATCGATGTATTTTCCACCGTAAACCCCACCTAATATGGCGATGGCCATTTTAACTGATATCCCGGAATATTTAACAATGGCTTCAGGCAGTTTTTTCCCTGGTTTGCTCTTTTGTTCCGTCATTTATCAATTGTTTAACCTTGCTGCCCATGTGGCATGAACCGGTAAATGTTGCCCCGGGGTCGATGGCCAATTTTGCGGTAAAGATTTCACCATCGATACGTGCCGAAACCTTTAGTGAAAGAAGGTCCTCAACCATTATTTTACCGTCTATAGCGCCCTCAATTTCGGCATTTTGGCAGGTAATTTCACCAATAATTTTTCCTTTAGGACCAATTACTACACGGCCTTTTGTTTGAATATTGCCTTTTACTTCCCCGTCAATCCGAATGTTTGAATCTGAAATAACGGTACCTTCAATCCGTGTGCCTTCAACAATCCTGTTAAGTTTGTCAGGCGAACTATAATCGCTTTGCTTTGCCATTTGTTTATCTGATTTTGATTTAAACATGAGATTTAATTTTATCAAAGATAGTTATCCTGAAAGAATAAATCGTACCCTTCGATATCTCCTGATTTAAACAGCGTTGTGAAATTTTTTGAAGATATTAGAAAAGTGACAAAATTCTCGTCATTTACTTTCTTTAATTGCACATCGTCGTTTATAAAATTATTGTAGTACGACATGGCCCTTTCGGCATTTTTAAACCGCCGTACGATAACAATTTGATTTTCTTTATTTATAAACGAATTGGTAACTTTTAACTTATCGTTAGAATAATATTTTTTATCAAAATTAGATATGGCCACTTTTACTTTGTTGACATTTCCTTTGGAATTTGGATATATTATTGCGAAAAAATGTTCTACACTTTTATTATTGCTAAAGTTTGTTTTTGGTGCTTCCGTTGGTTTCTTAGCCTCCACTTTATCTTCTTTTCCAGGGACATTTAGCCCTTTTTTATTTAGTTGGTTTAAAATTTCAACTGCCCTGTCGCCTTCTTCGGTCTGTGGAAAATTATCGGCAAGCAATTGCAATTCCCGTTCGAAGTTTGCCTTGTCAGATAAACTTCCAACAACCATGGCTTTCATAAAATAATATTTAGCTAAAAATGGATTCTCCGTGTCTTCTTTTATTACCTTGTTACATTCGTCGAGCACCATGTTGTACCGATGGTTTTTGAAATTGCGATAAGTCGCCACGTAATCCTCTTCTTTTTTCTTAATGGTTAATTCGGCATCTTTTAAATAATTAGGGTTTCGGATAATTTTGGCGTACTCCGAATAGGGGTAATCTGTAAGGATAATATCTTTATAATACTCAGAATTATCGCGGTATCCCGCGCCGAAGTAATTTCCTTCAACTTCTTTTTTAACATATAATCTATAGAGCTGATAATAGGCTGTAATCAGGTATTCGCTTTCCGGAAACCGGGTTACGAGTTCGTCGAACATTTCAATTGCATTATCAATATCATCTAGTTTTTCGTTGTATACAACCCCGGCATTATAAAGTGCGTTTTCTACTTTTTTCTCGGCTTCGGCATGTTGTTTTTCAGTAAGAGGGATGTCGGCCATATATTGGTCCATTGTTTTTATAGAATTGGCAGTACCATCAGAACTTACAATTTCCCCTCCCTCCTCTGAGCTGGAATCAAAATCTTCAAAATCGTTAGAAGTAAACCCGGTATTACTAGAAGCAACAGCCCTACGCCAGTTATCCTGTAATTTTCTATCGCCCCATTTTTGTTTGAATTCAGCATAGCCCGAACTCATGGTGTTCGGATTATAAAAATACCAGTCTCCTTTTTTTCCTGATGACTTGCCCTGGGATGAAAGGGGTACCGATTTATCGACACTGCTTTTGTAATTATTGTTCAGTTCCCCTGTTTCTGCTGCTATGCGGGCTTCTTCAGCCGCTGCTTCTTCAGCTATAATCAATTCAAGGATTATATCTTCCCTTTCTTTTTGGGACAATCCAGCCAACCATAAAAGAGAATCCTGTAATACCAAAACATCAAGGTTTATAATTAGATCTGTTAAACCTTCATCCAGGGTTTCAATCCTATCATAATTTTCATGTTCCTTAGGCAGAAAGATAACCGTGCTGTCGTAAAATATTTTTGCAGCTTTATATGCTTTCGATTCCATGTAGAGATTACCAAGAACCATAAAAGACAATCCCTTTTGCTCTACATTACTAAGGCTTACTTCGGTAGATAAAATAAAATAATCAATGGCCTGTTCTTTATTTCCTTCTTCCAGTTCAATGTCTCCTAACGCATAATATATCTGATCATAATATTCTACATTTTTATGGTCCTTCAGCATTTTAAACAGGAGTTTTTTAATAGCCTCACTATTGCTGTCCCTATAGCTAAAGGCAAGCGCCTGGTTTATAGATGCATAAAAAACCATTTCATAATCAGGGTGCAATTTAACCACAGCTTTATAGGTTTCTATTGCCATGGTACTTTTCCCATCTTCTTCGTATAGCTGGGCCAAAATAAAGGTAAGCCTTGCCTTCCTAATCCGTTTTTTGGTAACGGTAATCGCATCTTCTATATATGGGATTGCTTTGTTATATTGCTCTTGTCTTATATAATAATCAGCATAAACAGCCCTGAAGTCAGACATTAATTCCGGTGAAAGATCGCTTTCGTCCTGAAGCAATTTTAACATCGACAATGCCTGTCCCATTTCTTCCATTTCCATGCGTGTTCTGGCCAGCCACAACAGCGCATCCTTTTTTATGGGTTCTTCTTTGTATTGTTTGATTATAAAATCGAATATTTTTCTGGCTTCATCAAAATCGTGCTTATAAAAATAGGCTTGTGCAACTACAAAATAGTTGAATTTTATCCACTTGTTCTCTTCTTTTTTCTTAATGACCATCGAATGGCGATCAATCACCAAAGACGCTTTTTCAATTGCCCGGTCCATTTGGGGATATATGCTCTTCGATTCCTTGTCAGAACCGATAACAAATACCGGTAAAATTTTTTTCCAGTTTTCTTCGTGGTCAGCATCCAGAATTGCCAGCCCTTCTTTAATGCTTTCTTTGGCGTAGAAATAGCCGTTGTACTTGGCAGTGGTCTGATGATAGCTTCTACTGCTCCATGTTTCTTTTTTCCTCGAACAGGAATAAAGTAAACTGAAAATCAGTCCTAAAAATAATATATAAAAGGAGTACTTTTTCAAAGCAGTTTTTTTAGCTAAGCCCAAATTTATCAGGATAATAACTAATAAGGCGCAAAAATATTTTATTTTTTGACTTAAATGTTGATATTTTTATCAGGATAAGATGAAATACTTGAATGTTTATTCAAATCATGGTTCAACCCGCATTGTTAAAAATCAGTTACAATAGGGTTTATTTTGGTTCTGGTAGCTATCGGATGCCGATGGGGTTGATCTGATGTACTGATCCCCATTCAAATATACCTTTCCTTCTAAATACTCAATATCATATTCAATTGTATCGCCATCATCGAAACCCAAACGTAAAACGGCAATGCCTTTTTTGTTTTTTACAATTTGCCATTGCCCGTTTAATGGTTTGTTTCCAGCAGCAAAAGCAGCTGATCCATTTCCGGCTTTAAAACTTGAATAGGTGAAAAATCCTTGTTCACATAAATCAATAATTGTTTTTTCCTGATAACCAAAACTATTGTTATTATCAAAAAACTCATCCTTATCAAAATCTGTTTCGGAAGAACCCGATGTGAATATTAAGCGGGTATTGGTCAATAAATCTATATACTCATCAATTAAAGAAGGCATAACCGGATTAAAAAACATAAAACTTTCAGCAATTTCTATAGCTGTAATTTTCTGTTTTTCCGAATATTTTTCTTTCGCAATGGCGGATACGATTATAACTGTTTGCTGTTGTTCTCCTTGAATTAAAACAAGGTACGCGATAACCGGAGAATAATTGATCAATCCGCTGAACTTACCTTGTAATCTTTTTGTGTTAATTAATTCAATTGCTTCGGCAGGTGCCAGAAAAAAACCGTTTTCTTTTTTAACACCATCCTCAAACTGTGCTTTTAATACATCAATATCAGCATATCGCCATGAGCTGATCATCACAAAACCCCTTTCGTTTTGGTTGGTCAAAAGATACAGTCCTTCCGTTTCTTTTTGGTCCCAAAATGGGGGAACAGTAAATCGAAAACCCAGGGTTTTGTATTCGACCCTATTGCCTTCTTGTGCATTAGCAACAAAAGGAAAAAACAGCATTACTAAAAAAAGCGTAACATAACCGTAGCGAATATATTTAACTTGCTTTTTGAGTATGCTATCATTGGCCAGGTATCGCATCGATAAGGTTTTGGGTATAACTTGATTTTGGGTGATTAAAAATCTCCGAAGGGCTTCCTGTTTCTACAATTTCCCCATTCTTCATTACTACTATCCGGTCCGACATGTGGCGCACCACAGATAGGTCGTGCGAAATAAAAACATAAGTAAGCCCAAATTCTTCTTTTAAATCGTTAAGCAGGTTAAGTACCTGGGCCTGTACCGACACATCGAGTGCCGAAACCGATTCGTCGCAAACGATAAAATCGGGGTTAACGGCAAGGGCACGGGCAATGCAAACCCGTTGTTTTTGCCCACCCGAAAGTTCGTGCGGATAACGCCGGTAAAAACTTTTATCGAGACTGACTTTATTCAGTAGTGCAAAGGTCTTTTTTCGTGCTTCTTCTTTATTTTTCGCGATAGTATGCACGAGCATAACTTCCTCAATTGTTTTGCCGATACGCATTCGTGGGTTTAGTGACGAAGTGGGGTCCTGAAAAATGATCTGCATCTTTTTACGGTACGGTTTTAATTGTTTCCCTTCTTTTTGCAACAAATTTTCACCACCAAAAATCACTTTCCCACCAATGGGATCAACCAGGCGCAAAATTGTCCGCCCTAATGTTGTTTTGCCACAACCCGATTCGCCAACCAACCCCAGGGTTTCGCCTTTATAAACATCAAGGGTAACATCATTAACCGCTTTATAATAACCGCGGATTTTACCAAAAATATTTTTCTTCGAAGCATACCAGGTTTTTAAACCTTTAACCTCCACCTCTTTTCTGTCATCCTCCGATTTTACAAGTGGAACCCGGTCACCTGTTTCAATTTCACGGCCCGATAAAAAATCTTCGACCGTTGGCAATTTTAATTCGAACTTATCAAGACTCGGCCGACAAGCTAACAATCCCTTGGTATAAGGTTTCTGTGGATGATCAAATATTTCTTTAACCGGCCCTTGTTCAACCAGGTCGCCTTTAAACAAAACAAGCACCCGATCGGCAATTTCGGCAATAACCCCCAGGTCATGGGTTATAAACAGCAACCCCATTTGGTATTTTTGCTGCAAATCACTAAGCAATTTGAGAATCTTTTTCTGCACGGTAACATCAAGGGCGGTGGTGGGTTCATCGGCAATCAGAAATGCCGGTTTGCAACTCATGGCCATGGCGATCATCACCCGTTGTTTTTGTCCACCCGAAAGTTGGTGTGGGTAACGCCTAAACATTTTCGCGGGTTCGGGCAGTTCAACTTGCTCAAAAAGCTTAATGGTTTGTTTTTTAGCTTCCTTTTTCGAAATGTCCTGGTGTATCAATAATGCTTCCGAAACCTGGCTTCCGCAGGTTTTTACCGGGTTAAGGGCCGTCATGGGTTCCTGGAAAATCATAGCCATTTGGTTGCCGCGTAAAGCTTGAATTTCGTTAATATCGCAATGCAACAGGTCGTAAGTTTTGTCGCAACAATAGAACCAGGCCTCACCACTGATTTCGATATTGGCCGTTTCTTCATACAGCCTCATCAGTACCATCGAGGTTACCGATTTTCCCGACCCCGACTCCCCCACCAGCCCCAAGGTTTCTCCTTTATACAAGGTAAAGCTCAAATCATTTACGGCATTTACCCATTGGCCTTCGTGTAAAAATCGAACATTCAGGTTTTTTACTTCCAATATTTTTTCTTGATCGGGCATGTGGTGTGAAATTAATATTTAACCTGTATTATTCATAAAAAATGATAAAACCTTTGTATCTGTCTATCTGTCTGGTTATTAAAAAACAACGAATTCATGCCAGGAAAATTTATTTTATCATTTTTTACAAGTGCATTTATTTTAACGCATCTACTTCGTTACGAAAACCTTGAAATATATTAATATATCAGCGGATTTCGATGCCTTGTTTCTGCATCAAACTAAACGCATGAATAATACAGGCTAATTGGTGAATTACGGTTTTCATAAAGCAGAAGGGCCTATAAATACAATTTTGATTTCCCAAATCAATTCCTTATTTTTAAGCCAATCTTAATAACCTTTTTAACTCATCCAAGCCCATGTCAACATATTTTAACCCATCTTTCGAAAAAACACTTTTTGATTTAATTGTTTCTGCCTTATTTATGTTTCGTGCCGGAAAGTAGCATAGGTACTGCTGGTTGTCCATTGTTTTAACCTAACCTCTGCTGCCCACAGTATCTATAACCTTAGCAATTTATCTTTTAACGGCAGAATTTCCTAAATATATTCGCAGAAATAATTAATATACATGAAAACTACAAAATCATATTATAATAACTATACACCGCGACACCGCGACACCGCGACACCGAAATTTAAATTTTCGGGATATCTCACGCAAATAATAATACTTTTATTTGCTATGTTTTTTTACATTTTACCCAACAATCTTTTTACACGGGAATCCGGTTTAACCAGAAGTAGTTGTACACTAAGTCAACTTATTAAGGTTCATCAATATTTCAAAATGAAATCTGGATATTTTTTCAATTCATTTGATTTAATTATCCCATGTTTTTATATTGATATTAACAACAATAGTTCAATTATTTGGAGTTTATTGCTTTCAAAAAATTATCCGGTTTTGCTAAGGATAAATTTCCATTTCCATAATGGAAAGGAATTAAGTGCTGTTTTTAAAAATATAATTAAATAATAATCTCAATGCCAATAGCAGCACCTGCAACCAAAAGATATTATATAGGCATAATAAAATAAATTCATTAAAAAACTAAGAAATGATAAATTACAGAATATTTCTAGCCCTTTTAATTACCATCTTTATTTTACCCGAAAATGGTTTTGGGCAATACCAAGCCACCATTTTGCCCGGTGATTCAAATTGGAAAATTGCGCATCAGCAATTGTCCGGAAATATAATGATGAAAATGGTAGTTCACCCTGCAGATACGGGCGCATATTCATTGCTGTATTTTTACTTTGTTGATGGCATTGATAGCATATATGCCGGGAAGATAATAGAAGATGTAGAACAGGGTAAACTTTGGTATATTGAGCCGGACAGCACATCAGAAAAGCTCATTTTCGATCTGGAATTACAATTGAATGACTCGTTTATATCACCTTATTTTAACAATTCTTATATGTATGTAGAGAGCATATTTGAAGTTGGGGAACGAAAATATATTGAATTTGATGCTCAGACAAAATGGGATGAGCCTGTAAGATTTATAGAAGGGGTAGGGCCAAATATTGGATTATTATGGTTGTGGCTGTTTAGCGGAATACTGGATCCAATAGTCGTTTGTAAATTTGAAAATGAAGAATTGGTATTTTCAAGTGAAAACCAAAATTTTATGGATTGTGATTTTAACACTTTAAGTATTAAAGAAATCGGTAATGTCCTCCCTGTTAAAGTTTTCCCTAATCCTGCAAAAGATCACTTTTCAATTACGGTCAATCGGCCAGATGTACAAATAATTGAAATAAGGGTTATAAATCAGTATGGATTAGTGATGCTAATAACTACCGAAAAAAGCAGTGAC
>Ga0164313_10002072_pt1 | contig 17959 bp, 10 predicted proteins | sample GuaBasSedimGuay4_FD_113735 | JGI IMG/M metagenome (GOLD analysis project Ga0164313, IMG submission 113735) | Subseafloor sediment microbial communities from Guaymas Basin, Gulf of California, Mexico - Guay4, Core 4569-4, 0-3 cm | ecosystem: Environmental > Aquatic > Marine > Hydrothermal vents...
GTTAACAAAAAGCAGGCTGCTTATAAACACGCCAATGATCTGATATTGCTTGTTTTTAAAAAACAATAATGAACCGGTAACCCCAAGGATAAGTATTAGCCCTATAATAAATTCCCAACCCGACCAGTAAACTTCTGCTTGCAGGTTGGCAACCGCAAAGGCATCCTTAATGTAATTTTTTGTAATAATCTGATCTTTATATTTAATAAAAAATTGGACGGACATAACCACTAAACCAATAGTGCCCGCCAAAAACAGAATCAAAGCTTTCATCCAACCGCTAAAACTAAGCTCGTTACGGATAATTCTGTGAATAATATAGGTGGCCAGAAAAGTCAATGGAAAATAGCACAAGGAAGAGTAGTGGACAATCTTCGTGTTAACTATGGTAAAAAGGATCAATACTACCCAAAAAGTGATCATCATCCATATCCTGAATGATTTTTGAGCATCTGTATCCCCGTTGAATTTGCGGAAAGACCTGATAGTAAATATGGAAGCAGGAAAAACACCAATAAATAAAATAACAAAATGATACAATAAAAAACCACCATGACCGGCATCTTCCTGAGTAAAAAGACGAATCTGGTATTGGATAAAATCACTTATAATATATCCATGACCACTGATAGCCAATAAAATAAACCAAAAACCCCCAATAAGGGAAAGAACAAGCAGGTAAGTTGAAATAAAACGAAGGTTCAGAATTACCAGCCATTTCTTATACAAAAGAACCCATATAAACGTTATTAACCCAAAGATGAGCAGGGCTACAGGCCCTTTTGTTAAAATTGCCAGCCCAATATATCCAGCGGATAAAATGATCTTCCAGACTTTTTTATTTTCAGTCAGGGTATATTGGTACATGTAATAGATACCCAAAAAAATAAAAAGATTAAACCAGGGGTCGATAATTCCTGATTTAAAATATAAATGGGGCAGGAGTGAACCCAAATAAACCAGCACCCATAAAATTCCGAATTTTTCGTTGAATAGTTTTTTCCCAAAAAAGTACAAAACCAGTAAAGTAATAATTCCTCCAATGGCATTCGGAAACCGGGCAGCAAACTCTGTAACTCCGAATACCTTCATGGAAAGGACCTGCATCCAGATAAAAAGAGGTGGTTTCTCCCAAAAAGGAACAAAATTGATCTGTACATTTAAATAATCACCGGAAACGATCATTTCCCTGGCAGATTCAGCAAAGTTTATTTCATCCCAGTCAAAGAGATGAACAGAGCCCAGAAATGGTATGAAAAAAATTATTCCGGTCAGGATTATAATAATGGGATAAAGCAGATTATTCTTAGTAAGCATGAATTTATCGTTTAGGCTTTAATAAAGAACCTTCAACCTTCCCTGGAAGCTTTTCTTCAAAAAAGTAAAATACCAGAAAACTCAGGAGCAAACCAATTGCTGAACCCAGTAAAATATCTTCCATAAAATGCTGTGAAAGATAAACTCTTGAGAAAGCCGTTAATATTGCAAGGATAATAGTTAATAATTTCCATATTGGTTTGTCTGATAAAAGGGATAGAAAAAAGAAAATACTAAAAGCAGTTGCTGAATGTCCTGATGGGAAGCTATGCATGGAATGAACCTGTACACCGGGGATAAAATAGAGTTCGTAAATGCCTTCAAAATAGGCTTTTGGCCTGAACGAGCCTGGGAATACAATGTTTTTTAAAAACTGGACAATAATAGTAATAAGTAAATTACTTACTGCCAGCATAAGAGCTAAACGGTAAGAGAGAAAAAGAAAAATAATAAAAAGTACCAGGATCATCCATCCACTCCCAAGATAAGTAATGTTTTTAAAGAAAGAATCCAAAAAAGCTGTATGATGCTTATTAATTGTGATATGCGAAATATCTTTGTTATAAAGCAATAGCAAAATAATTATTCCAATGAAAAAGAGAAAGGATACAGCCAGAAATATTTTATTTTTACTCAGTGGGTATCGCATTAAAACCGGTTTGTTTGAATAAACTGTTTTATAATAAGATCAGGCAAAGATATGTAATTCAATTTTTAAATTTTATAAAATCAAGAATGTATGCAATATTCGACCCTGAAATTATAGTAAAATGCGATTTTATGGGTTTCTATTTATTTAGAATAAAAAAAGATTGTATATTTACAAAATAATAAAATGTATTAATAATTTAAATGAAGAATATTATGGGAAACAAAATTTTTAAAGTATTTGGTCTGTTTAGTTTAGTTTTATTGTTCAATGCTTGTTCAGGACTAAAAGTAACCACTGATTATGATAAGAACGTGGATTTTACAAAGTATAAAACCTTTGAATATTATGGCTGGGCAGAAGACAGTGATGAGATACTTAATCGTTTTGATAAGGAAAGGATTGAGAAAGCATTTGGGGCAGAACTTTCCAAACGCGGTTTAAAATATGTTGAAAGTGGAGGGGACCTGATCATTACCCTTTATATTGTAACCAAACAAGAGACACAAACATCGGCTACTACTACCGGAATGGGTGGTGGTTATGGTGGTTATGGTTATGGTTACGGTGGCCATTATGGTTATGGCCCATCTTACGGCTGGGGAGGTTATTCCCATACCACCGTTAATAACTATGATTATACAGTTGGTACCTTAATAATCGATATGTATGATGCCACTGATAAGAAGCTGGTCTGGGAAAGTATAGGAGAGGGTACTATTAAAGAGGATCCTAAAGGAAGGGATGAAAGAGTTGTTGCTTCTGTAGAGAAAATTATGAAACCATATCCTGTTTCCCCAGCGAAAAAATAGGGAAATATTTGTATTTAATTTTTTGAAAAGGATCATGTACCTGTATTTGCAGGCATGATCCTTTTCTGGTTTGAGAATCATATCTGTTAGAATAAGAACTTTTAAATAATTGGGCTACAGATGAAAAAATCCAGCTATATAATTCTATTATTATCAGTTTTCCTTTTGATTAACTGCTCACCTGAAAATGAGGAAAAAATAGTAAGAATAGGTGTCTGTTCAGATGTGCACCTTCCCACTATGCATGATTCCAAAAAAAGGATAAGCTCATTTATTGACAGTATGAAAATTGCAAAGCCTGATTTCATCATTGAACTTGGTGACTTTGGAATTCCTACTGAAGAATATGCACCTTATTTTTCTATATGGAATTCATTTCCCGGACCTAAATACCATGTAATTGGAAACCATGAGATGGATGGGGGAACATCATTAGAAGAAGCACTCGCATACAGAAAAATGAAAAGTTCATACTATTCATTTATAAAAAACGGCTTTAGATTTATTGTGCTTGATGGCAATGATAAAGAATTTGCTGAACAAAAAGGTTATAAATCATATATAGGAAATGAACAATTGGACTGGCTGAGTAAAGAATTAAAGTCTGCTACAGAACCAGTTGTTATATTTTCTCATCAGGGTATAGGAACAGACCCTGACATTCCTGAAGAACGTTATTCAATAGGAAATTCTGAAGATGTAAGAAGGATTTTTAACGATCATAATAAAGTCAATAAAAGTAGCAGGGTCATTTGTTGTTTCAACGGACATACACATCATGATTTTGCAGAAGAACTAAATGGTATTTGGTATATTACAATTAATTCCATGTCCTACAAATGGCTTGGTGAGGAGTATGAGCATATAAGATATAGTAAGGAAGTCGATAAAGAGTACAAGTGGATTAAATTTACTGCTCCATACAAAGATCCTCTTTATACTATTGTGGAAATTTCTACAACGGGTAACATAAAAATGTCTGGTAAAAAATCTGAATATGTAGGGCCGTCTCCATGGGAGTTAGGATATCCTGAACATCTAAGGAAATATGTTAAGCCGCAAATAACAGAGCGCTTGATGAATTTTTCCATGGAATAGACCTCATTTATTAAAAAACCATACTTCTGATACCAAAATACCCCTTACTCTGGAATTGCTTTTTTGTTTGATACTAACCCGGTTTTCATAGGCAATGTCAGGATCACATCTCATGATAATTTTCAGTTTTTCCTCACTAGTTCTTGTCTGCTTTAAAATACATAATAAGCTAAAAACAAGAGTATTATGTAAAATATGACAATTTGAAGTGCAAACTTTTTAAACAAACCCAATTTTTTTCGTACGAAATTTTTTTCCTCAACTTGTTGGATGAAGAACCGCTAAGAAATATTTTTTTGTTATAGAAGAAGATAAGACTGAAAACATTTACTCGAGTTTTAACTGCATTACATTACTCTTTAATTGTGAGGAAAAGTAAATAAAAGCACCAATTTATGTAAATTTAGTGTCATGATTTGCAACTATAGTAGTTTTTAATTCATTTCTCCTTTACCAATTTTGTAAAGAGCATGATGAAAATCTAGCGTATAGATACAAGTTGTATTTAATGTATTAGTGATACTTGAATAGAAATACTTAACTTTAGGTACTTGTTCTTTCAATCAACATAAGATAGAGGGGGAAGATAATATGCATGCAACAAATACAAGAACTAATAATGAAAATATCTTTTATTAAAGGAAATTATCCAATTAATTTTGAAGTTAAACAAAGCGAATATTATTTCATAAAAAATATATTTATGAAGAAAGTATTTTTATACCCCTTGATAATTTTATTTTTTGTGGCTCTGTTATTTGCCGGTTGTATGGGGAATAAGGTAGATGAAGCAGAAACACAGGAAACCGGCATGAACAATTTTTATATTGGATGGGCCTCTGCCGATATTACTCCTGATAAGCCGGTTATTCTTCGAGGGCAGTTTCAGGCAAGGGTTTCGGAAGGAGTAAAGGATCCGGTTACTGCGACAGCATTGGCAATAGAATCTGGGGAAGGACAATCTTCTGAAAAGACAATCTTGATAAGCTGTGATCTGGTTAATATTAGTGATGATCTGCGGGATAGAGTCAGGGAACTATTAAAAAAATCATTGCCTGAACTTTTACCACAACAGATCATCTTTAATGCAACTCATACACATACAGCACCATATGTTAGTACAGCTAAAGATGCAAAGGAATTATATGGAGTTGAACTGGATGCAATGGCTCCATCCGATTATCTGAAGTTTGTTTCAGAACGTATTGCAACTGCAGCGAAACAAGCATGGAATGCCCGCAAACGAGGAGGCATAAGCTATGGACTGGGACATGCCGTGGTTGGGCATAATCGTTTACAGGTTGATTTTTCTGGAAAATCCAGAATGTATGGAAATACTAATAGGGCAGAATTCAGCCATATCGAAGGCTTCGAGGATCATTCCGTTAATTTACTATACACATGGGATAAAAAGAGCAGATTAACGGGAGTGGTAATAAATGTAGCTTCTCCCTCACAGGTTAGTGAAAGTGAGTATTTTATAAGTGCTGATTATTGGCATGATACAAGGGTTGAACTGCATAAACGCCTGGGAAAAGATATTTTTGTTTTGCCACAATGTAGTGCTGCCGGCGACCAATCCCCCCATTTTATGATTGGGACTAAGGCAGAATACCGTATGCAGCGATTAATGATGGTAGATAGTATTCAAACTGGCAGATCAAGTATGGGACGAAGAAAACAAATTGCTATTGACATTTCTGATGCAGTTACTTCTGTATTGCCCTATATGAAAGAGAACATTGATTGGGATCCTCTATTTGCACATCAGATGGAAACAGTACAACTGTCAAGACGGCTAATCGATATGGAGGCTGTGAACACAGCGCTTCAGGAAGCTGAGGATTGGAAAAATAAATACGAACAGATACTTCTTGAGATTAAAGAAAATCCTGAAATAAAGGAGAGTCCAAGATGGTATAAGAATGTCACAATATCTCATACCAGAATGATGAGAGGTCATAGTGTTCAGAAGAGGTATGAATTAGAGAAGAGACAACCTAAGATGCCGGTTGAGGTTCATGTTGTTCGCATAGGGGATATGGTTATGGTAACCAACCCTTTTGAACTTTATTTGGATTATGGTATCCGTATTAAAGGACGCAGCCCTGCGATTCAGACATTTGTGATACAACTTGCCGGTAGTGGTTCATATATTCCTACACCTCGTTCGGTTGCAGGAGGTGCATACGGGGCAGTACCTGCAAGTACCCTGATAGGTCCTGAAGGCGGACAGGAACTGGTCGAAAAAACGTTGGAAATGATAAACGATGTATTTGAGTAGTTAAGCATTGTAATTATGAGCAGATTGAAATATTATTTCAATTTAGAAAAAGCAGAACATTTTATAATGAAAAAATCTCGAATTTATATAATAATTGTAGTGATAGCAGTTCTTTCGTTTGGTTTGAATTGCAGTATGGTTCATACGGAATCAAACCCGGCAAAAAAATCAACACAAATTGACGGAACCACCGGAACACCATTGGGAGGAGTGGGTACTGGTGCAGTTAAGTATTGCGCATGGACTGGAATATTAAATGCATTTACAGATATGACACCAGCCGGAATGCAAAGATATAATACTCATGTAAGCCTTGGAGATAATGCAAGTTTTCAATTCTATTCAAATCGTGGCGGAACAATAGTCACAAAAGATCCTCTTAAAGTGCCTCAAGTGAATGGACACTATGATGACGATGCCATCTTCCCCATTCATAAAGCAAATTATGGAGACATCAATAATGTTTCGGTTAGTATGACAGGCTTTTGCCCGTGGGATACTGAAAATTTCACCAGGATGACTCTTCCATATGCATTTTATGAGTTTACAGTGTCGAATACCCAAAACACACCGGTAGATGTGGCAGTGGCTTTAATGATTAAATTTGAAGCAAATCCGGTTTTTGTAAAAGGAAAGGGACTCAAAGACGATTCAGGTATTCACATGAAAGCAATATTTGCAAAAAGTAGTGATGCCAATCCTATGATTACTGCCGGAAATGATGCGGGGTTTTCTGCCAATGGGCAGTGCAACAATGTTATCATGGATACAATAAACAAGGTTGCTGTCAAGGTCTTGCTTGGCGCAAAGGAGACCAAAACGATTAAATTCGTGCTTGCCTGGTATAAAGTTAACTCCTACGGGAAATACTATTACGAAAACCTGCATACAAATGCAAGCAGCGTTGCCGGAGCCGGACTAATTCATTTTGACGCATTTAAAAGCAATGCAGTCAACTTTGTAAGTAAGATGCGCAACTCCAATATTCCCAATTGGATGACAAATTATGTGGTAAACACACTGAGCAATATGGTTAATAATTCAGTGTATGCTAAAGACGGGCGCGCCTGTATGGTTGAAGGGGAGTTTGCGATCCTTGGAACTATTGATGAATACTGGCAAGGGAGATCTATTATTGGCAGCAACTTAATGCCGGAATTTACTTGGAAAGAATTGGAATACTGGGGCAGAACACAATTTCAAACTCCATATTTAGGACAGATACATCATGATTTTGGAGTAAATGGGCATGGCGTATCTGATGAAGACCTATGTGATTGGGATGATTTCAATCATGCTGATTATCGCCCGGTGGAAGATGTTGTTTCCTGGCCTGATGAAAACGTTGGATTTATCGTTGGTGCCTATGAAACTTTCATCGCAACTGATGACATGAAGAAGCTTAGACTTCTGTGGCCCTATTTAAAAAATACAGGAAAAAGACTTATTGCCCAAAAAAATGAATACGGCGATCCTGATTACCCATGGATATTTAAAACCAGTCATAACATGTACGATGCAGGAGGGTATTGCCAAACATACTCTACTGGAACCGTAATACCAGCATACAAATGTATGGCCCTGATGGCAGAAGCCATGAACGAGCCGGATACAAAGCAATTTTACGACAATGCTGCAATAGAAACAACCAAAGGGTTTGAAGCTAAATACCTAAAATCTAAATATATCTATTTAGATAAACATTGTGAGGGTGCGATGGCTGGTCCATGGTTTTCTCAATGTCTTAAATTTGACCAATTTGACCAAAATAAAGTAGATAAGTATTTGTATGATGTGTTGGAAAAATACTACAATCCAACCATTGACAGTTTGGGTTTTCCTGGAGGAACATATGACGAATGGCCACAACATCTTGTGGGCCATTTTGGTGGATATGCTTTGCAAATAGGGAGATTTGATGATGCAATTGCTCTGTGGAAAGACATGTACAACCGTGGCTACAACGACAGAAACAGGGTATTTAATCTTCCGATATCATTGCGGGCAAAAGCAACTCCCAACTATGCTGCAACGAGTATTGATGGTTATTTTCAATATACCAGCCGTACTTCTACATGGAGGTTGTATCAGGATCTTATCGGATACTATCGCAATAAACACACTGGTGAAATCTGGTTGGAACCCATCATTCTTCCTGAAATGAATCACCAGTTAGCCAATGGATATTTTATTTCAGCAGAAGGGAATGGAACTATAAGCTGTACCGAAAAAGGGAGTACTCACGAAGACCGAATAATTGTTTTCAAACCAGATAATGCAACGAATGTAGAGGGGATTCATATTAAAAATCATACAGGTTCACCTGTTGTTACAGTTAATGGCATTTCTCAGACCTGGACTCGCACTGGCCCTGAGTGGAAAAAGAGGATTAAAATTCACTGGAACGGAACAGTAGATAAGAATGGTATTACAATTGATGTTAAGGATTGAGGTTTAGATGGATAGTACATATTTGTGTATCATGGCAATTAATTCTCAGAGCTTCCAGAAAATGAGTGAAAATTATCAATAAATCATATAGTTATGACTATAATTAAATCTCTAAATCAACTAAAGAAATTTCAAAAGATGTTCCACATTTTTCAACTGAAGGTTTATTTAATGACCATTCTGCTTACGGTTTTCCTGGTTTCCGTTAAAAGTAAATCGGTTTACATCACTTCTGACTCCACCGAACAGGCCGATACGGTAAGGAAGACCATTCCCTACACACTTCCCTGGGATGATATGCCCATTGATCTCTCATTTGTTTACGAGAAAGAGAAACCTGCAGGGAAATTCGGTTTTCTGAAGGCAGGAGGTGACAGGTTCGTTTTCGAAGATGGAACAGAAGCAAGGTTTTGGGGTACAAACTTTAACAGTGCACAATGCTTCCCATCTCATGATCATAGCGAAAAAGTAGCGAAGCGTCTGGCAAAAACAGGTGTCAACCTGGTCAGGTTTCATCAATTAGATGGAGAATGGTCCACTCCCAATATATTTCAGTTCTCCAGAGGAGAAAATAAGCCCAATACCCTGACCCTGGATCCTGAGAGCATGGACCGGCTCGATTACCTGATCCATTGTCTGAAGCAGGAGGGCATCTATGTATATATGGACCTGTTAACCTACAGGCGCTTTAAAAAAGGAGACGGGGTTGAAGCGGCCGAACAGCTGAAAGATGCAGCAAAACCATACAGCACCTTTAGCAGGAAATTGATCGAATTGCAGAAGAAGTTCAACCATGATCTATGGACACACATAAATCCATATACAAAGCTGGCGTATAAAGATGATCCGGTCATTGTGCTCGTTGAGGTCACCAATGAGAATGATCTGTTTTCACAGAATGTAACCCTGGAGCCATACAGGACAGAACTGGAGGTACTTTACAGGCAATGGGCAGCTGAGAAAAAAATAAAAGTTGGTAAAGAGAAAGTGAAGTTTGATCGGTCTGATAAAAATATCCAGCTCTTTTTTGTGGATCTTACCAAAGCGTACTATAGGGAGATGATGCAGCATATGCGGGAGATTGGGGTGAGAATACCCATAGCCGGAACTAACTGGACCAGGAGTACAGCGCATTTAGCTGCCCAGATGGAAGGTGATTTCACCGATTCCCATGCCTATTTCTACAATTTCGGATTATGGCGTGATGGTAGTAAACATTTTATGAACGATCCAATGACAGGCAGCAGGAATAATATGATCCCTGCCCTGGCTTATTACAGGGTACAGGATAAACCTTTTTTTGTCTCAGAATGGGATAATGTTTGGCCCAACGAATGGAGGGCGGAAAGCTCTGTTTTACTGGCAGCTGTCGGTGCAATGCAGGGTTGGGGAGGATTTGCTATACATACTTACAGATATACCTTGGATGAAGATGTTGATATGATAGCCAAGCCTATTACGGCAGATGCCATGAATGGTGTCTATTACAGGGGAGGGAGTTTTGACACCTTCAATGATCCTGCAAAGTTTGGTTTGTTTTATCATGCCGCGCTTATTTTCAGGAGAGGTGATATAAAGCCTGCTGAAAAAATCATGAATGTTAAACCGGTAGATATCTATACGAGGTCCAGGTTATCATGGGACCTGATTGCAGAAAAACACAGGGTTGAAACTGTATTGCCTGGAATTTCAGCTAAGGGAGACATTTTAATCAACACCGATGAAACATATATTGGGCTGGATGAGGTTGAGGTACTTTCAGATACCAGGGAGCTTTACAGGAATTTAAAGAAGCAAATTGGCTGGATAGATTCACCAAAGACAAAAGCAGTATATGGTTTTGTGGGTAAAGAAGGGGTCCTGGAGTTAACCGATTTAAAGATTGATGTGAAGACTGATTTTGCAACGGTAGCAATAAGTACTTTAACAGATGAACCTATCAGCAGTTCAACGAATATGCTTTTGACAGCGGTTGGCAGAGCTGAAAACACGAATATGAAGTATAACGAGGGGCATACACAGGTTTTGGACCTTGGTCACGGCCCCATACAGGTAGAGATCATTGAAGCCATCATCGAGATTGAGACAGACAAGAGTGACCTGCGTGTTATGTCTATCAATCCCCGGGGATTTATCACCGGTTATATGCCGTCAGAATATAAAGACGGAATATTCAGGTTTGAGATAGGGAAAGAGTTTCAGTCTATCTATTATTTGATCCAAAGTTTTTAAATAATCATGTAGTGTTTAAGAGACGAGTTATTGGTTTGATAGGGTTGTCCTTACTAGGCGTTTTCCAAATTGCTTGTAATACAAGTATTGAAGCGCCTGAACAACCTAATTTTATTTTTATCTATGCCGATAATCTGGGTTATGGTGATATTGGTTGTTTTGGCTCAGAACTTCACAGGACACCACATATTGATAAAATGGCAAAGGAAGGGATATCCTTGACCACATTGTATTCCTCATCTGGCGTATGTACTCCTTCACGTGCCAGCTTACTGACTGGCTGTTATGCCCAGAGGGTGGATATGCATCTGAACGGAAAGGGAAGTTGGGTGTTATTTCCTCTTTCTGCAAAAGGGTTAAATCCTGAAGAAATTACAATAGCCAGCTTGCTTAAAGATAATGGTTATTCAACTGCTTGCATAGGCAAATGGCACTTGGGAGATCAACCTGAATTTCTTCCTTCAAATTATGGATTCGATTACTTTTATGGAATTCCTTATAGTGAAGACATGGTTCCCTCACATAATCCAAGCTGGCCTGATTTACCACTACTGCAAAATGACAAGGTAATTGAAGCTCCGGTTGATTTAACAACTACTACCAAAAGATATGTAAAGGAAGCTATCCGTTTTATAACTGAAAATAGGGATCAACCATTCTTTTTGTATTTTCCACATAATCTGCCTGGTAGTAGAAAAGTCCCGGTGGTGAATGATGACTTTCTTGACAAATCAGCCAATAGTTCTTATGGCGACGCTATCGAGGAGATAGATTGGTCGGTAGGAGAGCTGATGAATACAATTGTAAAATTGGGTATTGAGAAGAGAACCATGATTGTCTTCACCTCTGACAATGGTTCCCCAAAAGGGCGGGCCGGTAGCAGTGGAAGGGGTAGCAATGAGCCATTTTCAGGAGCTGGATATTCTACGATGGAAGGGGGGATGCGTGTTCCCTGTGTTGTTCAATGGCCGGGTACAATTCCGGCAGGCATTTCAAATGATGAACTTTGTACCATGATGGATTGGCTTCCCACTTTTGCTTTGCTTGCCGGGGCACAAATGCCCCACGATCGAATTATAGATGGGAAAAATATCTGGTCATTGATTTCAGGAGAGAAGAATACCAAATCTCCCCATGAGTTTTTTAATTATTATTTTATGGATCAATTACAAGCCGTGAGAGATAGTAAATGGAAACTTCATTTACCCTTAGATAATAAATATGATAGTGGAGATAAAAATAAATTTTATGGTAGTAGTGAGCTGAGATTAATTGATTTGAGTACAGATTTTAAGGAAGAGTATGATGTAAGTGGAATGCATCCGGAAGTTGTACAAAGCTTATTAGGGCACGCTGAAAAGATCCGTAAAGAACTTGGTGATTCTAACTACAAAGGAGAGAAAATAAGGTCAGCCAAATATATTGATAATCCAAAGGCATTATTAAAATAAAATCTATGAATTTAAATGTCAACATAAAAATCAGCTTTGTAGTTTTATTTTTTTTATTTAATACTTCTTCATTTAAAACCCTGCACGGACAAATAATTCCCTATAAAAACTCAAAATTAAAAGTTGAGGAACGGGTGGATGATTTAATTCAACGGATGACGATTGAAGAGAAAGTCAACCAAATGCTAAAGCTTAGCCTGGTCAATTTAAAACAGGATAAAGAAGGTAGAATTACAGAAAAATCTCTTGAAGATTTATTTAAAGGAGAAAGTATTGGCTGTCTTGACCCTCCTCGTTGGGATGATTTAAAGGGGAGGGCAATTGATGTTGATGGAATTGCCAGGTATTCAGAAGCAGCAGATCAGTATCTGAGGGAAAATACAAGATTAGGCATTCCTGCCATTCAGGTAGAATTGAGTGGTATGCATGGGCAATTAGCTTCTGACGCAACTAATTTCCCTCAGACAATTGGACAGGGAAGCACCTGGAATCCGGAATTGATTGGAAGAATGGCAGAAGTTATCGCATTTGAAGCTAGCTTATCCGGTTGTGACCAGGCCTTTTCACCACTTTTTGACCTTGCAAGAGATCCCCGGTATGGCAGGGTAGAGGAATGTTTTGGAGAAGACCCGTACCTCGTTGCTGAAATGGGTAAAGCATTTGTAATAGGGATGCAGGGAGATCCTGAAATAACTAAAGACTATATTCCGGATAGTCATCTGATTGGCACCGCAAAACATTATGTGGGGTATTGTACTCCTATAGCGGGCATTAACATAGCACCGGTAGATGTAGGTCCAAGAGATTTTAGGGATTTACATTTATATCCTTTTGAGAAAGCAATCAGAGAAGCCAATGTTTATTCAATAATGCCGGCTTATAATGAAGTAAATGGCATCCCTGTACATGCAAGCAAATATCTTCTTCGTGATATTTTAAGGAAGGAATTTGGGTTTAAAGGCTATGTATTTGCTGATTATGGTGCAGTTTCCATGTTGCAGAATACTCATAAACTTACTGCTAATAAAGCTGAAACAGCTATTCTTGCATTAAAGGCCGGAGTGGATCAGGAGGGTAGTAATTATGCATATTCAGAGTTGGTCAATCTGGCAAAAAATGATAAAGGAGTAGAGGCATTAGTTGATAAAGCTGTAAAAAATATTCTTGCTGTTAAATTCAGGGCAGGTTTGTTTGATAAACCTTTCGTTGCAACAAAAAATATATCTGACCTTGTCCATAGTAAAGAATCCATTAAACTGGCACGTGAAATAGCTGAGGAATCTATAGTATTGCTTAAAAACCTGGATAATTTATTGCCTTTGAACCTCTCTGACTTAAAATCAATTGCTGTAATCGGGCCTAATGCGAACCAGGTACAATATGGAGATTACAGTATAACAAAAGACAATTCTTCGGGGGTTACCATTCTTGAAGGGATAAAAAATATAACAAAGGATAAAATTCAGGTTAACTATGCAAAGGGGTGCGGAATAACGGACCCCGATAAGGGTGGATTTCAGGAAGCTGTTAATGTAGCAGAAAAAAGTGATGTGGTCATATTGGTAATTGGAGGTACAAGCATGTCATTGGCAGGGACAGGTTGGGGAGAACTAGCTGACGAAGGTGCTTACCCAACATGCGGAGAAGGATATGACAGGGCTGAATTGACTCCACCAGGCATTCAATCCGATTTGATACAAGCCATATATAAAACTGGAAAACCGGTGATCCTGGTAATGGTTCACGGACGGGCATATAGCATTAAATGGGAGAAAGAATATATCCCTGCTATACTCGAGGCGTGGTATCCAGGAGAAGAAGGGGGTAATGCCCTTGCCCGCATATTATTTGGAGAGGTGGTGCCTTCAGGAAAACTTACGGTATCTGTTCCTCAAAGTGTTGGTCATGTACCTGTATTTTATAATTATAAACCTTCGGGAAGAGGATATTATCACAAACCTGGTACTAATGAAAAACCAGGAAGAGATTATGTCAATTCTTCTACTGATCCATTATTCCCTTTTGGATTCGGCCTGAGTTATACCCAATTTGAATATTCCGATCTGATAATCAACAAAAAGGAATTGCAGGCAACAGATACGGTAGCATTATCGGTAAATCTTAAAAATGTTGGTGCTGTAACCGGTAAAGAAGTGGTTCAGGTCTATATAAATGATAAAATAAGTTCAGTAACAACTCCGGTTATGGTACTAAAAGGATTTAAAAAAGTGAAAGTGAAACCAAATGAAACTCTAACGCTTAGTTTTAAAATTCCTTGCAAAGAGCTTGGTCTCTGGGATAAAAATATGAATTATGTAGTTGAACCCGGAGAGTTTGAAATTATGATAGGGGCATCTGCTGAAGACATTAGATTAAAAGATTCGATTATATATATTAAAAAATAAAACTATGAACCGATCATGTTTATTAAAAAAAGAAAACTGGTATGAAAATAATGATTTGCGAACTTGCCTTCGGGTTTCATTTAACTTCTTGAAATTAAATTATTTATGGATGAAAAGTATGGTGATGTTTTTTCTTATAACACTGTGTTTGGTTGTGAATTTGCATGCTCAGGAACTACATATTGGCACGGCAGAAACCGATATAACGCCCGAGTTGCCTGTAGCCCTGATGGGGCAGTTTTATCTGCGAATAGCAGATACAATAGAAACTCCTTTGACAGCCAACGTGGTGGCACTGGAGTCACGGAATGAGAATCATTCACTGGATATGGCCATCACGGTATCCTGCGATGTAGTCGTTATTCCTACCCTTTATGTTCAGAAGATTCGCAGTGCAGTAAAAAAGCAGTTGCCGGACCTGGATGTAACAAAAATCTTCCTGAATGCTACACACACTCACACTTCACCAGTATTGGTGAATGATGCTAAATTACAGTACCCGATTCCAACCGAGGGAATATTTCAGGTTGAAGCGTACCAGGCACTCTTTATTCAACGGGTAACCAGGGCGATTGTTAAGGCATGGAAAAGCCGTGCACCGGGAAGTGTTACATGGGGTTTGGGACATGCAACCGTTGCCCAGAATCGCAGATTGGTCTTTTCTTCAAGGTCTGGCGACCCGGGCCCTTTTTTAAACGGAACGGCCCAAATGTATGGAAGTGCCAATTCTCCTGATTTTACGAACCTGGAGGGCATGGCAGAAGACGATGTCAATACATTGTTCTTCTGGGACAAGCGGGACAAATTAATTGCCATGGCCATTGATGTGCCCTGTCCTGCCCAGGAGGTTGAGGGCCGGCGTGCGGTGAATGCTGACTACTGGCATCCTGTAAGACAAAAGCTAAAACAAAAGTTTGGCAATGAGTTGTGTGTCGTTGGGTGGATAGGTGTTGCGGGCGACCAGTCACCGCATGTTATTTACCGCAAACCGGCTGAAGAGCGGATGAGAAAGCTACGTAATTTAACCCGTGAAGAAGAGATAGCAAGGCGCATTGTTTTGGCTGTTGAAGAGACCTATGAAACCGTAAAAAACGAGCGGCAAACCGATGTGCAGTTAACCCATAAGGTTGAGATAATCAAATTACCGGAATTCGAAATATCAGAAAGGGAATATCTTTCTGCAATATCAGAGCGTGATAAGTATGCAGCCATGATAGAGGCGGATCCTGATGCAGCTGAAAAAGTTCAGGCACGCATGTCCTGGAATGCCGGTGTGGTGGAACGCTACGAAATGCAACTGGAAGAGCCTCATCCCATGCTGGAAACAGAGGTACATGTATTGCGCATCGGAGACATTGTGATTTGCACCAATCCATATGAGCTGTTCACCGACTATGGTATTCGCATGCAGGCACGAAGCAAGGCACTTCAAACTTTTACCCTGCAGCTTGTGGGTCCCGGGCCCGCGCATTACATTCCTACAGAAGAGGCTGTGAAAGGAGGCGGCTACAGTGCCGTACCAGCAAGTTGTCCGGTTGGTCCTGAAGGTGGAAAAATATTGGTGGACAGAACCGTTGAACTAATCAATGAAATATTTACTGAAAATGAATAAGAGAAAAATCTTTGTGCTGATATTGATGATCCTTTTATTGGATCCGATTCACAGTTTTGCGCAACAGCTGGGAGGTGTGGTTAAGGATATCGAAGGAAACAGATATAAGACCATTACCATCGGTGAATGTGAATGGATGGGAGAAAATCTGAGAGCCACAAAATATAATGACGGGAGCGACATACCCAATGTGACCGATATGACCGATTGGGTGCGGATCACTACCCCTGCTTTTTCCTGGTATGATAATGATCTATCCAATAAGGGGAGTTTTGGTGCCTTGTACAACTGGTATACTGTCAATAGTGGGAATCTCTGCCCGGATGGCTGGCGTGTACCTGCAGATGCAGACTGGACAATCCTCACTGATTTTTTACAAGCTACCAATGAAAGAGGGTTTTCGGCCCTTTCGGGAGGTTACCGTTACGGCTACTATTGGGGTTCGGGAATATTCTATGAAAAAGGAACCAACGGTTACTGGTGGTCAGCCACTGAGGCTACGGATACCCACGTATGGACCCGGACCATCAATGCAGGTAACGCTAAGCTCTACCGCAGCTTTTTCATTAAGAATAATGGATTCAGTGTAAGATGCATAAAATGTAATTTAAACAAGGTTACCGATATTGACGGCAATGTATATGGAACGGTTGTGATCGGTGAACAGGAATGGATGTTAGAAAATTTGAAAACGACCAGGTATAATAATGGTATTGCTGTTCCCAATGTGCCTGATATCACAGAATGGAGGCATATTGATGCTCCGGCCTATGTCTGGTATGAGAATAATATATCGAATAAAGAGTTTTATGGTGCTCTGTACAACTATCATGCGGTTGATGCAGGCAATCTTTGCCCCGATGGTTGGCATGTGGCTTTGGACGATGACTGGAAAACACTTGAAATGTATATGGGAATGACCCGGGAGCAGGCTGACGGAACAGTTTGGCGCGGTGTGAATGAAGGCGGCAAATTGAAAGAGGCAGGTACCAAACACTGGGCCAGTCCAAATAAAGGTGCGACCAATGAGGTCGGTTTTACAATTGTTCCTGGCGGAAGGCGGGACAGCAGTGGGAAGTTTTATGATATGAAAACCGGATCAACCATTTGGACCTCCACCCAAAGTTCCCTCTCAAGTGCCTGTTACCGGCATTTCTCTTCAGGAAACGCAGGCATTGGCCGGAACCCAGCCGGTGATAAAAAGTTTGGTTTTGCAGTGAGGTGCATTAAAGAATGAATAACCCTGATGTCTGGATGCAATTATTAACAAGGTGTTACTCTCAACCCAATTAGGAAAATAATAGCAAACTGATTCCTATTATCCTTTGTGATAATTCTCAGCTAAAATACCTTGGGACGATCAATCCCTACACCGTACATGGATGTCACAGCTACTGAATCCCCTGAACTTGGACTGTTAGGAATCTGTAATTGAGCCTGATATTTATTCGATAAATAAAAATTAGTATATTAATATCTAAGTAGTGCTTGCTAAAAAAGTCTGGTGGCACATTTAAATACGAGGTGGCAAGGCGAAGCTGTATAGTAATACTGCGATGCCGAAGCCAACGAAGTAAATGATGTGTTACAGACTAACGATAAAGTGTAAGGTTTTTTGCTCATTTAATAGAAAAAGGTTGCACTTTGA
>Ga0164313_10002073_pt1 | contig 17958 bp, 18 predicted proteins | sample GuaBasSedimGuay4_FD_113735 | JGI IMG/M metagenome (GOLD analysis project Ga0164313, IMG submission 113735) | Subseafloor sediment microbial communities from Guaymas Basin, Gulf of California, Mexico - Guay4, Core 4569-4, 0-3 cm | ecosystem: Environmental > Aquatic > Marine > Hydrothermal vents...
CCCTCGCGGTCGGCGATCAGCATGAATGGATCGGCCGTTTCCACCAACGCCTGGTTGCGGAACTCGGCCTCTGAAGCAAACGACGGGTCGAGGTCGTTGCCGATGCCGGTGACCCTGTCGTACAGGAACGGTCCGTTCGTGTGCACGATGAACAGGCCGGTATTCGGGTCGAACACCTCGTAGACGTACCTGCTGATGATCCGTGAGTCCGAGATGAACGGGCGCTGGTACACGCCCGCGACCCCACCCCAATTCAAGGGCAGCTGGCTCCAACTCAGGCCTGCGTCGTCTGAGATGTTGCCGTTCACGAGCACCCCTGCGTAGATGTCCCCTGAGACGATCGTGCTGCTTCCCGTGCCGTCGAGCCAGCTCTGGCCGCTGGTGTTGAGAACCAGGGTCCAGGTGTCGACATCTCCGGTCGGCGAGTGCCAGATTCCCTGGCCGGCGAACCCGCCCGATCCCGCTGCCACGCAGGCGGTGCCGTTGGTCCACACTGCGGTCAGCTGATACTGGCCGCTCGATTCCCACAGCACCGGGTAAGCGGATGGAAAGTCAAAGCCCCCGTTCGTCGACCTGAAAACCCCCCACAGCGTCGTCGCCAGGGCGAGATCGCCGGAGATCGCCATGTCGCGAATACCGGTCCCGGCAGCGCCCTCGAGTCCGGAGACCGGAACAACGGTCTGCAGGGCATCGTGCGACACGAAGACCGTGTCCACCACCCCGATGGTCTCTTCCCAGATGACCTTCGAGCCGTCGCAGGCGACCTGGCTGACGAAATTCGAGCGCAGTAGGCTCCACACCTCGGGATCGCCGGTTGAGCGGAAGAGGCCGTTCTCCGTGGCCGCATAGACTGTGGCGCCGCAGACCGCGAATTCGTTCACGTGGGTGAGACCGGGGACCGGGCTCCAGAACATGTCGCCCGAAACCGCCGTGCCCGGCGTGAGGCAGATGCTGGTGACCGTCAAAAAGGTGATCAATGAAATCGAGCCGAGCCTCATGTTCCACTCCCTTGGGGTTCGCCGGTGCCGGATGCCGGTTCCGTCCTCGATGACGAGGATCGGCAACGTCGCGACCGGGTGGTTGTTCCCGTGTACTTTGTCAGCTTGTGATCGCCGGGCTCGTTGCCTCCGGCCCAAACTCGCCACGGGGATGCGACGAGAATCGGGCATCTGGTCTCGAGGGAGGGGAGAGCCTGCATGGATGGAACCTCAAGCAATGATGGTGCCAGTTTTAAAACGCTTTTCTCAAGGTGGCGTCCGGTTATTTGTTCCGGAATAGGACACACTCCGTCTCTTAATGAATGCCACCCGTCGCACACACAGCATTGTCAGGCGCTAAGGGTGGCATTCTTCGCGTTGTTTCGGGTCGAACCACAGCTCGCAGCGAGTTGTTGGCTGGAGGGTTGCCCGACTGGCTTGGGAAGGCGGCAGGTGCCGCGTCGTCGAGACCGCGAGCGGATAAGGGTCATCCCGCGGGGATGTAGATCCCGTCGCCGGAACTGTTGTCGACGACCGAAGCGAAGGCAAAGAACAGCGACTGAGCAGTGGTGCTCCACACCACCGCGTACCCCGAGTTTACGCCGTCCGTGGTCAGTTCCTCGTACACCTTGTTGATCTGGATCGACTCGTACGGGTCGAGGTCATAGCTCAGCGTTCCGAGGCTGTTTCCACTGGCCCGAAACAGCTCGACGTACACGCTGATTGGAACCTCGCTGGCGCTGACCAGACCGAGGTTGGTGCGATAGCCCTGGTGCGCGTTTGCCGACTGGGACAATCCGATGATGGTTGCCGTTTGACCGGGGAAAATCGCGTCGTCCGGATCCGCCCCGGCGACAAACTGGCCGAATGTGCCCGAGGGGTCGTCGTTGTACGTGCGACTGGTCGCAACCAGAGCGCCTCCGGTTCCGGTGACCCGAAGGGTGGCTGCGCCGTTGAAACCGAAGACGGTCTGCAGCGCATTGTCGGCGTGCAGGCTCTCGCCTGGCGCGATGGTGAAGTGCGTTGCGCTCGGGCTGGGATTCCCCTGGTCGCGTTCGAGCAACTCGACGGTGGCCACTGCGCTGAAGCCCCCGCGGTTGTGGACGTCGAGACTGGTCTTCCAGGTGGTTCCGCCGGCACCGGCCAGGTTGGCCGCGCCGGGGATGTACGCCGTGGTGGGCTTCGGCCCGGCGTGATAGATCAGACCGAGGTTGTCGAACCTGGCGTAGTGGTTGCCGTCGCCGGAGAATTGTGCGCTCGAGATCCGGAACCCTCTGACGCAGATGGTCTCGATGACACCCGGCGTCGATCTCGTCTCATCCACCGGATTGCCACCACTGTCATAGGCCCGGAGCACCGCCCAATGATCGGTTGTGCCGGGACTGTCCGGGCGAACCTCGATGCACACGCTTGTCGCCGGGCTGTCGAGAATGACCTCGACAAAACCGTAGGCCTCGCTGATGTCGGAGGCGAGTGGATCCCCGCACGTGCTCACGACGTTCGGATTCGAGCCGAAGTCTCCCGGGTGGTTGCTGTTGGCGAAGATCTGGGATCCACAGAGGTCTGAAGAGCCGGCGTGCAGGAGGGTGATCCCCATGGCGGAGTAGACGTGCGTCAGCACGGTTCCGGCCGCGATCGGATTGCCCGAAGGGTCGGTGTCGAAATCGATCAGGACAACCTGGGCCGGCGTCTCCTGCGGGAATGCCAGCAATGTGACGGCCATTAGGATCGGGGCGACAATGATGATGCGGCTCTTCTTCAAAACGGAACCCCTTTCAAGATAGGTCGCAGAGCGAGTGGGGACTTTCGGCAACATCATAGAACACAATTGTGAGTGATCGGATGGGTCGCTGGAAGCCTGCCCCACAATGACAGGTGCCGGCCTTCACATCATCGAGGTCCGTTTCTCGACATTCGGGTCGCTGTGATGGAGAATCCGGACTCTGACACTGAGCTGGCCCGCGGTCAGAAGGCGGTCGACGCGGCTTTCGACAGCGGGCTGCCTCGAAAGGTGCTCGACACCATCGACGAGGCACCCAAATACGCCGAAGGCCGGGGAGTTCGACTCGAGGTTCACACCCAGGAGGATGTCGACAGCGTGCTCCTGCTGGCGAAGTTCAAGATGGCGAACTGAGTCGGATCGGACCGTCAGGGAACTCGAGACGATCTGAAGCGGGCGGGCTTATCGAGTTGACGTTGTCGTGGTAAGACGTTATCTTACCTCTATGAAGACCACCATCTCATCAAAGGGACAGATCGTGCTGCCTGCGGATTTGCGGCGGGAGGATGGGGTCGAGCCCGGGGATCAGTTCGAGGTCGAACGGGTGGACGAGGGTGAGTACATGCTTCGGAGGGTGTCGGCCCGCCCGAACCGCGGGTTGGTAACGCTGCTTCGCGCGTGTCCGGACGACGATTGGTTCGTCCCGGTGGATCGCGAGGAGACGACCGATGACGTCTCGGTCGCTGACTTGGGATGAACTACCTCGTCGACGCCAACGTTCTGTCGGAAGCGACACGTCGTGATCCGGCGCCAGAAGTGGTCGACTGGCTCGAGGCGCACGAGACGGAGTTGGTAATCGACGCGATCGTGCTCGCCGAACTGTCGATCGGGGTGGAGGGGCTGCCCAAGGGCCGCAAGCGGAAGCGGCTGGAGGCGTGGCTCGAGGCACTGGTCGAGATCGTCGAGTGTCTGCCCTGGGATGCGTCGTGCAGTCGCGCATGGGCCCGGCTCGTGACCGAGCCTCGTCGTCGCGGCAAAGCCATGCCCCTTTTCGACAGCATGATCGCGGCCACCGCCATGGCACATGACCTGATCATCGTGACCAGAAACGTTCGGGATTTCGAGGTCTGTGGGGTTGAGGTCTTGAATCCGTTTCCCAGGGAACGCCCTGCTCCGGATGCGGTGCACGAACCCGAACGACCGTACGGGCGATAGAGACGGCAGGCTGGACAGCGAATCTCTGCAACCAATTGAAACGTCCCATTTCTCGTTCCCCGAAGCTACCACGGATTTCAGAGACCTGGTCTCACAAGAGCCGATCTGGAGCTCGGTGGTCCCAGATGCGGTGGTAGCTGTTTTGTAAATGGTTGGGATGGGGTTTAAAAATATCTGAAAATAAAGAAGATATGTGCTACTGTCTGCGCCTTGATATTCGGCCGATGGGGCTGATCATCTGTTCAGGCCGACACAGAGTCGGCCACGAGCGAATCTGCCAATCTCACCAGCTATCTGCTGCGGACCGCAATGTGATGTGCATTGCGCCCCTCGCGAAGAAACCCTGAGAGAAAAGCGAGCTCGAAGACGGGCGCTTCCTCAACCAGAGGCGCTCACGGAGAAAGAAGTAACTATGTCTAAGAAATTATTTGTTGGAAGTTTGAGCTGGGGAGTGAACGACGACTCCTTGAGGGACGCTTTCAGCGTTCACGGCGAAATCAGTGAAGCCGTGGTGATCAGTGATCGCGACACGGGCCGTTCGCGCGGCTTTGGCTTCGTGACCTTTGAGGATGACGATGCGGCTGACAAAGCCGTGGCGGCCCTCAACGGCACCGAGCTCGACGGTCGTGCCATCCGCGTCGACGTGGCCCAGGCCAAAGAGCGCAGCGGCGGCGGCGGCGGTGGCAATCGCGGCGGCGGTTGGTAAACCCTCAGCCCTAGTTTTGAAACCCCTCCCCGCGGAGGGGTTTTTTGTGTTTGTACGGGTGCCGGGTCAGACGAACCCCTCCCGATGCCTGGCTCCGTTAGCCAGGCACCGAGATCTGACGAATCGTGGGGCTCACTGGTTGGACACCGATTGTCCGGCACGTGTCGAGCGGGCGCCGCGATCGATGATCATGACATCGGCCTCTCCGCAGATCGGGTCGCCGCCGAGGGTCACGGCGACGAGCTGGAAGGTGTTGTAGTCGTTGAGGATCAGACCGTCGATGGCCTTGATGTCATCCATCAGGAACTTGGCGACGAAGTATCCCCGGTCGTCGGCCTTCCAGGTGGAGATGGCGACGCCACCCAGATACACCGAGTACACGTCGACATCGAAGTAGGAGACGTCGGTGTGAACGGTGACCACCGTGGCGGAGTTTCGCAGATTGAGGGTTTCGGGCGCGATGCGGATCTCGTTGTCACAGGCTTGGGCGTCGGACGGAAGCGCGACGAGCATGATGGTGAGTCCGAGCGTCAAGGCGATGGTTGTGATGGCCTTGATGGTGGTTGGTTTCGGTTCGTGACGATTCATGTGCCCTCCGATTGTTGAGGTCTCGACGACCGGGTTGACGATGTGCCGGAATCTGGCATCCGGCCGGTGGATCGTCGACGGCCGACCCGTCGACTTGTGACTGCTGTCGAGCTAAGTTGCACGACCGGTGCCAGACCGGGCCGTCGTCTGTAAACAATTGATCGAGACGGAGTTGGTGCGTGGGCCGCCGGCCGAATCGGTGCCTCGAGGCGGGTCGAATCGCCCCACTACGTGAGGCGGGGTGACACACTTCGGCGTCCGAATGGGGTTGCGGGCGCCGGACTCGTTTTACCGTCTCCGCTACGATGGGCGAGTGAAACAGGCGGCTGCCTCCATGGAGTTTCCGTCTGGGGCAAACATCGGCGGGCGTGAGATCGGTCTCGCCGCCCTCGCGGCTTTCCTGACGGCTGCGATCTGGCTCGTGGGGTGGATGGATCCCCTCGATCGGATCGCCGGCGACGCCACCCTCAGGTGGACCCACCGGAACACCGCCGACGCGCCGGTCGCGGTGGTGGCGATCGACGACGGATCGATTGCCACGGTCGGGCCGTTGCCGTGGCCCCGCGGAGTCGTCGCTCGGCTGATCGCTGCGGCCAGGGACGGGGGCGCCACGGGGGTCGCGATCGACCTGCTGATCATCGAACCGGTGGATGCCATCGAGGACTCCGAGCTTGAAGCGGCTCTCGATGCCGGTCCATCCATTCTCGCCGCGGCGCTCGACCGCGACGGTCGCTGGCTGCTGCCCCACCCTCGATTCGGCGGTTTCGATCGGGCCGCCCACGTCCACGCCGAGGTCGGCGTCGACGGGGTGGTTCGCACCATCGCATCTACCAAACAATCGGACGGTCTCTCGCTTCCTGCCCTGTCGCTGTCGGCCGCCCGCCTCGTTGATCCGGAGATTCCCATCGAACCGGGTGTTTTCCTTCGGCCGGATTTCCGACCGGCGCCGGGTCGAGTCCTCCAGGTATCCGCTGCCGATCTTCTTGCCGGAGAAGTTTCGGTGGGATCGCTGGCCGGCCGAGTGGTCTTCGTCGGTGTCACCGCGACGGGATCGGGCGATCAGCTCGTCGTTCCCACCGGACCGGGAACGGCGCCTTCACCCGGGGTGCTCGTCCACGCTTCGGCGGCCGCTTCGATCCTTCGTGGAGGGTTGATCCACAGGCAGGGTCCGTGGTGGGCGTTGCTCTTTGTCTTCGCGTCGGCCGCCGCACCCCAGCTCGTTCGAACTCGTGCAGGGTCGCTCCGACCCTGGTCGCTGGTCGCAATGACTGTCGTGATCGTGGCTGCCACCATTGCCACCTTGGAACTGGGAAACCTCCAGCTCCCCGCGACGGCGTTTGTAGTTGCGATGGTGCTCTCGGCGGCTCTTCGCGAGGGCTTCGAGTCGCAACTGGCGCAGCGCGAGAGCGGTCTGCTGCTGCAGTCGCTTCTCCGGCACCGCAGACCGGAGGCGGAGGTCGGGGTTCCGCGGTCGGCGGTCGACCGATTGGCGGCCCTGACGCAACTTCAGGCGGTGGTTCTGGAAGAGGACACCTCGCGCCGGACCCTGCTCGACGGAATGCGGGACGGTGTGCTCATGTGGGACGCGAACGGCCGTACGAGAGTGATCAACCCCGCCGCGGTTGACCTTTGGGGCCATGAGGCGGGACGTGAGGACATCGAATCCCTGACTCGCGACGGCGAAGGCTCGACCGTCCTCGATCGACACGGTCGCGAGGTCGAGGTATCGGTCTTCGCGGTCGGTGACGGCGGGATGGCGCTGCTGCGGGACGTGACCGCCGAGCGCGAGCTCGAACGCAAGAGACGAGACATGCAGCGACTCGTGTCACACGAACTCAAGACTCCGCTGTCGTCGATTGCCGGTTTCGGCGAGACCCTCGAGCGCTACGAGCTCAGCCCGGAAGAGCAGCGACGGGTGGCGGCGCTGATCCGGGGCGAATCGCTCCGGCTCGGCGAAATGGTCGCGACCTTTCTCGATCTCGAAAAGCTCGGCGCCGACCAGACGGCGCAGCCCTTCGAGCCGGTCGAACTCGGCGAGCTGGTGCGGCGCCGGCTCGAAATCCTCGCCGAGGCGGCCCGGTTGCGCGATCAGACTCTGACCTCCTCGCTCGATTCCGGGATCGTGGTCCGGGGCTCGGCCGAGCTGCTCGCAAGGGTGGTCGACAATCTCGTCGGAAACGCCCTCAAGTACTCCAACGAGGGATCGGAGGTTGTCGTGGCCGTCAAAATCGAAGACGGCAGAGCGCTTCTCTCCGTCGCCGACAGTGGGCCGGGGATCCCGGAGGAAGCTCGGGAACGCGTCTTCGAACGCTTCTACCGAGTTCCGGGAGTCGAAGGGTCCGGATCGGGCCTCGGCCTCGCGATGGTTGACGAGGTGGCGTCCTGGCACGGAGGGTGCATAGTGTTGGACAGCACCGTCGGACGGGGAAGCACCTTCACGGTCCACTTGCCCGCAGAGGAGTGAGGCGATGAAACAGCGGATTCTGGTGGTGGACGACGACGAGCCGATGCGGGAGATGATGTCCCTCGCCCTGACCAAAGAGGGCTATCGGGTCATGCGTGCGGGCTCCGCCGCCGAAGGCATCGCCGCGATCCGGGAAAGCGACGTCGATCTGGTGGTGGCCGATGTCTACCTCGGCGACGGAACCGGGCTCGACCTCGTCGACACCATTGAGAGCCGGTCCACGAACACAAGCGTCATCCTGGTCACCGCCCGCGGCAGCGTCGAGACAGCGGCCTTCGCCCGCGACCACGGTGTCTTCGACTATCTCGCCAAACCTTTCAAGATCCAACACCTGGTCGAACGCGTCCAAGCGGCGCTCGCACCGTCCGTTCCCGAACCGGCCCCGCCCGAAAACGGTCCGAAGTCAATGATCGTCGGCAGCCACCCCACCATCGTCGAGGTCTACAAGGCGGTGGCCCGGGTGGCGCCGCTCCCCATCCCGGTCCTGATCCGGGGTGAGACGGGGACCGGCAAGGAGCTGGTGGCGACCGCCTTGCACCGGTTCGGGTCTAACCCGAAGGGCGCCTTCGTACCCATCAACTGTGGTGCGATCCCGGAGAATCTGCTCGAGAGCGAACTCTTCGGTCACCGGAAGGGTGCGTTCACCGGCGCCGACGCGGACCACCCCGGTGCGATCGAGACCGCGCGCGACGGCACCCTCTTTCTCGACGAGGTCGGCGAGCTCCCGGTGGCGCTCCAGGTCAAGCTCCTCCGTTTTCTCCAGTCGGGCGAGATCCAGCCCGTGGGCTCGAGTCGCCGGATCGAGGTCCCGGTCCGGGTGGTTGCGGCGACCCACCGCGACCTGCGCGCCGAGGCGGACGCCGGAAGGTTCCGCGAGGATGTCTTCTACCGGATCGCCGCTTATGAAATCGTCCTGCCGCCGCTGCGCGACCGCAGTTCGGACATCCCGCTGCTCGTCGATCACTTTCGCCGCCGCCACGGGGGTGACGGGATCGCTGCGGCCGGCGATGAGACGTTGCGGCTGCTCGCCGACCACCCCTGGCCGGGCAACGTCCGTCAGCTCGAGCACGTCGTGCAGCGGACGATCATCGACAGCGGCGGCCTCACCGACAGCGGGGTCGTCGATCGGATCCTCGAATCTCTGATCAGCGGTGGCGACACGGCGGAGGAGGCTCCGAGGGCCGGTGACGAGATCACTCTCAAAGAGCTCGAGACCCGCCACATCGAAGGGGTGCTCCGACGCTGCTCCGGCAATCGAAGCCATGCGGCTCGAGTCCTCGGCATCGAACGCAAGACGCTCTACCGCAAGGCCCAACGGCTGGGGATCGACCTCGATCCCGAGGAGGAACCATGACCCGATCCATCCTCATCGCGCTGCTGGCGGTGTCGATTCCCGTGATCGCCGCGGAGGAACCCGATGCGGTGCCCATCACCTACGAAGTGGCCGCGGTCGACGGCAAGCTGTTTCTCGAAATCGAGCCCGAGCCGAGGCGTATGAAGACCGGTGACCAACCGGTGTCGGGCGATCGACTCCGAACCGGATCGTCGTCCACCGCCACGATCGGCGTCCCGTCTCACACCGCCGTCTTCCGCCTCGACTCGAAGACCACCTGCACCCTCGCGCATGACCGTCCGGGAGTTTTGCTGCACGTCGAGCGGGGTCGGCTGCGCGCCATGTTCGGGAGCTATACCGGCACCGATCCCCGGCTCGTGACAACGCCGTCCGCGGTGCTCGCGGTTCGCGGCACCGATTACGGAGTCAAGGTTGCCAAGAACGGCAGCACCGAGATCGTCGTCTTCGAGGGCGTCGTTGAAGCCATCGACCCCGCCGGAGAGTGGCCGCCGGTCCGGATCGAGGCCGGTCTGCGGTTGAAGATCCGCTCCGACCGTTCTCCGAAATCTCCGTCACCTCACCGACTCTCACCGAACGACTGGGATCGCGGCTACAACCGGTCGCCATCCGGGGCGGGCAGCAGTGGTTCGATGTCGCCCGACGGACGCGGCATGCAATCCGGGAACTCGTCCGGCTCCGGTTCGGGGAGCAGCGGGTCGAAACGCCGCGGCGGGTGAGTCCGAACGACCCGGTCGACGAGCCATCGCGACCGCCGATCTGAATATTCGCTGGCACGGACCTTGCCCTTTACAGGGACGCCGGTGCGCGAGCGATCGCACGCCGGACAAAAACCAAGGAGGACAGTGCCGTGAAACGTTTAACCATCAGTCTCATCGTGGCGGGATGTGTGATCGCGGCTGCGACCGTCGCAGCCGCCCCGGGGGCCGATCCGAACCAGGCCTTCGAGGTCAGCGGGATCGTGCTCGCGGTCTCCAGTGGCTCGGGATCGGGGATGCCCATGATCACCGTCGACGACGCGAGCCTGGGCCAGATCGACGTCGCCCTCGGACCGGTTTGGTATCTCCAGGCTTCCGGTTTTTCGGCGGTCGAGGGGGACTCCGTCCACCTCCTCGCCTACGAGTGTTCGACATGTGCCGCGCCGGCGGTGGCGGCGTGGGTGGAGAATCTGACCAACAGCACCTCCGTCGAGCTCCGTGATGACGACGGGCACCCGCTGTGGGTCAAGCGTCAGAATCAACGTGCCGGGTCCGGGCGCCCCGGTCAGGGCCAGGGGTCCGGCGGCGGTGGCAACGGCGATCCGGGCAGCGGTTCGGGCGGTGGCGGAGGAAGCGGTCAACCCGGAGGGTCCGGCTCGGGTAGTGGCAGCGGGCCGAACAATGGGAGCGGCCTCGATATGTCGCTCGCCGAGACCGTGTCCGGAACCGTCGAGTCGATGAGCGGTCACGCCGGCGCCGGCGAACCGGTCCTCGCCCTCGACGTCAGCGGCGAGATCCTCGAGATCACCCTCTCGCCATACCAACCGATCGCGGCCGCGGGTCTGGTGATCGAGCCGGGGATCCTCCTGACCGTCACCTTTGCACCGACCCAGTGCGACGAGCCGCACCTGGTGGCGATCTCGATCGTCGATGACGCCACCGGTGTTCTGATCCAGCTCCGTGATCCGGAGACCGGTTTCCCGATGACCAACGGTGGCGGGCATCATCGACCCAACTGGCCGTAGCCCGGCCGGGTCGCTCCGACCACAGACAATGGCCGCGCCCCGACAGCGGGGCGCGGCCCCTTTTTGAGAGCTCTCGTCGACAACGGCTTCGCATGCATCCGGTCTCCCGAATGCGTGGAGCGGTTCCCGATTGCGGTCTCGTGCAGGAGGCGGGATCAGTGGCTGCTGGCGGCGATCGTCCTGCGGTCGGCGCTCGGCTGGATTGCCGATGCCACGGCGATCCGGGCCGCCGGCGGGGTCAAGCACGAGATTCGCTGCAGGGTCTTCGGCGAACTCGTTACCCGGTAGCAGCCTCGATTCACCACAGAGGCACAGAGAAGACACGGAGTCGCACAATGGAACCGCAGAGACGCAAAGAACGCAGAGCATCACATGATTGACCCGGACTCCTCCCGAGTTGATTCGCGAGTTGCACTCTGTGATGAGCCAGAAACGACTCTGCGACCTCTGTGTCTCTGTGGTTGAATTACGAGCGCTGCCGGTTCCACCGACATACCGGAGAGAGCCGACGAAAACGCCCCGCCGGGTGGCGGGGCGTTGTGGATCGTTGGAGCGGAGTTTACTTGTTGAGGGCCTCGTGGACCTTGCCGACCATTTCGGGGCCGGGCTGGAGGGTGGCGTCGCCCTCTTCCTTCCACTTGGACGGACAGCCTTCGGTGGTCTTCCGGGAAAGATAAAGGTTGGCCTTGAACTTCCGCATGAGCTCGTCGATATTCCGGCCCATGTTGTAGAAGTTGACCTCGGAGTTGAATAGGGTGCCGTCGGGGCTGATGATGAAGGTGCCGCGGAGTGCGAGGCCGGAGCCCTCGTCATAGACACCAAAGAGCCAGGAGACCTCGCCGGTGGGGTCGGCGCCCATGAGGTACTTGACGTCGGCGAGTTCTTTCTCGTGGTCCTTCCAGGCGAGGTGAACGAACTGGGTGTCGGTCGAAATGGTCACCAGGGTGGCGTTCATTTTCGCGAACCGGTCTTGCTGCTCTGCCAGAGCAGCGAACTCGGTCGCTCAAACAAAGGTGAAGTCGGCCGGGTAGAAGAAGAGGATGGTCCACTTCCCGGCTTCCATATTCTCCGACAGCTTGAATTTCCCGAAATTTCGGATGGTCGGGTCATAGGTGTCGATCTCGAAGTCGGGGACCGGGTGTCCGAGACGAGCTACGGTGATTTCGTCGCACATATTGGAACCTCCTTGGCGCTGATGCGGTCTCGTTCGATAGTGTAGCTATCGCGAACGAGTCCTGCAATCGTTTCCACGATCGCTCAAATGACATTGATATTCAATACCCTAGGGGGGTATGGTATCCTCTTCGAATTATGAATTATGAATTATGAATTATGAATGATGAATTAGGAGTTAGGAGTGAGTGGAGAAGTCAGAAGGTGAGAAGGTCAGAGGGCTAGAGTGTGTGTGCACTTCAGCATTTCAGGGCACTCGATTTCTGATGCGACGAACTTCCTCACCAGCGAGCGGAGCGAGCGCTGACCTTCTCACCTTCTAACTCTCTAACCCTCTAACCTTCTAACCTCCTAACCTTCTAACCTCTCACCGGGAGGAGCCAAAGTGGCCATTGACGAAAAAGTCCAGGAGAGCGCTCGCCGCCGGTTGGCCATTATCGAAGGCCAGCTCCGTGGCTTGAGCAAGATGATCGAAGAGAAGAAGTACTGCATCGATGTGCTGACCCAGATCTCGGCCATCCACGAGGCGTTGCGAGGCGTCGGCAAGCTGGTGGTCCGGCACCACCTCGAGACCTGCGTCACCGATGGCCTTCAGGGGGAGGATCGCGAGCACCACTATGAGGAACTCATGAATCTGATCTACAAGTTGAGCAAGTAATGGAACTGCTCCAATCCATCGTCGTTGCTTCCTGGGCCATGCTCATCGAAATGGCGCCCTACCTCTTGTTGGGATTCACCGTAGCCGGTCTGCTCTCGGTGATGATCTCCCCGCGATGGGTGGAACGTCATCTGGGGAATCGTGGTCTGGGTCAGATCTTCAAAGCGAGCCTTTTCGGGGTACCGCTGCCTCTGTGTTCTTGCGGCGTGATCCCGGTGGGTGCTTCGCTGCGCCAACACGGCGCCGGCAAGGGCGCAACGACGGCGTTTCTGCTCTCGACGCCACAGACCGGGGTCGATTCCATTGCTGTGACCTATGCGCTTCTCGGGCCATTCCTTGCGGTGGTCCGACCGGTCGCTGCGTTGCTCACCGGTTTTCTTGGGGGAGGTCTCGTCTATGCCTTTGACCGCAACGACGACGACAAGCCGGTCGCTGAGGCTTCGGAATCGGCGTGCTCGAGCGGATCGGACCCTTGTGAAAACGAAACGGCGCCGGAGAAAAAGACCCTCGGAGACGGGCTCTACTACGGCCTCGTCGTCCTGCCGCGCGATATCGGCCGTGCCCTCATCATCGGGATTCTGCTCTCGGGGGTGATCTCGGCGCTTGTGGAGCCTCAAGCTCTCGAGGGCGCTCTCGGAGGCGGGATCTGGCCCATGTTCGCCGCCATGGCAGTGGGGATCCCGCTCTATGTCTGCGCCACCGCGTCGACTCCTATCGCGCTGTCCCTGGTCTACGCCGGGCTGTCTCCGGGGGCGGCGCTGGTCTTTCTGATCAGCGGTCCGGCGACCAACGCCGCAACTGTGACCACCCTGTGGCGGGTGCTGGGGAAGAAGTCGGTTGTGATCTTTCTTCTGACCGTCGCGATCGGCGCTCTGGCCACCGGGTTGGTGGTGGATGCCCTGGTGGCGTCGGACTTTGTCGGGGCCTCGGCGATGATCCCCGCGGTCGGAGAGGCGATGACGGGCCACGAGCACCACGGCGAGGAAGGTGGCATCGGTTGGTGGTTTGGCCGCGGGAGTGCGATCGCCCTGATTCTGCTTATGACCAACGCGTTGTGGCCGCAACCCCAGCCAATGGGTCGAGGAGATCTGAAGATGTTGGAATTCGACGACGTCGAATCGATGGTCCTTTCGGTTGCCGGAATGCGTTGCAACGGTTGTGTTGAGAGCGTCACCCGTGCGATCAAAGAGTGCGAAGGGGTCAAAGAAACGACCGTTGATCTCGCGGCGGGTCGGGCCAGTATCAGCGGTACGGGCTTTGACCGATCGTTGCTCGTGGATGCTGTGCGATCGCTTGGTTTCGAGGTCGAGGCCATTCCGGCCGATTGATTTGCTACATTGACTGCGATGGCGGATGACAGACCTCGCCAGGTCATTGTGATCGACGACTCGAAGATCCAGTGCGCTGTGTGGCAGCGGTTGCTGGAAGACCGTTATGGTGACCGGGTCGCCGTCGAAACCTACAGCGATCCCCGAGAAGGGGTGGGCGCCCTCGGACCCGACCTCCACCTCCTCCTCCTCGATTGGGAGATGCCGTGGATGGACGGCAAGGAGGTCCTCGCGGCGGCGCGCGAACTCGGGGTCAACCTCAAGCGGGTCATCATCACCTCATCCCACCCCGCAGATCGGCTGCACGAGGAGTTCGACGACACCGGGTGCCTCGCGGTCATCGAGAAGGCCGAACCCGAGCAGCAGGCGGCGTTCATGATGATTCTCGACTCCATCATGCGCCGCTGAAGCGGCGCGCCCCGGCTGGCCGGATGCGAGATACGAGATACGAGATGCGAGATGCGAGATGCGAGATATGAGATTTCATCTCTTGCCATGCCGTGGGATTCATTTTCGATCACGCATGACGAGCCGGAAGACCTCTCCCCATCTCGCATCTGATGAGGCGAGGCATCCGCCGTTGGCAGGGCCTTCAGGTCCTGCGCGCATCTCGCATCTCGCATCTAATGAGGCGAGGCATCCGCCGTTAGCAGGGCCTTCAGGTCCTGCGCGTATCTCGCATCTCGCATCTGATGAGGCGAGGCATCCGCCGTTAGCAGGGCCTTCAGGTCCTGCGCGCATCTCGCATCTCGCATCTCGTATCTAATGAGGCGAGGCATCCGCCGTAGGTAGGGCCTTCAGGTCCTGCGCGCATCTGACAAGGCCGGCCATCCGCTCCGAGAACTACTTTGTTCGAGGATGCGTATTCCTTTTCAGGAGGCATGATCATGTTCGAGCTGTTTGGAATTCTGGCGTTGATTGCGGTCGGCGCGGTTGTGTTCGGTGTCATCGCGATCGTCGGAGGGCTGCTCAAGCTCGTACTCAAGATCACGCTGATTCCACTGGTGCTTCTCTTCAAGGGGTTGGGTCTGCTCCTGGGGGGTCTTGTTGTGCTCTTGGTTGCCGGTCCGTTGGTTCTCGGGATCGGGCTCGTGGTGCTGATCCCGCTGCTCCTCATAGGCGGTGTCATCTGGGCGGGCTTCGCGATGGTGACCTAGAGTCACACGCCGGTGCGTGTGGTTCGATGCTGGATACTGGATGCTGGATATCGCAATCAGGCAACGGGATTTCTTCTGAGACCGCTTGACAACCCGATGCGTGGGTTATCGATCTCGTCGCATCTCGCATCTCGCATCTCGCATCTCGCATCTCGCATCTCGCTTCTAGTATCGAATCAACCAAGCTTGCGTGTCGTGATCACGAACTCCTCGACGGGCTGTCCGCCAACGATGTGCTCGGTGATGATCCGCTCGAGCCCCTCGGGGGTGCAACCGCGGTACCAGACGCCCTCGGGGTAGACCACCGCAATGGGGCCGTCGCAACAGATTCGCAGACAGTCGGCCTTGGTCCGAAGGACACCGCCTGACTCCGACAACCCGAGTTCCTTGAGCCTCCGTTTAAGGAACCCCCACGACTCCAGTGAGACTTCCCGATCGCAGCACTTGGGCTTGGCCTGATCGCAGCACAGGAAGATGTGGCGGCGGGCGCCGGTGACGCCCACCGCCTCGGCGGCGAGACGAGCCGGGTCTGTCATTCGAGCATCATCCAGAGATAGGCATAGCTCAGGGCGGTCGAGTAGGCCCGCTGGTTGAGGTTCGCGCCCGCGGCGTGTCCACCCTCGGTGTTCTCGTAGTAGAAGACCTTGTGGCCCATGTCGGTCATCTTGGCGACCATCTTTCGGGCGTGCCCGGGGTGGACCCGGTCATCGAGGGTCGAGGTGTAGAAGTAGACATCGGGGTAGTCGGCGTCCTTGTCAAGATTGTGGTAGGGCGACCAGGTCTTGATGTAATCCCAGTCGTCGGTGTCGGGGTTGCCGTACTCGGCCATCCAGCTCGCCCCGGCGAGGAGCTTGTTGTAACGCTTCATGTCGAGCAGCGGGACCTGGCAGACCACGGCTTTGAAGAGCTCGGGTCTTTGGACGAACGCGCCGCCGACGAGCAGACCACCCTGGGAACCGCCCATGATCCCAAGGTGGTCGGGTGAGGTGATCTCGCGCCTGATCAGATCCTCGGCGACAGCGATGAGATCGTCGAAGTTCCTCTGGTGGTTCTCCTTGACCGCGGCCATGTGCCACTCGGGTCCGAACTCGCCGCCACCGCGGATATTGGCCACGACATAGACGCCGCCTCGTGAGACCCACGACGGGCCTCTTGAGCCGAGATACGACGGCAGCTGAGACTGTTCAAAGCCGCCGTAGGCATAGAGGAAAGTCGGGTTCTTGCCGTTTGCTTCGAAGTCCTTTGGCTTGACCACGAAGTAGGGAATCATGACCCCATCGGCCGAAGCCGCCTCGTACTGGTCGACGGTCATTCCCTCCGGGTCGAACCAGGATGGTGAGGTCTTGACCATCTTCGGTTCGCCGCCGTCGGGTACGAAGAAAAGACTCGAGGGTGAGAGAAAGTCGGTGTAGTAGAAGAAGAAGCTGTCATCGGCGTCGCCGGTGCTGCTGATACCGACGGTTCCAAGACCGGGAAGCTTGATCTCTTCCTTGATCCAGCCTTCATCGCCAGGAACCAACCGGTGGAGTCGGCCACGGACGTTGTCGAGGGTGGAGTAGAGCAAATGGTTTGCCGTGGTTCCCAGACTGCCGAACGAGACTCTCTCGGAAGGCTCGAAGAGAACCTCGAAATCGCGGCCGCCGGCGAGAAAATCATCCAGATCGATGGTGAGGAGGGCGTCGGCCGGATAGGTCGCACCGTCAATCTCCCAATCCGTCCGCAGGTTGAGCAGCATGTGATCTTTGAAAAAGCCGTAGAGCTTGGCGTCCTCGGGAAAGTCGAGTTTTATCAGGCGACCGTCGAGCCTCAGATACGAGGTTCCCCGATAGTACTCGGGGGTCACCGAGACGATATCGTAGCGTCCGTCGGCGGAGTGATCGCTGTAGATGCCGGACGCCACGTCGTCCACCGAGCCCTCAAAGACCGTGACCGCCTCATCGAGGGGGGTACCGCGGTTCCACTGCTTCGCAATCCGAGGGTATCCGGATGTCGTGAGCGACCCCTCTCCGAAATCGGTGCCGACCCACAGTGTGTCCTTGTCCTTCCAGCTGACCCGCGCCTTGGCCTCGGGGAGGATGAATCCGTCTTCGACAAAGGCCTTGGCCACGGTATCGAACTCGCGCTCGACTGCGGCGTCGCTGCCTCCGCGTGACAGGGTGATCATGCAGTGGCGGTACTCGGGGGGCAGGCAGTTGGAGCCCTTCCAGACCCAGTTCTCGTCCTCCGCCTCGGCAAGCGCATCGAGATCCAGGACGGTCTCCCACGAGGGCTCGTCCTTCATGTACTCGTCGAGAAACGTCCGGCGCCAGATGCCGCGCACGTGTTCGGCGTCGCGCCAGTAGTTGAAGAGCCACGCCCCGCGGATGCCGACCGACGGGATCCGATCGCTCGAGTTGTAGATCTCGAGGAGATTCTCGTGGATCTCGCCGTAGACCGGCACCGCTTCGAGCACCGCGGTGTCTTGGGCGCTGCGTTCCTTGACCCAATCGAGGGCCTTTTCGCCCTCCACCTCTTCGAGCCAGAGATAGGGATCCTCGGGCTCTTCGGCTCCGGCGATTCCACACAGGGCGAGTGCGACGACGGCGATCAGAATCTGACGCATTGTTGACTCCTCCTCAAACCTCATACGGCGCGATGCGGCGCGGGTTCGCCCAGCATCCTAGCAGGCACTAGCTAGGAGGCTGCACCGCATAGATTCCGTTGCTGCGCAGCGGAATCTATGCGGCGCCCCTCCTAATGGATTTGCTGCGCAAATCCCGAAAGACGATCCAGGGGTTGGCTGGAGGAGGATCATCTGGTGTATCGGCTCCTCGACGTGGTCGAGTCGCTCGACATCAGATCCGTCAGTCACTCGATTCACGCGAAGGACGCACGGGGCGCCCGGCCGTACAACCCGCG
>Ga0164313_10002074_pt1 | contig 17957 bp, 16 predicted proteins | sample GuaBasSedimGuay4_FD_113735 | JGI IMG/M metagenome (GOLD analysis project Ga0164313, IMG submission 113735) | Subseafloor sediment microbial communities from Guaymas Basin, Gulf of California, Mexico - Guay4, Core 4569-4, 0-3 cm | ecosystem: Environmental > Aquatic > Marine > Hydrothermal vents...
AACATGACATCGAAGATTACGAGATCGAGTGGCAGGTTATGGGTGAGCCTTTCCGCAGCCCTGCAGGCAAGCTGCGCGAGGCGGTGGTAGCTGCGGTTGAGGAAGTTCTCGGCCAGTCACCGGACCTGAACACCGGCGGCGGCACCTCGGATGGGCGTTACATGGCGCCACTGGGCTGCGAAGTCCTCGAACTGGGTCTGCTCAATTCAACCATCCACCAGGTGGATGAGCGTACCCCGGTAGCCGATCTCGATCGCCTCTACGCCACTTATTACGACATCATCCGCCGAATTATCCTGTAGGAGCGGGCCATGCCCGCGATCTTTTAGAGATTGCCAAAATAATTCAAAAGATCGCGGGCATGGCCCGCTCCTACACACGCATTGATTCTCACCCGTTCTGCCCTCAAATGTTAACCATCAGAATTTGAGGAATTAATCATGAGAATGGACAAACTAACAAGCAAGTTCCAGCTTGCCCTGGCAGACGCCCAGAGCCTGGCCAATGGGCTTGATAACCAGTTGATCGAGCCGGTGCACCTCATGGTGGCCCTGCTGGACCAGGATGGCGGCGCCAGCGGACACCTGTTGACCCGGGCCGGTGTGCGGGTAAATCAATTGCGCTCACAGTTGGGTGAGCGGTTAGAAAGCCTGCCCCGCGTGAGTGGGGCAGAAGGCGAAATCAGCTTGTCCAATGAACTGATCAAGCTGATGAACCTGACCGACAAACTGGCGCAGAAGCGCGGTGATCAGTACATCGCCAGTGAATTGTTTATCCTGGCGGCGCTGGATCTCAAGGGTGCGCTGGCTGATATCCTGAAGCAGGCCGGGGCCAACCGCGAGGCGATCGAAAAGGCTATCGATGAGATGCGCGGTGGTGAACAGGTGGTGGACCCGAACGCCGAAGAAAACCGCCAGGCACTGGAGAAATACACCATTGACCTGACCGAGCGGGCCGAGCAGAGCAAGCTGGATCCGGTGATCGGGCGTGACGAGGAGATTCGTCGCTGCATCCAGGTGTTGCAGCGGCGCACCAAGAACAACCCGGTACTGATCGGTGAACCGGGTGTGGGTAAAACCGCCATTGTCGAAGGCCTGGCCCAGCGGATTATCAACAACGAAGTTCCCGAGGGGGTCCGTGGCAAGCGTGTTCTCAGCCTCGACATGGGTGCCCTGATTGCGGGCGCCAAATTCCGTGGCGAGTTTGAGGAACGGATGAAAGCCTTGTTAAACGACCTGGCCAAGCAGGAGGGCAACATCATCCTGTTCATTGACGAGATTCACACCATGGTCGGCGCCGGCAAAGCCGAGGGTTCGATGGATGCGGGCAATATGCTCAAGCCGGCGCTGGCGCGCGGTGAATTGCATTGCATTGGCGCGACCACGCTGGACGAATACCGCCAGTACGTGGAAAAGGACGCTGCCCTGGAGCGCCGCTTCCAGAAAGTGTTCGTTGCTGAGCCCTCGGTGGAAGACACCATCGCAATCCTGCGCGGCCTGCAGGAACGCTACGAAGTACACCATGGCGTCGACATCACCGACCCGGCGCTGGTGGCTGCAGCGACCCTTTCTCACAGATATATCAGTGAGCGGCAGTTGCCGGACAAGGCGATCGACCTGATGGACGAGGCCGCTTCGCGCATCCGGATGGAAATCGATTCCAAGCCTGAAGCGCTGGACCGCCTGGAGCGAAAACTGATCCAGCAGAAGATTCAGCGTGAGGCGCTGAAGAAGGAAACAGACGAGGCCTCGATCAAACGCCTCAGGGAACTGGAGGAGAAGATCGCAAAATTGGAGCGTGAATTCTCCGACCTGGATGAAATCTGGAAGTCCGAAAAGGCCGCCGTTCAGGGTACGACGCACATCAAGGAAGAACTGGAGCGTACCCGCGCGGCGCTGGAAACGGCAATGCGGGCCCAGGATCTGGCCCGGATGTCCGAGTTGCAGTACGGAAAAATCCCCGAACTGGAAGCACAACTGGCGGAGGCGGAGAAAAGCGAGCAGGGTGATTTCCAGTTACTACGCACCAGCGTTACCGAAGATGAAATAGCAGAAGTCGTGTCGCGCTGGACCGGGATACCGGTGTCCCGCATGCTCGAAGGCGAGCGAGAGAAGTTGTTACGGATGGAAGAAAGCCTGCATTCACGCGTCATTGGCCAGGACGAAGCAGTCACAGCTGTGTCCGACGCGATCAGGCGTTCCCGTGCCGGCTTGTCTGACCCCGACCGTCCGATCGGGTCTTTCCTGTTCATGGGTCCGACCGGTGTCGGCAAGACCGAATTGTGCAAAGCGCTGGCCGAGTTCATGTTCGACACCGAGGATGCCATGGTGCGGATCGATATGTCCGAATTCATGGAAAAACATTCCGTATCCCGGTTGGTCGGCGCCCCCCCAGGCTATGTCGGTTATGAGGAAGGGGGATACCTGACCGAAGCGGTGCGCCGCCGGCCGTATTCCGTGATCCTGTTGGATGAGGTCGAAAAGGCCCACCCGGATGTGTTCAATATCCTGCTACAGGTTCTGGATGATGGCCGCCTGACGGATGGACATGGACGGACCGTGGATTTCAGAAATACGGTCATAGTGATGACCTCCAACCTGGGCTCACAACGAATCCAGGAACTGTCGGGACAAGGTTACGAGGTGATGAAAGCGGCCGTGATGGATGTTGTCGGGCAGCATTTCCGTCCCGAGTTCATCAACCGGGTCGATGACATGGTGGTATTCCATCCGCTGGACCAGGAGCAGATCAAGCTGATTGCGGGAATACAGCTTGGAAGCCTGCGCAAACGCCTGACGACCAACGGTTACCTGTTCGAATTCTCCGAAGCCGCGATGGACCTGCTCGGCGAAGCTGGTTTTGACCCGGTCTACGGGGCACGACCACTCAAGCGGGCGATTCAGAACGAGATCGAGAATCCGCTGGCGCAGAAGATTTTGTCGGGCGAGTATGCTACGGGAGATACCATCAGCGTTGATGTGAAAGACGGTCGCTTCACCTTCGCCTGACCTGTTGTAGGAGCGGGCCATGCCCGCGATTTTTATTGCCTGATAAATTAAAAAGATCGCGGGCATGGCCCGCTCCCACCATGGCCCGCTCCTACCTTGACGGCAACACATGGCGGCTGCGGCGTTCGCCCAGGGGGCGCAGGAATTGTCCGAAAATCTCGAAGCTCAGATCGGCCGACTGGCCGATCAGTTGGTGGGTTTGTTGCTGGATGGTTGCGGCATCCCCACGCCGCCCGTTTTCCTCAAGATCTTCCAGGTACTCCGGCAGACTTAACCAACGATTGATCAGGCGCTCGTCCAGTTCGAGGTGGCACTGCAGACCGTAGGCGTTTTGCCCGTAGCGGAATGCCTGGTTCTCGCAGGTTTGTGAGTGTGCCAGGTGCACCGCGCCTTCGGGCAGGTCAAAGGTATAACCATGCCACTGGAACACCGGGTGTGGCTCGACCAGGGCACAGAACAGGGGATCGGCCATTGACTGGGCTGTGGGTTCGAGGTCATACCAGCCGATTTCCCATTCATCCATAGCCCTGACGCCGCCACCCAGTGTATAGGCCAGCAGTTGTGCACCCAGGCAGATTCCCAGTACCGGGATCTCCCGTTTCAGGGCTTCTTCGATGCAGCGCATTTCCACGTTCAAATGCGGGTAGCGGTCATCCTGGTCGGGCATTTGCGGCCCACCGAGAATGATCAGGGCATCGTAGCGGCTGAGATCCGGCCGAGCATCGGGTTCACGGTGGAAGTTCACATAGCGGATCCGGTGCCCCCGGTTTCTGAGCATGGGATCAAGCGTGCCGAGCGGCTCCGCCGGCACGTGCTGAAAGACCATCACTTTCGCCATTTAGAGAATCTCGCTTCCTTTGACTAGCGTAGGAGCGGGCCATGCCCGCGATTTTTTAATTCTTTTGGCAATCTCTAAAAAAATCGCGGGCATGGCCCGCTCCTACATGGCTTTGCGGATCTGGCCGCTGCCGCGCACCACCCATTTGTAGCTGGTCAGTTCGGGCAGGGCCATCGGGCCGCGTGCGTGGAGTTTCTGGGTACTGATGCCTATTTCGGCGCCCATGCCGAACTGGCCGCCGTCGGTAAACGCGGTCGAGGCATTCGCGTAAACGGCTGCTGCATCAACGCTGTTGAGAAATTTTTCGATCACGGCCGGGTCTTCCGCCACGATCGCTTCGGAGTGTTTCGAGCCGTACCGGTGGATGTGCTCGAGCGCCTCATCCAGGTCAGATACGGTTTTGATCGACATTTTCAGGGCCAGAAATTCCTGGCCGAAATGCTGCTCCAGGGCAGGGTTGAGCGCTCCAGTGTAGTGTCCGTCCAGTACTGCAAAAGCCTCGATATCCGCGAATACTTCCACTGCGTGCGCTGCTCCCATCTCCTGCATCAGGCCAGCCAGTTCCGGCAGCAGGCTGCGATGCAGCACCAGGGTATCCAGTGCGTTACAGACGCTGACCCGCCGTGTTTTCGCATTGGTGATGATGGCCTGTGCTTTTTCGAGGTCCGCACTGGCGTCGATATAAGTGTGGACGATGCCTGCGCCGGTCTCGATAACCGGAATCCGTGCGTTGTCACGCACAAAATCGATCAGGCCCCTGGATCCCCGCGGAATGGCCAGGTCAATATAGCCCACGGCCTGGAGTATCTGCGGCAGCCACTCACGTTGCGGCGGCGCCAGGAAGACTGCATTGGGGTTGAGTCCGTGGCTGGCCAGCACTTCATGCATCAGGCGCACGACGACTTTGTTGGTGTCATGCGCGTCGCTGCTGCCCTTCAGCACGCAGGCGTTCTGCGTTTTCAGGCACAGGGCGAACACGTCGAAGGTCACGTTGGGGCGTGATTCGAAAATCACCGCGATCACGCCCATCGGCACCCGTACTTTGCTCAGTTCAAGGCCATTATCCAGGCGCCGTTGTTGCAGCACTTCGCCGACCGGGGAGGGCAGGTCTGCAACAAAACGCAGGTCATTGCTGATTGCTTTGAGCCGCTCATCGTTCAACAGCAGGCGGTCGTACTTGGGATCGCTCTGCGGCATGCGCGACAGGTCGCTGCGGTTGGCTGCCAGGATTTCATCGCTGGCTGAGAGCATCTCATCAGCGAGGCTGTTAAGCACCGCCCTGATGGCTGCATCGTCACAGCGGGCCAGATCACGGGCCGCTTCACGGGTTTTTTCCAGGCCGTTGTCGAGGTATTCCTGCTGGTCTTCCATTGCGTTGATTCCGTCAGTCCACGAGATAAAGGTAATCGTAATGGATCAGGACCTTCTGTCCACGTTGTCCTTTCAATTGCTTCGCCTCCTGGTGATCATAGCGGGCCTTGCCGCAACCCAGAACGTCACCGGCCAGATTTTTGATCTGGATAACGTCACCGCTGTTAAAAGGCCCTTCAACCGCTTCAATGCCGACCGGCAGCAGGCTGGTCAGGCGGTTACTGTCGAGCAGCGCCGCCTGCGCCCCGTCATTGACTGTCACGAAGCCGGCGGCGTGATCGTCGGCGCTGGCCAGCCAGCGCTTGGCGGGTGAGGCTTCACCGATGGCCGGAAAATGGGTGCCGGCATGTTGCGCGCCGGTGACCTTTACCAGGATATCCGGGTCGGCGCCGTCGGCGATGACCACTTCGGTACCCAGCTTCGCCGTCTTCCGTGCAATGACCAGTTTGCTGTGCATGCCGCCGCGCCCGAGCGCCGAAGTACCGCGCAGCACGATGTCCTCGATCTGGTGCCTGGCGTCATCCCAGGTTTCGATGCACGTGGTTCCGGGATCATCCGGATCACCGTCAAACACGCCCGGCACAGTGCTGAGCAGACACAACAGGTCCGCCTTGACCATGCCCGCCAACAGGCCGGCCAGTTCATCGTTGTCGGTGAACATCAGCTCGGTGATTGCCACCACGTCGTTCTCATTGACGATGGGCACAATGCCGGCGCTCAGCAATGCATCGATGCAGCCGCGCATGTTCAGGTAATGCCGGCGGGTCTGGAAGTCACTCTTGCTGGTCAAAACCTGGGCGATGGTCAGGCCGTGTTGCTGGAACAGTGAACGGTAGGTTTCCATCAAGCGTACCTGTCCGGTCGCCGCCATCACCTGCTTGCGGATCACCGGATCGCTGACGCGTTGTAACTGGCTGGCGCTGATGCCACTGCCGGCAGCCACTGCCCCGGACGAGACCAGCAGAACCTGCCAGCCCTCGGCCACCAGGCGGGCGACCTGTTCAACCAGGCCGCCGAGAATCCCGCGATTCAACGCGCCTTGCGCATCACACAGAACCTGGCTGCCTATCTTGACGACAATTCGCTGACCCATCGTCATTTTTCGGGCTACAGACCCAAAACCTCCACGCCTTGTTCAAATACGATATCTACCGGAATGGCTGCGGCGGCCAGGCGGTCGAGATCGGCCTGCAATTGTGGACTCACACCACCCATTTCCACCACGAAAGCATTCGCCGCGTCATAGTCGCCATTACCCTGCAGGGTTAACAGGTGACTGCTGAGGTCTTTAACGGCTTGCTCGAATTCGGGCAGGTTCACGCGGTACGTACCCGTTTCTTCATTGCGGCTGAATGCTCCCGCCTGTTCAAAGAAGTTGAAGCGGATCATGTTTGCCTTGCCGTGGGCGCTGCTGGCGCCGAAGCGTATCGAGCGAAAAATTCCGGCCATGAAGGTCACGTAGTCATCCATCAACTCGCCTTCGGTGATTTCGCCCTTTTCACGCAATTTCTGCACCATGTACAGGCCCAGGATATCGGCCTTGCCTTCCTCCAGCGCCGAGGCGTGGTCCTTCATGGCAATGCGCACCAGGCTGTCCCCGTCGAGCGTGGTCTTGATGCCCAGTCCATGGGCGACTTCGTGGAACATGGTGTTACCGAAGAATGAGTCAAAAGTGATGTGTTGGCGCTGGTCCGGCGCAATCAGCAGGTCCGCGATCGGCACCAGGATCTGGTTGTACTTGGCCAGCATCGCGTTCTTCAGTTGCAGGCGGCGGGTGCCCTTGGCCAACTGGACTACCTCGTCGTTCGGCAGGTTGATCGCAATGGTCTTGGAGCCAGCGTTACTGTGCCCCGCGTAATAGACGACATCGTAGGCATTGAGGTCGGCATCCGAGCCCGGCATCTCCTGTTTGTAGGCCTGCGCCACCGGCAGACCGGTTTGCAGTTCCGGAAGATACTGGGCGAACCGCGCGAGGCGTTCACTCCACTCGAGGTCCTTGATCAATACATAGGCCTCGTAGGCCGCCCGGTAACCGAACAGCCGGTCTTCGTAGGTTTCGATCGGGCCGATCACCAGTTCGACCGGGTTGTTCTTCATGTCCATCCAGGCCATGTCCGAAGGTTGAAAATTATCTGTTTCCAGCGCTGAAGCCCGCATCATCAGGTAGTTGGCAAATTCGGGATCAACGGCGAGTTCCGCCGCCTGGCGCAACAAGCCGGCAGTCCTCTCCAATTGTGCGGCATAGGCTACGCTGTACGGCAGCAGCGTAAGTTCGCCTGCATCGTTGCGCCTGACCAACGTGTACCAGCCGTCCTTGCCTTCCTGCTCCCAGGCTTCAAACTCCGCCTTGCTCATGTCCGGCGGATAAAACTGTGCGCCAAGTGGCTTTGGGCCGGCTCTTTCGATAAAGGGTTGGTCGGCCGCCAGGCGGTCCCACGGGCCGTAGTTGATGTCGGCAAAACGACGTATGGTTGGGTCTTCAATGGAGTCCAGTAGTGGTTCCCGGTCGCCATAGGCCTGCAGCCAGTACAAATCATCCATGATTCTGGACGCCTCGATCAGCAGTGGGATCATCTGTTGCTGTTGTTCGTTCAGGTGACCAAGATCCGCTGTCAACCTGACCGTGGCGTAGATCTCGAAGCGCGACGGTTGTTCAACCGCAGGTTCCGCCGGCGCTTCCCGCACAGCCACTTCGGCTTCACCCAGCGCATCAGCCGGGGGCGGGGTTTCAGTCTGTTTACAGGCAACCAGCAACAATAGCGCCGCGATGGATAGGATGTGCTGAACTCTCATTCAAATGACTCCTTTGAATTTGCTTTTAACCAAGCATTAAATAATATCAGACCACTTGCTCACCGGCTTGTAGAAAACTGCATGCTTTGTCCCCATTTAAGCAGTCATCACTTATAATTGTCCGGTTTTACGGGGTTTACAGCTATGCCGATCTACGAATACAAATGCCAGTCCTGTGGTCATGAGCTGGAGAAACTGCAGCGATTGAACGACGAGCGGCTGAAAGATTGCCCGGAATGCGGCAAGGCCGAACTGCAGCGCCTGGTTTCAGCCGCTGGTTTTCGCCTGAAGGGCGCGGGCTGGTATGAGACTGACTTTAAGAAGGGCAGTAAGAAGAATTTGCATGATTCAGGTGCTGAAAAAAGTACAGATTCGAAAAAAAGCACTTCTGATTCTGGTAAGTCTACAAGCACGAAAAAGACGGAAAGTACGTCGAAGACATCGCAGACTGGGTCTGCTTCGACGTAGGCGAAGACATCGCGGGCGTGGCCCGCTCCTACAGGGAACATAGAAAATGCGTACACATCTTTGTGGCGAAGTGAATGAACAACTCGCCGGCCAGGACGTTCAGCTTTGCGGCTGGGTCGGCCGCCGCCGGGATCTGGGTGGCCTGATTTTTATTGGGCTGCGGGATCACGCCGGAGTCGTGCAGGTCGTTGTGGAGCCCGACAGCCCTGCATTTAGCGACGCTGAGGCGCTTCGCAACGAGTATTGCGTCCGCATCAGCGGTCAGGTGCGTTTGCGGCCCGAAAGCCAGTGGAATGAGGCCATGGCCACTGGAAAAATCGAAGTGGTTGCAGATCGGGTCGAGCTGTTGAACGCTTCTGCACCGATGCCGCTACTGATGACGGACGAAGACGGTGAGGAGATTCGCCTCAAGTACCGTTACCTGGACTTGCGCCGCTCACGCATGCAACGCAACCTGCGGACCCGGGCCCGCATGTACCAGGCGATCCGTAAAAGCCTGGACAAAAAACAATTTACCGAGCTGGAAACCCCGATCCTGACCAAGGCGACACCCGAAGGCGCCAGGGACTACCTGGTACCCAGTCGGGTACACGCTGGCCAGTATTTTGCGCTGCCGCAATCGCCCCAGCTGTTCAAACAATTGTTGATGATGTCCGGCATGGACCGCTACTACCAGATCGCCCGCTGCTTCCGGGATGAAGACTTGCGCGCTGACCGCCAGCCGGAATTCACCCAACTCGATATCGAGATGGCTTTCGTCGAGGAGGTGGATGTTCAGAACCTGGCCGAAGAGATGATGCGTGAGGTGTTCAAAGACACGCTGGACGTTGATTTGCCAGACACCTTCCCACGAATCAGTTGGCGGGACGCGATGGAGCGCTATGGCTCCGACAAGCCGGACCTGCGTGTACCAATGAACCTGGTTTCGGTCGATGAGCATGTCGCCCACGTTGAATTCAGGGTCTTTTCCGGGCCGGCCAATGATGAAGGATCCCGCGTTGCGGCGCTACGTGTACCCGGTGGAGCGGGGCTTTCCCGCAAACAGATCGATGAATACACCGAATACGTGAGCCGATACGGCGCTCGTGGCCTGGCCTGGATCAAAGTCAACGATGCCGCAACCGGCCTTGCGGGCCTGCAATCTCCGATTGCCAAATTTCTCGATGACGCGGCCTGGCAGGGTATCGCTGCTGCTACCGGCGTGGAAACCGGGGACATCCTGTTTTTCGGAGCGGGTGACTGGCTGACCGTCAGCACGTTCATGGGGGCTTTGCTGGTCAAGGCCGGACATGATCGTGGCCTGGTGGAAGAGGGTTGGCAGCCGTTGTGGGTCACTGAGTTCCCGATGTTCGAATGGGATGAAGACGCCGGGCGACACATCGCCATGCACCATCCCTTCACCGCGCCGGCCAAGGCAGACCCGGAGGCATTGCTGGCGAATCCGGGCCAGGCCTTGTCCAAGGGCTATGACATGGTGCTCAATGGTTCTGAAATCGGCGGTGGCTCCATTCGTATCCACAACCCGCAGATGCAGCAGGCAGTGTTCCAACTGCTTGGCATCGGCGAGGAAGAGGCCCAGGAGAAATTTGGATTCTTGCTGGACGCGCTGAAATACGGCTGCCCGCCACATGGTGGAATTGCTTTTGGCCTGGACCGGATCGCTGCCCTGATGTCCGGTGAGAATTCGATCCGTGACGTGATCGCATTCCCCAAGACCACCAGCGCACAATGCCTGCTGACCTCGGCGCCGTCGTCCGTGCCCGATGAGCAGGTGGCGGAACTGCACATCCGCAATGTCAGCAAGCCCTAGAGAACCACAGCACAGTACTGAGCGTATCGGTGTGGCCGCCGCGCTGGCCGCCTATATTTTGTGGGGGTTGGTGCCAATCTACTTTAAACAGATCCAGTCGGTGGCGCCGATCGAGATCATCTCGCACCGGATAATCTGGTCGATTCCGATGCTGGCCGGGTTCCTGCTGCTGCGCGACGGCTTCGGTTTCTGGCGGCGCCTGGTTCTTCCGAGGCGCACCATTTTTATCCTGCTGTTAACCGCCTTGCTGATCGCCTTCAACTGGCTGATGTTTGTCTGGGCGGTGGTTAACGATCAGATACTGGCTACCAGCCTGGGGTATTTCATCGGGCCGCTGGTCAGCTTCCTGCTTGGCTTTCTCTTTCTGAAGGAACGGCTGACCGCGATTCAGACCATCGGCGTGCTGATCGCGGCCTCGGGTACGGTCTATCTCGGCTGGTTCCTGGGAACGCTGCCCTGGATATCACTGAGCCTGGCCTTTTCCTTCGGGCTTTACGGGTTGATTCGGAAAATGCTCGATGTTGGCCCGATGGTTGGCCTGCTGTGGGAAACACTGTTGCTGGCGCTTCCTGCCTTGTTGTACATGGCATGGTCGGTGCGCCACGGCACCCTGGATTTTGGCAGCGGCGGCCTGCAGATCGACGTGCTGCTGGTGCTGGCGGGTCTGGTCACCATCCTGCCCCTGATCTGGTTCAACGTCGCCGCAAGAGCGCTGCGACTGACGACCGTGGGCTTTTTTCAATACATCGCGCCGTCCCTGACATTCCTGCTGTCAGTTTTTGTTTACGGTGAGGTCTTTACCCGGGGGCACGCCGTCGCGTTCGGCTGTATCTGGTTTGCCCTGGCGATGGTTTCAACGGAATCGGTGATCCGCTCACGCAGGATCAGGATGTCCTGATGGCAGGGAATCCCGAAATTATCCTGGTGCACGGCCTGTGGTTTGGGTCCTGGGCGATGGCCCGCCTGGCCAAAAAGTTGCAGGCGGAGGGTTTCCGGGTGCGGCGGTTTTCTTACTCTACGACAGCAGGGGATCTGCGCACGCACGCAGCGCAACTATGGGAATTTGTTCGCTCGACACAAGCGGATCAACTGCATTTTGCAAGCCACAGCCTGGGCGGCCTGGTGACCCTGGGGATGCTGCATGCAGAAGCAGGACTGCCGCCGGGAAGGGTCGTGCTGATGGGTAGCCCGCTTGATGGCAGCATTGTCGCGCGCCGATCCCGCAAGCTTCCGGGTGTCAAGAAGCTGTTGGGCGGAATGCGCCCGACCCTCGAGCACGGCTATGAGCACCTGCCCGGTGACCGCGAGACTGGCATGATTGCCGGGTCCAGGGCAATTGGCCTGGGTATGCTGATGGGCGGGGCCGGCAAGCCTGGCGACGGCACTGTCGCAGTCAGGGAAACACTGGCCGCAGGCTTGAAGGACCACCTGGTATTGCCCGTGACCCATACCGGAATGTTGTATTCCGCTGAAGTCGCAAGACAGGTGGCCGGTTTTCTGAAGTCCGGTAGTTTCGACCGGACATCTACATGTTAAAATATTCTGTTTAACTAATTCAAAGTGAGACCTTCCCATGGCCGGACACAGTAAATGGGCTAATATCCAGCATCGCAAGAAGGCGGTGGATGCCAAGCGCGGAAAAGTTTTCACACGCGTTAACCGGGAATTGAGCGTGGCGGCGCGTGAAGGCGGCAGCGATCCGGACGCCAATCCACGTCTGCGCCTGGCCATTCAAAAGGCCAACGCGGTGAACATGCCCAAGGACACCATCGAGCGGACCATCAAGAAAGCCGCCGGCGAACTCGAAGGGGTGACGTACGAGGAAATTCGCTACGAAGGTTACGCCCCAAATGGCGTGGCCGTGATGGTCGACACCCTGACCGACAACCGCAACCGGACGGTTGCCGAGGTGCGGCATGCCTTTTCCAAGGCTGGTGGAAACCTCGGGACGGATGGCTCCGTAGCCTACATGTTCGAAAAGATCGGTGTGCTCAATTTCGAGCCGGGAACATCCGAAGATGAGGTCATGGAAGTTGCACTGGAAGCCGGCGCGGAAGACATTGTGACCGAAGAAGACGGTTCCATCGAAGTGGTGGTCTCGCCCGAGGCCTATGCCGACCTGGTCAGCGCGATGGAGCAAGCGGGTCTCACGCCAGCGAACTCGGAGGTTACGATGAGGGCCAGCATGGAAGTGGAACTGGACGTGGATTCCGGGCAGAAAATTCTCCGGTTCATGGACGTGCTGGAAGACCTGGACGACACCCAGGCAGTTTACTCCAACGCCGATATTCCTGAGGAATCGTATGAGGGCTAACCGGATTCTGGGTATAGATCCAGGTTCGCGCTTCACCGGCTTCGGCATCATCGAGGTCAACGGCGACCGGATCAGTCCGATCCACTGGGGTGTTATCAAAGCCGGGACCGGCGAGTTTCCGCAACGCCTGGGAATTATTTTCAGCGGTGTTTGTGACCTGATCGAAGAGTATGCTCCGGCTGAAACAGCGATCGAGACCGTTTTTATGAGCAAAAATGCCGGTTCGGCACTTAAACTGGGTCAGGCGCGCGGCGCTGCCATCTGCGCCGCCGTGTCGAAAGACTTGCCGGTAAGTGAATACTCGCCGCGATCGATCAAGCAGGCGATTGTGGGCCGCGGCGGCGCTGACAAGGTACAGGTTCAACACATGATAACTGTTTTGCTGCAGTTGAAAGAAAAACCGGCCGAGGACGCCGCCGATGCGCTGGCTGTGGCATTATGTCACCAGCATACACAGCAAACCATGGTAAGAATGCAGGCACTACAACAAAGATGATCGCACGCCTGGCAGGAACCCTGATTCACAAACAACCGCCACTGATGGTGATCGACGTGGGCGGTGTCGGATACGAAGTCGAAGCGCCGCTCTCCGTTTTCCAGGACCTCCCCCAACTGGGGCAGGCAGTTGTGATACTCACCCACCTTTCGATCAAGGACGACAGTCATACACTGTATGGATTCTCCAGCGAAGCCGAACGGACGCTGTTTCGGCAGTTACTGAAAATCAGTGGTATCGGGGCCAAACTGGCGCTGACCATTCTCTCCGGCGCCAGCGGGGAAGAACTGGCGCGCTATGTCGCAGAACGCGATTCGGCGTCGTTAACGCGCCTGCCCGGAATTGGCAAGAAAACGGCCGATCGGATCATCATTGAACTGCGCGACAAGCTGGACCTCATTCCTTTTGCTGCCGCAAAGACGGCCGGAGGCGGTCCTGCCGGTTCCGCCGACGCTGTCAGCGAAGCGATCACTGCTCTGAATGCACTGGGATACAAGCCACAGGAATCCAGCAGCATGGTCCGGAAAGTGGCGGAACCTGAAATGAGCGTTGAAGAAATCATCCGCCATGCGCTTCAGTCCATGGTGAAGTGAAGGAGCCTCTGATGAACGAAGCTGAAGATCGCGTCATTTCGCCAGAGGACACCGTCGAAGACCTGGTGGTGGACGCCAGTCTCCGCCCGAAAACGATGGATGAGTACATCGGGCAGCCAGCCATGCGCGAAAAACTCGGTATTTTCCTCGAGGCTGCGAAGCGTCGTGGTGATGCCCTGGATCACACCTTGATTTTTGGCCCGCCAGGCCTGGGCAAAACCACGCTTGCGCATGTGATTGCGAATGAACTTGGCGTGAGTATGCGCCAGACATCCGGCCCGGTGCTGGAGCGGGCCGGCGACCTCGCCGCCCTTTTGACCAACCTGCAACCTGGTGATGTCCTGTTTGTAGACGAGGTCCACCGGCTTTCACCGGTGGTCGAGGAAGTGCTGTATCCAGCGCTGGAAGATTTCCAACTCGATATCATGATCGGCGAAGGTCCGGCCGCGCGTTCCATCAAGCTGGACCTGCCGCGCTTCACCTTGATCGGCGCCACCACGCGGGCGGGGCTGTTGACCTCGCCCTTGCGCGACCGTTTTGGCATTGTCGAGCGTCTTGAGTTCTACAGCGCTGAGGAATTGTCCCGGATTGTCACACGTTCGGCAGGAATTCTGCAGATTGCTATTGATAATAAAGGTTCGCTGGAGATTGCGCGGCGCTCACGCGGCACCCCCCGGGTGGCCAACCGACTGTTACGGCGGGTGCGCGATTACGCCGAGGTCAAAGGCGATGGCTTCATTGATCTGGCGATTGCGTCTGCGGCGATGAAGATGCTGCGGGTGGATGAACAGGGATTCGACACGATGGACCGAAGGTTGCTGCAACTGATCATCGAGAATTTTGACGGTGGGCCGGTGGGCGTGGAGAGCATTGCGGCATCGTTGTCGGAAGAACGAGGTACGGTGGAGGATGTGCTGGAACCTTACCTGATACAGCAGGGCTATATCACACGTACCGCCAGGGGCCGGATGGCGACCGCAAAGGCTTACCGGCACTTTGGATTGGAGAAACCCGGTGGCAGCGGCAATGACCTGTTCGGTAAATAATGAATGAACTAAAACCCCAGCCTTTTGTCTGGCAAGTTAGGGTGTATTTTGAAGACACCGATGCCGGAGGAGTCGTCTACCATTCGCGTTACCTGAATTTTTTTGAGCGCGCCAGGACCGAAATGTTGCGCGCCATGGGTGTGTCGCAATCCGAACTCAGGGAAAAACACGGCCTGATCTGGGTGGTGCTGGAGGTTAACCTAAAGTTCAGAAAAGCAGCGCAGTTGGATGATGAATTACTGGTCAGCGCCGAACTCAAGTGGGTCAAAGGCGTACGCCAGGGTTTCAGGCAGGAAATAACAAGAATTTCAGATGGAGTGGTCGTGGCGACCGCAGAACTAAGCGCAGTCATGCTCCACGCGGACAGTCTCAAGCCGGCGCGAATGCCGGCATGGATCAAGGCGGAGTTACTACAAGATGTCGAATGAATTACAAATCTGGCAGTTGATCTGGGAAGCCAGTTGGATGGTGAAGGGCGTGATGGCGATCCTTCTGCTGGCCTCGGTGGCCTCCTGGGTGATCATCTTCCGTAAACGGCAAGTGTTGGCGAAAGCGGAGAAGGAGGGTGATTCCTTCGAGGAAAGATTCTGGTCGGGAACCGATTTGACCGCCCTGCATGAGGGGATCACCGGCGCTCACCGGGTGACCAGTGGAATGGAGCGGATTTTTGATTCCGGGTTCTCCGAGTTCCTGCGCATGCGGCAGCAGGGTGGGATGGGTCCCAACGCAATGCTCGAAGGCGCGCAGCGTTCCATGCGGATTGCACTCGCCCGTGAGACCGAGGACCTGGAGCACCACCTGAATTTCCTGGCCACGGTGGGCTCAACCAGCCCTTACGTGGGTCTGTTTGGAACCGTGTGGGGCATCATGACCTCCTTTCATCAACTGGCCAACGTCAACCAGGCCACCATTGCGATGGTAGCACCGGGTATTTCCGAGGCGTTGATCGCCACCGCGATGGGCCTGTTTGCAGCCATTCCCGCGGTGATCGCCTACAACCGTTTCTCGAACCAGGTCGAACGGCTGGAAGTGCGCTACGACAATTTCAAAGAAGAGTTCTCCAGCATCCTGCAACGGCAGGCTCACGCGCTTACGGAGGGGTAGATTTCCATGGATAGAGTCAGGGCACGCCGCCGCCCGATGGCAGAAATCAACGTCGTGCCCTATATCGACGTGATGCTGGTGCTGCTGGTGATCTTCATGATCACCGCGCCGTTGCTGAACCTGGGGGTTGAAGTGGAACTGCCAAAGGCCGATGCCGAGCCGATGGATACGCAGGAAAATGATGAACCACTGGTGATCACCGTATTGAAGAACGGAGATTTGTACCTCAATGCCGGGGGCGATCTCGATGGCACCAGCAGCGGCCTGATCGATCCGGAGTCGCTGCTGACCATGGTCACGGCCATTGTCAGCCGGAATCCGGAAATCCAGGTGTTGGTCGGAGGCGACGAAGTCGCCACTTATGGCCAGGTCTACAGCGTCATGGTGTTGCTACAAAAGGCGGGTGTTACCAAAGTGGGCCTGATGAGCGATCCGATGGAACTGGGTCTGGGGCCGGAGGGGGAAGCGGAGTAGGCCGTGTCATTCTGGCAGGAGTTCAACGCACGGCTCAGAGCATTCTCGCTCGCCATCGGGGTGCATGTCCTGATGGCGGCAATGGTGGTGCTGGGTACGATGAGTTGGGAGCCCTTTCGCAAGCCGCAGAATATCGGCATGACCATCGAGGCCGTGATCGTCGACACCAGCGAGATCAGGAAACAGCGCGAAGCAGCCAGGCAGGCAGTGGAAATGGAAGACCGCCGGCGCCAGCGTGACGAAAGACTGGAACAGCAGAAAAAGCGCGAGCAGGAACAAAAGATAATCCGCGACCAGGAAGTGGCGGAAAAGCGTGCAAGGGAACTGAAAGCACAGAAAAAACGCGACGCCCAGGACAAACTGCAGAAGCTGCGGTTGGAACGGGAACGCAAACTGGAAGATCAGCGCCTGAAACAGCAGCGTGAACTGGAACAGGTCCGCGCCCAGCGCCAGGCGGCAGAGAAACAAAGGAAACTGGACGAGGAACGCCTCCGGCAAACTGATGCCCGCAAAGAGAAGGCCATCCAGGAGCAACAGCGCCTGCAGCGGGAATCGATCGCCCAGCGCCAGGCGGAGGCTGAAGCCAGGGAGTTCAAGGCAGGCCAGATGGCTGGGAAAAGTGATAACTACCAGGCTGCAATCCAGTCGTTTGTGACGCAAAACTGGATGCGTCCACCCACTGCCCAGTCCGGCTTGAGGTGTACGCTGAAGATTGTGCAGATCCCCGGTGGTGAGGTGATTTCGGCAGCGATTGCTGGCAAGTGCAACGGCGACGAGGCTACCCGGAGATCAATCTTGGCCGCGGTGGAAAGGGGCGGAGCGCTGCCTTATCGTGGTTTCGAAGATGTATTCCAAAGAGAAATCGACTTTATTTTCATTTATGACGGTGACTGACAACGTGAAAAAACTACTTTTTGTTTTCATTGCCCTGCTGGCATTTCAGACCGCCCAGGCCCAACTCGAAATCGAGATCATCAGCGGCAACGCCAGCGCCTTGCCGATCGCGATTGTTCCATTCCAGTGGCAGGGCGCCAATCCGCCGCCGAGCACCAGTGTCGACTCAATCATTTCGGCCGACCTGTACCGTTCCGGCCTGTTTAAACCGATGGCAGTGGCGGACATGGCGGAACGACCGGTCGATGCGGAGGCTATCCGTTTCGGGACCTGGCGCTTGTTGAAGGTCGACTATATCGTGATTGGGAAAGTGCGCACGCCGGCCGATGGGCGTGGTCACGAAGTCGTCTACCAGTTGTTCGATGTGCATACCCAGGAAGTGGTGATATCCAAGATCACCACAGTCGGGCCAGGTGATCTGCGATTCGGCGCACACCGGGTGGCCGATGCCATCTATGAAGCGCTTACTGGCGTGCCGGGCGCGTTCGCAACCCGGATCGCCTACATCACCGCGACCGGCCTGGGTAAAGATATGCATTATGAACTCGTGGTCGCTGACGCCGATGGTTTCGGCCCCCAGTCAATCGTTGGTTCGCCGGAACCCTTGTTGTCGCCTGCATGGTCGCCCGATGGCCGCCACCTGGCGTACGTTTCTTTTGAGCACGGAAATTCCGCAATCTACATGCAGGACGTTTCAACCGGCGCTCGAGAACTGATCTCCAGTGGAAAAGGCATTAACGGCGCACCT
>Ga0164313_10002075_pt1 | contig 17954 bp, 10 predicted proteins | sample GuaBasSedimGuay4_FD_113735 | JGI IMG/M metagenome (GOLD analysis project Ga0164313, IMG submission 113735) | Subseafloor sediment microbial communities from Guaymas Basin, Gulf of California, Mexico - Guay4, Core 4569-4, 0-3 cm | ecosystem: Environmental > Aquatic > Marine > Hydrothermal vents...
CAATTTTTGAGTTTGTCCCATCAAAAAATCCACCCCAGTTTATTTCAAATGCCACCCAGACATTTCTTCTTGGAGCTGTTGATAGCTCAATACCCTGCTGCCAAAAATTATAGGTGCCGGCCGAAATTGTTATGGAGTCTTTAGGGAAAATCTCAAAATCTTCATCTAGATATTCGTATGAATTGGCCAGGGCATATTCAGCTTTTTCGCCTGAAAGAAATTCGAATTCAAAAAATTTCATGAAGACATCCCTGGTCAAGAGTATATTTTTCATGTCTGTAATAAAATTAACCATACCTCCTGTATTGATTTTCATGATGCCATATTTGTTTGGTCTTGGCCCCAGGAACAATTCCCCATATGTATTCCTTATTCCAAGTCTCGGCACGAATCCTATTCCCGCCCTGTAATTTTCGCCAACTTCCTGGTGTCCCAAACGAACACGGAGAAAATCATTGGGATAGCTGATATCTGCTCCAAACGAAAAATCTTTTCCCGAAAGACCCTCTGTAGTTGATTTCAATCCAAAACCTGTAAATACAAGGTTTTTATTTCCACGAAATGTGGAAGTTGCTAATTTTACGTCCAGGCCGGTTAACCAGTTACTTTCAGCGCTTACAGCATTTCCTATTGTACCCAAAAATCCAATATAGGACTGTTTGCCAACATTACGTGTTATTCTGGCCACACTAAAATTCCGGTAAGAGGAATCTGTCTTATCTGTGATATTCAATGCTCCTACATTCCAGTCGCCTGCCTGCCCGGCAATTTTCAACCCGGCTACTATGGGAATAGGATTACCATCTGCATCCAGGCCAATTCTTCTTGAAAAATATGGAATCATATTTCTTCCTCTCTGATTTTGATTATCTCCATTTAGTCCGAAATTGAAATAATTGGCCCCATCGAGAAAAAAGTTTCGCTTTTCAGGAAAAAATAATGCAAAACGGGTAAGATTTACCTGCCGGCTGTCAACTTCCGTTTGTGCAAAATCCGTATTGATTGTCAGGGCCGCATTCATTCCACTTCCAATCTGGTAAAAAATATCTCCTCCGACATTATAGATGAACTCATTGCTTTCTCCATTCTTTTGGTTCAATCCTACCAATCCGTAGGGACGCACATCCAGACCAAATCCCTGGGACATGTTCTCCAATCCTGTGAGTAACCCTGCATCGGAAATCTGAAACCTGTAAGAATTCAAATTTGCCTCTGGCCAGTACGATGCCTCAAGCCGTCTGCGGATATGACGGATAAATTTAATACCCCAGGTATCCTGACCCGGCCTAAACCGAAGGGTTTTAAAAGGAATCGCCAATTCGGCTTCCCATCCGAAGTCCTGTATTTTTGCCTTCCCATCAAACAGTCCATCCCATTGCTTATTAAAAGCAGCGCCATTTTCACTGACCAATGCATCTCCGATCGAGCCCCGGGGGCCTATCTGGAACCAGAAACCATTACGTTTATCGTTATACGTATCAATGATCACCTGCACCCTGTCATCCTCACCAAGGCTGATGTCCCGCTTTAGTTCCTTTGCAGTAATTTTATCAGGATCATCAAAACATCTGAACCCGATGTACAATTCTTTCTCGCCGTAGCAAATATATACTTCCGTTTTTTCAGTAACAGGTTGGCCATTATCGGGCTCACGCTGATAAAACTCCGTGATAACGGTGGCCAATTTCCAGGCAGGGTCATTCAGGTAGCCATCAATTTTAGGTGACTCATCAATACGAACTCCCAATATTTCTTTTTTTTCACCAACACCCTGGGCATTAAGATTTAAGGCAAAAATCAGTAGAAACAATATTCTTATAAGAGTCAAAAAAATCCGTTGTGCCATAATCACAAAAAAACCATTCAATTATTAAAATACTAAAGATAGCAATTCTTTCCAATTCATAAGATATCAGTAATTATTATTCATTATCAAATCTCAAAAAATCAACGCGCCCTAACATTCAAAACTTTTCTGCTATTTACTCATATCTTAAAGCGTCCATTGGTATCAGATTTGCCGCTTTTCTGGCCGGGTACCAGCCAAAGAAAACACCTATCACTGTAGCAAAAGCGAAGGAAAGTATAATTGAATAGCTGGTTACCAGTACAGGCCAGCCCATCAGTTTCACAACCAAAGTAGAGCTCAAAATCCCTAATCCAACACCCAATATCCCCCCAATCAAGCTTAACAAAACAGCTTCAAGTAAAAATTGGCGCAAAATATCCCTACTTCGCGCACCAATAGCCATTCTCAACCCGATTTCACGGGTCCGTTCTGTTACCGATACAAGCATGATATTCATGATGCCAATTCCTCCTACGATCAGGGAAATGCTGGCAATACTGGCCAACAAAACCATCATGGTATCCGAAGTTGAAGTAAACATCTCCACAATTTCAGTTTGAGTACGAATCATATAGGGCGCATCATCATTTCTTGCCAGCTTCATTCTTTGGCGAAGCAATTCATCAATTTCATCTGATGCATCCTGAATTAGTTCTTCAGTTTGGGCGGATGCATATATCTGTTGAATATCTCTTCGAGAGCCTCTCATTCTTTTTTGAACCGTTGAAAAAGGTGCCATTATAATATCATCCTGGTCTGAACCCATACTGCTTTGACCTCTTTCCTTCAATACTCCAATAATTTTAAAAGGGATCTTTCTAATCCGAATTTTCTGACCAACCGGATCTGTATATTCATCAAAAAGATTCTCTGCAACTGTTTTTCCAATAATGCATACTTTAGAAGCTCTCCGTTCATCTGTTACACTGAACATTTCTCCACTTGCAATTTCCAGGTTTCTAATTTCCAGATACTCCGGGTATATACCATACAATTGGGTATTCCAATTCAGCCCTCCTGCAATAACCTGACCACTTGTCCGTGCCACAGGGCTAACAAATTTTACACTAGGACAATCATTGTTTATGGAAACCACATCCTCCATTTCAAGGCTTACAGCCGAGCCAGCAGCAGATGCTACGCCCCCACGAAATGAAGCCCCTGGGAAAATCATAATAACATTGGTCCCCAGGTTAGAGATCTGGTCCTCAATGCTCTTTCGTGAACCTTGGCCAATTGCCAGCATGGCAATTACAGAGGCAACACCAATAATAACCCCCAGCATTGTAAGCAATGATCTGACCATATTCTTATTCAAAGACCTGGTAGCTATGATAATTAAATTTAAAAATTTCATATCGACAAATTAGAGTCAAAAATATCCTCTTCTTTGGGCAAAGCTTCAAGCTCGACTCTGGCGTTCTTTATTCCTGTTACAAGCTTTTCTTTTATGATCCTTCCATCCCGAAAAATCACATTCCTTGCAGCAAATTGCGAAATATCAGCTTCGTGTGTAACCAAAGCAATTGTTATTCCCCTGGAATTCAATTCCTGAAATATTTCCATTACTTCAAAGCTCGTTCGCGTATCAAGATTTCCAGTGGGTTCATCAGCCAAAATGATTACCGGGTCATTCACAAGCGACCTGGCAATGGCGATTCTTTGCTGCTGACCACCAGAAAGCTGATTGGGATAGTGATGTTGCCAATCTACAAGACCCACCATTTCCAAAGCATTCATAGCTTTTTCTTTTCTCTCCTTTGCTTGTAAATCCGGATTGTACAGTAGAGGCAGCTCAACATTTTCGAGAGCTGATGTCCTTGCCAGCAAATTGAATGTTTGAAAAACAAACCCAATTTTCCGGTTTCGAAGACGGGCCAATTGATCCTTACTCATTTCCTTAACATTCACACCATCAAGCAAATACTCGCCTGAAGTAGGTAAATCAAGACAACCGATAATGTTCATTAAAGTAGATTTTCCTGACCCGCTATGTCCCATTATTGCTACAAACTCACCATCCTGAATATTCATATTCACACCTCTGAGAGCGTGAACCTTTACTTCTCCTATATCATATACTTTGGTTAATTCCTTAACAGAAATAATTATTTCTCCAGAATTCATACTGTAATATTTATTTATCCTTTTTTATCTCAATCCTCTTCCTCTTCCAGATCCCATTTGTGGAACTAAGGGGCTACTTGTCTTGCCTCGCTGAGATTCTTTTTTTACATCATATTTTGCAGAAATAACCACCTCCATTCCTTCTGTCAACTGTTCGCCAATAAGTTCGGCAAAGGAACCATCACTCAAACCAGTCCTTACCCGAACGGGCTTCACTACATCTCCCTCCCTGACCCAAACCATACCCGGTTGTCCCTCTCTACTCCAGATTAATCCACTAGCTCCGGCAGCTGTTCTACCTTCAAAACCGCTTCCTCCTGTTGCACCCGGGAACCCCCCTCCATTCCTCATTCCCCCGGGTCCTGGCCCGGAAGTTGCCCTGGAAGACATCAATTTAATACGCTCATCAATCTGACTATCTGTCATCCCTCGCTCCTTCATACGTTTCCTCACCAAAGAAACTCTATCTTCCATCGCTTGCTTAACAGAATCGGGCAAATTATTCCGAAAATCTTCAATATAACTAACCGGAGGCTGAAAGCTTAAAGCCCTGGAAGGCACTTTTAAGACATCCCTCCTTTCATCTATCAACACCGTAATACTTGCTGTCATTCCAGGCATTAATTTTAAATCGGAATTTGGGACATCAACAATTACCGTATAGGTAACAACATTGGAAACAATTTCAGGTTTCAATCGCTTTTGTCTAACCTCACCGCTGAAAGTATCATCCGGATATGCATCTACAGTAAAACTAACTTTTTGTCCTTCTTCAATTTGACCTATATCAGCTTCATCAATACTTGCTTCTACCTGCATTTTGGTCAAATCATTCACAATATTGAACAAGGTTGGAGAGTTAAAGCTGGATGCAACAGTTTGTCCCTGTTCTACATTTCTGGAAATGACAACTCCATTAATGGGGGAAACAATTGTAGCATATCCAAGATTGATCTTTGTCCTCTCCAATTGGGCGTCCGCAGATAAAAGATTGGACTGAGCCGTTTCGTACTCATCAAGCACTTTTTCATATTCCACCAGTGGCATCACATTTTCTTTATACAAGCCCTCAGCCCTTACCAGGTTTCTCCTGGTCTGATTCAGCATGATTTTTTTTCTTGTATAGTTTGCCTTAGAATCATAAACCTGGGAAGCAAGAGTGGTTGTGTCCAAACGAGCAATAACCTGTCCTTTTCGTACTTTCGAATTAAAATCCACATAAATAACGGAGATTATTCCGGACACCTGTGTGCCTACCTCAACCTCTTTAACTGCCTCTAATGTGCCTGTTGCAGTAATTGAGATCTCCATATCTCCCCGCTCAATCGTTTTTATTTCCCACTCTATGTCAACTCCATTTTCTTTGTTAAACAAAAAATATCCGGCAATCAACAATGGGACTATTATTATCGCTGAAATGAGAATGAATTTTTTCATTAAAATTTATATTTATTATATGTCTATAATTGCATAATGTTGCTACTTTTCAATGGATATTTCTGTCTGAAAAATTTCTATTTTTCTCTTTTCTATTATCGCATTAATCTAATACCCAATAAATTTATGGTAGTAACAATTTATCTATTGCCTTTATGAGCACTTTTCAATAAATATCTTAAATAAACATGATGAGTAATAATTTTTTCAACCAATGTGTGAAAAGATAAACGAACGACGTTAAGCAACACTAATTAGGGTCTGTCCATAATGTCATTAAAAAATTGATTGGTTTTTTAATTTGATAAACATTCAACTTTATAGACAGGATCTAATCAGAGTTTTTCTCGACAGCAAAATCTGGAGCATAATAAATTCCCTTTTTCTCCCAACGCTTTTGTAATTTCTTTAAGGTTACTTTAAAAGTATCAAAATTTTTATTTTCTGTCCAACCTACTTCAGCATACGCAGCTATCCTCGGGAACACATAAAAATGCATGTGCCCGTTAGTAGGAATCCATTCTCCCCACATTTGACAGCCTAAACCTATCACTTTATCATAATATTTAGGGTCAAGACCTGCTGGAATGGGATCGAAAGCATAAGCCTTTGACAATGGTATGCTGTTATAATCATAATCGAGATAAGTGTAAGTATGCAATGAGTTGACAATTTCATAACCATTACTAGCTGCTTGAGTAGCCAGTTCTACATCTCCTTTCCAAAAGTGTACAATAGATTCCCTGGCTAATTTTTGATTAGATTTCGTATCTGTTTCATCTTGATATTCATGAAGATTATGTCCTAATATTTCATTCCAGCCCATCATTCTTCTCCCTTTACTTAGTAAATATTGAGAAATATTATTAGTGAAAAATATTTGTAATTCGACAGGGGTAGCCAGTCCCTTTTCCCTCATATAGTCTTGTACGGATTTTGATTCCTTCCAATGATTATATTTCACTTCATCTCCTCCAATATGAATCACTTTTGAAGGGAATAAATCCATAACTTCATCAAGCACATCGGTCAAGAACTGGTAAACTTTGGGATCACCCACATCATATACATCTTTACTATCAGCAAACTTTATAGGTACTTCTATCTCTTTTTTGGCTGTACCCAACCAGGAATAGGACGCAATGGCTGCGCTGGAGTGTCCGGGCATTTCAATTTCCGGAATAATAGTTATGTGCCTTTCTTGTGCATATTTTACAATCTCTCTAATTTCCTGCTGAGTATAGAATCCTTCATGTGGTTCTCCTGACTGAATCGGACTTTCCCATTTCAAAGGCCCTACCTGGGTGCTTATTCTTTTAGATCCAATTTGAGTGAGAAGTGGATATTTTTTGATTTCAATTCTCCATCCCTGGTCATCTACCAAGTGCCAATGAAAAATATTCATCTTCAAAAATGCCATTTCATCTAACAACATTTTAACCTGGTCTATTCCCTTAAAATATCGTGATTCGTCCAACATAAAGGCCCTCCATGAAAATCTTGGGGCATCTTTGATTATTATTTCAGGGATTTCTACATGTGAAGGGCTATCTGGAGAATCAGAAAGGATGGGAAGCAATTGTCTTAAACTTTGTATGCCATAATACCACCCTGTATTATTTGATGCAATAATATGTATCCCTTTCTTTGAAACAATCAACTCATATGCTTCTTTTGCGAAATTTTTATCGTACTTGAAATTTATAGTTCCTTTTTGCGATTTTTCTGATTCAATTATTTCAATTTGATATCCCAATATCTCCTTAAGATAACTTTGTAAGATTATTGCAGTGCTATTACTTTCTACAGAAGAAACGATTCTGATTTGTGGACTAATAATAAAGGTTTCCTGACCCATTATCACCTCCTGTGGATAAGGGATAATATTGATATTCTGTGCCTGAAGTTTTGAAAAACCAAATAAACAAATTAAGCTTATTATTAATAATATTCTTTCTCTCATGTCTCTTTATATTTTCATTTATTAATGTAAGATCATAGATCAACAAAAATACATATCCGGATACCACCGAAAACGATACTTAAAAAGTGATTATGGTTTAGGCAATAATATTAACCTATTTAGAACAAAATAGCGAATTTCTAAATTATAATTAGAATTGTTTTATGCGTCAAGGTTGAATTTGGCTCTTTTGCTAGTATTGGTTGAGTGTTAATTTGAGTGCCCTACAAATGTGCCAAATATATTTCCGTTTTTTTATAAATTCAATAAACTACAAAAAGGAAGCAAATTAGCTTTGTGAAATTATATTTCTAAAATGCTTTCTTAATATAAGAGTAATGCCCTTAATTGCATGTTTTAAGCCTTAATCAAAAATCTCATGAGATACATTTTAATTTTTACATTTTTATTGGTTTCGAACATTGTTTTTTGTCAGAGTTCTCATATAAACGAGCATACAAAAAATTTCCCAAATCAAATTATCAAGGTTGAAAAAATGCCTGACAAACAGAATCTTTGGGTATTCATTCTTGCCGGACAATCCAATATGGCCGGACGGGGTTTTGTTGAACCTGGTGACACTTTACAGAATACCCGTATTTTAACAATCACGAAAGATAAACAATGGATACTGGCCAAAGAACCACTTCATTTTTATGAACCTAAATATGCCGGATTGGATTGTGGATTGTCATTTGGCAGAGAAATGCTCAATCATGTTCCCGATTCTGTCAGCATAGCTCTTATACCCTGTGCTGTTGGAGGGAGTTCTATCCAGCAATGGCTGGGCGATTCGGTTTTCAGAAATGTACAACTGCTTACCAATTTCAAAGAAAAGGTCAGCTTCGCAAAAAAATACGGAACTGTAAAAGGCATTCTATGGCACCAGGGTGAAAATGATGCCATAACCGATCGAATTTCTAAGCATGAACAAAATTTAGAAAAACTAATATCAGAATTCAGAAGCATTGTGGATAATAATCAATTACCCTTTCTTATGGGCGAATTGGGTACTTTTCGACCAACTGAGATTCAAAACAGATATGATTCAATTAATAATATCATTCATACAGTAGCAAATAATGATATAAATATTTTTGTAATTAGCACTGATGATCTGAAGTGCAAAGCAGACAGTATTCATTTCAATTCTGCAGGTCAACGAAGTATGGGCTGGCGTTTTGCGAGAATATATTCGGGATACTATGTAAATGGCAGATATAATACTGATCGTAAAATCTGTACTGTTGATAAATATTTATATATACCATCACCGGATTCAACCAGGGCAACCAGTTCCAGTAAACAATACATTGGCGAAGGCTTAAAAATACGTGAGGTACGGACCAATGTTGCTGTTAGCGATTGGTCGGACACACATCGCGAGCGCTTTTCTTATGACAATGGCCGAACATGGTCACAATGGCAAGTTATTTTTGATAAAGCACCAGAACAAAATGGATTTATCCAATCCGGTGGCCCCACCCAAGATGGCACCGGCCCCCTGGATCCCACATCCGGAATGCTATTCAAACGTGTGTTCCAACGAATCCTAAAGGGCGACGATCCGGGGGCAGCCATAGCCAGTGCCTGGTCAGACAACCGAAGATTTACTGACCACGGGTTTTATCAACTGTCAGCTGACAACGGAGAAACCTGGGATGAAGGACACCTACTCAAATACGAAGATGGACCTGATTTCGATCCGGATGACTGGGGCAATCCAGAATATTTCCGTACCAATGAAATGTATATCGGTGGCGTTTGCATTCACTCAAGTGGAAATGTAGTGTTTGCTGCCACCATTCCTGTTCCTTACCAAGATGAAGAAGACGAAAAAGTACCTGTGCAGTTCCCAAACAACTATCGTGAAGGCTGTGTAGCCGGGGCGATGTGCTTTGTAGGGCGATGGAACTCAGAAAAAAAAGATTATGACTGGAAATCATCAAACAAGATCTTCCTCCCAAGAAAAGTTTCCACACGGGGATTAGTAGAGATTGATATTAGCGAACTTAAAGATGGCAGACTCCTCCTCATTATGCGCGGTTCAAATGTCCTTATGGATACAGCTGGAGTTCCGGGCCGAAAATGGATCAGTATCAGCAACGATGGAGGTATGACATGGAGCGAAATTACAGATTTGCGCTATAACACAGGTGAGCAGTTTTACTCCCCGGCCACTTTTGCAAAAACCCTGCGATCCAAAGCCACCGGAAAACTATATTGTTTTCTAAATATCAGCAAAGATAATCCTGTTGGCAATGGCCCGCGATACCCCCTGCAGGTAGTCGAAATTGACGAAGAAAATGTGAGCTTGATAAAAGAAACAGTGACTATCATCGATGAACGCAATCCGAAATTAGACTCTGCTAACCTGCAACTTTCCAACTTTGGTCTCCGGGAGGATCGCGAAACCAACAATGTAGAACTCATACTGATGCGCATCGGTGAACATGGAGGAGGAGATAGGATCTGGGATGCAGATACTTACAGGTATATTATTAAATTTGTCGATGAGAAATGAGGAGTGGAATAATGCAATAGTTATTTTACAAAGAGACTCAGAGAAAAAAATGGATTTCTATTTTAATAAAACTACAATCATGCATCTATTTAAATGTATAATTCTCTCATTTTTTCTCCTTCATAATTTCATAATAGAAGCCCAGGAAAGATATCTCCAGGAGATTTCGGAATCTGTAAAAATTGAGACTTACACATACGCCAATAAGGAGGGGCAAAATCTTGATTTGGATGTTTACATTCCCGGGATTGACACCGCTAGCCAAAGAGTTGTTTACTTATTCGTTCATGGTGGTGGTTTTTCAGGTGGCAGTCGTAACGGGGTAGGAATCCAGAAATTTTGCAAAAAAATCGCACAGCGGGGCTATGTAGCTGTTTCCATATCATACCGTCTAACACGTAAAGGGAAGACATCCCGTTTTGGTTGCGATTGTCCGGCTAATGAAAAAATGAAAACTTTTCAAGCAGCAGTAGAAGACATTCATGACGCCACTTCGTTCCTGATAGAAAATCGTGAAAAATTCGGTATTGATCCTGATGAAATTATTCTGTCAGGTAGCAGCGCAGGTGCAGAAGCCGTACTAAATGCTGCCTATGAACCCTGGCGTATTGAGGGAAAACCGGTTATATATGCCGGTGTTATTTCCTTTGCAGGGGCCATCCCTGACACAGGTGTAATAACAAAAGAGACAGCCATTCCAACATTTCTTTTTCACGGAACTTGTGACAACCTTGTTCCTTACGCCACAGCGCCACATCACTACTGCGATAAACAAACCGTAGGTTATCTAATGCTAAGCGGATCCTATTCCATAGCTGAAAAATTATATCAACTTGACAAATCCTACTGGCTGCATACCACCTGTGGAGCCGGTCACGGAATAGCTGGTAGTCCTATTACAGATGACTTTAGTGAGATAATTGATTTTTGCTATCGCTTCGTGGTCTTAGGGACAAACGAACAAATCCGGACCGTTATCCCCGGAAAACAGGAAAATTGTATTTACCCGAAGTATAATTTCTGTGACAATTAGAAAATCTGAGAAACATGAAATACTTTATAAGCATTATTGCCTTGTTTTTGATGATTTATGTATCGGGGTGTAATAAGGAAACCACCCCTCCAAATATCATCTTTTTGCTGACTGATGACCAACGATGGGATGCTATGGGTTGTATGGACAATCCGGACATACAAACCCCTGAAATGGATAAACTAGCAAAAGAGGGTGTGCTTTTTACCCATGCATATGTCACCACTCCCATCTGTGCCGTCAGCAGAGCGAGTATTCTTAGTGGTCAGTATGCCCGCAGACATAACATTACGGATTTTAAAACACATTTTACAGACAGCGCCTATCAGTTCACCTACCCAATGCAACTTAAAAAGGTCGGTTACCGCATTGGATTTATCGGAAAATATGGTGTTGGCAAAGAAGAAGATTTCCCCAAAGATCAATACGATTACTGGGGTTGTTTCCCGGGTCAGGGTAAATACTGGCACCAGGACAGCCTGGGTAATCCGTTGCATTTGACCAAAATATTAGGTGACAGGGCTCTTGAATTTCTCGATAGCACATCAAACGACCTGCCCTTTTGCCTGTCGGTAAGTTTTAAAGCCCCACACGTACAGGATATCGACCCAAACCAGTTTTTGTTTGATTCGGCTTATATCGATCTGTACAAAGACAAAATTTTTTCGATGCCGCAAACAGCTGACTCCTCCTATTGGCATGCATTTCCGGATTTTTTCCGAAATCATAATGAAGCGCGTATTCGCTGGGGTATCCGGTTCAGTACAGAAGAAAAATTCCAACACTCATTGAGCGGCTATTACAGACTGATCTACGGTGTGGATGTTCAGATCAGGCGGATCCGCGAATGGCTGAAAGAACATGGACAAGATCAAAATACCATCATCATGATGATGGGCGATAACGGTTTTTACCTTGCCGAACACGGCATGGCTGGCAAATGGTATGCCCATCGGGAATCCATTCGTGTACCCTTTATCATATATGATCCCAGAACCCCTGATAAAAAAAGGGGTATAAAAAATGATAAAATGGTTCTCAATATAGATGTAGCGCCAACAATACTGGAATATGCAAAAGTAGAGGTGCCAACCATCATGCAGGGTAAGAGCATCGTCCCGCTGTTAGAGCAAAAACATATGCCCTGGCGTAAGGAATTTCTTTTTGAGCACCCATTTAAACACACCACCATTCCGCGCTCCGAAGGAGTGATCACCAAAGACTGGAAATACATCCGATATATCGACCGGCAACCGGGTTACGAGTGGCTATTTCATACCGAAACTGATTCACTGGAAATAAACAATCTGGCAGATGATGCACAATACATAAAAATAAAATTCAATTTAAAATCCCGCTTTGAGACATTAAGCCAGAAAAGTGAATAAAAATCAACTGATAGCACATAGCCCAATAACTATATAAACGCAAGTAAAGACGCACACTATGACAATTTTAAATATCAAATCAATAAAGAAACACTGGACCCTAATGTTATTTGTGTTATTCTTAAGCTTACCGGCTATTTTGCCTGCACAAATTATTCCCTACCGATTGAAAACCATCGACCCAACTCAGCTGAGCTTAAAGGGTTTTGTAGGAGCCAAAACAGACCTGATATTGAAAAAAAGAGTTATTTCACAGGATTATGATTATTTAGTAGAACCTTTCAGGCATAAAAACGAAACTCGCTTATGGCAAATGGAGTTCTGGGGCAAATGGATGCTGGGAGCGGTTGCCGCCTGGGAATACAGCCACGATGCCACTCTCATGGACCATATGAGCTGTTCGGTTAAAAGTCTCATCGAAACTCAATTACCAAATGGATATATTGGAAATTATGCCCCCGAAAATCAACTGGCTCAATGGGATATATGGGGCAGAAAATATGTAATGCTAGGGCTGCTCAGGTATCATGATATCACCGGAGATAAGAAAGCCCTTAAAGCCGCCCGCAAGGAAGCGGATTATTTGTTATCACAGGTAGGCCCCGGGAAAGTCAACATCATCGAAACAGGCAATTACCATGGAATGGCCAGCAGTTCGGTTATGGAGCCCATTATGATGTTATATAACAAAACCCATAACAACAAATACCTGCAATTTGCCAAATACATCGTCAAACAATGGGAAACACCAGACGGACCCCGGCTCATCGGCAAAGCATTGGAAGGCGAGCATGTGGCCGACCGGTTCCCGCACCCCAAGGTTTGGTTTTCACCCGAAAACGGGCAAAAAGCCTACGAAATGATGTCATGTTATGATGGCCTGCTCGAACTATACCGCGTAACGGGCGAATCTGATTACTTAAAAGCAGTGGAGATGACCATTCAGGACATCGTGGCTGAAGAGATCAATGTGGCCGGATCAGGAACTTCCTATGAGTGCTGGTACCACGGCAAAAAAATGCAAGCAGTACCAACATTTCATACAATGGAAACCTGTGTGATGACAACCTGGATGAAATTGAACTACAGCTTGCTGCGCCTGACAGGTAAACCCGAATATGCAGACCACATCGAAACCACCTATTACAATGCTCTGCAGGCATCTACAAAACACGACGGAACAGAAATTACAATGTACAGCCCCCTTTCAGGACACCGTGGGCCGGGTGCTAAACAATGCGGCATGGACATTAACTGCTGTTCGGCCAATGGCCCGAGAGGTTATATGATGATGCCACGTTTTGCTGTGATGACAGCACTAAAAGAGATTTATGTGAATCTGTACAATAAATCGTCCGCAGAAGTTCCCCTTTCCGGAAAAAACAAGGTGGTTCTAGAACAACAAACAAATTACCCTGTGGAGGACAGGATAAAGATCATAATCAAACCACAAAAAGCAGAAACTTTTACAATAGCTTTGCGAATACCGGAATGGAGTAAAATAACTGCCATTTCCGTAAATGGCAACACCGTAACTGACATAACTCCGGGGACCTATAAAAAAATCACCCGCCACTGGCAACCAGATGACATTATAGATATTCAACTTGATCTTCGTGGCCGGCTGGTTCTGATAAACCAGCACGTAGCCCTGCTCAGGGGACCCATCGCCCTGGCTCGTGACTCACGCTTTGATGATGGCTTTGTGGATGAAGCCGTTGTAATACAGAGTGATGAAGGGTATGTAGATCTGAAAGTTTCAGAGGAAAAATCTGAGATGATGTGGATGGCATTTACAGCACCGGCCAAATTGGGTACAGGCATCGAGGCAACTGATGATATGCCCTCCCAAATCCATTTTTGTGATTTCGGCTCCGCAGGCAACGAATGGAAGAAAACAACAAGATACAGGATATGGCTCCCCGAACCACTCAATGTAATAAAAACAAAATATGAATCTTACTACTGACAGTTTAATCAACAGTTTTAGGTGTTTTTTCCTAGTAGGGTTTCTGAGTATTTTATCTTTAATGGCAAGTTGCAATTTCGGAACAACTAAAAATGCAGCTATACCAGCAAAGCCAAATCTAATCATCGTGTTTGCCGACCAATGGCGGGCAGCATCACTGGGATACTCAGGCAATCTGGATGTAAAAACTCCAAATCTGGATCAACTTGCAAGTGAAAGTGCCAACTGCTATCAGGCTGTTTCAGGCATGCCGGTATGCAGCCCTTTTCGAGCTACCCTTATGACGGGACAGCGCCCTCTGACCCATGGTGTATTCATGAATGATGTACAACTCGATACCCAGGCAATTACCATTGGGAAAATCATGGCAAAAGCAAGTTATCAGACAGCTTACATAGGCAAATGGCACATCGACGGCCTCGGTAGGCGCACTTTTATCCCCCCCGGAAGAAGGCAGGGATTTAAATACTGGAAGACCATGGAGTGCACTCACAATTACAATTATTCGGAATATTATGCCAATACTCCCGACACATTGGTCTGGGAAGGATATGATGCTATTGCCCAGACTAAAGACGCTAAAAAGTATATTGAAAAACACAAAAATGACATCAAACCCTTTTTCCTGGTCCTTTCATGGGGATCCCCACACGGTCCTTACCATACAGCACCGGAAAAATACAAGAACCTGTACGATCCCGAAAACCTACGTATTCGCCCAAATGTACCGGAGAAACTGCAGGATAAAGTCAGAAAAGATCTGGCAGGATACTACGCACATTGCTCCGCACTCGATGATATGATCGGAATGCTGAGAAAAACATTGGCAGAAACCGGCCTGATGGATAATACAATCCTTCTATTTACTTCAGACCACGGTGATTTGCTGGGATCACACGGGTACTATAAAAAACAACAGCCATATGAAGAGTCTGTTCGCATTCCGATGCTGTACTATATTCCGAAAAAACTTGGTGGCCAACCATTAAAACTGGATGCCCTCATCAACTCGGAAGACATCATGCCCACATTACTTGGATTATGTGATGTGGAAATTCCTAAGACCGTAGAAGGGAAAGATTTTAGCAATTATTTAAAAGGCGGCGAAAACCCAGGCGATACGGTCACATTACTGTCTTGTATTCAACCTTTCGGACAGTGGAGCCGAAAAGCCGGCGGTAAAGAATTCCGGGGGTTGAGATCAAAACATTATACTTATACCCGCGATATCAACGGGCCGTGGCAGTTGTTTAACAACCGGAAAGATCCCTACCAAATGCACAATCTTGTTGATGAAGTGGAGTACGAGCCCCTCGTACAATCATTCGATTCATTATTACAACAAAAACTTGATGCAAACGGTGATTTTTTTCTTTCTGGCCCGGAGTATGCCAAAAAATGGGGATATATCCTAAATAAAAACGGAACGGTAGATTATGTTCTATAGAAATTTAATACTATCTCATCCATTCATCAATGGCCTTTGCAATGATCTTTTGACCCTCTGTCTCCATGTGAACACCATCGGGAGAAAACCTTACAAAATCTTCTTTTAATATCTCGTAGATATTCAAAAACGGGCATTTATTTTCTTTAGCAATATGTTCAAATGCAGGAATCAATTTTCGCACCCTTGAATCAGCGCCATGGTACTTTTGTTTCAAAATATCATCCGGACCATAAGGCGGAGGACTTATAATCCTGATTTCCGGTGGCGATTTTTGGTTTGAAAACTTAAAAGCACGGATTCCCCGGATCAACTTCTCCAAATTTTTAGTTACTTCATCCTGCCTGTCCGCGAAAATAGCTTTACAATCGTTCGTTCCTAAATTGATCAAAATAACATCTATGGGCTTACCGGTTTTATCAGATGTCTCTGCCAAATACCGGTTCAAATTTTTTAATGTGTTTAAACTCTCAAATCCAAGGTTGTCAAAACCCAAAGTGTTGCCCGAAAGAGACTCATTAAAAATAACATCCTGCGTACGGATACTCCTCAATTGATTGACCCAACCATCGATAGCCGCTCCGTTAGAGTCGCCAATTGTGAGCAAAATCCTATTACGCTTTTCAATGCCACAACAATTGATATGATCAAACGCCACTGGTGGAAGCATTTCGTGGCTACCTTCAAATACTATAAGTTGTATATTTTTATAATCTCTCTTATATTGAATTTTACGGTCTGCAATGTATCCATCATAAGCCCTGGAAGTAAACATCCGGCTCGTAACCATTTTAATGATGTCTCCGTCTGGAACAGCATCCCGATCACTGCCCCCCAGGGCATGAACTAACCGGTTATAAAACAAAATGGATTGTGTAATGGGCACAGAACCACTATAACCATCATGTATTCCAGTATAAATGTATAGATTGCCACGACTCTCCAAACCGGAAGGGATCTTCATATACATTGGGGAACGCTTCCTTGCTTCTTCAACATTAATAATGTCTGTGTCTGATGATGTAGATTTTAAAATATGATCGGCATATCCATTCCCACGTCCCTTTGACTCGTAATACCAACTCTCCAGGTCTGAAATTGGAACCCAGGCTGAAAACGAACTAATATGATGTTTTGTGTTTAGAAAAGTCATCAGTGTAGCATAACCTCCCCCACTTACACCGACCACATGGATCTCGTCCATATTAACATTTCCGTTACTGATGGCAAACTGGATGGCATCATCAATATCTGACAATACCAAAGGACTGCCACAAGCCTGTACAGTCCAGTTTGGCCCACGAAAATCCGGATGTATATAATTCCAGTTATTCAGCAAACATTGTTTAACCAACGGATCATTTTGAGTATAATCACCACTCCAGGTATGCAGACTGATAATCAGCGGTTGTTTTCGTTTGCTTGTAGAGGTATAAAAATATGCCCTTTGTTCATGTTCATCAATAGAAGAGCTTATCGATACCTCCTTGACTTCATCATTCCATCCCGCACTTCTGATATCATCATATTTGATCACAGGCTGGCTCATACCTGTATAGGAAATAGCAATTATTATTAAAAATAATACATATTTCATGAACATTGATTATTCAATTACAATTTCATCTGAAAACAACCATGCCTTTTCTCCTGCTCCTGAATGTCCCTCCGGGCAAACACCTAAATTTTTGGCAAATACCCTCACATACCTGTACCTGCCATTTAAATCAACGCTAAAGGTCTTGCTAAACCTCCCAGCCTCATCAGTTGGCACTTCCAGATCCATTTTTGTAATCTGCTCATAATTTTCCCCGTCTTGTGATACATAAAACTCTACGTATTGAGGTATAAAAATCCATCCTGCCGTGGCTTGCAAAAATCTAGCTGAAATTCGTTTTACCGCCTTTTGTTTTCCAATATCTATGGTTGCGTCCATGTCATCTCCTGCCCATCCCAACCATTCGCCTGCATCATAATTCATTCTGCCCTTCCGGCCATTTACCAGTGTCAATGCTCCGGAAGCAATATATTTCGAATTGGGTGGATTAACCAATGTGATATTTTTAACCGAGGTTATCTTTTGAAAATCAGTTGTTGCCACCGCACTGGTAATAAGGTTTTCTTTCTCAGCAACTGCCTTGATCGTCATTGACTTTTGTATCACTATAGGTTTTAAATATTGCCTGGAGTTCTTATCCGGATCCGTTCCATCCAATG
>Ga0164313_10002077_pt1 | contig 17937 bp, 12 predicted proteins | sample GuaBasSedimGuay4_FD_113735 | JGI IMG/M metagenome (GOLD analysis project Ga0164313, IMG submission 113735) | Subseafloor sediment microbial communities from Guaymas Basin, Gulf of California, Mexico - Guay4, Core 4569-4, 0-3 cm | ecosystem: Environmental > Aquatic > Marine > Hydrothermal vents...
GGAGTCGCGATGGTTCAAGACGCGCAAACTTTTCACGCTGGTCCCGGGACCTCTTGTTGCAGTCGTGATTGGCGTGCTCCTGAATCTATTGTTTCGTTCGAAGCTCGGGTTTACGCTGACGCCGCAGCAGGTCGTCAGCATACCGGAAGCCGATAGCCTGAGCGGTTTGGTCGGCTTTCTTACGTTCCCCGATTTTTCTGCGCTGAGGAATATCGACGTTTACAAGACCGCCGTTGTGCTCGCGATAGTTGCCAGCCTAGAGACGCTTCTCAGTGCCGAGGCGGCTGACAAATTGGATGCGCTCAAGAGGGTAACGCCTACCAACCGCGAACTGAAGGCACAAGGCGTGGGCAACATCGTCTCGGGACTTCTCGGCGGTCTCCCAGTCACGCAGGTCATCGTCCGCAGCTCGGCAAACATTCAGTCTGGGGCGCGAAGCAAGGCTTCTACGGTCATCCACGGTCTGCTCCTGGCGGTTAGTGTCCTCGCGCTGCCAACCCTCATGAACCTGATCCCACTCGCAACGCTGGCGGCGATTCTCTTTGTCGTCGGCTTCAAGCTCGCCAAGCCGTCGGTCTTCAGGAAGATGCTCCGCCAAGGTCCGGACCAGTTCATTCCATTCATAGTCACCATCGGCGGGATCGTGTTCACTGACCTCTTGGTCGGGATCGCTCTTGGGATGGTCGTGGCAGTTCTTGTCATCCTCTTCGAGAATTTCCGACTGCCATTTGAGATCAGCAACGTGCCGCAGGAACGAGGAGAACGGGTCCAAATCGCTCTGGCACAACAGGTCACGTTCCTAAACAAAGCCAGCGTGCTGAAAACCTTGGACTCGATTCCGGATGACTCGTCGGTTGAAATCGACGCTTCAGAGTCAGTCTTCGTTCACCCAGATGTAGTCGAGCTCATAGATAACTTCGTCATTGGAGCAGAGGCGAAGAACATCGAGGTCGTGGTCCATGGCCTCGACCATCGCCCGCATGTGAGGAGACCGACGGGCATGAAGGTCGCCGTCACGTCCCCATCAAGTCTCAGACGAGAAAGGCAGCATGAGAACCCAGACCAAAGAGATACAGACAACGTTGACACCCCAGAGGGCCCTCGAACTGTTGAGGGAGGGGAACGCTCGCTTCCAAGCGAATCTCAAGGTTAACCGCAACCTCTTAGAGCAGGTGAACATCACCGCTGACGGACAGTATCCGTTTGCCGTCATCCTGAGTTGCATCGACTCTCGTACGTCGGCCGAGCTGATCTTCGATCAGGGTCTTGGCGATATCTTCAGTGTTCGCGTCGCCGGGAACGTGTTGAACGACGACATCCTGGGTTCGATGGAGTTTGCTTGCAAGCTAGCAGGCTCAAAGCTGATCGTGGTCTTGGGGCACTCCGCCTGTGGCGCGGTGAAGGGGGCAGTCGATGGGGTGAAATTGGGGAAACTCACAGGACTGCTCCATAAGATCCAACCCGCAGTCGAGCTCGCGATGAAGAGCGGCGAACTGCCAAGTGACGACTTCGTTCAGCGCGTTGCCGAGAAGAACGTGGAGCACGTAGTCCGGGAAGTTCGAGAGAAAAGCCCGGTGCTTGACGCCATGATTACCGAGGGCCAGGTGGGCATTGTTGGGGCCATGTATTCCGTGCAGTGGGGGACCATTGAGTTCCAAGATATGTTCTGCGGACACGTTGGATAGCCACGCATGATGACCCCGCATCAAAGGGGTTTCGGAAACGAGCCCAGGGGCGTTGCGCTGAGCTCGCGCAAACTCGCGAGCGCTCGCGCCCCGGCTCGACCGTCGGCGCCGTGCATGTAGCGGGCTAGAAAATCATCGGCTGCTTCCTGGCAGCAATCCGGGTTGTCGAGCGCTGTGTCCAGTGCAGCAAGGGTCTCGTCGAACGACCGAGCCATCAGGCCGCCATGCTCTTCCGGATCGAGCTTCCACACGAACCTGGGGTCTTTGACTTTGGTTTTCGTGACGCCAAATGCAGTGAACTTGCGCCACATGAATGCCTCATCGCCGCTTCCAACCGGGTAGATGTGCACCGTGGGTCGTCTCGTCGCATAGAACAGATTCGCGATGCTGCTGTAGTTCGTCAAAAGCACATCGGCCACCTGCATATCCATGAGGTTGTCTGGATGAGTGTTCTTGAATCGAAGCCGCACATGGGGCGACTCCGCTGCGAGAGATCGAATGGCGCGCACATAGTCTCGCTCATATCGAAACGAGTCATGCAATCGGAAGATGAGATTTGCTCCGCGAGATGCACAGTGCTCAACGAGCCTTCGCATCAGCGTCTCGTCGGACCCCCAGTGTGCAAAGACTTCGCCGTAGTGCCAGGTCGGCGCGAAGAGAACCGTTGGTCGATTGAGGATATCCAGGTCGTAGAAGGGTTGTAGTTCTTGGCGATCCCACGGCTCACGGAGCACGTCATGACTTACGGCGCCAATGGAAACGATGTTGTCTGGATGAAAGCCACTCACTTCGGTTCGATGCTTTTCGTCCCACGGACCAAAGACCGCCCATCGAAAGCGCGGGTTGGGCCGTTTCGCGTCACCGAATGCTCGAGCGATGGAGCGGTGCAGCCATGCGAACTCCTCCTCATCATTGGGACCTTTCCAACCGAAGCCATGCCACAACATCAAGCCAGCCCTCGAAGAAGCCCGCATGGGAACCCGATTGTCCATCACCGTGACATCTGGCCGTGGCCCTTCGTACCCCAAAAAGCCCGTAGACGACCGACCGCTGCCGAGGCTGCGAACGGCACCCCCAAGGAGTCGTCCGCCAGCCGAAGCCTCGCCAAGCAACGAATGCCACGGTCTGCGGCGTACAAAACGAGCATTCACCGTTCGAAAACGAGCAATGGGTTGGGCTTGATAGGCTTCGGGGTCCGGCAACGACACTGTGACATCTACATCGCTTTGATGACCGAGGTACTCCGCGAGCGCCCATAGATCTGCGCCAAACGTTGTCGGCCAGATCAATACATGCATCAGGCGGCCTCTGTTTCGTTCACATCTCTTTTGGCTCGGTACACTTGCATGAAGAGCGGTAGGTGAATCGCCAGAAACACCAGGTAGCCGAGAACGCGACCCGTGATCTCTGCGACTTCAGCGGAAGCAAACCATCCTTTGAGGGCCTCCGACGCCATCATGGCGACGGCTATTCCAGCAAGGACAGCCACCAACATGCGCAGGATGCCTGTGGCCGCCTGGCGATTGAGCCCGATTCGTCCCGTCACGCGTCTCTGCAAGACGACCGCCAAGGCGCCTTGCACGACCGAGCCCACAGATACCGCCCACACCGCTCCGTCCACTCCGTAAGGCGGAGTCAGGGTTATCAGCAGCACCAACTGAACCACAAAACTCGCTCCAACGTAGCCAAGGTAGACCCGGCTTCGCCCAAGCCCGTTGATCACCATAGCCGCCATGCTCGTTGCTCCGCCCACGACGGACGCCGTGCAAAGCACCGCCACTGCCGCACTACTGATGTAGAAGTCACTGCCGAAGAGCGGGATCAACCAATCCGCAAAGAGAGCCAATGCAAGGGCAACTGGAGTCTGCACGGTGAGCACGAGGAGCGTCGCGTAAGAGAGCTGCTCATCCACAGCGGTGTCGTGCCGATCGGTGCGAAGGCTGGCGACGACGGAGGTCACGATCCCATCGAAGCTCCCGCGAATGCTTCGCACGGTGTTACCAATCTGGCGAACCACGTCGTATACACCAGCTGCCGCAGTGCCCGCGTACACACCCACTACGAGCTCTCCCACTCGGGCGAAGCTCGCGTTGAGGACCTCGGAGGGCCAAAGTGGAAGCGCATATCGACGGAGCTCTGCCGGGATTCCGCGCTGACCCGGAACACTCTTTCGCACGCCCCGGAAGAGTCTCTCAAAGTAGAACGCCGCGACTGCCAGGCCAAGCCATTGAGAAAGCACGTACGCCCAGGCAAGCCCGGTGGATTGATAACCCGCCCAATGCAGCGCGAGCCCGAAGAGTAGAAACGCAAAGGCTCCGATTAGGTCGCGCACGATCAGTTGCACTTCTAATCGACGCAATCCGGTGCATGCCTGAAGCAACATCTCGCTGACCGCCAACGGCACAAACCCAAGAACCAAAATGCTCCATACCTCAGCGCGAGGCTCATCGCCGTAAGCAGTTTGCAGACCTGTCAGAAACGCGGCGGTCAGAAACACACTGAAAACGCCGACCCATTTGATTGCCGCTCCAAGTCCGGGCACGACTCCGGAAGCAGCATGACGAGCAACCCAATAGAGCATGGAGCGATCCAAACCGAACGCGCCCATGCGAAGCAGCACCGTGCTCAAGCCGAGGCCGATGGCAACTTCACCCCAGGGAGCTGCGCCATAAGTGCGGGTGACCGCAATCATCAGTGGCGGATGCGCAATCCGAACCAAATACGCGGCGAGATTCACCTTCGCGCCACGGCGCAGCTCGCGCGCAGAGTCATTGTCTCCGCCAGTCGTCACCACCCGGGGCTCAACAGGTGTTTGGGGCGCCGAGGTGGCCCCCGGCTGGAGTGAGATTGGGACCTTCCATGACCTTGGCGTAGCATCGCGAGCACCCCCGGCAAGGGTCGAGGATATGGACGTCCTGTTGAATCTACCGCGTCACTTGAAATCCATCCACGGGTAGCGCAATGGGAGCCTGTGAGCCGCGAGCAAGAAAGAGCACCGGGCGTCAGTGTGGTGGTCCGCTCTTTCCGCCGACTGCCGGCCCTACTAGAACTTCTCGATGCCATCCTGGCTCAAGACTATGAGGATTTCGAAGTCGTCGTCATCGAGCAGTCCGGCGCCGAGGCGAAGCCTTTCGAAGACAGATTTCGAGCCCTGTGCGAAAAGCATTCGGAACTGCGCGTGATTCGCGCTGAGCCTCTTGGACCGGCTGGCGCCCGAAATCGCGGGTGGCGCGAGGCAAACAAAGACATCGTTCTGTTCATCGATGATGACGACCTGCCCATGAGCACGACGTGGATTACCGCGCATGCGATCAACTATCGGGACCCGGAAATCGTTGGTGTCTCTGGGAGCGAAGTGCTGGAGCCCGGTGAACGAATGCCGTACGTCTCCCGCTGGCTAGCCAGGCACTTCTGCCTCTCCTATTCAGTCCTGGGCACGCCGTACACCTTTTGTAGGTTTGATGAACGGGTCGAACGCGTCGATTGGCTGCACGGGGGCAACGCCTCAATTCGACGAAGCATCGTGGAAGAGCTTGGCGGATGGGATGCGGAGTTCGTAGACCACGAAGAGCATTCGCTGTCTGTGCGATTGCGGCCGCTAAGAAAGACCCATCGGCTGGTATTCGACCCCGATGCAAGAATGCTCCGGCGAAAGAACATCGAAGGCGGAATTGGGCGTCGAGGCGCCTCGCTCCACGACAGCTTTCGGCGAGATGTTCAATACTATCATCGCATCGCAAAAGCTCTTCTCGGGTGGCGCTTTTATCTGCTGTTGCCTCTATACCCGCCGTTGATTTGGCTCCGCGCGGCTCGACGCGTCATCGGTGGGGGCTCTGCGAAACTCGGCGCCGAGCTCATGCACATCAGCGCCACATTTCCCTGGGCCTATCGCAGAGCACTGACCGCCCAAGGCTAAGAATCTGCTCACGGAGATAGGTGGCATCGCTGACTTGCCGTGGGGATTTCGGCCCGCAGGGCCGAAATCTGAGAGCCGCCTCATCGTGACTCGGCCATCTTGGAGCCTCCCTGTAAGCCCATCGTACGCTCTTGGCGCAGCCGAGCGATAGGAGGTAGAGCTGGACGACAGTGAACGCCACAGCCTCTCAGGACGCTATCGCCACCTTTCACAGACTTCACGAGTCCGGCTCCTTCGTCCTCCCGAACCCTTGGGATCGGGGTTCGGCAATCTACTTGCATAGCCTCGGGTACCAAGCGCTCGCGACGAGCTCGGCTGCATTTGGTTTTTCGTGTGGCGTCCCGGACAGCATCGGGGCCATGCCGCTCGGGCGCGTGTTGGCCCATTGCCAAGACATCGTGACGGCAACGCCCCTGCCAGTGAATGCGGATTTCCAGCATGGCTATGCAGTCGAGCCGGTGGGTGTGGCAGACAATGTCGCGCTCTGCGTGGCAACGGGCGTGGCGGGATTGTCGATCGAAGACGCGACAGGGAACGAGACGCAGCCGCTTTTCGAGCGCGAGTTGGCAGTCGAAAGGATTCGCGCCGCCCGTGCCGCAATCGATTCGACCGGGCACCCGGTCGTGCTCACCGCGCGCTGCGAGGCGTGGCTCGTTGGGGACGCGAGCCCTCTGCAAACGGCGCTGGGCCGGCTCGTGGCGTACGCGGACGCTGGCGCGGACTGTCTCTATGCGCCTGGCGTGAGTGCCCCAAACGATGTCGAAGAAATTGTGACGGCAGTTCGCCCGAAGCCAGTCAACGTCTTGGTGGGATCGTCGGCGATGGGCCTTACGGTGCCAAAGCTCGCCGACCTGGGCGTGCGAAGAATCTCCGTCGGCTCCGCCCTCTCACGCGCTGCCTGGGGCGCGTTCATGCGGGGTGCCAAGGGCATCCTCGAGGACGGGGTCTTCGACGGACTTGATGGTGCCGCCCCTTTCCCCGAGCTCAACGACATCTTCGAACAAACCTGAACCGGTTGACTTGGCAGACACGAAGGGATTCGAACCCCCGACCTCTCCCTCCGGAGGGAACGGGACGAAGTCACGAAAGCGAGGTTATCCCGCTTTTTCCGGGGCGAAGTGAATCGGTCGAAGTGCTGAGAGGAGCAGTAAGACGCAGCAAAGCGCAGACAAACCCGGCACGGTGCCGGGTTCATTCGGACGGCCAGGCACTAGTGGTTGCGCTCTGGCGCGCGATCAAGGTCGTGTGAGTGCGGCGACGACCTTCGGGTTATGAGTTCAGGAAGCCCGGTTTTCGTCGGCCATCACAAAGCACTGGAATCACATAGAAACCTGAAACAAGACCGTGGCTTGCCTGCATCGTCGTGTTCACGGTTCGTCACTTCATATCATCTGATTTCACATCGCCATGGCGCCCTCAGGTCAACGAGAGTTTACAGGCCCGGAAAGCGTCAGGACGGCGCGCTCTAGGATGCGCTCGAGGCGGGCTTCGAGCTCGATTCCGCTCCTCGCCCCTCCACTGACAAGTAGCGCTCGGCGAGTACGGAAATCTCATTGGCGAACAGCTCGGGCGTCATGTCGGATCTGGCGTTCAGAAAGATTCCTTCGATCGCATCCATCAAGATCGGAAGTGCGAGGTCGAGGTCCCGCATCATCGCCGCTTGGCTCCGCTCGTCGATGGTGCGGCGAAGGAAGGCGACGATCAGCCGCTTCGTGTCGACAAGCTTGTCGTGGACGCGCGCGTCTGGCGCCTGCCTGAGCTTACGCAAGAGCTCGGGGGCGTCGGGCCACTCATGGTAAATGGCGAACGCAAGGCGCTCGACGATTTCGGCAAAGGAAAGCTCCGGTCCGAACTCCACCGTCTCGAGCCGAGCCACGAGCCCGGCCAGATAGTGATTCAGCACTGCATCGTAGATCTCGTTCTTGTTGTCGAAGTACTGATAGATGCTCCCGACGCTCACACCGGCGCGCTCGGCAATCCGATTGGTGGAGGTCGAGTGGTAGTCGCGCTGCAGCAAAACCTGAGCAGCCGCCTGGAGGATGACGGAGACAGTGGCTTCGGCGCGCGCTTGTTTTGGCTTTCTTTTCAATGATTTATCGCTTGCGTTAGGGGCTCTGACTAACCCGTGAAAAGGCGAGTGCGCAAACTGAGATTAGTCTCATATTATGGCGCTAGACGGACTGGAGCAACGCAAACGATGCTGGGCCTCTTCGGGAACAAAGAAAACCGAGTCATGATCAATGATCTCGAGCCGCTGGTGCTCAAGCGGAACGAAACGATTCTGAACGGCGCCCTCCGCCACGGCCTCAAGATTCCCTACAGCTGCAAGGTTGGGGGCTGCGGCACCTGCAAATGCCGCCTCGTCGAAGGCAAGGTCAAGGAGTTCACCGACAAGTCTTACCTGCTCACGAAGCAGGAAATCCAACGAAACATCATCCTCGCTTGTCAGAGCACGCCAAGGAGCGACGTCGTCGTCGAGATTGAAGGCTGGACTGATTCGATCGACGACGTCCGAGGAAGCATCTGCAACATCGAGCCACTGACGCACGACATCTGCGAGGTGAGCGTCGAGCTCGAGCGGCCGATGACTTATCGCGCCGGTCAGTACGTGACGGTTCGAGCCACCGACACCGACATCCCCGCCCGCTGCTACTCATTTGCGCATCGGTCCGAGCCGGACGGACGCCGAACCATATCGTTCTTCGTACGGGCCGTGGAGGGCGGACGGATGTCGAACTGGCTCATCGATGAGCACCATACCGGCAGGGCGGTCACGGTCACTGGGCCACAAGGCAACTTCTTTCTCCGTGACCATGACCAGCCTGTCGTTCTCGTAGCGGGAGGAAGTGGCTTGGCTCCGATCGTGGCCTTGCTGGAGCAGGCCTTGGAAGATGGCGCTCAGATTCTGCGCCAGCCCGCAACCCTTCTGTTCGGCGTCCGCAGTCAGCGCGACATCTACTACACCGACCACATCACCGGCCTGCAAAGCGCGTGGAAGAATGAATTCGTCTTCGAACCGGTGCTTTCGGCGGAGCCCGATGGCAGCGACTGGGCCGGGAAGCGGGGCCTCGTCTCCGATTTCGTCGAGGCGCACTCTGGTCGAGAGGCGACTGGCTATCTCTGTGGCCCGCCCCCGATGCTGGACGCCGCAATCAACCAGATGATTCGCCACGGCATGAAGACCGACAGCATTTTCTTCGACAAGTTTTCCGATCAATCTCGCGCCGCCGCATGACAGCGCATCCCTGCAGCAATTCATCGAGTGTTCAAAGAAGGAGTCGCCTACCATGATTCGCTATTTACGCTTCTACGTCTCGCCGGTCGTGATGTTCCTGATTGCCTTTGCCATGTTCTTCGGCGGCATTTGGCTGTGGCTTCCGGCGGCCAGCTACGTCCTTGGGATCTCCTTGCTCGACCAGCTGGTTCCGCTCGACCTCGACGAGGACGACTATCGAGTTCCCTTTCTGCTCGATGTGGCGCTCTATTTGTCCACGCCGGCCGCGCTTGCGATGTTCTTCGCGCTGTTCTGGGTCGCAGGAAGTGGCACGCAGGATGCTCTGGGCGCCGGTGCGTGGATGCAGAGTCTGATCGGTGTCGACGTGGTTGCTCTTCGCAATCAGACGCCGTGGTACCACTTCGTGTTCATGTTCCCGGCCATCGCCATTCCAATAACGGCCGCTGGCGGGCTTGCCGGCCACGAGCTCACGCACAGGACCTGGAAGCCATTCGACCTGTGGCTCGGGCGCTTCACGATGGCATTGAATTGGGGGATCGCGTTTCCCATCGAGCATGTCTACGGGCATCACGCCTACATCGGGACGAAAACAGATCCCGCGACCGCGGCACGCGGCGATAGCGTGTACGCACACGTGCCCAAGGCCATGTATCGAACTATCGTGAACGCTTGGGAAATCGAAACCACCCGTCTGGACAAGCTGGGGGCTTCGTTTTTCTCACCGCGGAACGTCTTGCTGAGGCTCGGGGTCATCGCCTTCGCCATGACGGTGGCCGCGTATTTGCTTTCGGGGTGGATGGGCGTTCTCTTCTATCTGACGGTCTGCGTCCTGACCAAGGTCGCGCTCGAAGCGCTCAACTATGTCGAGCACTACGGCATCGTGCGTGTGCCCACGGAGCCGGTGCAGCCCAGGCACTCGTGGAACTGCAACCATCTCATCAGCAGCATCTTCACCTACAATCTCACGAGGCACAGCCATCATCATGCGGATGCCCAAGTGCCGTTTCAGAAATTGCGCGCCTACGAAGGCCAGCCGAAAATACCGGGGGGATTCATGACGGCGTATCTGACGGTCTGGGTCCCTCCGCTGTGGCGCAAACGCATCACGCCCAAGCTTCGCGAGTGGGATGAGAAGTACGCGTCGCAGGACGAGCGAGCCCTCGCAGCGGAAGCGAACGAGCGAAGCCGCTGGGCCGAGCTGACGGCGAGCAGCATGGTACAAGCGGCCTAGGTGTACCGAAGAGCCTTCACGAAGCTCGGGATTCTGACCGGAGCAAGCGCTTTGGTGCTGCCGACATGGGGCGAGGTAGCCTCGGCATCGACCAGCCCGGTGGACCTGACGCGAGAAGAACGCGAGCTGCTCGAACGTCTTTCTGAAGCCATGCTCCCAACCGAGGGCACCACGCTCAAACCGCGGTCGGATGTGCCGATCGTCGACAACGTGGCTCGTGCACTATCGCTTCTGGAGGAGCCGATATTGGAGCAGGTGCGGCTGGGCTTGAAGCTGTTCGACTATGGGGCGGTGCTGATCGGACTCCACTTCACACGCTTCGCAAATCTCTCCGTCCAGCGGAGGATCGACTACATACGGCGGTGGGAGAACGGCATCGAAATCCAGCGTGGCGTCGCCACCCTTGCGAAGAAGCTCGTATGCCTAGGCTACTGGGGGGACGTGGACGCGGCCCGTGCCGTCGGCTTCCCGGGTCCCGTTTCGGTCGAAGGCGGAGTCCCCAACCTCGGCAACGCGCCGATGCCTGGGCCGGGTGAAGCGCCATGACCGAACGACTTCCCATTCTACGTGTCACTCAGCCCGATTCGATCCCAAACGCCGGACTGCAGATCGACGCGGATGTCGTCATCATCGGCTCCGGCGCTTCGGGCAGCGTCATCGCGTACGAGCTCGCCCTCGTTGGTGCAAAGGTCGTCGTACTCGAGGCGGGATCGCACATCCCGTCCACCGAGTTCAAGGAGCATCTGCCAACGGCGTTCGAGACTTTGTACGAGGATCGCGGCAACCAAGTGAACACCACTGGAGATCTCTCCGTTCTGCAGGGCAAGTGCGTCGGTGGCTCCACCGTAGTCAATGCCGCGGTGTGCTTTCGGATTCCGACGCAGGTCCTCGAAAGCTGGCGGACCGAGCATGGCCTCGGCAACCTGTCACCCGAGGAGTTGGCTCCCTACTTCGAGAGAGTTGAACGCAACCTTTCGATCCACCAGAACGGGCCCCACGAGGTGAACTACAACGGCCGCCTGCTCATCGAGGGAGCTCGGAAGCTAGGCATTCCGGCCGAGGCGACTGCGCGAAATGTGAAACACTGCGCGCTCAGCGGCCATTGCGTCTCGGGTTGTCGTACCGACCGCAAGCAATCGATGTTGGTCACCTACCTCCCGTGGGCGAGCGAGCTCGGGGCCACCATTGTCAGTGGCACCCGAGCCGAAACCTTCGAGCTCCGCGGTCAGCACGTGACCGCCGTGCATGGCGTCGCGACGGATTCGAAAGGGAACAAGAAGCCAGTCCGCGTCGCGGCGGGTTTGGTCGTCGTCGCGGCGGGCGCCGTGCAGACGCCATTGCTTTTCCAGAAGAACCGAGTGGGCAACAGCAGCGGCCAGGTTGGACAGAACTTCGCGTGCCATCCATCGCTCGCAGTAGTCGCCGAGCACGAGCGGAGCGTCTACGCGTGGGCGGGCGCGTCCATCACGAGTCATGCGGGCGACGTCGAAAACCCACTTCACGGCGGTTACCTGCTCGAAGCAGGCACGATGGGACCTTTCGCGATGAGCGTGGGCATCGACGGTGGCATAGGGTCTGAGTTCGTGAAGTTCATGGAGCGTTCGAAGAACTATCAGACCGTGGTCACCCTCATTCATGACCACAACGTGGGCCGCGTCTACCTCGACGGAGACCAAAAGAAGATCCAATACGACGTCGATGACCGCGACTTCGAATCGCTACGCGAGGCGCTGCGCGCGACGGCTCGAATCTACTTTGCCGCAGGCGCAAAGCGCGTGTTCCTCCCGACAACGCGCCGGACCACCATCGAGAGCGAAGATGAGATCGATCGGGTGATCAATGGCCTGACCAATGGCAAGCACAAATACCGACTGATCTCGTATCATCCCCAAGGCACGATGCGGATGGGGGCCGATCCAAAAGAGAGCGTCATTGGCCCCGACGGTCGCTGCCATGATCTCGACAACGTGTACGTTCCGGACGCGAGCTTGTTCCCATCGTCCATCATGGTGAATCCACAGCTCACGGTGTACGGCATGGCCAGCTACATTGCCGACCGGATCAAGGGCCGCGCGAGCGGATAACAAGTGTTAGAGACGATGTCGAGACGAATGCGCACTTCATGCGCGACGCCCGATATCGACGCCTCGCTGATGCGCAGCGAGCAGATCTGGCCCAACGGGTTGCGCTTCCTTTGGACCGGCGCCTTCGGTCGACCGGGCGCTCGGCCGGGTGTGACCTTGCCCCGGGGTTGCCGCGGTTTTCTGATTCCGACGAATCTGCCATAGCCCGCGGAAGCGTTTCGTTCTTGCGCTCGCTGGATTAGTAATCCCACACTTAGCCTTACCGGTCTGCCATCAGGTCTGAAACCTTCTTGTAGCGATTGAGATCGTACATGCCCGCTTCGACCGGGAGTTTTCGCCTCATGGAGTCGACAAACCAGTGGAAATGCGTCCAGATGTCCGGGTGTGTCCTTTCGATCCCGTAGCGTTTCAGCACATCCAGGAATTGCGCATCCGACCGTACCGCGCGCAATCCGCTGGCGAATCCACTGATTTCAGACAACGGTACGACGAAGAAACGGGGCAGGTCTGGACCTCATCGCCAACCCGGTCCCGGAACGCACCTGATGGATGCTAGTGTGCCACGGGGCACGCCGCTGGGCTCCGGCTCAGGCCGCAACCTTGCTCTGTCTCCATTGGACAACCGACATCAGCTGATAGTATGCGATCGGCACGATGACGAGCGTCAGGGCTGTGGAGAACAACGCGCCCGCGGCCATCGTGAGTCCGAGACCTTGCAGCAGCGGATCGAAGAAGAGCACGCCGTCGCCAAGCACGACGGTCAGCGCTGTAAGGACGATCGGGCGCAGCCGTGTCTCCCCAGCGAGAAGGACCGCATCGCGCACCTCCATCCCAGAGGCCACGCGCTTGTTGGCGAAGTCGACGAGCAGAATCGAGTTTCGCACCATCAAGCCGGCGAGGGCGATCACGCCAATTGCTGCCATCGCGGAGACAGGCATTCCAAGTGCCAGATGACCAGGGACTACTCCGATGAACGCCATCGGGATCGGCAGCATCACGACCCACGGAATGAGGAAGGAATGGTACCAACCCACGAGCATCACGTAGATCAGGAAGAGTACCATCACGAAGGCGATACCAAGGTCGCGGTACAGCTCAAAACTCACCGTCCACTCCCCACCCCAGCGGAGGCTCTTTTGGTCAGCATCTGGCGCGGCGTCCGTCCACAGGATGCGAACCGGCGAACTTCCTGGCGGCGAGTCCTCAATTAAACGCTCGCTGAGGTCGATCGCTGAATAGATTGGTCCAGGCCCGGTGACCTCGGCAGTCACGGACACGAATGGCTGCAGATCCTTGCGCAGCCGAGGGTAAGAACCTTCCAGCCAGTGCACGCTTCCGACATCGGATGCGGGAACCGACCGGCCGGTCACAGAGGTGAAATACAGGGATCGGAGGTCGGCTTCGTTCACTCGCTGAGATCGCCGTAGCCGCAGACTCACCGAAACGGGTTCTCGCTCCCTCGGAAAGTGGGCCCAGACGGTATCGTCCCCCTCTATCAAGGTACGAACCGTCGTCGCCACTTGAGCAGGAATGACGCCCCAGGCAGCCGCCCGTTGCTGGTCCACCTCGTACCGCAGCACCGGGGGCCCACGTCGTGCCGACCAGTCCACATCAACGATGTCCGGTGTCGTCTCGAACAACCCCTTCACCCGGCCCGCGAGCTCCACGCGACTTCGCTCGTCTGGGGCGTAGACTTCTGCAACCAACCCTGCCTGAACGGGAGGCCCAGGGGGGAGCTCAGCGATGGTGAACCACGCGTGGTCGCGGGCGAGGGGCTCTGTAACGACTCTGCGCACGTCAGAAGCCAGTTGGTGACTGGTCTTCGACCGCTGTGCCTCGGGCGTCAGCTGGATCTGTAACTCGGCCTGGAAGGCCTGCCGCCTCAACATGTAGTGTCGCGCCACGCCCTGGAAGGTGAGCGGCCCCGCGGTTCCCACGTACGTCTGACACGAAGTGATCTCCGGAATCTCTCGGAGCGCGCGTGCGACATCTGCCACGCGACCATGCGTCTCCTCGAGCGTCGAGCTAGGCGGAAAGTCGATCATCACCGATATCTCGTCCACGTCGCCGAGCGGCATCATCTGGACGATCGCAACGCGGAAGACCACGAGCGCCACGGCCCCGAGGAGCAGCATGACAGCCGCGACCTCGGCGCCGGCTGCTCGCCAGCGGCGCGCCATCAACCACGCTAGGCAGCGTCGATACCAATCCCGGCGCGGGCTCGGCACAGGCGATGGCCGCGCCGGCTCATGGGATTCAACCTCGCGACCCGGGCGACGCAGAAGCCTGTAACAGAGGTACGGCGTCACGGCGAGGGCGATGAACAATGAGTAGAGCATCGCTACCGAAGCGCCAACGGGAAGCGCGCGTAGAAACTGTCCTATCATTCCAGAAACGAACGCCGTTGGCATCAGTGCAGCGATCACCGTGAACGTCGCGAGAATGGTCGGGTTGCCGACCTCTTTCACGGACTCGAGTACCAACCGGAGCGAGTCTTCTTGGCGGCCGGGTTCGTGGTAGTGGCGGTGGACATTCTCGATGATGACGATCGCGTCATCCACGAGAATGCCAATAGCGAAGATCATCGCGGACAGCGTCATTCGATTCAGCGTGAACCCGGTCATCTTGTATACGAATGGCACGATCGCCAGAGTCACTGGAATCACGATTGCCACGATGACCGCCTCGCGCCGTCCGAGGGCAAGGGCGATGAGGAGCACAACGATCAGCGTCGCAAGTGCCATGTGTTCGATCAACGTGATCACACGGTGCGTGGCGGTTCGCCCTGAATCGCGCGTGACGCTCCAATGGACGTCGCGTGGCACAAGTTCGGGCCCGAGCCTCTCTAACAGCTCGCGCGCCCTCTCTGTGATGTCAGCTCCGTCGGAGCCGCTTATTTTGTGGAGTGCGAGTGTCACAGCCGCGTGCGAGGACCAGCCGTCGCCACGCTGTAGGTGCGACACGTAACTTCGCGGATCGGCCACACCATCGCGTATTGTTGCGACGTCCCTTAGGTACACGGGGCCAGCCAGCGTGGCCCCGACGACCAGTCCCTCAACGTCTTGTGCCGACGAGAGCAAAGCGCCAGCCTCGACTCGAAAGCTCCCACTTGGGCCCGCCAAGTTGCCCGCGGGGAGGCGGACGTTGGCAGCGCGTACCGCTTGAACGACTCGGTCGGCTGCCAGGCCCTGTTCCGCAAGCCGGCTCGCGTCGAGCTCAACTGCGATTTGTCGGCGAGCGCCTCCCGTGAGATCGACGCGCGAGACTCCCGGGAGCCGTTCCAGCTCGGCGCGGAGCTCGGCGGCGAGCCGCCGAAGCATGGCAACGTCGTCCGCATCGTGCCAGAGGATGACCGCCATGACCGGAACGTCGTCCACGCTGCGAGGCGTTACTAACGGCGCTGGAATTCCCGCCGGGAGCAAGTCCCTATTCGCATGCAAGCGTTCGTAGAGCTGCGTCAACGCCAGCTCACGCTCGATGCCCTGACGAAACTGCACCGTCAACATGGCGCCATCGTCGGTGGCAACGCTGACGACGTGCTTGACCGTGGGGATCTCGAGAATCCATGCACCAACCGGGCGAGCAACTCGTTCGTCGACGTCCACCGGTCCGCGTCCCGGGAAGGCGACGAACACATCGGCCACGGTGACGGTGACGGATGGGTCGTCCTCCCGTGGAGTGGTGTAGGTTGCAAAGATCCCGAGAGCGAGCGATACGAAAATGATGAGCGGCGTCAGTTTCGAACGGATGAACACCTGCGCGATGTGGCCCGCAACTCCCGGCGAATGCGGCTCGTCGGTCATCGATTCGCCGTCGTCACGCGTCGTCCATCAGACAAGCAGTTGGGGTCGCGCGCGATGGCGACCCGCTCGCCCACCCGCAACCCGGACAGCACTCGTATGCTGTCGCCCGCAGTCTCGGCGATCACAATCCAGCGCAGCCTCGCCTCGGATTGCTCGTTCACCACGAAAACGCCTGTGAGTTGGCCTCGTTCGAAGAGAGCGTCGCTTGGAATCCTCACTCCGGAGATTCCGTCGCCATTCCGTGGAAGCTCGACGATTGCGATCGTACCTGCTCGGTAAAGCTGGTTCGGGTTCTCCACGAGGAGCTGAAGCCGAAGGCCCGGGGCGCGAGTATCCCCGGACGAGATGACGCTTTGCACCGTGGCCGAAACCCGAGACTCACCGAGCTCTACTGACACCTTCTGCCCTAGTGCCACGCGCTTGGCCAGGTCGCTTCCGATGGGCGCGACTATGCGCAACTGAGCATCGTCCTCGAGCACGGCCACAGGCTGCCCAGGCGCGACGAGGTTCCCGACCTCGACCAACCGGCGGACGATCACTCCGGCGAACGGCGCGACGACACGCGCATAGGAGAGGTTCACGCCAACTGCCTCGACGGCGGCGCTGGCCGTCGCCGCGGTCGCCTGGGCCTGCGCGAATGCCATTTCGGCTTGCTCGAGCTGGGACTTGGGGATGTCGCCCGTCGCGTAGAGTGCATGCATCCGCTTCAGGTGCGTCCGGGCCAGGCTCAATGCAGTGTGGCCTGCATCTTGTGCGGCTTTCGCCTGCTTTCTTCGGGTTCCGAGGTCCCTCGTATCGAGCTGGGCCAGGACCTGTCCCTCACTCACGCGCTGCCCCTCATGGAAATCCGCCTTGGTGACCCTCGCCATTGTGCGCGCGGCCGGACTTGTCCTGCGCACCGGTTCCGTCACTCCAACGACGCGAGCGAAGCGAGGCGTGTTGTCGGCCTGCGCTTGCTCAATGTGGACCGCGCAAGCCGGAAGGTCTTCGCTCCGGCTGGCGTTCGATGATGAGTCGTGCTCGCTGCATCCAGTCCCGAACGCTAGGAGGACCAACGTCCCAAGAAAGGTCGCGACACCGACACTCGACGATGCGGCTCGGGGCGAATCAATCATGGGGAGCCTCCTTCGATGGCCACGAGATCGAAGCCCTGAACTCGCCGCAACCGGACGTGCGCACGCCGGACAGCGTATTCGGCGCTAGCTGTGCGTGCCCGAGTCGCATGGAGCAAGACTTGCGCGTCGAGGACGTCGGTGCTGGTCGCCGCCTGCTGCTCGAAACGGTGCTCTACGATCTGGAGATTCTGCTCCGCCTGCGCCACCGATGTTCGCGCAACTTGAAGTTGCGCCGTAGCGGTGTCGAGCTCGATTTCGGCCTGCATGGTCTCGAGCTGCAGACCCTGCCGGGCTCGAGCTTCCCCGGCCTCAGCCTGCTGAGCTCGAGCCCGCGCCGCGTCGATGGCATAGTAGCTGCTCCCCCATTCCCAGATGTTCCACTTGAGCTCAACGCCCGCGAACCAAGCATTGACAGGTTCAAAGTACACCCCGTCGACGTGCCGCCCTTGGAATAGTGCGTTGACTTCGGGCAGCATCTGGGATTGTGCGATGGCTACGCCGGCGCGGGCCTGCTCGACCTGAGCCCTGGCCGCCGCGAGCTCGGGTCTGCCCTCTGTGCCTGGGCCGGTGCGGTTGATCCCGCTCGATGTTGCAGTGGATGCCCCAAGAGGCAGATCGGCAGGCCACACTTCTTGGTGGGATGAAAGACCGATCTGGACCGCGAGGTTCGCACGCGCCAGCCGCGCGATGCCCTCCGCCTGAATCAGTTGCGCGCGTGCCCCAGCGAATCGAACTTCCGCCTCGAGCAAGTCGTTACGCGCGAGGAGCTCACGTTCGAGAAAGCGTCGAGCGCGCTCGACATGGGTTTCGATTGTTCGCGCTTGAACGCGCGCGAGCTCTGTCATGCGCTCGGCCTCCAGGGCCCGCA
>Ga0164313_10002079_pt1 | contig 17933 bp, 17 predicted proteins | sample GuaBasSedimGuay4_FD_113735 | JGI IMG/M metagenome (GOLD analysis project Ga0164313, IMG submission 113735) | Subseafloor sediment microbial communities from Guaymas Basin, Gulf of California, Mexico - Guay4, Core 4569-4, 0-3 cm | ecosystem: Environmental > Aquatic > Marine > Hydrothermal vents...
CACCGTTTCTTCTCTATCGACGAGGCGGATGGCGACCCGGACGAACGGCGCAAGTCGGTGGAACTGGAAAGCTGCCTGGCCTGTCACAGCACGCTGTCATTTCACAGCGGTAACCGCAATGACGATATCGACGATTGCGTGACCTGCCACAATCCGCGCTACTACTCTACGCGCAATAACAAGTCCGTGGACTTCAAGGTACTGATCCACACCCTGCACGGCGATGAGGAGCAGGTGGATTACCCGGGCAACCTGGGCAACTGTACCGCCTGCCATACGGATGATGGCTACACCCTGCCGCTGGCCTCAACGGTATTGGGCACCACGGTAAATCCGGGCAATGACTTGCAGGACCCCAGGGATGATACGGTAACGACGCCAACAACGGCGGTGTGTTCCAGCTGCCACGATGATGCGGTGGCCACGGCGCATATGACGTCTAACGGCGGTAGTTTCAACACCACCCAGGCGGCCATCGACAGCGGCCAGGTAGTGGAGGAGTGTTCCGTGTGCCATGGCACCGGCAGAAGTGCCGATGTGACCGAGGTGCACGATATTCCTTAGCGCCTCAGCAGACCAACCCCGGTGCGCACTGCGCACCGAGCCCATTCCCAAACTTGGCTTTAAGTCCCCACATCCGTATATTGACCGGCAATATGAAATATATCGGCACAAATACCGGCAACCACCAGCCGCAACCACGGGTGGGTATTCTGCTCACCAACCTGGGCACCCCGCAGGCACCACAAAAAAAGCAGCTGCGGGCCTACCTCAAGGAGTTTTTATCAGACCCCCGGGTGGTGGAAATACCGCGCCTGTTGTGGTGGTTCATGCTGCACGGGGTCATCCTCAATATTCGCCCTGCCCGCTCCGCCGCTTCCTACCGCACAGTGTGGACAGACAGGGGATCGCCTTTATTGTTTCATACACAGGACCAGGCCGAGGCATTACAGACCACCCTGTCCCGACAGTTTGGCGACAAGGTGATCGTGGACTTCGCCATGCGTTATGGCCAGCCCGCCATCTCCGACGTGGTGCAGGGGATGCTGGCGCGTGGCGTGAGGAAATTACTGGTATTGCCCTTGTATCCCCAATACTGCGGGGCCACAACTGGCTCCACCTTCGATGCGCTCGCGGCGGATTTCAGCCGCAGGCGCTGGTTGCCCCAGCTGCGTTTCATCAATCACTATCACGATCACAAGGCCTACATAAATGCCCTGGCGGACAGCGTCAGGGCCTACCGGGCCGAACACGGCAGCGCTGACAAGCTGCTATTTTCCTACCACGGCGTACCGCAGCGCTATATGGACGAGGGGGACCCCTACCATCATGAATGCCTGGCGACCACCCGGCTTGTAGCCGAGACACTGGGACTGGACGAGACTGACTACCTGAGCACATTCCAGTCACGCTTTGGCCGGGAGGCGTGGCTAAAACCCGCCACCGATGAAACACTCAAGGGACTGCCGGACCAGGGCGTCACATCAGTACAGGTCATCTGCCCGGGATTTGCCGCCGACTGCCTGGAGACGCTGGAGGAGATCGGCGTGGAAAACCGCGACTATTTTCTGGCGGCAGGCGGCAAGCACTACGATTACATTCCCTGCCTGAACAGTTTACCAGCCCATGTCGAGGCGCTGGCCGCTTTGTCTACAGAGCACCTTGCAGGCTGGCTGGACGGTTGAAACACAACTAACGGCCTTCATTTGCATCGATGTGGAAATCAAGATGGGCACTGGCATGCTCCACGCTGCCCATACCATAGGCCAGCCCAATGCCCAGCAGGAAGGCCAGGGTCAGTTTTGCCCTATCGTGGCTGTGAAAATGCACTTCGGGCAGCAGATCACTGAGTGCGATACAGATAAACGCACCCGCTGAAAACGACAGTGCCGCGGCCACTACATGACTGCGGGTATCCGCCAACAAATCCACCCCGAAGAAAAACAGCAGAGCGCCCAACGGGCACATCAGGGCGAACACCAGGTTGGTGGTCGCCCGCGCGCCCCGGCTCCAGCCACCCGCCTCCATCACCGCAGTAATAGACATGGCATCCAGCGGCTTGTGCAGCAGGATGGCGAGAAATACACCAATTCCCAATAGCCCCGCCCCCGTGCTGCCGCCACTTTCACCCTGCATGATCGCACCGAGAGCCACGCCATCGATCAGGGTGTGCAGGGCGAGCCCCAGCGCGATGCCAACCCAGCTCAGGCTGTGGACGGGTGGTTCAGGTGCCTGATCCTGATGGCCGTGATGGTTATCGTGATGTTCATCCTCTTCATTGCTGAAATCGTGCTGGTGAAAGTGGAACAATCGCAGCAACAGCAGCATGACGATAAGGCCGACCATCAACCACCATACGGTGGTATCCACCGCGTCCGGATCCGGGCCGCCAAGCATAGCCACACTGTGGGGCAGCAGGTAGTAGAAGGCGACACCGAGCATCAGGCCGGATACAAAGCTCATCACCAGCTGGGTGCGGGTATGGGTCATCCGCACCCAGTTGGGCAACAGACCGCCCACCAGCGAGAAGCCGGCTATCGCAAGGCAATAGACAAAGAGTAATAGCGTTGGTGACACCGTCATGGGTTCTTCTTGTTGTTGTGTCGGACACCTGCATTATTCCATATTCATCCTCTCTTGTATGCGAAGATGTCGGTGCAGGGTTGCGGCCGGTTCCAACACTGATCGTTTCGGTCACCACAGTTGCCCGGACGCGCCTGTTAAATCAAGTCTGACTCTTTTTAACTAACTTATACCAGCACCAGGTTGTCCCGGTGGATGAGTTCCTCGTCCACCTGGTAACCGAGAATCACCTCGATTTCCCGCGATGGGGAGCCCATGATGCGCCGGGTTTCCTCGGCGCTGTAGTTAACCAGGCCGCGGGCGATCTCGCGTCCGTTGGGGTCACGGCAGGACACCATATCGCCCCGGGTGAAATTGCCGTGCACACCACGCACACCAACCGCCAGCAAACTACGGCCGGAATCACACAGTACCCGTACCGCACCGCTGTCCAATTCCACGCTGCCCTGTATCTGCACCATGCTGGCCAGCCACTGCTTGCGCGCATTCTGCGGCTGCTTGCCGGTGCGCAGCCAGGTCCCTACATTCTCTCCAGCGGCAATACTGACCACAATATTGTCCACTCGGCCCGAAGCGATGACGGTTTCTGTACCGGAACGGGCCGCGAGGCGCGCGGCACGCAGTTTGGTGACCATACCACCGCGACCCAGGATACCCCCCTCTCCGGCCATGGCATCGAGACGGGGGTCATTCACATCACACAACGACACCAGTTCCGCGGCGGGATTCTGGCGGGGATCCTCCTGGTACAGACCCTGCTGGTCGGTAAGCAGTAACAGCGCGTCAGCGTCGATCAGGTTGGCCACCAGAGCTGCCAGTGTATCGTTATCGCCGAAGCGGATTTCCTCGGTCACCACCGTGTCATTCTCGTTGATTATCGGCACCACCCCCAGTTGCAGCAAGGTATTGAGGGTGCCCCGGGCGTTGAGGTAGCGGTCTCTGGCGGTCACGTCATCGTGTCCCAGTAATACCTGGGCGGTGGCGATATCGTAACGCTTGAAAGCTGTCTCATAACTTTGCACCAATACCGACTGCCCCACAGCGGCGGCCGCCTGTAACTCGTGTATCAGGTGCGGGCGCACTGTCCAGCCAAGTCGGACAATACCGGCGGCTACCGCGCCGCTGCTTACCAACACCACCTCGCAGCCGCGCCCGCGTAGTTGTACCAACTGTTCCACCAGGGTGGAGATCATGCTCTCGTCCAGGCCGCGGCCATCATTGGTCAGCAGGGCGCTGCCCACCTTGACCACCCAGCGCCGGGAGGCGGCAATTTCGGTACGTTCAGTCATCGGATCTCCCCGTGTACTTCTCAAGCTACGCTAAGGCACATATTCGACTTCAACATCGAAGTCGTCGTCATCAAAGTCATCGTCACTATCATCTCTGGCGTCCTGGGCCTCCTGACGGCGCAGGGCACGCAAGCCCTCTATACGCTGCCTCGCCTCGTCCTGCATCCGTGTCTGTAACTCTCTTTCCATCTCGGCCAACTCCGGATCCGCCATCTCCCGGGCACGACACTCTTCCAGGTAAGTCATTAAATCACCGCACAGCGCATCCGTGCCCTGCCCCCGGATAGCCGCTATAGAGTACACCGGCCCCCGCCAGGCCAACGCCTCCAACACCGCATCACGCCGCCGGGCAAAGGTCTCCTCGTCCAGCAAATCACTTTTGTTAAGCACCAACCAGCGCTCACGCTGCGCCAGGGTGGGACTGAAACGCTCCAGTTCCCGCACAATCGCCTGCGCCGCCTCGGCCGGATCACTCTCGTCAAAAGGCGCCATGTCCACCAGGTGCAGCAAAATGCGATTGCGCGTGAGGTGTTTGAGAAAGCGGATACCAAGACCGGCCCCTTCAGACGCACCCTCGATCAGACCGGGAATATCCGCCACCACAAAGCTGCGGTGATCTTCCACCTTCACCACACCCAGATTAGGTACCAGCGTGGTAAAGGGATAATCCGCCACCTTGGGTTTGGCCGACGATACCGCGCGTATCAGGGTCGACTTGCCGGCATTGGGCAATCCCAGCAGACCCACATCCGCCAATACCTTGAGTTCCAGTTTCAGCGAGCGCTGCTCACCCTCGCTACCAGGCGTGGTCCGGCGCGGTGCGCGGTTGGTGCTGGATTTGAAGCGTGTATTACCGAGGCCGTGAAAACCACCCTGGGCCACCAGCAGTCGCTGTCCCGCCACTGATAAATCACCCAATACTTCACCGATATCTTCATCGATAATGGTGGTTCCCACTGGCACGCGCAGCAACAGATCCTCGCCGCTGACGCCGGTGCAATTACGGCCGGCACCAGTTTTCCCGCTGGCGGCCCGATAATTGCGCTTGAAGCGGTAGTCCACCATGGTATTGAGGGCGTCATCGGCCTCGATAATAACGCTGCCGCCATCGCCGCCGTCACCCCCGTCTGGGCCACCCCGGGCGACGTACTTCTCACGCCGAAAGCTCATGGTGCCATTGCCGCCATTGCCCGCGTACACCGTGATACTTGCCTCATCTACGAATTTCATATCTACCTTTTGGTCCCTTAGGGCATAGAGCGTGTTTTCGTGTTGCATCTTCCAACTGAATGCCCCGATGGACACGCCGTAATCAGTATACAAAAAAAAGCCCCGTCAATTGACGAGGCATTTTAGTGTTTGGCTACTGCCGCGACTCAGGCGCTCACCACCTGTACATATTTGCGGCTTTTCGGGCCCCTGACCACGAATTCCACCTGGCCGTCCGCAGTGGCGAACAAGGTGTGGTCCTTGCCGATACCGACGTTGTCACCGGCGTGGAAACGCGTGCCACGCTGGCGTACTAAAATGTTGCCCGCCAGTACCGCTTCACCACCGAAGCGTTTTACACCAAGGCGTTTACTTACGGAATCACGTCCGTTGCGAGTACTACCACCAGCTTTCTTGTGTGCCATTGTCCAAGCCCTCCTTTACGCCGAGATACCAGTAATCTTCACTTCGGTAAACCACTGGCGATGGCCAGTTTCTTTACGGTGGTGCTTACGGCGGTTGAATTTAATGATCTTGATTTTTTTGTGACGACCCTGGGCAACCACTTCGGCGGTTACCTTGCCACCCGCGACCATCGGGGTACCAATCTTGATGTCATCACCGCCGCCAATCATCAGGACTTTGTCGAATTCGACAGTCTCACCCGGGGCGGCTTCAATTTTTTCCAGCTTGAGAGTCTCACCCTCAATGACACGATGTTGCTTACCACCGCTCTCGATTACTGCGTACATATACTGCTCCGTTCAGTTAGCCTGCTCGCATCTGGGAAAAACCCTTGTAAATCAAGGGGGCAGAGCCCGGCACTAACAGTTGATTGACACCAACCCACACTGCAAGCGAGCGCAGCAAGGGTCAGAGGGCGGCGATTTTACGCAAATCCGATGCCTTGGGCAAGGGTTATTTTTTTATAAAAACAAGGGGTTGCGGACCGTAAAGGATCTGCGTGCGGCCACATGGGCCACACAGCTTGACAGGTCAATGGCCGCACCCTAGCATGCGCGGGCACTATCCAATCCACCACCTCCAATCCACCACTGTTTATGCAACAGATACGCACTATAGTCGCCACGGAGTTCGCGCAGGTCAACCAACTCATCGTGGAGCAGCTCCAGTCAAATGTTCCCATGGTGGAGAACGTCGGGCACTATATTGTCGATGCCGGTGGCAAGCGGCTGCGCCCCCTGCTGGTACTGCTCAGTGCGGCCGCCCTGGGGGGTTGCGACCAGACGCAAATAAAGTTTGCAGCGGTCATCGAGTTCATCCATACCGCCACCCTGCTGCACGACGATGTGGTGGATATCTCCAGTCTGCGCCGGGGACGGCCCACCGCCAACGCGGAATTTGGCAATGCCCCCTCGGTACTGGTGGGCGACTTTCTCTATACCCGCGCTTTCCAGCTCATGGTGCAACTGGGCGATATGGATATCCTGCGCCACATGGCCGACACCACCAATACCATCGCCGAAGGCGAGGTGCTGCAGTTGACCCGGGCCGGTGACGCCAGCACCACTGAAGCGCAATACCTGGACGTTATCACCCGCAAAACAGCTGTCCTTTTCGCCGCAGGCTGCTGGGGCGCGGCCAAATTGGGCGGCCGCGATGAGCAGACCCGCCGGGGCATGCGTGAATTCGGGCTGAACCTGGGTATCGCCTTCCAGATGATAGACGACGTGCTGGACTATGAGGGCAATCCCACCACCATGGGCAAGAACGTGGGAGACGACCTGACAGAAGGCAAGCCTACACTGCCATTGATACACGTCCTGCGGGAGGGGACAGAGGCCGAACAGGCCCTGGTACGCCGTGCGATTACCGAAAAAACCGCAGATCAGATAAACGACATTCTCGCCGCGGTACAGCGCTGTGGCGCGTTGGATTACACCCGGGCCCAGGCGCAGCGTTACCACGACCTGGCCCTGGCCGGGCTGGCGCAACTGCCTGCCAGCGGCGCGCGTACCGCTCTGGAGCAAATTACGGATCTGTCGATCAACCGCGATCACTGATCGCTCGCAGTGCCTCATATAGCGGGCTGGCGCGCTAGTGCAGGTGGTCGATCAGGTTCAGTAACTCGGTCGTTTTAGCTGTCATCAACGCACTGTTACCGCGACTCTCTACATTCAGGCGCACCACGGGTTCGGTGTTTGACATGCGCAGGTTGAAGCGCCAATCCCCCATAACCATGCTCAGGCCATCCACATGCTCTGTGGACTGCGCCTGTGCGCGGTAGACCTCTTCCACCTTGGCCAATACCGCAGTCGGATCCTCGATAGTACGGTTGATCTCGCCGCTACAGGGGTAGGCGGCCATACGCTCGGCGACCATGGCGGAAAGGGGCTGCCCGCCACTGCTGATCAAACCGGTTACCAACAGCCAGGGAATCATGCCGCTGTCGCAGTAGGCAAAATCACGAAAATAGTGGTGGGCGCTCATTTCCCCGCCATAAACGGCATTTTCCAGCCGCATGCGCTCCTTGATAAAAGCGTGCCCGGTTTTGCACTGTACCGCCTCGCCTTTTAGGGACTCGACAATATCAATGGTATTCCAGGTCAGGCGCGGATCGTGCACGACCCGCGCCGGCCCCTGCTGTTTGAGAAAGGCTTCAGCCAACAGACCCACCACATAATAGCCTTCGATGAATTCACCACCCTCGTCAAAGAAAAAGCAGCGGTCGAAATCCCCGTCCCAGCCCAGCCCAAGATCGGCACCGTGTTCGCGCACGGCCGCTATCGCCGCCACGCGGTTTTCAGGCAGCAACGGATTGGGCACGCCGTTGGGGAAATTGCCATCCGCTTCGTGATGCAGCTTGATAAATTCAAAGGGCAGGTGCGGCTCCAGCAGGTCGATCACCTGGCCGGCGCCGCCGTTACCCGCGTCCACCACGATTTTAAGGGGTTTGAGGCTTGCCACGTCCACATAGGATAACAAGTGCTGCACATAGGCATCGCTGGTATCCAGTGGATGCAGTCGCCCCGGCTGCTGCGCGGGAGTGAACTGGTCCTGTTCGGCCAGCTCCTTGATATCAAACAACCCCGTATCACCGGAGATTGGGCGCGACTCCTCGCGCACGAATTTCATGCCGTTGTAGTCCTTGGGATTGTGGCTGGCGGTGATCGCGATGCCACCATCCATGCCGGCGTGAGACGTGGCGAAATAAATCTCCTCGGTACCGCACAGGCCGATGTCGTATACGTCCACCCCCTGCTCCAGCAGGCCCTGGGTGACGGCCGCCTTGATGGCTTCACTGGTGAGACGTATATCATGTCCCACTACCACCTGCCGCGGCTTGACCACCTCGGCGTAGGCGCGACCGATACGGCGGGCGATATCTTCATTTAACTGGTCGGGTACACGGCCGCGAACATCGTAGGCCTTGAAACAGGTGATTTCTTGCATTCAGGTCTCCGTGTAGTAGTTTTCGTAAACAAAATTGGTGGCTTCCACAAACCCCGGCACACTACCGCAATCAAAACGACGACCCTCGAACTTGTAAGCCATGACGCAACCCCGCCTGGCCTGGGTCTGCAGTGCGTCGGTGAGCTGGATTTCCCCATTGGCCCCCGGCGCGGTTTCCTTGATGATATCGAAGATGTCCGGGGTCAGAATGTAGCGACCAATAATAGCGAGGTTTGACGGCGCGTCCTTGGGATCGGGCTTTTCCACCATCTTATCCACCCGGTAGATACCCTCCTTCAGGCTCTCCCCGGCGATGACCCCATACTTGTGCGTTTGGTCTTTCGGCACCTCCTGTATAGCCACGATGGAGCAGCGAAACTGCTTGTACAGCTCTGCCATCTGCGACAATACACCGGGGCCCGTATTCAGGCACAAATCATCCGACAGCAGCACGCCAAAGGGCTCGTTGCCGATCAGCGCCTGCCCGGTAAGAATAGCGTGACCCAGGCCCTTCATCTCACGTTGGCGCACCATGGTGAATACGCCTTTTTCCAGCACGTTGCGAATGCTTCGCAGGTAGGCCTCCTTGCCGCTGCCGGAGATCTGGTGCTCCAGCTCGTAGCTGATATCAAAGTGATCGGCAATGGCCCGCTTGCCGCGGCCGGTGACCATGGCGCAGGTTGTCATCCCCGCCTCTAGCGCTTCCTCAACCCCGTATTGCACCAGTGGTTTATTAACCACCGGCAACATTTCCTTGGGCATACTTTTAGTAGCGGGCAAAAAGCGGGTGCCATAACCCGCCACTGGAAACAGGCATTTTGTAATCAATTCACTAACTCCCTGTAATGCCGGTGTCAGTTGCTCCGGCCGTAAACGTCTTCAAATCGTACGATATCATCCTCGCCCAGATAGGCGCCAGACTGTACTTCTATCAATTCCAGAGGGATATGCCCGGGGTTGGCCAGCCGGTGTTTGTGTCCCAGTGGTATGTAAGTGGACTCGTCCTCAGCCAACATAAACACCTTGTCTTCGCAGGTAACCTCGGCGGTACCATGCACCACAACCCAGTGCTCCGCCCGGTGATGATGCATCTGCAGTGACAGTGTCTGTCCCGGGTTGACCATGATGCGCTTGACCTGGAAGCGCTCGGACACGACCAGCGACTCGTAGGATCCCCAGGGGCGATAAACCCGCCGGTGCAGCGCTACTTCAGGACGCCGCTGTTCCTTCAGGCGATTGACGATGCGCTTCACGTCCTGCACCCTGGAGCGATCGGCCACCAGTATGGCATCGGCAGTTTCCACCACCACCAGGTTTTGTACACCAGTGGCGGCCACCAGGCGCGACTCGCTGCGAAAATAACTGCCACTGCAGTTGTCCAGAATAATATCACCCTTACAGACATTGCCGTCGGCATCGCGCTGCGCCACATCCCACAGGGCGGACCAGGCACCCACATCGCTCCAACCGCAATCCAGGGACACAACGGCTCCCGCATCGGTCTTCTCCATGACTGCATAATCGATGCTGTCACTGGGGCACTCATCGAACGCCTGTGCGTCGGGTCGCACAAAATCGAGGTCTACGCCGGCCTTATCCATAGCCCGCTGGCAGCAGGCGAGAATTTCCGGCGCGTGCTCCCCCAACTGCTCGAGATAGGTCGCCGCACGCAACAGAAACATACCGCTGTTCCACAGGTAACTACCACTGTCCAGGTAGGCTTGCGCTGTGACTGCATCCGGCTTTTCGACAAAACGCTCCAGGTCGTAGAGATCGGCCTCCAAAGCGGTGCCACACTTGATATAACCGTAACCGGTTTCCGCACAGGTGGGCACCACCCCAAAGGTCATCAGTCGGCCCTGCCGGGCCAGGGGCATGGCCTTGGCTACCGCCTCGACGAAAGCATCGACATTCTGAATCAGGTGGTCTGCCGGCAGCACCAACAGCAGTGCCTCGGGGTCTACTGTGATGACTTGCAAGGCGGCCAGCGCAACCGCCGGTGCCGTGTTGCGCCCCTGAGACTCCAGAATAATCGCGCCTGCCTGCAGATCCACCTGGCGCAGTTGCTCCGCGACCATAAAGCGGTGCTCTTCATTGCACACGACTATCGGGGCGCTTTCTTCCAGCCCCGAGGTGCGCCGTAAGGTTTCCTGCAACATGGACAGCTCACCCGCCAGTGGCAGGAACTGCTTGGGATGCGCTTCGCGGGAAACTGGCCATAGCCGGCTGCCAACGCCGCCGGAAAGGAGTACAGGTGTTAACATCTAATTCCTTTGTCACCGGCCACAATGGCGATGAATAGTTGATAATACCCAGCACCCCGCGCGCCGGGTATGCGGTGGACTCCATGGTAGCCGAAGGCAATATTTTTGGCCAGCAAAGCACTGGACTTGTGGCCCCCAGCTATTAGAATGGTCACGTTCGTCAGCGCCCTGCGCCATATGGGGTGACGCGCGCGTTTCATCTCGGGTGCAGCATCACCCCTATCGAGGCAAGATTGGAAAATTTATGACCGGAAAAAACGCATACTCCAAGGACGAATTGATCGCATGTGGTAATGGCGAACTGTTCGGCCCGGGTAACGCCCAGCTTCCCACTGACAATATGTTGATGATAGATCGCGTTGCGCATATCAGTTCAGAGGGCGGCACCTACGGCAAAGGCGAGGTCGTGGCGGAACTGGATATTCACCCGGACCTGTGGTTTTTCGCCTGTCACTTCCCGGGGGACCCGGTCATGCCCGGCTGCCTGGGACTGGATGCCATGTGGCAACTGGTAGGATTTTTCCTGGGATGGCGCGGCAATCCGGGGCAAGGACGCGCCCTGGGCTGCGGCGAGGTGAAATTCAGCGGACAGATACTGCCCAGCGCGTCCAAAGTGGTCTATAACATTAATATGAGGCGCGTGATCGAGCGCAAGCTGGTCATGGGTATCGCCGAGGGCAGTCTCTCCGTGGATGGCAAGGAGATCTACACGGCGAAAGACCTGCGCGTTGGCCTTTTCACATCAACGGAGTCCTTTTAGACCTATGGACAAAAGAGTAGTAATCACCGGGCTGGGCATCGTTTCCTGTCTGGGCAACGACGCTGTATCAGTCACCGAATCCCTGTACGAAGGCCGCTCCGGCATCAGTACGCGCCAGGAACAGATTGACATTGGCATGCGCTCCCATGTGGCCGGCGCCCCGGACATAGACATCGCCGAACGCATCGACCGCAAGCAGTTGCGGTTCATGGGAAACGCCGCAGCCTACGCCTACATCGCGATGCAACAGGCCATAGCAGACTCGGGACTGCCTGAGGCAGACGTGTCCCATCCGCGCACTGGCATCATAGCGGGCTCTGGCGGGGCGTCCTCCTCCAATCAGACTGATGCATCTGACATCATGCGCGAGCGCGGCTTGCGACGTGTCGGCCCTTACCGTGTCACCCAGACTATGGGTAGTACCGTATCCGCCTGTCTGGCCACCCCTTTCAAAATCAAGGGGATAAACTATTCCATCTCTTCGGCCTGCTCCACCAGTGCTCACTGCATCGGTAATGCGACGGAGCAGATCCAGCTGGATAAACAGGACGTGGTGTTTGCCGGTGGCGGTGAGGAATTACACTGGTCGCTGAGTTGCCTGTTCGACGCCATGGGCGCTCTGTCCACCAAATACAACGACACGCCTGAACGCGCCTCCCGGGCCTATGACGCCAACCGTGACGGTTTCGTTATCGCTGGCGGCGGCGGTATGCTGGTGGTTGAAGAACTGGAACACGCTAAAGCCAGGGGCGCCAAAATTTACGCGGAAGTGGTTGGTTACGGCGCCACGTCTGACGGATACGACATGGTGTCACCTTCTGGCGAGGGCGCGGTGCGCTGTATGCAGCAGGCGCTGGCCACTGTGGACGGAGCAATAGACTATATCAACGCGCACGGCACCAGCACGCCGGCGGGAGATATGCAGGAGTTGAAAGCGGTGCGGCAGGCCTATGCGGAGCGGGACCACATTCCGGTAATCGGCTCTACCAAATCGCTGTCGGGGCACTCTCTGGGCGCTGCGGGTGCCCAGGAAGCTATATACTCACTGCTTATGCAGCAAAAAGGGTTTATTGCGGCTTCGGCAAATATCGAGGAACTGGATCCGGAGGCGGATGGTTTGCCTATCGCAATCAACCGTCACGACAATGTCGATTTGCAGCGTGTGATGTCTAACAGCTTTGGCTTTGGCGGGACTAACGCGTCTCTGGTTTTTCAGAAGTACACCGATTAAGCCTGGTGTCATTCCCCGCGGTGCGGGAGCAGTGGGACTATCTCGCCAGCGAATCCAGTGGAATCACCTCCACTAAATCACCTTCCGACACTGTAGTCCCGGGTGGAATTACCGCAAACGCATTCGAGTAGCTTACCGAGCTGAGAACGCCTGAACTCTGGTTGGAGAATCCCGTTGCCTGAAGGCCCCCGCTGGTATTTACCAGTGTCACGCGCATGTAATCCTGTCGGCTACCGGGTTTGTCCACGTTGAATGCAGCCCTCGCCTGAAGACGGGGAGATTCTGGTTCGTCGAGTCCTTGCAGTTTAAGTAGAAAGGGTCTGGCGATCAGGCAGAATGTGACAAACACAGAGGTGGGGTTGCCGGGCAGGCCGATGAAGGGTGTATCGCCGATGTGACCAAAGGCCAGGGGTTTGCCTGGCTTGATGGCCAGCTTCCACAGGTCCAGTCGGCCGAGGCGCTCTACCTGGTTCTTGACGTGATCTTCGTCCCCTACAGACACACCGCCTGAGGTGATGACGCAATCGGCGCGAGAAGCGGCATCGCGCAAAGCCCGGGCGGTGATATCGGCATCATCTGCAACAATACCGCCGTCGATAAACTCGAGGTTGAGGCCGCGCAACAGACTGGCCAGGGTATAGCGATTGGAATTGTAAAGCTGCCCGCTGTGCAACTCGCCACTCCCGGGCTCCACCAACTCATCACCGGTGGACAGCACCGCGACACGCAGTGGCCGATAAACACTGACTGTCCCATGACCAATGGAGGCCAACAGCCCGATGTCCTGGGGGCGTAATATCCGGCCCCTCTGGAGAACGGTGGCGCCCCCTGCGATATCCTGTCCGCGGGGACGGATATTCTGTCCCACGCTTACGGACCCCGCTACGCTGACCATCCCGTCGCGCTCGGTGCAATTTTCCTGCATGACTACGGCATCTGCACCAGGGGGCAGCGGCGCACCGGTAAAGATTCGCGCGGCGGTACCGGGCGCGAGGGCGGAACCGACCACGCCGGCGGGTATGCGCTGGCTCACAGGCAGTGTTTGTCCAGCTTCAGATGCGCGTAGGGCATAGCCATCCATGGCGCTGTTATCGTCACCTGGAACGTCGATAGGGGACACCACATCTTGCGCCAGCACATGACCAGGGGCATCCAGCAAAGGCAACTTGACAGTGTCCTGCACTGGCCTGGCGCTCGCCAGAACCTGCGCCAGCGCCTCTTCCACCGGCAGTAATACACTCAAGCTTCGCGCTCCCGCACTTTGAGTACGCCCACGAAATTACAGGGACCATGGCTACTATCCAATTGCTCGTGGATCAGGCCGGTCCAAGCGGTCTTGCAGGCTCCGGTGGAGCCTGGCATACAGAAAATGACGGTATCGTTGGCGAAGCCGGCCAATGCCCGGGACTGCACGGTGGAGGAGCCGATTTCCTGATAGGACAGGGCCCGGAACACCTCGCCAAACCCGTCGATATCTTTGTCGAACAGGGGGCGTACCGCCTCGGGAGTGGAGTCCCGGCTGGAAAAACCGGTACCGCCGCTAATCAACACCGCATCGATAATATCATCGGCAATCCAGGCTGACAGGACAGCTCTTATACGGTAGACGTCGTCGATGACTATGGTCTTGGCCGCAATACGGTGTCCCGCGGCCGCCAACGCTTCGACCAGATATTGACCGGATGTGTCGTTCTCTTCGGTGCGGCTGTCTGAAACGGTGAGTACCGCTACCGCCAGAGGCTGCGGGCTACTATCGGTGGACTTGGCCATATGGATTTCTCCCTCTTCTATTGATGCTCATAATACCGTTTCACGATATCGGCGATTTCATTGCGCCAGGAAACCTGCTTGATCGCAAAGGTATTACATATTTTGCTGCACTCCAGTACCCTGTTGAGTGGCGCCAGGCCGTCGGGCTCGCGTTCCAATCGCACCACGGCAGGGCTGAACTCGGAAAACTGGGAGGCAGAAGCGAGCAGTGCTTCGGCGAACTCGTAATAGGTGGCACTTTCAGAACTGCAGTAGTTATAAATACCCCAGGGCTCCACTCCGGTGCTCAGTTGATCGAGCAATGCAGACACCACCCTGGCCCCATCGTCTACCGCCACCGGGCAACCACGCAGGTTATTATCCAGCACCAGGCTGCCACCGCGCCCCAACGGACCCAGCATCTGGGTAATCAGGTTGGCTCCTTCATGGGGAAAAATCGGCCCCATACGCAGAATGAGATGACGTTCACAGCTGTCCCGGACCAATTGCTCGGCACTGGCAAGAAGCAGACCAACAGTTTCCTCGTTATCCGGATAATCCTCTTCTGTGTAGGGACGATCCAGCTGGCCTGAGAATACCCTGGAGCTGGACAGGTACAGATAAATGATTTTGGTGCGCTGGCAGGCCTTCGCCACCCAACGACTGCGTTTCAGATCCAACTCCTGAATCTGGTCGCCACTATCGCCCGCTGCCGCCATCCGGGCGTCCACCACGATATCACATTTGGCGCGAACGACAGATTTCTTGGCTTGACGTTCGCTCTTCCAGCGGCAGGCGGCGCGAGACATAAACACCATGTCATGGCGCCCTGAATGCTCCTGGCCTGCGGCCAGCGCCTGCCCCAGAGGAGTGTCCGATCCCAGTATAAGTACCCGCAACGCAGTGGCCTCCGGGCTACCGTCGAGCCATCAAGCGTAGGTATTCGTCAGAATGGTATGTCATCATCGAAATTGCCAAAGTCTCCCCCGGAAGAGCCAGCGGCAGGTGACCCCGCGGCGGGCTCCCCACCGGCAGGGGCTCTTGGCGCCGCGGCCGGAGCGGCCTGGGGCGCACTCTGGCCATAATTATCGGGGGCCTGGTAACCACCACCCTGTCCCGCGCCACGACTGTCCAGCATCTGCATTTCATTACCCACGATCTCTGTGGTATAGCGATCATGGCCTTCCTTGTCCTGCCATTTACGAGTGCGCAGGGAACCCTCCACATAGACCTTGGACCCTTTGCGCAGATACTCACCGGCAATTTCCGCCAAGCGGTTGAAAAACACCACCCGGTGCCACTCAGTGCGCTCCTGAGGTTGCCCGGTCTGTTTGTCTTTCCAGGTCTCAGAAGTGGCGATCGAAATATTGGTAATTGCGGCACCAGCCTGGGTATAACGGGTTTCGGGATCATTGCCCAAATTGCCCACCAGAATGACTTTATTAATACCCCGTGAAGCCATAAAAATTCCTCATTTTATTGCACAATATCAATACAGGATTGAGCAACGAACTATAGCAACCCCCCCGCCGAATTGCGACAGCATTGCCAGTCAAAGTCGATCAAATCACACCGCGAAAACAACCACCGGCTGCGTTGGCATACATCTGTCACGTATCCGGCAGCTGATCCTGCTTCAGCGCAGAGGGTTGGCCGGCGGGCAGAACAATCAACCACCACAGGGCTGCCAATATCAAGCACAGGACTATCAGGGCAGCGAGGCTCATATACTGCAGGATCCAGCCCCCGGCAGCGCCACCGGCAAAGGCGCCAAGAAACTGGCAAGTGGAGTACACCCCCATGGCGGTGCCCTTGCCGCCGGCGAATACCGTCTTGCTGACCAGGGACGGCAGAGTCGCCTCCAGGTAGTTGAAACCCACGAAAAACACCCACAGGCCAAGGTAGAAAATCGCAGTGCTCGAGGTGAAACCCAATATGGCGATAGCGGCGAAAACCAACGCGATACCCAACAGGAAAACCTGGTGCAGGCGCCCGCCGCGTTCAGCAAGGATCATCAGGGGTACCATCCCGACAATAGAGAGCAGTAACGCCGGCAAATACACCATCCAGTGTCGATCACGGTCAATACCCGCGGACTGTTCCAGAAAGCCCGGCACCACCAGGAAGCAGGCCATCAGGATAAAGTGCAGGGTAAATACGCCGAAATTGAGCCGTGCCAGCGCCGGATCCAGAAGGCTGCGTTTAATCAACCCCGCCCTGGCGCCGACATCGCTGTGTTCTGTGCTACTTTGCTGCGGTGTCGGCACCAACAGGATAACGATCGCCACGCCGACAACGGCGAGCAGGGCGGTGAGCCAGAATACTGCAGCCAGACCACCCGCGGCCGCCACCACCGGACCAAGCACAAGCGCCACCGCAAATGACAGACCAATGCTTATCCCCACCATCGCCATGGCCTTGGTGCGCTGCTCCTCCCGGGTCAAATCCGCCACCAGGGCCATAACCGTGCTGGCAATGGCGCCGGCACCCTGCAGGGTACGGCCCAGAACAATGCCGTAAACACTGTCTGCCATAGCGGCAACGATACTACCCAGGGCGAACAACATCAGGCCCCCGATGATCACCGGCTTGCGCCCAACATGGTCTGACAGCCAGCCAAAGGGGATCTGTAACAAGGCCTGGGTCAGGCCATAGACACCGAGCGCCAGTCCGATCATGGACGGGCTGGCTCCCGGCAAATCAGCTGCATACAACGCCAACAGCGGCAGTACCATAAACAGGCCCAGCATGCGGAAGCTGTAAAGCAACGCAAGGGAGCCTACTGTGCGCTTTTCCAGCGCTGTCATGGGGTTTTCAGTAATCAAGGGGAATGGTCGCTCAAAATGCGCATGCATAGTACCAGTTTTCCCAGCGACAGGACATCCAACAGCACCGGTGACAAGCATGATGTTTTTGCCAGGCAGCCTGGCCTGGGCATATACTGTGCTGTTTCGATTCTACAGCTACATCAGAGGCTCTATGGACACCATACAAGTGCGCGGTGCGCGCACCCACAACCTCAAGAATATTGACCTGGATATTCCCAGGGACAAGCTGGTAGTCATCACCGGCCTGTCGGGCTCCGGCAAATCCTCACTGGCCTTCGACACCCTCTACGCCGAGGGGCAGCGGCGCTACGTGGAATCCCTTTCCACCTATGCCAGGCAATTCCTGTCGATGATGGAAAAGCCGGATATGGATCACATAGAGGGCCTGTCGCCGGCGATATCCATAGAACAGAAATCCACATCCCACAACCCCCGCTCCACCGTCGGCACTATCACGGAGATCTACGACTACCTGCGCCTGCTGTTCGCCCGTGTCGGGGAGCCGCGCTGCCCGGACCACGGCCTCAACCTGCAGGCACAGACCGTCAGCCAGATGGTGGATACGGTACTGGCCCTACCCGAGGGCGCCAAACTGATGTTGCTGGC
>Ga0164313_10002080_pt1 | contig 17931 bp, 12 predicted proteins | sample GuaBasSedimGuay4_FD_113735 | JGI IMG/M metagenome (GOLD analysis project Ga0164313, IMG submission 113735) | Subseafloor sediment microbial communities from Guaymas Basin, Gulf of California, Mexico - Guay4, Core 4569-4, 0-3 cm | ecosystem: Environmental > Aquatic > Marine > Hydrothermal vents...
AACACCAATATTTCAATTTATCACATCGTTTATTTAAGGTTAAAATATTCATATTTAGCACTATCCGCCCAATTTTTTATAATGTGTGTTATGGGCAGAATTTTTTTCGATTTTCTCTATTTTTTTCACTATCTAACTTCTTACGCAACAAGTGAATGGTTATCATAAAACAATTACTTACGATATTTCTCAATTATTTTATCTATCTGCTCAATTTTTGGCGGAGGCGTATATACCCTGAAATTTTCACATTTTGTCCATCCGTCCCACTTTTTCCATTTACTACCTTCATTCAGAGTATTTCTCATTTTAACCAAGGCATTTTTCATGTTAATAGCATAATAATCGTTGGTTGCTTTATCTTCAATTCCGCTTTGCAGAAACTCACAATAAAGCGTAACCGCTTCGAGCAGTACAATATTATCGTAGTAAATGGTTACCGGAAAAACAATCTGGTCATCATACACCATTTGTGATTCTTCAGGAACTAAAGCAGCAGCAGTTATAGCTATTTGTAATGATGCTTTTGCTAAACCAATGGCTTTTAATGTTTTCCTGATATCGCACGAAGAAACAAATTCGCCTTTTTGAATACTATTAAGTGTGAGAACTGAGGCAGTTGTGATATCTTTGTATCCTGCGAGAGCAGTATGTGCTTCGTTCAATAGCTTCAAACTGGTTATTACAAGCGGACTTGCTTTTTTGCCAAAATATCGAATTGTCCATTCTTTGTAAAACGCATCAGGATCGAAACCTTTCGGATCCCATGCCAATCGGCTACAGACTTCCAAATTCAAAATAAAATGTTTAAAATCCTGACCATTAACAAAAATGTTATTGGTCATTCCTCTATCAACTGCTTCATTAACTGCTATAGAAATTTGATGTACTAATGGATCCTGTATTACATGGTTTAGCCAAATTCCAGCATGTACATAAATACCAAAATCATAACCTTTCTGATCTTCTGGCCACTCTCTGAAATCACCACCGTAGTAGTCGGCCCAGAGCATCATTGTTTTTTTATCGGGGGCAAACTCCCCATCTTGCCACATGGGTCGTCCTTCACGCCAAAGATCGCATACCAAAATCGCTCCTGGCCTGTATTTATCAATCAAATCAGATAATCCTTTAAACATTTTATTCATCAATGGGCCTGTCTTTATTCCTGCATTTTTTTCTGCTTCACAGGAATAGGCTTTATCATAAATAGGATGGCGGGGACGCGCCAAATAAATATCCCCTTTAGCGAAAGGTGTTTTTGTAAGGTAATATTCGTAAACATCCATCCAGTGATCGTAATGTTCGGTAAGACAAATTTTATCGTAATCAATATGATGAAACTCCCATCCTAAATACATTGGGATTTGAATCATCATACCCTTGCTGTGGGCATAATCAATTACCTTATCGACCAATTCAAGGTCGGTATGATATTCTGTTATATTTTTATAATAATCCCACATAAAGAATTCAGGCCTTCCCAATAAATCATGCGGATCAATATAATTGTAACGAAGGCGTGCCAGAGAGTTGATTACCTCTTTCCATGTATCGAATTCAACGATTAGTTTTCTGCCTTTCCAGTTGGCAAGCATATCGTTGTCGTTATCAAAATAACCTCGTAAAGGGAAAACGGGTGCTTGCTCTCGAAAAGACATTTCCGGAATCTCAAATTTTGCAGGCGATCTTGGCTTTTTACCGGTCCAATATTCCAAGGCATCAATGCCTAAATTTTTTCTGGAGAATTCATAAATACCGTAATAAGTGCCCCTATCATCAGCACCAATAATATAGAGGGTTTTTGAAGCTTCCTTTTCATTAAAGGGTAAAGTTTGAAGGACAAAAGTTTCCGCTTTTAACTCAGTTTGCAACAAATCACTTTGTTTTGAAGTGTACAACTGATTAATCAAATTATTTGATTTTTTTGTGCCTATAACAATTATCTTGTTGTATTTACCTTTTATCGATTTTTTTGAACTCTGTATGTTAACCAATTCGTTGGGGTAAACTTTTTGAATATCTGCTTTTAAATCATTCGCAGAATTCAGCTCCACAGAGGTTGCGTTATTGCCATGCAAGATTACTGTTTGTGCACTTAATGCTATTACCATAATTAATAAAAATACGGTTAATACTAATTTTTTCATATTTTATCCTGTTTTGCCCATAACTCGTTTATATATGCAACTCTATAGCTATTTACATCTCCTTGTAAATATGTAAACAGTAAGTTGGATTGTTTCTTATTTTTATATCATCTCTTCTCACTACCCTTTATCATTACTATCTTTTTGATTAAAATAAGTATCAAAAAGGATTTTAATTTTTGCAAGAGATTTATTATTTATCCAAATATAATAATTTAAAAATATAACATTCTACACTGTGATAATTTTTTTATCGCTTTTGACCGCAGGGAAAAATAATAAAGGCGAAGCCGCCGGCGCAGTGCCAGCCGGTGGGAGAAAACAAAAGAATTTTGATTTGATTTTTTTACCCATATAATATAGATGCCTTAAAAAAATAAATTGAAATTTGTGTTTTTGACCTTAAAGTTTTGGAGGAATTTTTGTTTAAAAATTGTGCCAAAAGTTTGAGACTGACGAGCAAGGCAGCGCCAATGAAGCTGTGATTTTGTGAGGAACGAACAAAAAAGAACAGCGGGTGAGGAAATATTTTTTGCAGAGAAGATTTTTTAAAAACAATAAGGCATCGAAATTGGGTTTTGAAAAACGGAACAGCGAAAAAATATGACGAACACCTTATAACCGTTACGATGGGTTATTTACAAAGTTATGCAAGCGAAAAAAGAATTTTGAAGCTTTAAATCCTTTGTAGTTTTACTAAAACCACTACTCAAATATCGATTCTGAGCCTCTCTATTTGGCACTTTTTACACAATAAAATCGATTTGATACTATGTATCCATATTAACTTAAGATCGCTCTCTCAGTCTTTTTGAAGCAGAAACCCCAGACCAAAAAGCCTAGGGTTTCAATGTTTTATTCAACTTTTCAATTGCAAGACTCACATTTTTTCTTACAACTTTACCATAGCTTTCTTCGGTAACGGTAATACTGCTATGACCAAGAAGCTCAGAAACAATCTCCATCGGCACATTATTGAACAGTAAAACAGTAGATGCAAATGTCTTCCTCGCTGTATGAGTAGTGATCCTTTTATCAATTCCAATTAATATAGCCATTTCCTTTAAGAGGGAATTGTACATTTGATTGCTCATCAACTGAAAAATGATCTTTCTATTATCAACACAATATTTATCAATGAGTTTTTGTGCTTTTGGCAAAATAGGAATTGCTAGCTCTTTCTGAGTTTTTTCCCTTTTCATATGAATCCAATATTGATTGTCAAACCCTTTGACAATGTGTTTTTTAGAAAGTTTCTTTAATTCATTATAAGCCAACCCCGTATAACAACTGAACACGAACCAATCCTGTACCAGTTGCAATCTAGGTTGAACAAACTCATATTTCTCAAAAGATTTCAACTCTTCGATCTCTAGAAAAATGATCTCTGTTCTAGCTCTTTTGGATTTGAACATTAGAAATGGGTCTTTATCCAAATATCCCTCAGATACCGCAACCTTAATTGGTTTCCTGAAGCGTTGTATCGTTTTATTGATGGTAATTTGCTTCTGAGCCTTAACCACCTTCAAATAGTAGTCAAATTCAGTCAAGAAATGCAAATTGAGTTTTTTTAAGGGTAAATCGTTCTTTTTAAAGTTCCACTTTATAAAAGCTTGCAAATTATTCTTAACATAGTGGAATTTAAGCCATGTAGCCTCCTTAATTTCTAACCCTATGAGCTTTTTAAGCTTATCAAGGAATAGATCAAAGTATTCGACAACATAATAATCTCTGGACAATTTATCACCGTTATATAGGGTAAAAATATCATCAACATCAAATGGCTGTTTGCCAATTTTAAGCATTAAAAAAGCCTGATTAATATTATTTATAATCAGGCTCATTTGAGAATTTATATAGTCAGAATTGTCATCCGGTGGTTCAGCAACCTGTTGCTTACTATTCCATATAATAGGATTAATAAACAATCCAGTCGAGAATTGTTTTCTTCTTTTTAAATAGGTCAATCTACAGAATAAAGGTGCTTTACCTTCATTGTTTTGCCTATTAATAATCAGAATAAATCTGATACTAATTTTGTTCATAAAAGTAAATTTTTAGATTAATAAATGGACGTGTTACCTTTTTAATGAGAGGGTGCACCTTTTTTGTTACCTTTTTTATCCACAAAAAGCTGTCAAAGTTGGCGAATGAATCTTTTAGATGAAGAAATTTAAATTCCTATTTGTGAAATGAAAATAACATCGAACACACCCCTAACCCCTCCTTCCAAAGGCAGGCAGGCTCAAGAGGGGAATTTACAATTGGATTGAAATTAATCCATAAAAAAAGCACTTACTTTCGTAAATGCTTTTTGCTCCTCCTCTTGGGCTCGAACCAAGGACCCTCTGATTAACAGTCAGATGCTCTAACCAACTGAGCTAAGGAGGAATTTGTTTTGATTTTTTAGTCTTTACTGACGACCCATTTAAACTTTCTGCCAAAAACTTCAAAACTCAGTTCTGAGCCTTTTACCGGCAGGCAAGCAAAAAGGAATTAATTCCTGTTTTGGGTGTGCAAATATAAATGTTTTTAAAGTTCTTGCAAACGATTTTTAAGAAATTTTCGCTTTCTTTTTATTCAGCAATAAACACATCCATAAAGACCTGTCAGGAAAACAAAAAAATAGAAGATGTTAGTAGGCCACGCGTCTGTTTCTAATGAAGTAATCCAAAAATAAAAGCGAGCTTAAAGCAAAAATACCTAAAACATATATTGGTGATATGTCCAAGCTTGGATATTCAAAAACAAACAAATTACTTACCCTGCTTTGTAAATTTTCTATATAAATATTTTCTGTGATCGCAAAGTCCATTTTTATAAACGTATAAACAAAAATGAATACAATAACAGAACTGATCAAAAACCAAACCTTCTTGCCAATTACAGGTTGGTAGGCAAGTACTTTCGATTTTTGTTCAATGCCGGCCATTACCCTTGAAGTAAAGTCAATGGATGGTTCTTCGAGTACATGTTTCTGCATTAAGGAAGATAAGGCCTTATCTTTTTTAAGATCTAAGGCATATATCTCTTCCATCACATTATCCGAAAAATTCATAGAAGGCTCTTGAATCTCCAGATTTTGTTTGATGAAATTATCTATATTTTTATCCTTATCCTTCATTATATTATTTCTTTTAACTCACCTTTTAATAACAAAGATAGTTCATTATATAACTTCTTTCTTGCTCTGAATAGTTTTACTTTAACATTGGTTTTGGTCAATCCGGTAATTTGTTCAATTTCCTCTACAGAACTTTCGTCCAGGTAGTACAAGGTAATTAAAAAGGCATCTGTTTCCGGTAAATTATCAATTGCCTCTGCAATATATTTCTTCTGTTCTCCATTTTTTATTGCCTCGATCTGAGGGAAATCATAATCTGATTTATGGTTATCAATTACATAAGAATCTATATTGGTGGTCGTAATTTTTTTCTTGCGGATCTTTGTGATCGAATTTCTATAAACTATAGTATATAACCAAGTCGAAAATTTAGATTCTCCTTTAAAAGTATGTAACTGAGAATATGCTTTTATAAAACTATCCTGAGCAACTTCTTCTGCGTCTTCATGATTTCTCACAATTTTCATTGCAACAGTATAGGTCAGGTTCTTATACTTATTTACTAAATAAGCAAAGGCATTGGTATCACCCTGTAAAACTCTATCAATATAGATCTGATCCGGTTTTCTATCCATTATTGCGGTATGACGCACTTAATAACGTCATGGTTACAAGTTAACACAAAATATTTAACTTATTCAAATTGTGGGTTAAGAGTACTATCACACAATGTTTACAGTTCTCTGTGTACATAAGCATTTAAAGAGTAAAATACCTATAAGGTCCCAAAGACCTCGTAGGAGAACCATGATCTAAAATCCTTTAATAAAATAAAATTTATTTTAATAAGAATCTGTAACCTAATCAGTAGAGCGGTAGTCATAGATAGCAAACAAAATAATAAATTTAAAAATTACAATTATGAACGCAGAAGCAATTTTAATCCCCTTAATAGTATTCTCATCGATATTCGGAATATTTTTTGTGTGGATCAGTACAAGGAACAAAGAACGTATGGCTTTAATAGAAAAAGGAGCCGATGCTTCTTTATTTGCAACTAAAAAGAAAAGCTTTAGAAATTTAACCTTAAAAATTGGCATGTTAGCAGTTGGAATTGGAATAGGTATTCTAATGGGTTCTGTTATCTCCACTTACACCATGTTAGATGAAGAAGTAGCATTCCCCTCTATGATATTTTTGTTCGGAGGTTCATTTTTAGTGGGTAATGCGTTTCTTGAAAAAAAGGACCAATCAGAAAATGAATAGGCTATCATACTACTTCTCTTCATTACTTAAAAAAAGAACTTGTAAGAGTAGTAAATTCTATTCATACCGCAGTAAAGATCTCATTTATTAATGCAATATCTGAGATCTTTTGATTGTGCTTACAGCAACATAAAGGTGACTCAAGATGACAAGGTAAAGACTATTTCAGACAGTCAATTTTTATAAATTATCCGGTCTTAAAATCACAGAAGCCAAGGGTTCCATTTTTAAATACACTATACCCATACCATTTTCAACTTTTAAAACAGAGGTTATTTGACCATAAAGCTGATCTCTCAACTGATAATTACCGTCTTCTAATCCCCATTCTGAAAGGATAGTCTCAGGAACTTTTAACTCAAACGCATGCACCTCTTCCTTATCAAAATTTGAAACTATGATCAATTTTTCAACCCCCGACCATCGCACAAAGGAGAACACCCTGTGGTTATAATTTTCTGTATGTTCACGATTGAAATAATGTATTTCCCGATATTCTCCCATTAAAGCACTGCTCCGGATCGTAAAATTCAACAGGCGTTGATAAAATTCACGTAAATCCTTTTCACTCTCAGATAACCGGCCTCCATCAAATTCATTATTATTTAACCAACGTTGATGATGGGGAACACCGATATAATCAAATATTGAAGTACGTGTTGGAGAACCAAAGCCTGCTTTTTCATTGGCCGGCTCGCCTACTTCCTGTCCGAAGTAAATCATGGTTGGTGAAGTACTTATGGTAGCAGAAACTACCATTGCAGGCATACCATTCTCCGCAAAACCTGCAAAATCATCACAAGCAAGACGTTGTTCATCATGATTCTCTAAAAAATGAAGCATCTGATGCTCTATATCAGCCATCTCTTCTTGCACTTTTGGAATATGATCTGTCCAGCCATATCCTTTTACAATATGTTTTATAGAATCGTAAAATGCAACCTTATCATAGAGATAATCCATTTTACCCAGGTAAATATAGGGTCTGTATAAATCTGGGTTATAAACTTCTGCTAAAAGAAATGCTTTCGGATTTTTCATTTTAATGGAGGAATTTAGATAACTCCAAAATTCAACCGGCACCATTTCTGCCATATCATATCGAAAACCATCTACTCCTTTTGCCAACCAAAACAAGGCAATATCTTTAAATTTTATCCATGAATCAGGAATATCTTTTTTCTTCCAGAAATCGGCGTGTTCCCCAATCGCCTTTTTATCAAAACCTGCCGGCAATTCATCAAAATCTTTAGATCCATCAGGCTTAATTCCATAATTGATCCTTACCGTTTCATACCAATCAAAATAATCCGGTTGCGCCAACCGTGAACCATTCCCCGTCCATTTTGCAGGAAATTCTTCATATGTACCAAAATCAGAAATATTTTCTCCTCCTAAAGGTAAATATCCATCTCTCCATTCCGGAGCTTTAAATTTTTCACCAATGACATAATAAAAATTGTTGTGCTTTTTATAAACTACATTCTTATCATCATCAGCTCCAAAATCACGGATCCCTTCAGGATTATTCAATCCTTCATATTTTCTAGCCACATGATTTGGTATAATATCAATTATCACTTTCATCCCGGCTCTATGGGTACGTTCGATAAGTTGCTCAAATTCTTCCATCCGTTTTGAAGGGTCCACAGCAAGATCAGGATCTACCTGATAATAATCTTTCACGGCATAAGGCGAACCTGCTCTTCCTTTAACAACATCAGGATGATCATTGGATATTCCATATTTGGTATAATCGGTAATTGTTGCATGATGCAAAACTCCGGTATACCATATATGCGTTACACCCAATTTTTTAATTTCAAGAAGCGCCTTTTCTGTAAAATCATTGAATTTTCCTACACCATTTTCTACCATAGTGCCCCAGAGTTTATTGTTGGTATTAGTATTTCCAAACAATCTGGTAAAAACCTGATAAACTATTATTTTACTTCTATTCATACTACTCAAATAAAGATCCGGGAAATTTAAAAAACAAACGGCAGATACACCATAAAAATGATCAATTCTTTTATATAAACCCACTTTATGCAGTGGAACTTCGTAATGAGGATCTAAACAGCAACCCATCTGCCGGATTTCCTGCCGTATGGCATGGCGTGGTAGGTAAATCAAGGTGTCCCGTCCTTTGTGTCATTCCCGTGGAAACGGGAATCCATTAACCAATATTAGTGATTAATTTTCTGTTTTTCAGATGTTTAAAAACGGAATACTTACCCGTTCGGATTTCCTTCCGTTAGGTATGGCATGGTTGTAATTTTCCAATGCATAAAGTAGGTTAAACAAATAATGCGAGCTTACACTCGCATTATTTGTTTCCGCTTTATTTTAAAACTTACTTAAAAAGCTCTTTATAATATTGCGTAGCCATTCTGTTACTTGTAAATTCAGGAATAACGTCGTCCATACCATTGAATACAATTTCTGACCATTCTTTTGGCTTGTCATAATAGGCAGGTAAAACCTTATTTTCCAGGAGCTCATATAAATTATCAGCATCTAACTTATCCTGTTCCCATACCGGTAATTTATGATCCAGTTCCGGTAAAATAAAGCTGTTTTCTTCGTTTTTAGCAAACTCAGGAATCCATCCATCATTAATCGAAACATTTACTGAACCATTCATTGCGGCAGTCATCCCACTGGTACCGGATGCTTCTCGGGTAATTCTGGGCGTATTTAACCAAATATCAGATCCTGTTTTCAATTTTCTTGAAAGTTTAATTTCATAATTTATCAGAACTGCAAGATTAGGTTTGTATTTTGTCATATTAACCAAGTGATTAAAAATATCTATAGCATAAAAATCATAAGGGTAAGGTTTACCCGCCCAAATGATCTGTACCGGATATTTTTCATTTGTGATCAGCCTTTCGAAACGTTCCATATCATGTAATAACAGATCCGCTCTTTTATAACCTGCAAACCTTCTAGCCCACACAATGGTAAATACTTTAGGATCAAAAATCTTTACAGTTTGATTTGCAACTTCACCAAAAAGTTCTCTCTTTAATTCAATTTTTCTTTCCTTAAATACTTTTGCATTTCTTTTTTTCCAGATCTTTTTGATCTCTCCATCCTGCCAGAACTTTTGGTTCTGGGCATTAGTGATAGGAATAATTTTACAAATGCCTTTATAATCTTTCCACATGTCATTGGACACCTTAGCATGTAGTTTTGAAACTGCATTGGCTTTTTTAGCCATTCTTAGTGCAGCAACCGTATAATTAATCATACCATCATTAACCATTTCTTTTGACAGATCCTCTTCACTCAGTCTTCTTCCAAAAAATCCACAACGATTTAAATGTCTGGCATCTCTCTCTTCATTTCCTGCCTTCTCTGGTGTATGTGTTGTAAATACCATCTGATTCTTTTTCACGCCCTGATCACGCAAATAATAAAAAGCAGGTAAGGCATGGCCTTCATTAAGATGATATATATCTGCTCCACCAAGCGCTTCTACAACTTTAGCTCCACCAATACCCAATACAATGCTCTGAGAGATACGGGTCAACTCATTTGCATCATAAAGATGATCAGTTATTGTTCTGGAAATAAAATCATTACCGTCAAAATCTGTCGATAACAGATACAGCGGAACAGTACCGAATATTTCCGGCTTTAACACATAGGCGCGAACCTTAACTGAAGGATTATCATGTAATTTAACATCAACCTCAATACCTGTATATTCTAAAAAATTATAATGTTTCTCTATAAAATTTACACGAAGTGTCTGATCTTCATTTCTACCCTGATCATAATAACCATATTTCCACAACATCCCTATGCCTATCATATTTTGTTTCAATTCAAAACCAGAGCGCATATGTGATCCTGCCAAAAATCCTAATCCACCGGAATAGATCTTTAAAGCCTGATTAATCCCAAATTCCATGCTGAAATAAGCAGCTCTTTTATCAAATTCTTTTGCCGGTTTGTATGGATGATACCATTTATTATATTTACTATTTGTCATCTTTTTCAAAATTAAAATTATCGAAGCCGCAAAAATAACATTAATTACTCAAATAGTCTACCTAAAATCATGGCTACTTTCTAAGCTTGTAAAATAAAAATCATACCTACTGAGAACGTGGCTTTGGCTTAGCCCTGTAATGAGTATCAATGATTATTTTTTTTAATGTACAACCCCGGTCCACTCCCCAAAGGTCTAGACTTCCCTGGCTAGTATTGACCGGTTTTTACTAATTCTTCTTGTTTCTTTTTCTCGCGGACTTGTCTGCCTAAGTTCTGATTTCGGGATATAATAAGGTAGTGTCTAACATGGCTCTCCGCTATCCTATCTTCGGCTGACAAATCTGTGCAAATTATACAACTAATATATCGCTGATTTATTTTCATTTTTCAAAGAAATTACACGATCATACATGCACCAGACAGTCTAGTTTCTTTGGGGATATAAAAATCACTAATAACCTATCCTATAAACCAGTCCTTAAAACCTGAGTTCGACCTAAGCTTTACTCACAGCTTCAGATAATTATATTCTAGACGACTCAAATTTTTGATGGACTGTCTGGATAATTCAAGGAAATTTGAGGAAGTATAGGGTATAATTACGAAGTTTCAATGCGAAAGCGGGTTTAATAAGTCCTTAATTTCTACGATCAAGGATCTAAGAAATCTATTTATTTACCAACAATATTCAAATTGGTAAACTCCTTTGATATAGTTATAATATTATCTCCATTTACTTTTAAATCTTCTAATTTAAACTCCTCATTATCAACATAAATTTTTGATATTTTAAATGGTAAACCATGCAATTTCAATTTAAAACCTTTATAGCTTGTTATATATTTCCCAAGTTTGTGTTGTTGAATACTTAACTTGTTTGCTTTTCCAACCAATTTAAAATTTCTCAGACTATACCTTCCTTTTTTGTAGTCATATCCATCATTTGCATCTTCGTATAATTCACTTTTTTCCTTCCCGTTTTTATAATAAACATCCAAGGTTAATTCGTCGATCTGTTTTTCACCAACATATTGTTGTACAGGGTATTTAGGAATTATTGCACCTTCTTTTATAAAAATTGGCATACTGTCAATATCAGCATCCACTCTCATTTCTTTCCCTCCTTTTATCAACTCGTCATTCCATAAATTATACCAGTTCCCTATTGGAAAATACATTCTTCTACCCTGAGCATTCGCTTCCTGAATTGGACAGACTAATATTTTCTCACCAAAGATAAATTCATCATTTCTTTCATGGGTTTGGTGATCCTCCTGATCAAATAATACCAAAGATTTTACAATTGGTATTCCTTCATTAATATATCTCCAGAAAGTAGTGTAAATATAAGGGAGCAACTTATAACGAAGTTCAATAAACTTTCTAACAATATCAAGAATATCTTCATCAAATGACCAGGGTTCCTGATTGCCATGATCTCCCGAGGAGTGCGTTCTGCAAAAAGGATGAAAGATACCTAATTGTATCCATCGTGCATAGAGCTCTCCATCCGGTTGTTCCGCAAATCCTCCGATGTCTGATCCTACAAATGAAAACCCGGACATGCACATTCGCTGTACCTGTGTATTGGCTATGGAGAGATGTTCCCAGGTGGCAACATTATCTCCTGTCCATGTCGAAGTATATCGCTGTGTACCCGAATAGGCCGCTCTGGTAATTACAAAGGGTCTTTTTGGATACGAAAATTTCTTTAAGCCCTGATAAGTAGCTCTTGCCATTTGCATGCCGTAAATATTGTGTGCCTTTCTGTGACTACAATAATTGCCCTCATAATTATGCCTCACGTCATTTGGAAAGGTTTTACCCGGAACGTCCATAACGGCTGGCTCATTCATGTCGTTCCAAACACCTTTTACTCCTATATCTTCTACTAATTCCTTAAACAGACCAGACCACCATTCTCTAACTTCAGGATTGGTGAAATCGGGAAAATAACATTCCCCCGGCCACACTTTTCCCTTCATATAGGGTCCGTCAGCTCGTTTACAAAAATAATCTTTCTCCAGGCCCTCCTTAAAAACGTCATAATCCATGTCAATTTTAATTCCCGGATCAATGATAGCTACGGTTTTAAATCCGTCATCAGCCAATTCCTTAACCATTTTCTTTGGATTGGGAAAGTATTTTTTGTTCCAGGTAAAGCATCTAAATCCTTCCATATAATCAATGTCCAGATATATGGCGTCACAGGGTATTTTTAAGTCTCTGAATTTCTTTGCAACTTCTTTTACATTTGATTCCGGATAGTAACTCCACTTACACTGATGGTATCCCAAAGTCCAAAGGGCCGGTAATTCATGGGGTTTTCCCGTTAGATCAGTATATTTAGCAACCACATCCGACATTTGAGGGCCATAGATAAAATAATAGTTCATTTCACCTCCCTGTGCCCAAAAACTTGTAATGTTTCTTCGTTCATGACAAAAGTCAAAATTTGACCGAAAGCTATTGTCAAAAAAGATACCGTAGGCTTTTTTATGATGCAAACCAATATAAAATGGAATTGCCTTATATAAAGGATCGGAATCCTTGCCATAGGCATAGGAATCGGTTACCCAATTTTCATACTTTTTCCCTTTCAAATTAACATGAACTGGTTTATCTCCCAGCCCATAATAACTCTCGCCATTTTGGGATGTTTTTGTCATTTTTACAATATTCCCTCCAAACTCATGGCTTTCTTCCCAATGAAAACCAAGTTCATCTTCGCAAATAAGTGCATTGTCAAGTACATCATAGATCGATATACGCAGATCCAATTTCGAAATTTTACAAATTAACTTAGCGGTTACAACAGTATAATATTCCTTGTCTTCAGAAATCTCCAGATGATTAAATCCTCTACTGGCATATTTTGTTATCGCATAGGAAAAATCCTTTTCAAAGATGGCAGTTGTTGTATATCTAAATCGCAACACACTACCTCTTTGAATCGTAAGCTGTAAAACAACATTATTCTCCGTGGTAAAGTATAAGGAATCAACTATTTTTTTATAGGAAATTATTTTTGATGGGAAGAGATTTCCCTTGTATTCCAATTCGGTATTCAATATCATAAATCACAATAAAAAATGAGTGTAAACGTACTGAAATTTATAAATATACTAGGTATTAATTTATCAAAAAAGTCAATAAAAAATCAGAAAAATGCAACAAAAAGTCAAATTTTTATAAATACCTTATTTTACTTTAGTTTACTTTATTTTAAAAATTACGATTCCCAGCGGTGGTATAAGAATTTCCGCTGAATAATCTCTATTGTCCCATTGTTTTTTCTCAATTTTGATCTCTTTAGAATTACTCATTCCACCCCCATAGTATTTTTTAAAATCGCTGCTCATAATTTGTTTTAAATGTCCTTTCCTCGGGAGTCCAATTCTATAATTATCCCTGTTGATAAACGAAAAATTACAAGCAACAATAATATCATTAATTTCATCGTGTCCTTTACGAATAAAGGTAATCACAGAATTCTCAGTATCCGAATAATTTATCCACTCAAAACCATCACTTGCAAATGCTTTCTCGTATAACGCAGGTGTGTTCCTATACAGTTCATTCAAATCTCTAACAAAGGCCTGTATCCCTTTGTGGGGTTTATATTGAAGTAAATGCCAGTCCAGACTCCTTGAAAAATCCCATTCTTCCGACTGCCCGAATTCTCCTCCCTGGAAAATCAATTTCGTACCGGGGTGGGTAAACATAAAACCATACAACAAACGCAGGTTGGCAAATCGCTCCCACTCGTCGCCTGGCATTCTTCCCAGTAAGGACTGTTTACCGTATACAACCTCATCATGCGATAAAGGCAACAAAAAGTTCTCGGTAAAGGCGTATGCCAAGCTAAAGGTTATTTCGTTTTGATGAAATTTTCTATAGATTGGATCCTTCTTAAAATACTCTAAGGAATCATGCATCCATCCCATCATCCATTTCATCCCAAAACCTAAGCCACCAAGTGATACCGGTTTTGTTACACCGGTAAAAGCCGTTGACTCTTCTGCAATAGTTTGTATCCCGTCAAAAGAAGAATAGACCGCCTGATTGAACTCTTTTATAAATTGAACGGCATCCAGATTTTCATTTCCTCCAAATTCATTTGGTTCCCATTCTCCGTCCTCCCTGGAGTAATCAAGATATAACATAGAAGCCACCGCATCTACGCGAAGTACATCTGTATGATATTTATCCAACCAAAAGAAAGCATTGCTTATCAAAAATGAACGCACCTCATTTCTGCCATAATTAAAGATTAAACTTTTCCAATCCGGGTGATATCCTTTTCGAGGATCCGGATGTTCATATAGGTGACTTCCATCAAAAAATCCTAATCCATGGTCATCTGACGGAAAATGAGAGGGCACCCAGTCTAAAATAACACCAATGTCATTTTGATGCAATTTATCTACTAAAAGCATAAAGTCCTCTGCCGGGCCAAATCGAGACGTAGGTGCAAAATATCCTACCAACTGATAGCCCCAGGAGGGGTCATATGGATATTCCATTATAGGCATGAATTCCACATGTGTAAAGTTCATTTTCTTTACATAATCCACTAATTTTTTTGATAACTCCTTGTAAGTCAGAAAGCTATTATCCTCAGCATTTCTCATCCATGATCCTAGGTGAACTTCATAAACGGAATACGGTTTGTCCAGTTCATTTTTATTTTTTCGATATCCCATCCAGGCTTTATCTTTCCACGAATATCCTTCAATGTCAGCAATTATTGAAGCCGTATTTGGCGGCTGTTCACATGAAAAGGCATAGGGGTCCGCTTTCTCTGTATCGGTATGATTATGATTTGATTTTATTTTATATTTATATCGCATCCCAACCGAAGCATTTGGAATAAATCCTTCCCAAATTCCGGATGCATCCCACCGAACATTTAATTGATGCTGTTTGTCATTCCAGTAATTAAAATCTCCGATCACAGATACCGATCTTGCAGATGGCGCCCAAACGGCAAAATAAGTTCCATCAACACCATTGACATTCATAGGGTGAGATCCAAACTTTTCATAAAGCTTATAATGTTTTCCCGACTTAAATAAATCGATGTCAAAGTCAGTAAAAAGACTGTAAGTTATAACTTCTGCCATAGTTTAATGTTTAATGATATTTGAGATTCCTTTTAGTGGAATTAATGCCCAACGCGGACGTGAATTAAGTTCGTAGCCCAATTCATATACTGCTTTTTCCAACAGACAGTATTTTAAAATAAAATCGCGTTCCTGAATATAACCTATATTTAAATTTGCCTCCAGTATGGCATCAATATAAGTTCCTAAAAAAACGCTGGTAAAATAAGAGTATAACACTTCCGCAGCCCCAAATAAAATTTCTTGCGACTGCACATATTTTTCGTTATTGTTAAAAATAGTTGCATAGATGGCATAATGAAAAGATCGGAACATTCCCGCTACATCTTTTAATGGCGGTTGTTTTACTTTTCTGTCTCTAATTGTACTTTCCGGTTCACCCTCAAAATCCAAAATGTAAAAATCGTCATCCACAACCAGAATTTGTCCTAAATGATAATCACCATGCACTCTAATTCTCTCTCCTTTAAGCTTGGTCCAATCAAAATTCACAAACCGCTTTCTAATAATACTTTTATTATCCAAAAAATCCTTGGCCAATTCTAAGGCTAATCCATCCAATTTATGTAAATTATTTTCAACAGAATTTAACCTGTTTTGAAATTGGTAAAGCAATCTGTTTTTTAACCAAACCGTATAGTCCCCGTTAAAATGTGTTGGTGTAAAGGCTGTGTCTTCAAACTCCGATCCCAAAACAATATGCATTTCCGCAGTTCGATTGGCTAAAGTCTGAATTTTTAAGAATAAATTCAAGCCTACCCAATCAGTAATTTGTTCGGGTACGTCCCCTATTTTAAGTCGAGAATACAATTCATTGGTTGGCAACGATTTCACATCAATGTTCTTTTCCTCTAAATTAGAAAAAACTGTATGTAATTCATTTAACATATATTCCCATGCATCCCCTTGATTAGGCACCATTTCTTGCATCAGTGCTATGGTTATAGAAACATTATCTGCGTCGATTATATTAATACTCCCCATATATGCCGGCGTATTCTTAAATTCTTTCTTTTCAGATAAAAAGCAACTCATTTCATAATCCGGATTTTTATCCGCATAGATTCTCCTAAAAAATTTTAAGACATATTTATCATTATATACAATGGAGGTATTGCTTTGTTCTAAACCCAAAAACCTCGAGCTTGCATAAGCTGTATTTTTGAAATTTTCACTTTTATGATATTGTACGCTCGTTTTGTCGTTGGGCAAGGCCCATAGAATACGTTCAAATACCAATTTTCTAAATGCTTCAAGATTAATTGCATCTATTATAAAACCGGCTTCTCCCTTTATACTAATTGGAAGAATTCTGTCTTGTTTGGCAAAACTCTCGTCTGTTACAAAAGCTATTGGTAAAAAATAATGCTGATAGAAAGCTTCAACAAAATCTATTTCAAGGATCAAACCATAATAGATCTCACCATCTTTTTGAATTCTAAAGTATTCGGAGAGTTCTATATATTTTAATTTACTGGCCTTCCCCCCGTACCAACGCTGTTTAACAATATAGTCTTCTAAAACATCCGATAAAAAAACTTTTACAAAGTCCTTATTATCAAGTAATTTATCCCAATTTTCTTCAAAGTTAAATGGAGATTGTAACTTGGTTTTAGCAGCTATATCTGACATATTATTTTATTATTTCAAAAATATGAAATGGCATTTTAGGGTGTAATTCAATAAAATTCCATTCCTGATTCCATGTATAACTATGGTTTGGTATTATATCATTCACCCGGACTTCTTGCCCCTGATTTAAGCCCAAATCTTTCAAAGGCAATTGAACCAAGCCTTGTTGTGAATTATTGGGATCCAAACTTATAACAACAAGAATTTCATTTGTTTTATCGTCATTCCATTTATAAAAGGCTATTAAGCTATCATTTTCTACCTGACAAAACTTAATGTTCCTTGTTTGTTGCAATGCTTCCTGCGATCTACGCGTCTCGTTAACTTTTGTAATGATATTGATCAACCAATTTTCTACAGTCCAATCGTAATGACAAATTTGAAATTTTTCAGAATTCAAATACTCCTCTTTACCTTCCAATGCATCGCTGATCATATACTCGAACACAGGACCGTAAATACCTGTATTAGAACTTAGTGTCGCTGCCAGAACGTATCTTTGAATGTATTTAGATTCATTAGCTCCCTGTAAATGAAACGGATTTATATCCGGTCTATTTGGCCAAAAATTTGGTCGCATATATTCCCGCTGATCTGTTTTGGTAAGCTCCTCGATATATTCGATAAGTTCATTCTTATTATCGCGCCAGGTAAAATAGGTATAGGATTGTGTATAACCTATCTTGGC
>Ga0164313_10002081_pt1 | contig 17929 bp, 14 predicted proteins | sample GuaBasSedimGuay4_FD_113735 | JGI IMG/M metagenome (GOLD analysis project Ga0164313, IMG submission 113735) | Subseafloor sediment microbial communities from Guaymas Basin, Gulf of California, Mexico - Guay4, Core 4569-4, 0-3 cm | ecosystem: Environmental > Aquatic > Marine > Hydrothermal vents...
CGATCCATTTACGCCGGGACAGGCTCGATTCCTTCGCTATCGCTCGGAACGTAGCCTTATGTTTGATCGGTTTGCCTGGCTTGCCCGGGCGTAGAGAAGAGCGGGCGGTAACGGTCCGGCTTCGTGGATCTGAACGATCCATTTACGCCGGGACAGGCTCGATTCCTTCGCTATCGCTCGGAACGTAGCCTGGTGGCCAGACCCGGAATCGAACCGGGGACACAAGGATTTTCAGTCCTCTGCTCTACCAACTGAGCTATCTGGCCTCAGGTAAAGGGGTAAACAGATAGAGCTTGGATCCGGGTCGTCAATGGGAAACTCGGGCAGATTCGGCGCCCCTACCCCGGTTGTCTCACAAACCTCAGAAGGGTGCAGAGCAAGGCGTGGTCCGTGTTCTGCATGGGCGTCCCGATCGCGCCAGCGCATCGGGATAACCCGGGCCGCAATACTGCTATCCGCCCTTGTGGGGTTTGAGGTGTGGCCTGAACCCGCTCGCCAACAGACTGTATCTGCACATGACAATCCATCATGTTCTGCTTCACCCTCTTACAACTGTTTGGGGCACACCGGTGAGGCTTCCGGGCTAATCGGGTGCCAGGATCGATTTGAGGTCGTCCAGGCTGAGGTTGGCGCTGGCCGCGTCGCTGGCGTCGAATACCTGTTCGAGCATCTTCCGTTTGCCCGCCTGCAACTCGATAACCCGTTCCTCAACCGTATCTGTTGCGATCAGGCGATAGCTGGTGACCACCCGCGTCTGACCGATCCGGTGGGCGCGGTCCGTGGCCTGGGCTTCCACCGCGGGATTCCACCACGGATCGTAATGGACGACCGTGTCGGCTCCGGTCAGATTCAACCCGGTTCCCCCGGCGCGGAGCGATATCAGAAAGACTGGAATCTCAGGGTCGTTGTTGAAGCGGTCGACCTCGCCCTGCCGGTTCCTGGTCTTCCCATCGAGATAGGCGTAGGGGATCCCGGATTGTTCCAGCTCCTCGCGGACCAGGCTGAGGACGGAAACGAACTGGGAAAAGACCAGCATGCGGTGTCCGGCATCCATGGCTTCGTCGAGAAGTTCCCGAAATGCGGCCAGTTTGGCAGATTCGGAGGCCGGTCGATCCGGCTCGATAAGCCGGGGGTCACAACAGGCCTGGCGCAGACGAAGCAATTGTTTGAAGACATGCATCCGAACGGCACCCTGCGACGCACCGGAGGATTCCATCCTGTCCATTTCCTGTTGACCGGTCTGTTTAAGCCGTTCGTAGAGATTGCGTTGGGCGCCTTCGAATCGGAAAAAGACCGATTGCTCGATCTTCCTGGGAAGTTCTTTTGCAACCTCGAGCTTGGCCCGACGGAGGATATAGGCTGCAGCCAGGGTCGAGAGTTGCGCATCATACCAGCGACGTTCCTCGCCGCGGGTATTCTGCGGCGGAGCAGGAGCGGCTCCCGGCAGAGCGAATTCGATCAGAGTGCGAAGGTCGTCGAGGCTGTTTTCGACCGGTGTTCCGGTCAGTACGAACCGGCTGGCCGAGCGCAGTCCGAAAAGGGCCTGAGCGTTCTGACTGCGGCGGTTTTTTGCATGCTGCGCTTCATCCGCGATGATGGTGGCAAACGAAAGGGTCGAGAAGAGATCCCGGTCGCGGACCAGGGTGCCGTATGAGGTGATGATCAGATCGTGGCGATGAAACTCGTGGGTTGTCTTGAGACGTCGTGAACCATGGTGGATGAAAACCCGGATTTCGGGATAGAAGCGGGCTGCCTCCCTGCGCCAGTTTTCGAGCAGGGTGGCGGGACAGATCACGCAGGACACCGCGTTGAGATCTGATTTGACTCGATCTGAGATGATCGAGGCGATGAGGGACAGAGCCTGGACGGTTTTCCCGAGGCCCATATCGTCGGCCAGGATGCCGCCGAGCCCGTGCTGATGAAGATGGTGCATCCACGCGGTCCCGATGGCTTGATAGGGACGCAGCAACCCGGATGCATGTTCGGGCAACGGCGCCGGCTTCAGGACCGAGAGGTTGCGGAGCGGAGCGCTCCGTCTGCGCCATTCGGCAGGAGGGGTGAAGTTCGGGTTGATGGTTTCCAGCAGGGCCTCGACCTGGGCCATGCGAGCCGGGGAAATCCGATGTGTGCTGGCCGGCATGAATGGGCTGGAGGGATCGCCGCTGAGTGCTTGCTGCACCTTTTGAACCTGGTTGATGCGTTCCGGATCGGCCAGATAGACGGCTCCATCACTTTCGATATAGTGGCGACCGGAGGTCATTGCCGCCTGGAGGTGGGCTCCTGATTCGGCACCGGCGGTAACCTCGAGACGCAGACTGTTTCCACTGTCATCAGTGATCGCGGTACAGGCTACCTCGGCTCGTTTGAGGTGGGTTGTATTCTTCTCGAAATTCGGCGTGAAGTCGCAGTCGAAATGGTGATTCAGAGTGGTCCAGTACTGACCGAGAAAATTGAGTGTTTTATGTCGATCCCGGAGCCACCAGCGGCGATTGGAGGTCTCCAGGCGAAACCCGGATCGCTCCAGGAGTTCCCGCAGAGGACTATAGCTGGGGTGGCTGCGATCCGGGAGCTTTATGGCCAGAAAATGTTCCGAGCCATCGACCAGGGGAGGATCCCCGGATTCATCTGAGTCAACTGTTCTGCTCGGCGCGGTCGATGGCGGCTCCTCCGGTTCCCGGATCATCTCAGCGGTGGTCTGAGGGGGGTCGGCAGATGCCAGGCAGTTGCTGACGCCGACGAGCGCACCCGATTGCCACGGAATGGGTGTCGTGGGTTTGCTGACCCAGAAAAACGCCTCTCGTTCCTGCAGCGTGGTCACAAGCCGGCTGAGTTGATCGCGCGTCAACTGCAGAAAGGAGGAGGGTTTTCCTCCGCACCATGAGGAAATGATAAACGCGGCGGTCCGCTCCTGGTCTTCAAGACCTGCCAGGACTGATTCATCAGCGGTTTCCGGGCGGATTTTCGCTCCGAATCCCCGGATGAGTTCCAACTTCACCGGTATGGCATCACGCTCCGCCACCCGTTCGAAGTTGGGGGGGAGAAGCAGTCGCAGTGTGGTGGTCGGGTCTTCAGACATTCAGGAAGTGAGGTGGTGCAGCCTGTCGAGCAGGAGGAATAGAAGAACGCATCGGGATAAAAAGGGAAGCTTGAGTGTTCTTATCTCTACCGTTTCGCTCGCATCCACCTGAGAGACTGTCTTGAAAGTTCCTAAGAATTCTGTGTAATTGATTCGGGTGAACAGCAGCACTGCATTCAAATGTTGATACCATGCTAGCGTCAGACCGGGAGTGGTTGGAGGTGGACGGACTCGGGGGCTTTGCCTCGGGCGCGGTCGACGGTGTGCGTCGTCGCCGTTACCATGCACTGTTGCAGGTCGCGAATCGGGAATATACCGCCCGGTTTGTGCTCCTCAATGGATTCGATGTTCACCTGGTCACCCCGACCGGGCGATATCCCCTGTCGTCCCAGGCTTATTCGCCCGGAGTAATCAGTCCCGATACTCGGGGAAACATTGTCGCGTTCGATCCCCATCCGTGGCCGACCTGGAGGCTGCGGGCGCCGGACGGAACCGAGATCGCCCACGAGGTCATGATTCGCCGGGGTTTCGCAGCCACTGTTGTCCGCTGGCGCATTGAGAGCGGCAGCAACGCGGCCTACCTTTCGGCCCGTCCACTCATCTCGGGACGGGACGCCCATTCCCTGCATCGCGAAAATCAGACCTTTGATTTCGAACCGGTCACCGATGGGGACTGGTTGGTCTGGGACCTTTACTCCAGTGTACCCGGCATCGCCCTGGGGGCAAACGCCACCTATACGCACGATCCGAAGTGGTATCGAAATTTCAGATATGAGCAGGATCTGGCCCGGGGTTACGACTATGAGGAGGACCTGGCAGCCCCTGGTATCCTGACCTGGGATCTTTCAAAGGGTGACGCGGTTGTGGTCATGGCCGGAGTTGGGCCGGATTTCGAATCGGCCGACCGCTTTCAGGCCGAGGATCCGGTCCGATTGGCCGGGCGCTGGAGGGAAGAGGAGCAGGAGCGGCGATCCGAGCTGAGACCCGATCGGATTCGCCTTGAAGACTACCTGGTCGAGCGTGATTCGCAGGTTCTGGTCTCCGGCGGATTTCCCTGGTTTCAGGAGGATCCGAAGGCAGCGGGTTTTCTCGCCCGGGCGCTGATCCGCAAAAAGGATGGGCTGGGCATGGCCGGAGCCTTGATCAGGCATTGCGTGAGTCTGAAGCCGATGGATTACCCGGTGGATACATGTCTCTGGTGGATCGTTGCGATTCATGACCTGCTGGAGACGTCCGAGCAGAAAGGTTTTTCACTCCCTGAAGGCGAGCCCCGACAGCTTCGGTCGTTCATCCAGAGTCTTCTCGACCACATAACCGCGGCGAAAATCGAGGAGGACAACTTTGGGCTGGATGAGGATGGACTCCTTCGGGTTGGGCCGGGCGGCACCTGGATGGACGGTCGGGTGGGGGAGCGACTTGCCACCCCGCGAACCGGAAAACCGGTGGAAATCCAGGCGCTCTGGTTGAATGCCCTGCGAGTCGGTTCACTGATTGACAGCAGGTGGGAGCCCCAGTTTGAAAACGGTCTGAAGACGTTCCGTTCGCGTTTCTGGAACCGGGAAACGGATTGTCTTTACGATGTGGTGGACGGTGATGCGGGACTGGATGGCACGATTCGGCCCAACCAGGTACTCGCGGTAGGCGGGCTTCCCTTTCCATTGTTGAAGCGGCCGCGAGCGGCAAGGGTCCTGAAGGTGGTGGAGGAGGTTCTGCTGACACCGGCCGGGTTGAGGTCTTTGGATTCCCAATCCATTGAGTATCGGGGGTTCTGCCGAGGCGGAGAATGGGAGCGGACGGCAGCCATGCACCAGGGTTCGGTCTGGTTCTGGTGTCTTGGACCGTTCGTCGAGGGATGGTTGCGGATACACGGGCCGAACGAACAGAATATCGAACTGGCCAGACGCCGTTTCCTGGAACCGGTTGAAAACTACCTGGGCATGGCGATGCCGGGGCACTATGCGGAAATGACGGACGGAAATCCGCCCCATCAGTGGCGGGGGTGTCCGGCCCATGCCATTTCGGATGCGGCACTCGACAGGTTGAGGAATGTGCTGTCTCGCAAATGAGAACTCAACATAGATATGGTCGTTTTCCGGGTACATCCCTGCTTGAATCATGAAGGAAAAAGTCGCGGAAAATATCTCAGCGTTGCAACAGGGCATCGAACTGCTGGTCGAAATCGATGATGCCACCTACCGGAAGAAAGTGGAGATTGCTTTTGACGGAACCCTTGGCGGGCATGTGCGGCACAATCTCGATCACTATCTGATTTTTCTGGACGGCTTGGAGAAGGGAGTAATCGATTACGAATCCAGGAAGCGGGATCACTCGATTGAGTCTGACCGCCAATGTGCAATCGAGCGGAGTCAGGATATCTGTTCCCGATTGGCCTCCCTGGCCGAGTCGGGGCGGGACAGGGAACTGCGGGTCAGGATGGAAGGCGAGGACACCAACGACCGCACACGGTGGGCAAAGTCTTCGGTCTCGCGTGAACTCGAATTCCTGCTGAGTCACACGATCCACCATTATGCTTTGGCCTCCATCATGTGCCGTCTTTCGGGAGTGAACCCGAGCCGCGATTTTGGAGTGGCCCCCTCGACGCTCCGTCATCGGCGCAACCCATCAACATGTGCACAGTGAGTTGGGCCCGCACCCGGGAGGGGTACGGTCTTTTATTCAACCGGGATGAACTGAAAAACCGGGAGGCGGCCCTTGAGCCCGAAGAACATGTATCCAACGGTATCCGTTATCTGGCTCCCATCGATGGCAGGCATGGAGGCACCTGGATCCTGGTCAACGAATTTGGTCTGACTTTGTGTCTGCTCAACCACTATCCCCTGAGCTATGTCGAGGAGGCCCGGGAGCATCCGTCACGGGGAAACCTGGTCGTTGGATGTGCCGGCTCGTCGGGGGCGAAGGAGGCTGCGCAATCATTGGAACGTTTCTCCCTGGATGAGTATCCGCCGTTTCACCTTATTGCTGTCAGTCGGACCGAGGAGCATCTGCTGACCTGGGACGGAGGTCGATTGGCCCACAGAAAAACCGGTGAATGGTCTCCTCCGCTCACTTCGTCGTCTTTCGAAACCGAGGGTGTCGTCAGCTACCGGATGGATGCCTACCGCAGGTTGGTCGGCCCGCAGGATCCGGAGATAGAAACCCTGGAGGGTTTTCATCGCCAACATGAACCATCCAAGGCGGCCTATTCGGTGCTCATGTTTCGTCCCGATGCCTGCACCCATAGCCTGACCCGGATCGACGTGACCGCTGCGAAGGCGATGCTCCATTATGAACCGCAGGCCTGGATGAGTGCCACCGAGGTGACCATCGACCGGGAATTGGATTTGCGAAATTGATCGCACGAACTCGTCGTGAAGCAGTTCTTCGTGAGATTGATTCTGGGCCGCCGCCGCAGGTGGGTACTTGTTTTCCTCGTCCTTCTTCTCCTGTCGTTCCTGGTTCGTGAGTTTGTTGCCATGCGATCCCCGCTGGCGGGGGAGTGGCAGTCGATCGAGTTGCCGGTCCGGGATGGCGAACGTGGGTTGGGCAGGACCATCCGTCTCGCCTACCAGGATTACTCACTTGGGAACCGGGAAGACAGACCGGTCCTGGTGCTGATCCATGGCACCCGCGAATCTTCGGCCACAGTGGGGCACCTTACACGGTATCTTAAGGATGAATACAGGCTTATTGTCCCTGACCTCCCGGGCTTCGGGAACTCGTCGCGGCGATTGCCCGACTATTCAGCCCACGCGCAGGCAGTTTATGTCGCCGCGCTCCTGGAGGCACTCGACCTCGAAGGGGTCGATCTTCTCGGATACAGCATGGGCGGTGTGGTTGGAATAGAGCTGGTCGACGCCCGGCCCGATCTGGTCCGCTCGCTGACATTGGTATCGGCGGTTGGGGTCCAGGAATATGACCTGCTCGGAGACCGGATCATCAATCAGTCCCTCTATTTTCTCCAGTGGCTGTTTTTTACCGGTCTCCAGGAATTGACGCCGCACTTCGGTCTCTTCGACTCTCTGCCTTTGAACCGGCAGTATGCCTCGTTTCTCTTCCACACCGATCTCCGACCTGTTCGCGAGATGCTTACAGGCTACCAGGGAGCGGCCCTCGTCATCCATGGACAGGACGATGTCGTCGTTCCAATCGAAGCCGCCATCGAGCACCGGCGTCTTCTGCCGCAAAGCACGCTTGTCGTGATTGATGGCGGGCACGGTCTGGCCTATCGGCGTGCCGGTGACGTTGCGAATATCGTCGCAAGTTTCCTCGAGGAGGTCGAGGCGGGTCGGGCTCCGGACAGGCCGGGCGCCCCGGCCGACCGGATCGAAGCGGCTGAAACTCCGGCTCCGACCCGCGGCGACAGGGTGTTCACCGGCAAGCGGCTTGTCCTGGCGGGACTCGCCCTGGCGGCGGCCACCTTGGTGAGTGAGGATCTGACCTGCATTGCGGCTGGATTGCTGGTGTCGCAGGGGCTCCTGCCTTTCTGGGCCGCCACTCTTGCCTGTCTGGCGGGCATCGTGATCGGAGACATCCTGCTGGTTCTGGTCGGACGGGTTTTGCGACGATTCGCCTGGGAATCGTCGATGGTCAGATACTTTGTCAGCCCCGAGGCCATCCTGCACGGCGAGCATTGGATTGAGCGCAAGGGACCCTTGGTGGCGCTGATCAGTCGATTTACGCCCGGGACTCGGCTGGCAACTTTTCTCGCTGCCGGTCTCCTGGGTGTTTCGGTGGTCCGATTTTCGCTCTATTTTATTTTGGCCGCGAGTCTTTGGACGCCGGTTCTCGTCCTGTTGTCCGCCTCGCTCGGGTCCGTCATGATGGACTTTTGGTCCGATTACGAAAAATACGCCCTCTCGGCCTTGTTGCTGGCAGTGGTTGTTATTTTCGCGATATTCAAGATCGCAGTGCCGCTCTTCACCCATCGTGGCCGCCGGCTGTTCTGGTCGCGCTATGTACGGTTGACCCGATGGGAGTTCTGGTCGCCCTGGGTATTTTATCCGCCGGTTGCTCTTTATGTGGTCGGCTGGTTGGGGCTTCGATTCCGGAGCCCTGCACTGTTCACCGCAGCGAATCCGGCCATGCCCGACGGCGGATTCCTGGGCGAATCCAAGTCCGAGATTCTCACCGGTCTGCAGGGTGCGGGTTCTGAAGTGGCCCGGTGGTGCCTGCTCCCGGGGATCGAGTTTGCTGAACGTCGGCTTGAGCTGCTTCACCGTTTCATGGAGGAAGCGGACCTGGGCTATCCGATTGTAATCAAACCGGATGTGGGCCAGCGGGGTTCGGGTGTCAAAATCGTGCGGACGTCTGAACAGGCCCTCGACCTTTTGCGAAAGGACAAGAGCCTGCTGATTGCCCAGGAATTCATCGAAGGACCGGAGTTTGGAATCTTCTACCTGCGCAGGCCCTCGGAGCAGAACGGCCGGATCTTCTCCGTGACGGACAAACAGAACCTGTGGTTGACCGGGGACGGCAGGCGAACGATCGAGGAATTGATCCTCGATGACAAGAGGGCTGTGTGCATGGCACGATTCCACCTCAGGCAGCATGCGGACCGGCTCGATGAGATCCCTGCCGCCGGGGAAAGTTACCCGTTGGCCGAGATTGGTACCCATTGTCTTGGGTCGATGTTTCTGGACGGGCGGCGAATTGTCACCCCTGCACTGGAACAGGCCATCGATCGCATCGCCAAGACCTACGAGGGCTTTTTCTTTGGGCGATTTGATCTGCGGGCCGCGTCCGAAGATGCGTTTCGGAAAGGCGAGGGCTTGAAGATCCTGGAACTGAACGGAGTCACCTCCGAGGCCACCCATATCTACGATCCTGAAAATTCACTCTTTGAAGCCTATCGCGTGCTCTTTCGGCAGTGGCGGGAGGCCTTCATTATTGCCCGCGAGAATCGTGAGAATGGGGTCGAACCCACCCGGACCTTCACTCTGCTCAGAATGGTGATTGCGGCCTGGCTGGGGAATGGCGCTTCTGAAGAGCGCAAGCGTGCATTTCCTCCCTTGACGAATGATTCACTCGTCGCCAATTCAGGCATCACCCCAACCAAGCCCGAACTCGGCAACGATTGAAGATGGCATTCACCCTGCATACTCATTCAGGCTTTCGCCCGCCACCACCCACTGAGCAGTACCGGATATCACTGGCCCTGAACGAAGAGACGGTGCGCGATGCCCAGAGATTGCGGTTCGAGGTCTTCAATCTGGAGATGGATGAAGGCTTGGAGCAGTCAGTGGAATCCGGGCTCGATCAGGACGAATTCGATCCTGTCTGTGATCACTTGATTGTTGAATTGGTCGAGACGGGTGAGGTGATCGGGACCTATCGACTTCAGACCGGGCCGACCGCCCGTGATCATTTTGGATACTACAGCGAGCGAGAGTTTGTGTTTGAGCCATTTGAACCATTCCGCGCCGAGATATTGGAGTTGGGACGTGCCTGTGTGGCGAAGAATCATCGGAATCTCGCGGTTCTGGGCCTGCTGTGGAAGGGATTGGCCCGATACGCGCGGCACAACCGGTCTCGTTATATGATCGGCTGCAGCTCGCTGACCTCACGGAATCCGGCCGATGGCCCCGCGCTCTATGATTCGCTGCCATCCAAATGGCTTGCGGCGGCGCCATACCGGACCGTTCCCCATCCTGAATTGATCTGTGAAGGCGGGAACGAGCCTTCCAGTCCGCCCAAAGTGCCCCGCCTAATGAAGGGATACCTGCTTCAAGGTGCCCAGGTCTGTGGACCGCCGGCCCTTGATGGTGCGTTTGGGACAATCGACTTTCTGACCATAATGGATGTGCGGAATATTCCGTCCCGGTATTTCCATTGAGATGAAAAAGCCCGGGGTGTCGCCGTTTACCTATTTGGTCCGACTGGGAGGGATGTTGTACATCTTTTCCGGCACCACGTTGTCGTATCTGATGGTGCCCGGAAACAGAAGATCGCTGCTTTCCCGTGCCCGGTGGCTTCAGCGCTGGAGCCGGCGGACTCTTGACCTTCTGGGGATGGAGGTGGAGGTGAAGGGGGAATTGCCGAAGGACGGTGTGGTCGCTTCCAATCACCTCAGCTACCTCGACATACTCGTGATGTCTTCGATCCATCCACAGATTTTCCTGGCGAAAAAGGAAGTTGCCGGATGGCCGTTGTTTGGTGCTTTTGCACGTTGGGCAGGAACGGAATTCATCGACCGGGGACGACGTTCAGAGGTGACTGCGAAGGCAACAGGGTTTCACCGGGTAGTCGAATCAGGCCTCCTGCTTACTCTGTTTCTCGAGGGGACAACCTCTGATGGATCGACCGTTCTTCCGTTTCGAACGGCGCTTCTTGAACCGGCGATTCAGGGTGGTTGGTCCGTCACCCCATGTGCCATTCATTACGATGCGGTGGGCGCTGATCCTGCAGAGTCCATCTGCTACCATGGTTCCATGACCCTGGTGCCTCATTTCCTGGGATTGATCGGCCGGGTGGTGACGGCAAAGGCAACGGTGCGATACGGTTGCGCGGATCGATCGCGGACTGATCGCAAGCAGATGGCGATCAGGCTGCACCAGGAAGTGCTGCGCCTGAAGATGGAGTCGGCCTCCACCCGAACTGCGCCGCAGAAAGACGCCGATTGAAACTGTCCGAAATGCCGTCCGATTCAAACGGCCGGCACCTGGTGGACCATCACGCATGAAATGATGTGTAAGGGTGGAGAGGCCTGTCATGAGCTTGCCGAATGGGTTTATCCCTCGATGGCCAGTTTGATCGAGGCGTAAAGCCTCTCCTACAAGAAGAAAAATGGGTGATCTCTGGGTCGGTCAAAGTCCCTTTTTCACGAATGTGACGACCTCGTCTGTATCCTTCAGCTTGACATCCTGTTGGGTCTCGGAGTTCTCGCCGATGAAATCGATCGCCGCAGAAGCCATGACCGGCAGGTACTGGCGAAGGTCGTCCTTCTCATCCTCATTGGTCACATAGACACTCCAGACCTGGGCGCCGGCGGCATCGGTTTCGTCGTCCTGTGGGTTCTGGCGCGCAGTGATGCGCATGTATTTTTCGTAGACGGTCTGGACGATGACGGACTCCTTTTCGCCCACGTATTGGCGGGTGGTGGGCTCGCGGACAGCGACTGTCGAATAGCGCACATTTCCATTCTTATCTTTGACGGGCACCTGAATATACCGGATACCGCCTCCGACCGCGGCATAAATCGGGGTGGAGATGGTGGACATTTTTGTCCGGGGTTCCTCCATCCCGTATTCCAGTTCGATGATCATGTCCGCGGCTTCCATTGACTCGGCTTCGTACAGTCCCTTGCCCGAAAGTGCCGTCTTTACCCATTCCGCCGCTTCCTGTGACCGCAGGTCTGCCTCGCCGCCCTCCGGATTTCTATTGGCGATCCGATAGGATACTCCGTGGTCCGCTTCCGGGTTGTTGATTGCGTCGACCTTGAATTTGTAGGATGTGGCACATCCGGAAAGCAGCGCGATCGATAAGACACCGAGCACCCGGTGAAAATGGTTGCCTGTCAATAGGGAGATCATCGAGCAGAAGAAATCCGGTTTGAATTGATACAGGCGATTCTCGTCAATGTTCCACTCCTGAGGTGGGAGGGACGGGGTGACAATTTCATTCCTCCTGGTTCGGTCTAGAAGTCGGAGCCACTGTTGGCGGACTCGCCCGCTTCTTCCTCGGTGAACTCTTCCCCACTCAACTCCGCCAATTCGCGCTCGAGGTATTCGATTTCGGCGCTTGCCGTGAGGATCTTCTCGTTGGCGTCATCGAGAGCCTTCTTTCGCGCGAGTGCCTCGGCGCGTCTGGCCCGAAGTTCCTTGAGCTTTTCGTCACGTTCGCGCGCCTCTTCCTGGATCTGCTGGAGTTCGTAATCAGAAATCTGGAAGCCCTGGGCAATGGCGAGTTCCTCATCCATGGCCGCCTTATTCTTGGCCTCCTCCGCTCGTCGGCGAGCCAGTTCCTGCTGGTAGGCACGCTCCTGGGCGAGACGATCCTGAGCGGACTTCTCCTTCATCTCCTGACTGAGCCCGATCAGGCCGCCAATCACCGCACCGGCCGCACCGCCGATCAGGAGACCCTGGGTTGTATTGCCGCCGGAGGCACTGGCGGCGATACCGCCCAGAGCGGCGCCGGCCGCGGCACCTGTTCCGGCTCCACTCATGGACTTTGACGTGGTCGATGAGCAGCCTGAACCGAGGATAAGCGCCGACATGATGATGAAGAGGGTGAAATTCTGGGTATTTCTCTGTCTAATCACAACTAAACCTCGTTTTTCAGATTTCGTAAGGAACCATTGTCTTGTTTCGGGGTATGCTTAAAGTGCGCCAATAGGAGTTGCTGAATTCGCCAGTATTGCTTTCTTCTTACTCAAATCCAGCCAATTGATAGATACGCGAGACAGGATGACCGGTTTCAATTTTCCCGAATTATAGTCCAAAGTTACACTAACACAACACCGATGGCTTCAAAGAATAAGGGTATTTTTTCGCAGAGTTTCATCGTCCAGAACGTTGGTCTGGTCTTTGCCATCGTGGGGGTGGCGATGCTCTATTCCATGGTTATACGGCCCCAGGCACGGGTTGACGAAGCCCTCAGTCAGCGAATTCAGACCACCGCGTCGGGTGGTGAAACCTATGCCCCGCAGCGTTCGATCTTCATCATTCTCAAGGACTACGAGCAGCAGGTCTGTCTGACCCTCATGGTCTGGGCCGGGATCATCCTTTCTTACAAGCTCTTGCTGGTGGCACGCGAACAACAGCTGCTGAAGGTCGATTTTATCCCGATCGAAGAGGGAGAACGTATTATTCCAGACGATGCCCTGGACTATTACAAGGACCTGAACATGGCCATTGATCGCAAGAAGTCGTGGAAGGACCGGCTCCTTCCGCAGGTTGTTCTGATCGGTCTGCATCGATTCAATTCCACCCGTTCGATCCAGGATGTGGTCAACGCCATTCGTGAGAGATCGGAAATGGCGGCCGATGAGATGGAGTCCGACCTTTCTCTCGTCCGCTACATCGCCTGGGCTATTCCGTCGGTCGGGTTTATCGGCACGGTTCGCGGTATTGGCGATGCACTGGCTCAGGCGGACAAGGCGATTGAGGGTGATATCAGCGGGATTACCAACTCCCTGGGCCTCGCTTTCAATTCGACCCTGATCGCTTTGCTGTTGAGTATCGTGCTGATGTTCATGTTGCACCTTTTGCAGTCGCGACAGGAGGGGTTCATCCTGGATGTCGACACCTATTGCCGGGAGAAAATGGTGGGCCTGATGAAGATCCCGATCGGGAATGAGAGTCGTCTTCAGCTTCCGCAATAAATCCACGGATTTGAGGAATGAAAACTGTTGGACTGGAGTTGAATGATGTCGGGGTGCTCGCCGCGGTTCACGATGGAAGTGCGGTCAACCTGATCGACCTTAATGACACCTCGCCGAGGCCCGGGTGGCCTGCTTTTGTTCTGAAGGAGCCGGATGGCCTCCTGTTCGGGCAGCCGGCCGAAGATCGTTGCATGGAGAGCCCGCGCCAGGTCTGCAGCACGTTCATCGAGGAATTGTCGCATGGATCGTCGCACCTGGGTGGGGCTCAGAAAGCACCCGCCTACTCGGAGCTGACCTATTTTTTCCTGCGGGACGTCCTCGACCGGATTCGGGAACGGGTCGGGCAGATCGATCGAATCCATCTGGCAGTCCCCCCTGCCTATCTTGAAGAACGCTACGGGCGATCGGAGAAAATCGGTCTGCTTCTTGGCATGATTGGAGATATGGAGGTGCCGCTGGTGGGCCTGGGCGGAAGCGGGTTGATCTCGCTTTATCGATCGCCGCCTCCACCTCCCGGCGTTAAGATTATTCACGTCGAACTCTTCCTTCATTCGATCCAGGTGACGGTTTGTACCCGCGAGGACGACATTCGCTCTCAGGCGTGTCATCGGTTTCAGCAGCTTGGATTCATCCGGATGATGCGGGTGCTCAGCGATGCGATGGGCGATCGGCTGCTTCGAGAGACGGCCTACGACGTGTCGGAGGACCGTCGGATCGAGCAGAGTTTCTACCGCAAGATTCTGGAGGTTCTGGCTTCGGATGATCGATCGAGGGAAACGGTCCTGGAAATCCAAGGGGGCAGTCGTTCCCGGCAGTTGAGGATCACCCAGGAAACCCTGAGGGCTGACGTCAGTCCTTATGTTGAATCAATTCTGAGTGCTCTCGACCGAGTCGTCAGGGAGTTGGATTCCGGGCCGGATCGAGCGGTGCTTGTGCTGACTGACCGGGCTGAAAGGATACGGGGCCTGGAGATCGGGCTTCGTGGTCGAGGGTTCCAGAATATTGTCAAGCAGGGGACTGGCGCTGCGGCTTTCGGGGCAGCCTGGAGGGCCCGGGACCTGGAGATTCCGAAGGAACTCTCCATGGTTTCGGTGGATGAGTCCGTTCCGATAGTTTCGGGCGAAGGCGAGGGCGATGAGGTGGGTGTACGCCCGGTCCTGGTCCGGGCCGATCGCGACGATGAATCCACAGCAGAGCCCCCGTCCCATGTGGTGATCAGTGGGGTCGCCCATTCAATTGAAGGAGATCGGTTCACGATCGGATCCAAGAACCTGGAGGAAGAGTTCGATCTCAAGCTGTCGCGGCGGTTCTCATATTCCGGCCTCGCTTCGTGCCGAGTGGTTCGGGACGATTCGGGCGTCTACCTTGAGGTCGATGACGGTGCGGATGGTTCTGGACTGCGGGAGCTGATTCAAAGTGGTGACCGTATCCACTTTGCGGATGGGCGAAAAGGAGCCGATCTGCTGTTCATCCACGTCGCCGCTCATTAGTGATGAATCGAACGAGGAGGGGATCTTGAAATGGCGCGGCTGAAAAGAAGGACGGTCGAGGTCTTCAGCATATCGTTTCTCGACTGCATTTCGTGCGGCTTTGGCGCTGTGCTCCTCCTCTTTGTCATTACGAGCGGCAAGAAAGCTGACATAACCGAGAAGAAACTCGGAGACCTCCAGACCATCGCGAATCAATTGGAACAGGAAATCACGATCGAGGAGGAGGCGATCCGCAAACTTGAGGACACCACGGCCGACAATGTCAGTCGAATCAAGTCGCTCGAGGACGCCAGGACCGAGATGGAACAGAAGATCATCAATCGTGAGGAGATCCTTGCGCTCCTCATGACGGAGCAGTCGACCCTCGAGGACGAACTCAGGAAGCGAATGGAGGAAAAAGAGGATATTCCGCGGGTGGAAGAGCCGCCTCCGATCCCGATTCCAAACATCGAGCGACGTCAGTACCTGACCGGATTCAAGATCAATGGAGATCGGGTCCTGTTCCTGGTCGAGACATCGGGAGGCATGCTGGATGTCACGGTTGATGGCGCCATTGCGTGGTCGAGTGAACCCGACTACGAGAAACGTGAGGCTCCCAAGTGGAAGCGTGTCATTCGCTCCATTCAATGGATGATCAATTCGTTGGATCCTGAAACCAAGTACCAGATACTGACCTTCAGCGACGAAGTGCTTCCGATCCTGCCGGATCGCGATGGAGAGTGGTTGCTGCCGAACGATCGGGAGGCAACCGGCGAGGTCATTCAGCGTCTCAATCTTCTGGTTCCCAAGGGAGGTGCGAATCTGGAGCGGGCGTTCATGATTTCGCGCGACTTCAAGTATGCCGCTGAGTCGATCGTGCTATTCACCGACGGACTGCCGACCTTGAGCGATACCTACCCGGGCCGGGGATCGGTCGGTGATCGCGATCGCGAACGCATGTTCCGGGCGGCGCAGCGGCGGTTGCCGCCTCGGGTTCCGGTCAATATAATTCTCTACCCGATGAGCGGCGATCCGGCGGCGCCGATGCTCTTCTGGGAACTGGCCAACCAGACAAGGGGTGGGCTGGTGAGTCCGGCGAAATCCTGGCCCGATACCTGAAATGGCTAGAAAACGAAAAGAGAACGCGATCTTCAGTCTTTCATTCCTCGACTGCATCTGCTGCGGGTTCGGGGCCATCATTCTGCTTTTTGTCATCTCGATGGGGGCGAACAACCCGATCATCAGGGGCATGAAGATGAGCCTTGAAAAGGTCATTGCCGAGCGCCTCGCCATGCTCAGTGACTATCGATCGACCAAGGAACTCCTGGCCAAACAGATGATATCCGACCAGGAGAGACTCGATTTCCTGGCGGCGCAGATCGATGAGATGAAGTCGATGCTGGCCGAACTCGAAATGCAGTTCCAGCAGTACCAGGCCGGCAAGGATGGGCTGCTGGTGGATATTGAGGCGATCATGGCCGAGATCGCGGCCATGCAGAAGGAAGCCGACCTGCCTCAGGAGACAGACCTTCCAATCGGGGTGTCGGTCGAAAATAATTACCTCGCCTTCGTGCTCGATACCTCGGGAAGCATGAGGGACCCCAATTCGGGCTATATGTGGCCGATCGTGGTCAGCAAGATTGGGGACGTCCTTGAGGCCTATCCCCTTGTGGACGGTATTCAGATTTTTGATGCTGACGGCCGAAATATCATCGGCGGTCGAAACCAGTGGCTTCCCGACAGTCCGGAAATTCGCGAACGTATCAAATGGGGCGTGAGACGCTACGGCGTTTTCAGTAACAGTAATCCGGTCCCTGGAATCATTAAGGCCATTCGGACGCTCAATCGACCGGACGATCCGGACATGGACATGGGGGTTTATGTGTTCGGCGACGAGTTCACGGGAACGGCGGACAATGTGCTCAGACGGATCGACCAGCTCAATCCGGAGGACGAGGAGGGCAACCGCCAGGTGACGATTAATGCGATCGGTTTCCCCAACGTCATTCGCTATTCATTTTCGATGGGACAGACCGGCCTGAAGTTCGCCAACCTGATGCGGGAACTGACCTACCAGCACGGTGGCGCCTTCATTGCGGTGAATGACTGAGAACACTGGTGGACCGCCACGCTTGAAATGACGGACAATGTGGAGGTAGCATTTCGGAGGGTCGACTTCCACCTCGACCGATTTGGGAGAAACCTCGCACGGTACAAGAGCCTCTTACCCATAAATTTATGCGTGTCGGACAGGACACTGGACGCTATATAGAGAACGAGAGAATGAAAATCAGTATTGTCTGTCATGGCAATGTTGCCAGGAGCCAGATACTTCACCACTACCTGGCTGAGTATGCGGGCAGGAGTTCCCTGGACATTGATCTGTTTTCATGTGGTACGGCACCCATAGACGCCTACCCGGATGTTGACCTTCTGCTTGATGAGGTGAAAGACGAATTGAAAAGACGAGGCCTGAACGGACCCGTCAAGCGCAATGTACTCGATGAAGAAGCGCTACAGATTCTTCTGGGTTCAGATCTGATTCTGGTGGCTGACATGGATCGCAGGCAGGAGGTGCTTTCCCGGCTCGGAGATCAGGCCAAATCCACTGAAATTGCGCTGTTCTATGAGCTCATCAAAGAGGGTCAGAGGGATTTTACAGACACCTATGATGCAAACAAAGGGGCTCAGGACCAGGAGCGATTCTCCAGTTGTTTTGATGAGTTGGAGAGAATCGCAAAGATGACAATTGAAGAGATACGGAAGACCGGGCGCGCGGAAAGGGGTCAATGAACAAAAGTCAATTCGCTTGATCGATGCGGCACCTCACCTCGCGCCTGAAGAGACAGTCCGCCTTTGCTGATTTCCCCAACGTGACTATTGATCATTGACCCCTTCAAAGCTCATTATGACAGGGGGTGGGGTTACGGGTACGCATTCTCTCTAGTGTCCTGTCTCACAAATAGGCTTGTACAATATGGAGGCGTCATGGGGTCGATAGCAAGGCGGGACAGTTCCGGAATGCCCGTAGGCCTTTCGGATTTGTCCTAACGCCGCTAGCGGCCC
>Ga0164313_10002082_pt1 | contig 17926 bp, 30 predicted proteins | sample GuaBasSedimGuay4_FD_113735 | JGI IMG/M metagenome (GOLD analysis project Ga0164313, IMG submission 113735) | Subseafloor sediment microbial communities from Guaymas Basin, Gulf of California, Mexico - Guay4, Core 4569-4, 0-3 cm | ecosystem: Environmental > Aquatic > Marine > Hydrothermal vents...
AATATCTCATGTATCCCCACAGGCGTATATACATGCAAAAGAACAATGAGTCCCAAATTTGGTCTTGTTTATGAGATAATGGACGTTGAAGATCGTACGCATATTTTATTTCATGCAGCTAATACTATGAACGATGTTAAAGGGTGCGTAGGTATAGGAACTAGATTAGGTACGATAGGTCAGCAATGGGCAGTAATACAATCGCGCAATGCAATGACTAAATTTAATAATCATCTGTTAGATGCAGATGAGTTCACATTGGAAGTGAGTTGGAAGCATGGCTAATTTTAAAGCAAAAGATGGTTACGAGAATATAGATGGGCATAATGTCGCTTCGTTTGGTGCTCCCAGACCTAGTCAGGTTAATACTGGATTAGATTCACATCCTGGTGCTACGCGAGGAATAACTAATGATCTAGTTGCTCAAGGTAATGCTAATATAAGAAAACGTAGAGCTGGTGGACAGCAAGGTATTAATCTTGGTTTAGCTAATGCCCAAGTCTCTAATAACACAGCTCCTATTACACAATCCCGTATTAATGGGGTGCAGTCGTTTAGTAATATAAAACCGGCAGGACAAGCTGATATAACTCAAACATCGGATGTTCCTACGCAAGCTGAAGTAGCAGCTGGATTTAATGGTATTAATCAACGAGTAGCTGATACTATGGCAGCTAACGAAGCTGCAAGAACTCAACAACAAATACAGTTACCTGGACAAGCAGATAGTATCCATCAATCTCAACCAGGTAGTGGTATCAATGCAGAAGATCTATCTACCGGTCAACAAATTACTAATAATGCAAAAATTAATCGAGGTCGATTAGGTGTAGGCCTTCAAAACGCAGGGAGATCTATTTTTGATTTCTTTAATAGTGCTCCTATGGAACAACGGAATCTATTCAAATGAATAATGAATTTAAAACACCACGTTTTGTATTAGCCGCATTCTTTTCGGTTACTACTACTTGCGCCTATCTATTTTCAAATAAAATGTCTGCAGAACAATACATAACTGTTATGGGTTTAATTTTAAGTCTATATGGTGCGATTGCATATATGAGAAATAAAAAATGAAACAATTATTAGCTTTCATATTACTTACTTTTTCAGTACAAGCTATTGCTATGTTTCCTATTAGTTTTTACGATCCTGAATCGATTGTAGATACGGCTACTCGTACAGGATTAAAATACCCTGGGGTAGCTGATATTTATTTTAGACAAATCATAGTAACTTATAATGAAACAGATAGTTCTATTAAACTAGAACGATCGGCATATGAGTTTCAGAAAGTTGGTGGGGTAATTGAACCCATTGACGGGCCCGTATATATCCCCTCTAGCGATCCAAAGTTGATAACACTAGAAAACTTACCAGCTAACGGTGAGTGGATAGAAGTTAGTTCTGATCCGACGTTCACGTCGTTTCAAACTGGCGTGTTCCATCAGTATATAAACGAAGATTTACTTAATGGCGAATACCCTCAAGTAGTTACTATAGTAGCTAGCGATGCTGAAGCTAAATACGAGTACTGGCTTTATGGACGGACCATAGAACAAGTTATTATCGAACCTGAACCAGTAGACCCTGAGTTTACCCAGGATCAATTACTTGGTGTAATGACTCGGTACCAAAACCAGCTTGGGCCTGATATAGGTAAAGCTATTCGATCACATGGTAATAACTATGATGATCGAGAACTGATACTGCCTATGGTAGATCATATTCGTGAATTAATTAAAAAGGAATACCCATAATGGCCTCTAGTAAAAAACAACAACAAGCTGGTATTGATCGTGTTGAAGCGGGATTAAAAGTATTAAATACTCCAGTTTCAGCTCCAGCTCCAGTTCCAGTTTTAAGTCCTAAACAAAAACGTGCAGCTGCGGTTAAACGATTAGCTGATAAATTTAGAGCGAATCAAGCGAAAGCACGAGCTACTAAATAATGATCGGATCTTTATTAACTTGGGGACTTAGTTTTATCGGTCCAAATGTATTAAAGAAAGGTATTACGGTAATAGTGGTATTACTTGTAGGTACTACAGCTGCTGCTGCATATGTAGCAAAAAACCAATATGATCAAAAAGTAGCTGCTAAACAATCAATCGTTTGGCTCCAATCAGCATATGAATCAATGCGTATAAACGCAGAATCTAATGCTGTTTTGTTAAAGTTACGAGATAAAAAAATAAGATTACTTACAGTAGAATTACGTAAGATAGAAGAGGACGTACGGTATGTACCGGATGATGGTTGCTTGGATAAGCGTTTGCCTGATGATGTTACTCGGCTCTTGCAGCGTTAGTCACGATATACAAGTTGTGAAAGAACTCCCACCCTCGGTCATACTTGAGGATTGCGAGCATTCGCGATTTACCGGGACTACGTATAGAGATGTAGTAGTACATGTTAAGCGTCTGGATGCTGATCTTGATGCTTGTAATCATGATAAACAACTCTTGAGGGATTGGGCTGATGAATAAGATTATATTACTAATACTGCTAGCGTTACCGGCGCATGCTGCTGAACCACCGGAAGAAGCTCGACGTAAAGCTGCACTAATGTGTGGTAATAGAGCTAATATCGCTAGACAAGTACAAGTAATAAGAACAACTTTAGGGCATACATTCGAAGAATATGTAACTAATGTAGAGCGTATTTATATAGATAATTCAGGTAGACAAGAGATCTTAATTACCGGATTATTCGTTTATGATCGTATCCCTTTAAATATGGATTTAACCCGTTTATTTGATGGTGTTTACGGTTTATGTGTAGCTGAAGAAGCAGAAGCATATAGGTTAACACAATTACCTAGTTTTTAGATATCCAGTTTTATAATCTATCGGATAAAATATCCTACATGCGTGACACATTACTTCTGATGTACTAGCAAAAGTTACGAATGTAGCATTACAACAGTGTGACTTATCGAACTGGTGTATCACTAATCACGCCAAGTAAACGAATATGTTGTATCTTCTTTCTTTTGTAATATAGCTGTTATATAAGAATAATCATCAAAATGGATGTCTACTGCACCATTAGCTGCATCTGCTATATCGGCCATCATTTGTAAGCCTGCTACTTTTGTATGTTTTTTTAATACTATATTAACTTTCATGTGTTGGTTTCCAGCAAGAATGTCCGAAAGATACAGCTACTTGATGTCCATTATTAAGTTCGCCATGGACAATTATACTACCTGATTTTTGGATTCTGCATTTAGGTGGTTGTACAAAATCTGAATCATGTATCTCTTCAGCGGAATCAACTTCATCCCACCATACTAACATGGCTTGACTATCAATATTAACGTAATCCATCGAAAAAGATTTCATAATTATTCCTTATATACTTGATTAGTTATCCACTCTGCTATTTCTTTCCTGTTAAGTGTAGTGTTGATGAAGGACTCACGTGACAGTAATCCTTCCCATAAGTTTTTTGGGAATACGCACCCGCCTTCGGGGGATCCACATATGACTGCTGTGTTAATATTGTTCTTATTAGCGCGTCTAAGCCATTGTTGCTGTAATGGGGATAATTTAGCAGCGCCACTTTGATTGAGTAAGCAAATTTCTCGTGGTAGCACTTGAAAATTCTTCCATTCCACCCAGAGACATCCAGCGTTGCCTTCATAGTAGACGTCGGGGATTCCTGCGACATAACCACCTCCCATAGATGCGAAATATACATTAGATTTATTTATATATTTATGGATTGAATTTTTGTATGTAGCTTCAGGTTTCCGGCTCAATATCTTCACCTTTGTCTGGTAGTGGTTTTCTCTTCTTAGAAGAGTATAACCTACTATTGCGACAATAGGGGCATTCACCGTTATTTTTACATTGATGCGAAACTCGTTTAGCCCTATTGATTCTACGTTTCTTCATATAAACTCCATATAGGTCCGTGACGTGGACCAAGCGGTATGTCATAGAGGCGAAGGAGGTAGCTTATAGCCCTTATTCAAAACTATAATATAACAAAACCTCTGTTCATACTGTAAAGAGTTCTAACGCCACTCAATTACTATTCGCGCCTGCCGTCGTAGACCTCATCAGGGGAGGTATGAATACCTACTACACTTAGGGCTGATACTTGGTACCGTTCAGCTACAGATAGGAGTTATGCCAAGCTCACAATAACATCAATTATTCTGAGTCTGGGTTTCTCCACATAGTTGCAACTGGGTGGAACGGTACACCATCAGCAGTTAAGTATGCATACTTAACATTCACTTTTTTACCTATATGTTTTTTATAATGCGTGGCAACAAGACACTTTTGTGCGAAAGTTCCAGGTGCAGTAACCGTAAACGGTATGCCAGATTTGGACGATAAGTGTAAAATACCCCAGCCGTCTGAAGATTTCGTAATATTATAGACTGCAAATTCGTCATCTTGAAATGATTTAACTTTAATGAGGTCTTTAGATCGTTTTCCTGATTCGTATTCATTATTACCTCTTCTTAAAATGAGGCCTTCATAGCCTTGTCGTACCGCGTCTGCGTGCTCTGTGTCGATGTCCCCGAGCCGCCACGTATTAGCGAGCTCGATGAACTGATTTTGGAGAGATGCATCCGTTCTATTTCTGCTATCTGTTTTTGCATATCCATTTGGTGTTGCTCTCTTGTTATTTGAGTTATCAAAGAGGCTTCGGATGTGCGTAAGTCGTATAATGAAGGGATCGTTGGATATGACATCATAGAGTTTATATCTAAGACTCTCATAATCAGGTCGTCGTTTTTTAGCGTACGAACTAATTGTTTGTAAGCTTTCACCGTGGATATAGAGCTCCCCGTCGAGTGTTTCGCCTTCAGCGATTCTTGAAGCTTCTTGTAGAATATGCGGTATGGTATCGATGTTTTTACCGTTACGACTATAGGCATACATTACTCCATTTTTCTTAGTTATTAAGCATCTGTGTCCGTCATATTTATATTGGACAAAAGTTGTCTGGTCCAAGCTCGTGGTGTCGGATATTTTGTCAAGGCTTGTAGCGAGCATTGGAAGTTTAAAACCAAGCCCGTTCTGGGGAGTCTGCGACGGAGTATCTCCATAGCCTTTATCACGCTGTTTGGAGATTCTGCTAGCAATACGAGACTCCATCTGTTGTTCTTGTGATCGTGCTGCTTTACCTTGGGTAATAGTTTCTGTCTTAGTTTGAAGCTTACCGCCTTCTCTACCCCAGATGATCGTAAGAATTGTTCCGGATCCAGATATAGACCATTGTTGAACGCTTCCGTTGGAATTTCTTTTATAGAGTGTTGTTTCATTCATACATACTCCTAAAAATAATAAGTTGCCGATTTCGTAGCACAGCTCGGCACACTGCTCAATGAGGGGATACACCCTTGCTACTTCTTAACGCAAACGCTAATTAATACGTTAAGAATCTTTTACAGGTTTAGGTGTTCGTTCAAACACCCGCGATTTTTTATTCGGCATTATTTCTCCACTCTAGCTGGAAAGTTAGCAGCTAACACTGCAGTTAGATCTTCAGCACGTTTGCCAAACGCATCGAAATCCGAGTTTGGTTCTGGCTTATCAAATATCAACTTAGAATATGATTCTTTTTGGTCGAATGAAATCTCCGTAGTAACTGCGAATGGAGGAAGTTTGTAGAGCGTAGCCAACTTTGCCATGTAAGAGTCGAAGTTTTTGAGGCCACCCGGCGATACACGTATCGTTTGTATTTCTGCACTCGAATCATCAGGGGGTAATAACGCGATGATACGCGTATTTTGACAAGCTTTTCCGTTCCCATTAGCACTAGATCCCCATTCATTTTGTGGGCATTCATTACATGATTCTGCTTGTATTAAATGTGCATCAGTTGCTGGGCTCATATCCGCTGGAGAATCGTCTTCAGCATAACAGTCAGGCGGGACGAGGTTATTAGCAGAATACGCCGATGAATAATAAGTATTTCGGGAAGAAAATCCCAAGATAACAACACGGATTGGACCATCGGTTTCTGACCCGTCAGGTAATACGAATTTTTTATTAGCTGTAAGTCGAATAGTGTTACCCGAAGGTGCACTGATTTTAGATGAGATTTGTTTTGCGATATCTTCATATTTTGTAGCCACGGCAGCCTGTAATTCTTGCATGGATGTTACTTTGGATAATTCTTTTTCGCTCATTATCTACTCCTAAGTGAGATAGTTATTCTGTCGTAGGGCTGTACTCCTGGAATTGCTTCACCCTCACGGGCTTCAAGTAATTCTCGATAAGCTAGCGTCGCAGGCCTACGATCTAAAAGGTAAAATGCATCATTTTCTTTGATAAATGCGTAAAATGAATCCCAATCAATAACATTGGGTACAGTTGTAGTAGAAACTGTAGCTGTTGCTACATTTCCTCGTGATTGCTCTATATCTTGAGCAGCCATAGTAGCTAACAAACCTTGTTCTAATATTTCCTTTTGTTCAATAAATAATTTAAGTTGTTTGTTTATTTTGCGGATTTCTTCGCGATTATCATGTAGTGCATCAATCTGTGCACCTAGGCTGGGTGTGGGTTTGCGGTCCATAATTACTCCTCTTTAGGGGTAATTATACCACGATCTATCATAAATTGTAAGTCAGCTTTTTTTACATGTTCGGGTGTTTGTGGATATTCAGGATCATGTATTCTTTTGACTCCGATTCTATAATTTTTCATTGTTTTTAGTGGGTTTAACATAACTAGAGAGCATATTATAGAAGTCATGTGTGAAGCGAAAAGCGGCGTCTCTCCCTAAACGCGAGTTTGTGCTTGCTTCCGTTACACTTGTGGGGTTTACATAAAAGACAACCGGCACGAGCATTTTTAGGTTTTTTACGCTTATGGTGCATTTCATCTTCCTGTATATCTAAACACTGTACCAATAAATCTATTAGAAAATAGATGGCATGTATTTCGTATAATAGGAGGTATAGGTAATACACTATTTATATTAATCACTTTAGTTAGTAGATTATAATGTCCTGCTTTCTTAAGTGGTTTTAATTTTCTAATTTTAATTGTACATTTATTTTGCATAATAATCAGCTATCTTAACTTCTCCATCTAACGGTAATCCTGGGGCCCATAATGGGGGTGTTCTAAATGCAGCTAATGCTGCTTTTTCCCCCTCTCCAACACGTTCTGTAGGACAAAGGAAAACGCACTCATCATGGACGGCGAGGCATACGGTATAATCTTTAGCGATGCTGAGGATTTGTTCTGCAACCACGGATCTAGCATATGATTGGACAATATTTTCAGTAAATTTTCCACCGTAGATACCGGTACGACCATTACGGCTTCTATAGCTATAGTTGCTAACTTTGCCTGTGATGTCATTATATATTCCTTGTAATTCTGGATAATGAACATACAAACCGTTAGGCATTAGTACTCCATTAGGTTCAAACCGTAAGCCATACTTATCGGTTGTTTTTCCGGTAAACATGCGACCTAGTATGTGCTCTAAATCGTACCACATTTGTACTATTCTTTTGTTTTTCGTTCTATAGATTGTTTTAATTCGGTTAGCGTCTTCGAGCTCAAGTCCCACTTTCCTTCCTGCCGAGCCACTTGCGAGAGTATACTGGAATTTGGGTCCCCCCATCCCGAATCCCAAGCCAAGAACTGCGACTTTCCCGACGAAACGCTCGACATCGTCAATCGCGGAAATTTCCGTAAGATAAATATCAGCCGCCATCGACTTGTATGGGTCTTTATTAGGATCTTTGAATTCATTTATTAAATGTTCCTCTTCAGCTAAATAAGCTAAAACTCTGGCTTCTACTTGTGCTGAATCAACAACTATAAGTTTATAACCTTCGGGAGCACATATAGCTTCCCGGAGTGAACTATTCCTAGGGAAGTTTTGGGGGTTAAATTTATCTCCTCCGGACCATCTATGTGTATGGGCCCCATACATATTAAGGAATATAGGAAGGTTCCCGGTACTCGAATGGTTAATGAAGCGCTCAGCTCTTGTTTCTGAGATATTGGATTTTGAAGCCAAGCGTGCTTCGACGAGCAATCTAATATCTTCATCTGGATGTTCCTTAAGTTCTTGGAATTCTATATCATTTTTAGCTATAGCTGGTATATACTTCTCTTGTTTTTCGCTCCATTTTATAGGGCATGGTTGATCAAATGATTCTAATATTATTTTGAATTGTGCGGCTGACCCTAATGCTTTCTTTGCATCAGCTCCAGTATTGAGCGTAAGCAGAACCCTAATTTGCTCGAACAACGCCTGTTTAGCGAGTTGTTCAGCTTTGAGCTCAGCGGTCGCAATCTTAATGTCACCTTGAAGTTGTGGGTCACAATACATCCTCGTAGTTAAATCAATTAAATCTAATTCTTTTTCAGGAAAGAATTTGATAAGTATATTAAAAAGAGACCACATCAAGTCTACGTCTTGTTTACAATATGTACCAAGTGACTTAAGCTGGTTAAGTGATGGATATTTAATCCCTTTAAGGGCAATAAGCGTACCCGCGATTTTCCTACCAACCTCGAAATATTCGCCTGCTTTGTCAAGTGATGCTGGTAAACAATGGGGTAATACACCTCGGACCATACTTTTTGTATCGAGATAATACGCGGGCACGATATCATAGTGTTGTTTGAGTACGAATCCGTCAAACATCGTGTGGTGGCAGAGTACGGCTGTAGTCGACCAGTCGATTTTACGAAGAGCAACTTTAATAGCATCACCTGTGTACCATTTAGTTTTATTTTCACTAATGGACCGAATCCCAACACCTTGCGTATAGAACTCAATATTCCTACAGTACTCAGTAGTTGATAACTTGCTGAGCGAATACGTTTGGGAATAAAAGGTTTCAAAATCGATTCCTACGATATTTGAAATTCCTTGATTTCTTAGGTGCTGAGGGATTTCTGACATTTTTATCCTTGAATTTTGGTTTACGTGCAGATCGTGGTTTCTCTTTCCATAGGGAGTATGCATTATCTATTAGTATCGCTGTCCGATAGACAACAGTTATAACTAATATGATCTTGTTAATCATCCTCTTTACTGAAGAGGTACCACAGTCCCCCAATAACAATTGCTATTGGTAATACAATAATTGCTACATATACTAACAAGTAGCTAAGTATTAGGATTATCGCTAACGCTACTCCTATCTTTACTAATAACTCCACTATCTTCTAACTCCTTTAAAATATGATATAAACCAATTATATCTTTCATAAGCCCTCGCATAACTATTCTACTTGCTATGTTTGTTAATACTGAGATAACGAGCGCGCTTACGACTACGTATATGAAATATGGAGTTTGCCATGCAAGCAATGGTAAGCTCAACATGAGGATCTCCTGATAGAGATTTTTTAGCATTATTAATTTCCTTGTAACAGTCCGAGAAGGTTGACCATGCTTGTCTGCTTTCTATCCAGTATAGCATATACTTTCTGTTCAACTGTATTCTTAGCTTCAATTAATATTGTCTCCGTTACTTCAGTTTGTCCACCTCTATAAATTCGGTGCATTCCTTGTTTAAGGAGGTCTGGTTCATAAATCGGGCTGACCCAGATGGTTGTTGTTCCTTTGGTAAGTGTGAGGCCATGCGCCCCTGTTTTAGGGTGGAGGAATAGAGTTTGAAAAAACCCTGCTTGGTATGCTTCAACAATCTCCGCTCGCCTTTTGTTAGGAACAGAGCCGTCAATAATTTCATATGTTACTCCTCTTTTATGAGCTTCTGCAGCAAGTTGTTCTTTCTGATGCGTCCAGTTAAAGAACACCACTGAATGTTTTCGTTTCTCAACCAAGTCGATAACCAACTCTGCTCGGCCCGTGTCGAGTATTGTACTTTCGCCATCTGCATATACTACTCCAGCAGCAACTTGTAACAATTTGTTTCGTAATACGGCTTCATTAACTGCCGTAACGCTGGAGGACTCCAATTGCAGGATGGCATTGTGGAGCAATTCGTTATACTGGCGTAAATTACTTCGCGATAATGTGTATGGGACTGTGTACGTGTGATTAGGAGGTATGTCCATACAGTTTTCGAATAAATTTCTGGATGTAATATCACCAATGAGGCTTGCAATTGCTTCTTCTGCACCTTCTTTATCCTTCCATTTAACCATTCTAGGACTAGGTCCTACTTGTTTAGGGGTACATACTGAATTTCTGAATGCGAAGAAATTAGTTCCTAATCGATCCCCATCATCTAATATAAAGAATTGATGCCATATATCCGTGACACTATTACTATGTGGGGTGCCTGTCATTCCATGACGATACGTAAAAAACTTCTTAATCTTGTTTGCTGCTTTGCTACGCGCCGACGTGCGGTGTTTGTAGTAAGACATCTCATCAATACAGAGTGTGTCGAATATGTCAAAGAAAGTCGGTGGTTGCTTAGCGAGCCATTTGGTGGCATCGATGTTAGTAATATAGATATCGGCATCAACCTCAAAAGCATCACTCCTATTCGACGCATTCGAAATACTGTACGTGAGTTCTGGAAAGAACTTTGATATATCATTTCCCCATGCAGGCTGTAACAATGACTTTGGCGCAAGAACCAGCATTGATTTGCTACCTGCCAAGCGGCGGTCGTTGAAAGCTTTAAGTGCAACGTAAGTTTTACCGGTTCCTGGATCGGATGCGTCAAAAGTCTTTTCCTCTCTTTGCATTAGTTCGAGTGTAGTTTTCTGGTGATCCCATAATTCCATTACTTTTCACCAGTCAATGTTTCTAACAACCATTGCAGATATACATTAGCTTTGCGTATATCCTCTATCCCATTCTTTTGTTTATATCTCCATAGATATTTTATTGCATTACCTTTGCAATATGCCGCAAAGCCCTTAGGCCCCAGAGATGCTCTGATAGCATCGATGCATTCGATGCCATCCTCTGTTTTATAATGACTTGGGTGATTAACATTGTCGATAGGTCTACTCCAAATTATTGTGCTTTAGCAACGAAGGCAGCTTTTTGTAATGCAAATTCTGCATCTTTATAAGCTGCCTCTTCTGGAGATAATTCTACTCCTGATTGGGACATAAGCATAGCTTTTTGCTTAGCATGGAGTTTTTTTCGAGCATTTATGGTTACTATTGAGTCATTAATTGCCTTAGATACTGATTCTGGCATATTTGCATATATGGCTGGAAAGCGCTCTTGTAATTGTTTATCAGTAGTAACTGAATGTATAGCTTTGTATACTGTTTTGGCTAATAATTCATATTCTTTATTAGCTGTTTCGTATTCTTCTTTTATGACCTTATATTCTTCGTATAATTCATCAGATATATCATAATGAGTAGAATTTGTTATTTTAAATAGATCATCCTTAGGTGAACTAATATCATAAAAACCATGTGTTCCAATATAGCTATCCAATCCGGGTACCCAGCGTCCATAATGATTAGGTTGGTTATATTGTACAGTTACTAAGGATTCTAAATGGGCATTACCATGTTTTAACCCCATTCGTAAGTAACCACTTTTATTACAAGCTTTCATGATCTCTAATCCTTCATAAGGAAGGATATGCTTATTGTACCAATCTTTATAAACTTTACGTAAAAAGATATCCCCTTTAGATTCTAATATCGTAATGTCTGTATATCGTACGGGTAACATTGATTTTATACAATGGCCTACCCATTGCTTTTTATGTGTATTTGATAATTTCATTCAATTTCCTCTATAGAAAAACCTTCATTCAAAGTTAACCAAGAATCTCTATAGTTATTAATAGCTCTGTCTATAGCCTTGGTTATCATATTATATGTGATCATTTCAATTGAGTATGTATGGTTGATGTTGTATAGCGTTAATAATGCTATATTTAGGTGTGATGGATCTTCAATAACTTCCATTAAAGTTATTTCTGGTGCTATAGAATTACGAGTACATCTATCCCTATTATTTTTTAAATGGAAGCGGCAGTCAAATATATCAGCGTTCCGCTCAAAATAGGTCTCATCATAAACCCCAATATTACATAATGATTTTGCAGTTTTTCTTAACTCTCTACCGTATTTAGTATAAATACTATGTATTTCTTTTATAGGTACTAGTTTACACATAGGGCTAGTATTACTAAATTCATAAGTAGATTTGTTATAAACTAGCCCTTTCTTTAAGGGGTATTTAATTTTATTAAAATCTAATACATAAGCTTTATCTAACATACGTTTGTTATTAGATATGTGTATAGTAAAAGGTCGATGTTGGGATAGATAGAATGTTAATGGGTCGGTTATAGTAATTATATCTCCTTGTACGCTATATCCTATATATTCGGCTATAGAAGGGTTCAAGAAAGTATTAGTTCTCATATTATATTGTAATCCTATTTCTAAAGGTATGGTTATATTTTCAATTGTTCCGTTTTCAAAAACATGATGGTAGATATACACTTTAGTTGTATCCAATACTCCATTTGATGGATAAGTATTAAAACCCTTATTAGTGTTTAAATGCACGGCTAGTACATTTACGACTTCTATAACATGATCACTAATTTTCTTGAACCCTTGCATATTAATCCTCGTCTATAATTACTACTGTACCAAATGGTACTTCACCTGGTTCTTTATTGTCATAGCAACACCACAATGTTGGTATATCTGTTTGTCCGAAATCACTTACGTAAAGGTCCGTGAAGTATAGAATGGCTGCCGGTTTTTCGTCGAGATTGTCGATCCACTTAAATGTGTTTGAAAACGCTGTTCCGCCGCCGCCCTCAAGTTCTGGTACGAGGGTCTCATGTTTGTCGAGTTCTTGCGTATGACATACCATGCTATCGGCATAGACCACGTCAACCTTTGCAGGACAGCAATCTTCAATGATACTGTTAATTTCAGAGACGAAGACAGCGGTTGTTTTCTGTGCTCCATAAATACTCCCTGATGTGTCGAATGCTATGACTATATTTGGCATTTCATCGCCAGTCATGGATGGTAAATACAAATCGTGTACTAAAGTCCGTCGATTCGGGCGACGAAATGTATAATCCGTTTTAGCTGTTTGTTGAATAAAATCCCTAAGGGCTTTTTTCCAATCGACTTTCGGTTTAAGTAGTTCACCAACCAATGCTGAAATCGCCCCAGGAAGTTTTCCGGCTTGTTTAGCTTGTTGGGCGGCTTGTGCAATTTGAGTTTTAATGTCGCTTTCAAGTTCATGTTGTTCTGCTGGTGTTAGTTGTTGAGCTTTTTCTTTGAGGTGATCAGGTACTTCATCGAGGCTGTCAAGATATATTTCGATAGCTGCTTCCTGACCTTCGCCATCGCCATCGCCGCCATTACCCTCTTGCTTTCTTTTTCCCGATGCGTTATCCATAGCTTCCTCGAGGATTTTATTATAGATTTCATCTGCAGACATCTCTCTATATTTTTCATCTAAAAGGCCTCCTTCTGGGAGGATGAAATTTTCATCACTTAATATTAGATTAATAGCATAATCGCAAGCTATATTCCATAATTTACTATTACGTGATTTTCTTCGGAACGCATGCATAAATACTTTATGCATTACCTCATGTGCTAGTAAACCCATTAACTCTTCGTGTTTTAATTTACCTATAAAAGCAGAATTATAATATAAATCACGTCCGTCAGTAGCTGCAGTAGGAACTTGATTTGTTTCAATCATACGACAACTAAGAAGCATGCATCCAAAAAATGGATGCGATAATACAAGCTTAGTTCTAGCTCTTTTTAGTTTTTCTGACATCTATTTTCCCCTTAGAGACTACACTAATACGTTGGCGTTTTCTTTAAGATATTTAGCGAATGTATCAGTTTCAATTAAATCTTTATTCAAACGGATTGCATCTTTCACAAATGATGCAGTATATTCAGGTGGAACGCGAGACATATAAGTTACCATAGCTTTGAATGTTTTTAGTGTCGCATTAGCAGATAACATTGTCGAGACACCGAAAATGATGTCTGGTTTTTCGGATATAGCTATTCTAGTTGGGTTCTTTAATAAATCTTCAATATCAGGTAACTCTTCCCAGATTTTTAAATAGCCACGAAATTCAGCAGCTGGACCTGGACCAATTGTGCCTTCCATTAGTTCGCCTTCAATGTCGTTATTGACTCCAATTAATTTGGATGCCATAACTAATGAACGTGGGGTGCAGTTGATTTCTAATTGTGGGTCGAACGATGTAACTATCTTAGGATTAAATTTTACAAAGGCCCTAACAGCTGTATGGATTTTATGTAAATGACACCAGTCATCGAAGTCGTTACCACTAAACTCTACATCGATGAATGTTACACGATCATTTATGTGTGAAGGCATTTTGTGTGTTGCAGCTCTATCGGTTAATCGGTTGCCGGCTATTACTATATCCCACCCCTCCGGCAATTCGTAATCTCCAAGTTTTCGATCATAAATGAACTGCGATAGAGCGGCCATCATTCCTGGTAGAGCTTGTGGCATTTCATCAATAAAGAAAATACCTTTGCCTGTTCTGGGTAACCAACTGGGAGTTGCAAAGGATGAGAACTTTTTGTCATCAGAGAAAGTCGGCAATCCGATAAGATCTTCAATGCCATGTAAGGCAGGACGAAAGTCAACGATTGGTACTCCTAATTCTTTGGCTGCATCTGCAACAATTGATGATTTACCTACCCCTGGTTGCCCTAATAACATAGGTACTAAACCAGCTTTATGGCAAGCTAATATTGATTTTGCGACATTCGATGGTGTCATTTGGTACTTCTCCTCAGGGTTATATTACCAAAAACTCCACCAAGCTTTCATTTGGTTAGTAGTAATTTTTGATAAATTTAAAATATCTACTCGGTGGTTTGGATGTGGTGTACATTTTGCCCCATGCCATCGGTTAATAGATGATTGACTTACTTTTAATACTTCTGCTAGGCCTTCTTCTGTATATTCTTTTAATAGTTGATGTATATAATGTGCGTATATTTTTAATTCTGGAGCTTCGTTCATATCATTTCCTATAGGGATAAAAAAGCCCCGGTACTTTTCAGTAGCGGGGCGAGATATCCTGCTAAGAGAGAGAAGTGACTTAGCAAGGATTCGAGTTGCAGTCTCCTGTGCCCATGGCTTTTTTCCAAATTTCACCAGTTTTATAAGGACAGAATCTACATGATGACGTATTTGCTTTCTTAGGAAATATTTCATCGGATGTCATTTTGGTCATTTTATTATTCCAAAGCTTTAAGAACCTCATACCTTGTTCTCTAGAATACGTCATTTGGTATATCTCATCTTGGTCTAAATACCAAAATTCTACAGTAACTTCTTGTAGTTCTGGATATCTAATGAATGCACTAAGCATATAAAGTTGACCTTGTTGTGCATGTTTTACTTCGTTTCGGAATCTCTTGCCTGTTTTATAATCGATAACGATACCTGTTTCATTATCGAGAAATACCATTCCATCAAGTATGACTCGAAGCCAGATGGATTCTTTATCTTCTGGATTAGAAGGGGTCCATGTATCATCGAAGGTCCAAAGTTGTTCTGTTGTAACACAACCATCTTTGTATAAGAGTTTAAGATGTTCGAGTTCAGCTTTAAAATTAAGTGATTCAAGTGGTATATCCTCTCGATTACCTAAGACATATTGTTCTGTTTCATCATGAACTCGAGAACCACGGTCATTAGCATGCTCTTTTCCGGGACCGGGATCGGGCCTAGGAAGTTCTCTAATTTTATCAATGTACTGTAATTTAGCACGATGTGGGCATTGTTCATAAACAGCTAACCTTGAGAATGATCCGGCAGTGATAGTTGTGGCCATAATACGTCCTTATTTAGTGGACGTTAATTATAACACATTGATTTCACTTTGCTTGTTAAGTATTGCATGGTCGATATAAATCTTTCATCACCCATATGAGCCCATACAAAATGTAAATGTAGACTCTGTGTAATCATGTGATGTGGGGTTTTAAACTTGGCTTTCATATATCTTCAAAAGGCTCGTGTTTGACGTAATAACGATATGCACTAATTATGCAATCGATATGCCAAAAGAATGTAGCATAACCTAATACATATAAGGCTAGTACTAACTTACTCTTTTTATAAAGTTCGATAGTTAATTCTGTAGATCGTATATGAAAATAAAACCAAGCATAGTAAATGCCTAGACCGATTATAATTGAAACTAATAAAGTTACCATAATTTGTGTCTCCATAAAAAAGTTACTACATAATAAATCTCTTTAGCATTAGCATCAAACACTTGATACTTATTATATTTATATAAATATGTCACTAAAAATTTAAAAGGGAATGGCGGTTTGCCATATCTTAAAGCCATTAGCATTGGAAAATGTCGTGATACTTTAGAGAATCGTAATTTAAGCTGCATCCAACGCTTCTTTTTCGATCTTATCTACAGCTACTTTTAGCTCTTCAGGATCTACTTGTGCGAGGATTTGTTTACGGATATCTTGAGACATTGCAGCGAATGCCATTTCTTCTTCTTCGAATATACCCGCAATACGCATCGCTTCTTTTGGTTCTTGGCCAAATACACGGTAAAATATTGCTAAGTCATCATCCGATAATGTAAGTTCGAATTCTTCATCATTAATTTTCTTTATTTCTTGTGCCATATTTGTATCCTCTATAAAATTTAATTTATCAGCAAAACGAGTAAAAGCCGGTGCATGCACTGGTGCTCGTGAATCGAAGTGTGTATTTCCTAATAACTTATTGAAATAGCGTAATGTTACTATTGGTTTAACTATACTTTGCATAAGGCATACTATTTCCAGTCGCTTTTAATACTGATGCATACCATTTATTTATCATAAATTTTGCTATTACCCTTTCTCTATCTGATTTGAAAGGTCGTGAATAAACAAGTAATGATTCTGTTCTTCTATCTTTAGATGATTGTATTCTTTTCTTCATTAATTAATTCCTTAATTTTATTCTTACTAGTTTTCGGAATTGCCTTCGTTGTGACTTGCCGGAGAGTGGAGATGAGTAATTGAAACGTATGTTGATTCCAAATTTCCTGTTCTTCGACAATACGTCCCTTATTGATTTGGAAATGACGATACTTACCATCTGATTTTTCGAATACATGTAATTCCCCACTACCATCGTTTTTATACACTATAGTCATCAGGCTCTTCTCTGTTTTTTATTACATTAGGAAATGAGCTTTTTAGTATCTTAGACGTTTTGTAATACTTATCCATACGTTCTTGATCTTCTTCAGAGACCTCGTAATGTTCTCCGGTATTACCGTTTTGTCCTATGATATCAATGCGTTTTGTCATTTGTTATACCTGCTACTTTTAATGCATGTGTGTGAAGTGTTGTGTGTGCTGATACTGCTTTTTTGAATTCCATTAATTCTATATCATTATAGATCCATCGTATGACTGTACCTTTATGTAGGGCCCCATCAACACGTCGTTTGATGTCCATTTTAACGTTGTATCCTTTCATCATCCTAGTAAACTTGGCTGGTGATTGGTTACGTTCGTTAGTTGTAAACATATATAAAGTTTGTAGATCATCTCGTGGTATGAACATCTCTACTGGTTCAGCTGATGGTGGTAGTGTCTTTATTAACTCTGCCATTAATGCTATAAAATTCGTTTCAATTGGATTGGCAAAGCTAAGGGCTTGCTTTGATGAATCCACGAGCGATGCCGGGAGAAAATCGGTAAAGAACTCAAGGTCTCCGGTAGCAATACTTTCAGCAAAAAGAGCCGGAGTCGTTGTTGATAAATTTTGCAATGCTTTTTTAGCGTCAGACTCTGGTGGAAATCTAGCTGCATCTGAATTAACTTCATAACTGTGAAGGAACATTGCAAAGTCACTAACTTCATTTTCGATATCCTTTAGGAACGACGTGAGATCTTCGACACAATCTTTAAGCGGCTTTTCTTGTCTAGGGGCAATATTCCACCGTCTATCGCGAAGC
>Ga0164313_10002083_pt1 | contig 17924 bp, 15 predicted proteins | sample GuaBasSedimGuay4_FD_113735 | JGI IMG/M metagenome (GOLD analysis project Ga0164313, IMG submission 113735) | Subseafloor sediment microbial communities from Guaymas Basin, Gulf of California, Mexico - Guay4, Core 4569-4, 0-3 cm | ecosystem: Environmental > Aquatic > Marine > Hydrothermal vents...
CTCGACATCTCGCATTGACATGCAAGATGTCGAGCAATGACCCCGCCGTTCGAACCGATGTCGAGCAATGCCTCCCGTTCCCAATCCGCATTCCGAAATCCCCAATCCGAAATCCAAACGTCTACTGTCCACCGTCCACTGAGTGGGTAGCCATCCGCTTGAAGGGGTCAAAGCTCGACATCTCGCATTGACATGCAAGATGTCGAGCAATGACCCCGCCGTTCGAACCGATGTCGAGCAATGCCTCCCGTTCCCAATCCGCATTCCGAAATCCCCAATCCGAAATCCAAACGTCCACCGTCCACCGTCATCACTCGTAGGGATGAAAGCTGAACTTCTGACCGCCCAGGGAGGCTTCGTACATCAGACCGCCCTTGGCCCGGCTAAAAACGGCCATCCCTCCGGAATAATCCGCCTTCGCCTGGCTGCTGCCGGCCCCGGCCGAAGCACCGCCCGCCGTGCTGGCACTGGCACTGGCGCCGGCGGTAATGGCAACCGCTGAAGCCTGGGCTCCAAATTCAAATTTGCCGCCGGTGAAGTTCTCGTAGGCGCGTTCGTCCTCGAAGAAAATGATCTGGCTGAACGTCTGGCCACCCAGTTGAAGCCCAAAGGTCACCTGCGTCATCCTGGTCATCCCGGTTGAGAGTCCGCCGCGAAAAACCCAACCTTTGCCGTGAGCGCCGCCGATACCCATGCCACCCTTGCCGATGGTCGGAAAGACGGCGAATCCGTAGCTACTCCCGAGGAACGGCTGGACCTGCTCCGCCTTTGAGAAGTCTTCCAGCGTCCGCATGACCCGATCCGGATCCCCGGCTTCGCCCTGGACCGATGCGACGTTGACGACTTTTTCGGGACTCGTGTTCTTTGAGCAGGCTATCAGGCCGACCAGAAGCGAAAGAAGCCCGAGTACGATGGAGGTCGATCGAAGTATCATGCCGGTATTTTACCCCTCGATCTGTCGATGACAAGAATCGAAAGTCATTCAGGCGCGCTCAAATGACATGCCCCGAGACTTATGCGACAGTCTCTCAAACCCTGACCCCGAGGTTCGGATTACGGTTCGAGAAACTGATCCACATCCAACTTCCCGACCCGCTCAAAAAACCGATCCAAGTCGCCGTCTTCCTCCCGGATCATACGCTCAAAGCGAGGCACGTATTCGTAATAGGTCGCGGTTGCATTCAAGATCGCATTATTGGGGATTCGCTCCAGCCAGGCTTTTTTCATCCTTGGCCCCCACCCTTCGGACAGGGCGCGCAGGCGATCTTGGAGATCCGTCATCACGATTGCTTTCCGCTCCCGCATCACCCCCTCCGATCGTGGGGTCGCATAGAGGTGCTTCAGTTCCGAACGGGCGGCCGCGATCTCCCGATAGATCCTCGCCTTCCTGGCCAACCGATCCCCGTATCTGGTCAGCCCTTCCGTGTCATGGATCGCATTGAGCCAGCGTCGGGTGCCCTCCTCGGAGACCGCCGTTGCCAAGGCCTCATTGAAGGCCGTTTCGCCGGACACGAACAACCGCTGGTGGGTCAACTCGTGGAAGACGAGTTCGGCCAGTTCGGTGTCGGTGTAGCGCATGAAGGTGTTGAGGACCGGATCAGCGAACCAGCCCAGCGTCGAGTAGGCATCTACGCCACCGACGTAGACATCGTAGCCCTGGCCCACCAGCTCGTCCGCGAACGCATCCGCGTCCTCCTCCTTGAAAAAGCCCCGGTATTCCAACGTCCCGACCACCGGATACCAGTAGGACTTTGACTCGAGGGAGAATTCAGGCGCCGCGATCACGTTCCAGACGACGTGTTCGCGTCCTAGATCCGCATACTTGGTATAGTCATCGCCGGCCGGAAGATCCAACCCATCGGTCGCAAAGACCCGCAGGTCCTGAATCAGGACCAGCTTCCTCCGGACTTCGGCCTCCTCACCGCCCGTCGAGACAATCTCCTCGACGGGCACCTGCTTGCGCCAGATCTCCATCTGCCCGGACATGGCCTGCCCGTAGTAGTCGGCTGTACGGCAACCGGCCAACATGACGGCCATGCTGAGCGGGAAGACAATGAATTGGAAATTCCTGAATGGAGAGGGCACTGTATTCTCGTTCGTAGAGGATTGGAGCGATATTGGCAATTGGAGTTGAGGTCGATGGGCCTCAGGTCAATAACGGGAGAGAATGAGTGCCGACAATCCTCCGACCCCAACCGGGGAGCAAGCATCCGAACCACCCGCACCGGATCTCACCGAGGTCTTCGCTTCGCCCGACGGTCAGGACCTGATGGCGGACCTCTATCTTCCCGATTCTGCGATGCAGAACCGAGCATGTGTCATCTTCGTTCACGGGGGTGGTTGGCGCCTGGGCGAGCGACAGGCCTTTAATTGGCACGCTCACCGCCTCTCCCTCCTCGGATATCTGGCCCTGTCAATTGACTACCGCCTCATGCCCGATTCACCATTCCCGGCGGCGGTTGAGGACTGCCAATCCGCCGTCGCATGGGTCCGGCGACAGGCGGATCGATTAAAAATTGATCCCGCTCGGATCGGAGCCGTCGGGAGTTCGGCCGGAGGGCACCTGGTCGCCTGCCTGGGCGTGATGAACCATGAGATCGGGGGGACCTCGACCAAGGTGAATTGCGTCGTCGACGTCCACGGAGTCCATGATTTTCCCGCGCTTCTGGATGCCAGCGAAGTCATCAACGAGAACTGGGAGGCGTTTCTCGGCGGACCCTACTCCGAACGAAAGACCGAGTGGATCCAGGCCTCGCCGGCTCTACACGTTGACGGAACGTCCGCTTCCATGCTGATCGTGCATGACCCAAACGATGAAACCGTGCCCCATGAACAATCCCGGCTCCTGGCCGATGCCCTGGTCAGGGCGGGGCGGCCGATGCAGTTTCTGCCCAGTCCGGGTTCGGGTCATGGGTTTTTCTACAACCCCGACAATCCCTGGACGCAAAAGGTATGGCCCGTCGCGGTCAACTGGCTGGATCAGCAGCTGAACCCTAACCTTCCATAAATTGGAAGAAGTTGCCCGCTAATCTACGCGAATCAACGCTAATGAAAGCCGTCCCTTTCTGGGATTCGCGTCAATTAGCGTAGATTAGCGGGCAGAGATTATTGAATTTTGCCATCCTCACTTTCAGTGAACTTGAAATTACGGCCTGATTTGGACTTAAGATATTGCTTCACAAAAGGTTAAATAATTTCTCTCTTGTTCTTATGAGACTATGAAGTAAACACCCCCTGACCTTTCGGGCGATCCAGCGCTCGGGGGCGAATCCGCACGCTTTCTGTACACTGGATGTGAAGATACAAAGTGTAGGTTTTTTTTGAAACGTTTGGGTCTATTCACTCTGAAACCGTGAGGAAACCTCTCCTATTTCTGTTGGCCTTCGGGATGATCAACATCCTTCTGTATGTGATAAAGCACCAAGCGGTGCATCCCGAAGAGGCGATTCCAGGAATCGCAGATCCTGCCCCCAACAAAGATTCCTGTCGATCCTGTCACACAGCCATGACGGGGTTCGCAGCTTCCCATGACCCCGAAAGAATTGGATGTGCGGCATGTCACCTGGGCGATCCAGGTGCTGGAGAAAAGACGCTTGCGCATAAGGACATGATCCTCATTCCAGGCAATCTCGCCGACGCCGCCATGACCTGTGGCTCCCTGGACTGCCATCCGGGCATTGATGTCCGGGTGACGAATTCCCTGATGAATACCATGAGCGGCGTCGTGGGGGTGGATAAATACGTTTTTGGTGAAATCGATTCACTGGATGGATTCCACGATATCAGGAACCTGGGGGATTCAGCCGCCGACACGCATCTGCGCAATCTATGTGCCTCCTGCCACCTGGGGCGGGAAAAGCGGGAAACAGGCCCCGTCAATGAATCATCAAGGGGCGGCGGGTGCAACGCTTGTCATCTCAACTATGGCGAAGCAGCGGAAGCAGCCCACGCGAAGTATCATCATCTCGGGGACAAGGCGCTCCCGAAAGTCCATCCATCCCTTTCCGTCAATGTGACCGATGATCATTGTTTCGGATGCCATAGTCGATCCGGCCGAATCTCAACCAATTACGAGGGCTGGCACGAGACCCAATTCAGACAAGAGGATGTTGTTGGCAAAGCAAACATCAGGGTGCTGGAAGATGGGAGAGTCTTCACCAGCATCAAGGACGATGTGCACCATGCCAGGGGCCTGGCATGCATCGACTGCCATGGCTCCTTCGACGTGATGGGCTATGGCCGTTTCGCCCATGAAGAAGAGGCCGTGCAGGCGGATTGCCGGGATTGCCATACCAACCAGAGGCCGCTTACCGCATCCTACGATCAGTTGGATCCTGAATCCCGGAGAATTGTCACATTGAGAAACATCGACCAGGAGAAGCGGTTTGTAGTCGGAAAAGGTTCAAAAAGACCCATCATCAACGTCTTTCTCAATGAAGAGGATCAATTGGTATTCCTTGGGAAAAACAGCGGGAAGGAATATCTGTTAACACCCCCGGGGTCGAAATGCACCAAAGGGGGCGCGCACTCAGACCTGACCTGCACCTCCTGCCACTCAAGCTGGGCGCCTCAGTGTATCAGTTGCCATACCACCTACGATCCGAACGAGGAGGGCTACGACCTCTTGGACAGAGAGATGGTCGAGGGAGCATGGATGGAAAAGGGAGGTCATTACTTTGCTGATTTCCCGGCCTTGGGCGTTGTGGAAGGCAAGGCATCAAGAAAAATAAAAAACTTCATCCCCGGAATGGTGATGACCCTGGACAGATCCGGCTTTTCCGGGAAACCCGATGACCAACTCCATCATCGACTCTATGCGCCAACTTCACCCCATACCATCGCAGCCAAAGGGCAAAGTTGCAAAGATTGCCACAATAACCCCGTTGCATTGGGATACGGGAGAGGCGAATTGAAATACATCATGAATGGCAACCTGGGAGCGTGGTCATTCAAACCCCAATTCGCGCCGTGGGAACATGATGGCCTGCCATTGGATTCATGGATCGGGTTTCTGCAGGACAATGCCAAAGGAGGGATTCAAAAGAAAAACACCACAAGAACCAACGCCCGCTCATTCACCCTTGCGGAACAACATAAGATCCTGCGTGTAGGCGCCTGTCTGACATGTCACAATGAAGAGTCGGAAACAGTCAAAGCCATGCTCGAGGACTTTGAAAAAGTCTTGGCAGGGAAAAGCGATCAATGTCTGGTGGAGTCGCTCAAGGTCCGCTGAGCGTTCTTCTGGTGGGCGGCGGCTTCCGGGTTCGTGCGGCGGCAAAGGGTTGACGTCACCCGCGGCGTCGGATGGAAATTCCCCTATATGACACCCCGATCACGTATCTGCGCGGCCATGCGATCGGAGGACGTCGATCACCTCCCCTGTTCGATCTACTTCAATCCAAACCTCCGGGTCGACGGATACGACTGCTCAAGCGCGGACGACAAATCAAAGCTCGCCCTGGATCTTGGCTTCGACCCCTTTCTCGGGGTCGGGTTGACCTTCTCCTCACACCCCGGTGTGTCGACATCCAACTGGGTGGAGACGGTGCCCGGCGAAAACGATCCTGTCCTCTGGCAGGCATGGGAGACACCGGATGGCCGCCTGACCCAGTCGATCAAGAAAAGCGGCGCCTGCGTTGATTGGGACTCCATCCGATGGGGAGACGAATGCGCCGGTTCGATACACAAACCCCTCCTGAGCGAACCCGGTGACATCGACCGGTGTCGTCACTTGATTCAACCCACATCAGACGAGGATTTCGAGACCTGGTTGGAGGCGAACAGCGAAGTGTTTTCCCTGGCCCGGACCCGTGACCTGCCGGTGGTCCTGACCTACGGGCAGGGCCTGGCTGCGATCATGTTTATGATGGGTGCGGAAAATGCCGTCTATCTCGCGATTGACGATCCCGAGGGGTTCGAACAACTGGCCGAATTCATCCATCGGGCGGAAATGCGCAATATCGAACTGGCCGCTCGCGGGCACATCGACATCCTGAAGCGATTCGGCGGGTATGAAATGTGCAATTTCTACAACCCGGAGATCTTCAGAAAGATCTGCCTGCCACGACTCAAAGCAGAGGTTGATTTTGCCCATTCGCTCGGGTTGTTGATCTTCTACCGGGTTGTCACCGGAATGCAACCGGTCCTGGAGGATATTGCAGGCATCGGGTTCGACTGCATCGAAGGGGGCGAACCGCACCTCAGTCAATGTTCGCTTGAGGCCTGGCATGGAGCCATTGGTGGCCGGGCAGCCTCATGGACAGGCGTCAGTACACCGGTCCTCCTCGGTGGCAGGGATCCCGATGCCGTGCGCCGGGAAGTTCGACATTGCGCCGAGCTCTTCGGACGTAGGGGATTCATCCTCGGGGCGACCAACAGCATCCGGGCCCACTTCCCATGGGAGAACACACTGGCCATGATCGATGAATGGAAGAAGATCAGGTGACCGCACGATGAATTCCATTCAGGATTTCAACTTTGACCGCCCGAGCCGCCGACTGGCGCATTCGCAATGACGGAACAGAAGACACGAAAACCCAATGATCTGCCCGACCTCAGTTGCCTGGTCGAGGCGAACGCGCCGACCCCTCTGCAACCGGTGAGGTTGGATACCGATGGACCCATCATCTGGTGCAAACTCGAGTACCTGAATCCATCGGGTTCCACCAAGGATCGGATTGCCTCCTATATCCTTTCGAAGGCCTGGCGTGAAGGTCATATCGGACCCGATTCCCTCATCTGCGAAGCTTCCAGCGGATCGACAAGCATCGCCATGGCCATGGTCTGCGCCCAGATGGGACTGCGGTTCATCGCCGTCCTCCCCGAAGGCGTCAGCAATGAACGCGTGAAAATGATTCGTGCCTATGGAGGCGAGGTCCGGCTTTCCCCCAAGGCCGAGGGAATATCGGGCTGTATTGAGCGAACCCACGGAATTGCGGAAGCCGAGGGTGCCTTTCTGACCCGACAATTTGAAAATCAGGACAACGCGGATGCCCACCGATTGGGCACGGCACGTGAAGTGATTGCCCAGATACCCGGACGATCGGTCGATGCGATCGTCAGTGGGGTCGGCACCGGCGGCACCTTGGTGGGTCTCCACGCCGGGCTTCGTGACGCCGGATGTGTCGTGATCCCGGTCCTGGCCCGACCGGTCCACCTCGAAGGCCGGGCCGATTATGTGCATGGTTGTTTCGGCCACAGCGAATCCTGCAGTTTCAGCTCCTGTGTCCCGGGTGTCATGGATAACCAGTCCATGATTTTTGATGCCGCTCAGCATCCCGATCTCCTCACCATTGAAGTCGAGGAGGAGAACGCACTGGAGACGACCCGCCGATTGATACGGTGCGGTTTCGCAGTCGGAGCGAGCAGTGGGCTCAATTTCGCCGCCGCGGTCGAAGCGTCTCGAATACTGGAAGACGCCGCTAAAGTCGTCACCGTCTTCCCCGACCGGATGGAGCGGTATTTTTCCACCAGTCTCTTTGCCGAAAACCCGGCTTCCTGACCTCCTGCCCCGGGAACACACATTTCCTCATGACCTCAAAAGAACGACTCGAAACCGCGGCCTCATTCCGCGAACCGGATCGAATCCCGATCGAACTGCAAATCAGTGAACGAGCCCGCGAGCTACCGGAACTGGAGAAGCTCGTGGCGTTCATCGACACCGAAGCGGACAACTTTCTCTACGTCCCGGCAGTTGATTGGGGCTTCTTTGGTCTGGACTCCGATTACAGTGAAGAAGTGATCGAGGATATTCCCGGAGTACACCAGAAGATGCGGCGGGTGCACCGCACCGAGGCCGGAGACTTTTTCGCCATCACCCAGCATTTCTACCCGCATCTGGATTCGGCCGACTACCATTGGGAGAGACGGTACATCGAGACGACCGATGAGATGACACGTCTGGCCGATGCGCCTCGGAGGGTTCGGCCGCTGGAGGTCGAAGCCCACCGAAAAGCTGTCGCCAAGATGGGTTCGCGCGGCCTCCCCCTGATGGGCATGCCCCATCCGCTCGGCACCCTCGTTCGGTGGTCCAAGATGGAAGAGGTCTATATGTGGTTTCTGAGCGATCCCGGGGTCATCCACCGTTTCCTCGACAATTCGAATCGACAGATGCGGGACACCATCCTTGCCCTGGGAGAAGCGGGCGTCACCGGGTGGTTCGCGACTGCAGCGCTTGAGATGCTGATTCTCCCGTGGATGGGTCGGTCCCAGTTCGACGAATTCATTTTTCCCTACGACAAGATGGTGAATGACGCCATCCACCAGATCGGCGGGAAACACCGCAGTCATTGCCACGGGAACAGCATGGAGTATCTCGAGCATATGAGTGAAATGGGGCTCGACGCGACCGAACCGCTGGAACCCCCTCCCTTCGGCGATGTTGATCTGGCCGAAGCCAAGCGGCGGGTTGGCGACCGAATGATGCTTTCCGGAAACGTGGCCTCGCAGTTTTTCAACACGATGGGTCGTGATGAGGTCCGGGCCTCGGTTCGCCGAGCCATTCGAGAGGGCGCCCCCGGCGGCGGTTTTTCGCTGCGGACCACCGGTGGGCACGCCGGTCTCAATCCCGACCTCGACAAGGCGCAGTTGCACCGGATCATCGAGAACGTGGAGACCTACGTGGAAGCGGGCCTGGAATTCGGCACCTATCCCATCCGGATCTGAGGCCTGCAATAGCCATGAGTGTTCGCCCCGAATTTCCATGAACACACCTTCCGAATCGCATCCCCATCCCAACTGGACACCCACGCCAATCCGGACCAGTTGGGATGACCTTCTCAAGGGCGTTGAAACTCCCGGCGACTGGACCCGGCGCCGTGCCGACATCAAGGCCCGGTTCCTCGACCTGATCCGCGATCGAGCCGCCCCCTTTCCTCCAAACCAGCTGGATTTCAAAGTCGAACGGGAGTGGGATGCCGGCGATTTCCGGATCCAGTACGTCAGCTACCGGGTCGAGGAGGACGAACGCGCACACGCCTATATCGGCATTCCGGAAACGGCCGTGCCCGAGAACGGCTTTCCCGGCGTGGTCTGCCTGCATGGCACCACCAACTGGGGGGCGCGAAGAACGCTCGGATTACCGCCGGAACCGGATGATCCGGAAGCGGACAAGGGCGGCGTGAACGGCAAGGACTTCGCGCGCCAACTCGTGCGCAGGGGCTATGTGACCATCTCTCCGGAACACTTCTGCTCGGCCGCCCGCGCGCCGGCCGAAGGTCCTTACCAGACGGCCGCGTTCTACCGCAAACACCCCGAGTGGTCCGCGGTGGGCAAGTACGTTTTCGACAGTCGAATTGCCTGCACAGTGCTGACCGATCGCGAGGATGTCGATGCCTCCCGGATCGGGGTGACCGGGCATTCCCTCGGGGGCCAGGGGAGCATCTGGCTGGCCGCGGTCGACGATCGTATACGCTGCGTGGTCCCAAGCTGCTCGGCCTCCACTTTCCGAGAAAACCCGGAGCCCCTGCATTGGTCACGGGACTATTGGTACATCTACTTTCCACAGCTTCGCGAGGAGTTCCTGGCCGGTCGTCAGGTCCAGTGCGATTTCCATGAGATGCTGGCCTTGATCGCTCCACGACCACTGCTCGAACGATTCGCACTCAATGATGGCGACCCCACAGGCCAGGCCCATCGGGTCATCCTCCACCTTAAACTGACCGAGCTCTACCGTCTGCTGGGCAACGAATCCGCCCATGCTTTCCTCGTCTTTGGCGACGGCCACTTCATCCCGGATCTCTCCAGCGTAACCATGCTCAGCTGGATGGACCGCTGGTTGAAGCACGAAGGAGAACCTCTCGGCGCCTGGGATTCGACCCTGACCCCGACCACCTGACCTCCATGACACGTTATCAGATTCACCACCTCCTCGTTCTGGTCTTCATTTCAGTTCTCACGACCGCCACCACCCACGCCTCCCAGGCCATTCGTCTTTTTGAGGGCGAGAACCTCGACCAATGGGTGATTGAGAATGATGGACAGTTCGTGGCGGAGGACGGTCTTCTCAAGCTTAACGGCGGAACCGGCTGGCTGAGGTCAAAGGACACTTTCGACGACTATACCCTGGTGGTCGAATTTCGATTCCTCGAGGAGGGCGCAAACAGCGGCATCTTCGTTCGCACCGGCCCGACCAGCAACGATGACGGGAAAGGATGGCCGAACGACGGTTACCAGGTTCAATGCATGGACACGACTTCGGGAGAGACGCCATTGGCCACGTTGATCCTCTACGGCGCTCCTCCCTTCGAACAGGAGTCCGACCTGGAGGCTCTCGAACGCGCCTACAGACCGACCGGCGAATGGCACCGTTTCGAGATTACCTGCCGGGGCGAGAAGCTGACCGTGAAGCTCAATGATGAGACCATCACCCGATGCACCGGGATAAAGAAGCTAAACGGCCACGTCGGCATTCAAGGCGAGCACGGCCGGCTCGAATTCCGACGCGTCACCGTGATCACATTTCCCAAGCGAAAGAAGTAGCCCGGAAGCCTCACCGGTGTGCCCCGAACAGATGGTAAGAAGGTGAAGCAGAACATTATGGAGTGTCAGGCAGAGATACACTCTGTTTGTGAGCGGGTTCGGGCCACACCTCAAACCCCACAAGGGCGGATCAATTCAGCTTTCCCTGCAGCGCCTTGCTCACGGCGCCGAAATCGATCAACGAGGCATCGGGCCGCTTCTTGATCAATCCAATCACCCGGCCCATTTCCTTCCGGCTCTGTGCACCGGTCTCGGCGAGGGCTTCATTGATGATGTCCTCCAATTGTTCGCCGCCGATCATCCGGGGAAGGTAGGCATCCAGGACACCAATTTCCGTATCATTGGCCTCAATCAGGTCATCGCGCCCGCCCTTCCTGAACTCCAGGTTGGCCGCAGCCAGATTCTTGACCGATTTCCGCAAGGTCGAAACCACCAGGTCGTCATCGATGGGCTGGTCGGAGTCCAGGGAGACCCTCTGGATTGCCGCATCGGCGGTTCGCAGGATGAGCGCCTTGCCGGAATCGCGGGCCTTCAGGGCGGTTACGATGTCGGCGCGGAGTTTTTTGTAGATGGAAGACATGACAGGAGAAAACCCTTACCGGTCCCGGACCGGGAGTTCAAGGAGGACCTTTTTCAATTAACGAAGATTGCGATCAGTGCTTCGGCACACGTGAAATGATGGGGAGCGACGCTTTGATGGTTCTGGACAGCTATGCGTTCGAGGTGGAACTCGACCCTCCGGATTTTGACTTTTCGGAGGGCGGACCTCCACGTCCGCCATATGGAAGTCGCCCATCATTTCACGGTTGCCGGTTCCACCAGGTCGCCCGGGCCGCTTGCACCGGCAACGCTATTCGCCGTAGCATCCTCCACCCTTCGATCACCGCATGAAGCAGTTCACGTTCAAAACCCTCCTTATCATCACGTTTTTCCTGGTGGCCACGATTCTTGTCCTGTCGCACAAGGTGTTCAGCCCGGCCACAATTCAGGACCGGGAAGCCGCCCTCATCCGCGAGCTGAAAGAACTCGAACAAGAGTTTGAACAAATCTCATCCGCACTGGAATCCGCCCGGCGGAAAGATCTCAAGCTGAAGAAATGGCTCGAAAAAGTGGCCCGGGAAAACCCGGACAACCCGGTCGGAGAAGAGGCGAGACGGCTCCTCGAGCGCACTTGGGGATCCGAGGAATGAACCCGGAGTTTCGAAGGAGCATTTACGTATTTATTTCCATTGACCCCTTTCAAACCAAAGGATGCTGAATTCCTTCCTGAAAATCCTTGAGGGTGAGCGGCCGGACGAAATCGTCTGGACCGCGGATCTGGACTATTGGGTGTCCGGCCAACGCCAGGCCGGAACCCTGGACGAAAAGTTTCAGGGCGAGGAAGGGATGTTGCGACTGGCCCGGGAGCTCGGCACCATGCCCTACTACTGGTATGAGGAGTTCTGGCTGGCCGCTCCGATTTACGAAGGCGTCGGAGTGAAAGAACAGACCCATGACGCCGAAACGGTTCGCATCTGGGAGACGCCGGTGGGAGAGCTGAAGGAAGTGTCGGTCTTCGCAAAAGAATCCTGTTCGCAGGCCTGTGCTCGCTACCCGGTGCAAAATGAGGACGACCTGAAAACCCTTCTGTATGTCCTCGAGCATCGGCGCCTGACGCCGGTCTGTCTGGAGAACTACGACCAGCGCCGCCGGCTGTGGGAAAAGGTTGACGGGATACCTTCCATCGCCATGCCGAGGAGCCCACTGTCCGCCCTGGCGGTGGAGTGGTGCGGCATGGAGAATCTCGTGTATCTGATATTGGACTACCCCGATCTGGTCAGATGCATCCTCGATCTGCTTGAGGAGCAGGAAAAGCCCATTGTCGACGCGGTTTGCAAAGTGGCGCCCCGGCTGGTCCACTTCTCCGACAATCTGACCAGCGAGTTTTACACGCCCTACTTCGACAAGTTCATGGCCGGGCCCTACCGTCGGCGACTGGAGCGTCTGCATTCAGCCGGCGTCAAATGCGCGGTGCACCTGGACGGGACCGTCCGGGGCCTGTTGGGCCGGCTGGCCGAAGTGGGTTTCGATGCCATCGAAGCGCTGACACCCGCGCCAGTGGGCGACGTGGACATCGGGGAGATGCGCGAGTTGGCCGGAAACGACAGGGTGGTGCTCTGGGGCGGAGTGCCGGGGGCGATGTTCGCCCCGCCCTTCAAGTGGCCTGATATGGAGCGCCACGTCAGGAGGCTTTTGGACTTATGGAGCGGGACACGCTTCGTCGTCGGCGTGGCGGACCAGATTCCCGCGAACGGCGATATCGAAATTTGTCGCAAGATCACCGAGCTGATCCGGAACTGGCAGGGCCAGGGATGCGAAGATATCCGGAGTTGACTGAAGTTGAAACCGGTGAGTTGAATCGAACGGATGAGCCTGAATACCGTCGGTCAGCGATGCACGAGTGAAACCGAACCCGAACTCGGTCTGGGCATTGTGACGAGCATCGATCGACACCGGATCGGGATCGAATTCCCCGCATCGGGGGAACAGCGTCTCTACCGTCCGGGCACCAGCGTGTTGAGGCGGGTGGCGTTCCGGACGGGCGACACGATCTCCACGCATGAGGGCGGGTCGTTCATCATCAAAGCCGTCGAGGATGAGGATGGGCTGCTCTGCTACATCGGCGACGTCCGGCGGATCAGGGAAGATGCCATCTCGGATATCAACGATCTCAGCTCCCCCGTGGAACGCCTGATGGCGGGCCAGTCCGATCCGGGTTCGACCTTCGACCTGCGCACCCGGGCACTCCAGGCCCAGTGGCGATTCCGGCAATCCGAATCCAGGGGTTTCCTCGGCGGCCGGGTTGACCTGATTCCCCATCAATTCTACCTCCTCAACGAGGTCGCTTCGCGACAGATCCCAAGGGTCCTTCTGGCCGATGAGGTCGGACTCGGGAAAACGATCGAAGCCTGCATGATCCTCCAGCGACTGGTGGTCACCGGCCGGATCAAGCGGGCCCTCATTCTCGTCCCCGAGACCCTGGTCCATCAGTGGTTTGTCGAGCTGCTGAGGCGCTTCAACCTCTGGTTCAGCATTTACGACGAAAAGCGATGCCGGGCCTCCGAGAGCAGTGTGGCGGACGGCAATCCCTTCCTCGATGAACAGCTGGTCCTCACCAGCATATCCTTCCCGATCGACCGGGAATTGCGACGGCAGCAGATGTTGGACGCCCCATGGGACATGGTGGTGATCGACGAAGCGCACCACTTGGAATGGACACCGGAGACGAGCAATCCTGAATACGATCTGGCTGAGGCTCTGGCCGACAGATGCCACGGACTCCTGCTGCTGACGGCGACACCGACCCAATTGGGCCTGGCCGGTCATTTTGCCCGCCTGCGCCTGCTCGACCCGGATCGCTACAGCGACTTCGATACATTTCGGAGCGAGGCGGAGAACTATGAAATGGTCGCCCGGATCTCGGGCCGGATCATCGATGAAAAGCAGCTTACTCCGGATGACCATGCCTCACTCAAGAGGATCTTCAACCGCGACCCGGAACGCTTGGCCGAACTCCTCAAGGGAGTGAGCACAAAGAAGCCCGGCACCCGTGCAGCCCTGATCGACGCCCTTCTGGACGAACACGGCACCGGACGCGTCATGTTCCGAAATACCCGGGCCAATATGAAGGGATTTCCGAAGCGGAACTATTGCCCCGCCCCGATCCGGTGCACCGATCAGATCCTCCAGGCCCGCCTGCGCCGGGAACTGGAGGCTGAGTCATCCGACCGGGACGCCGATATCCGATATGCTTTCAAGGACGATCCCCGTACGGACTGGCTGATCGCGTTTCTGAAAACCGATCGCAAAGCCAAGGTCCTGCTCATCTGCCGTTCGCAGAGGAAAGCTCAGGCCATCGAGTCCGCCCTGAAGGAAAAGACAAATATAAAGATGGCGCTCTTCCACGAGGGACTTCCCCTGGTTCGTCGGGACCGCAACGCCGCCTGGTTCGGAGAAATCGACGGTGCCCGTCTTCTCATCTGCTCCGAAATCGGCAGCGAGGGCCGCAACTTCCAGTTTGCCCACCACCTGGTCCTCTTCGATCTGCCGCTGAACCCGGGTCTGCTCGAACAGCGTCTCGGGCGCCTCGACCGTATCGGCCAAACCGATACGATTCAAATTCACCACCCTTACCTCGAAGGCAGCAGCCAGGACATCATCCAGCAATGGTATCACAAGGGACTGGATGCCATGGAAACCCTTATTCATGGCGGAAATGAGTATGAGGCGGTATTTCGGGAGCCTCTCCTCGCCCTGGCCCTCAAGGCGGGCACCCGTTCCGGATTGAAAACGGGTGCCCTGGATGCCTTCATTGAGAGGACTCGCAGATACCGGGAAGAACTCACCGAAAAACTCAATCGGGGGCGCGATCGCCTGCTGGAACTCAATTCTTTCGATGCGGGGATCGCCGGGCATATCATTGAACAGGTGCGCGCGGTCGACCGGGATCCTTTGCTCAAATCCACTCTCTTCGATCTGATGGATCACTACGGGGTCCGGATCGCCGAGCACGAAGCGGGGGATGTCTTTCTCGACCCGAGCCATGCCTTCGTCGAGGCTTTCCCTTCGCTTCCCGCGGAGGGCACCATGGTCACGTTCGATCGCAACCGGGCCATTCAGCGCGAGGACATCACCTTTGTCACCCCGGATCACGCCCTGCTCTGGGACACCCTTGATCTCCTGCTTAACTCCCCTGCCGGAACAACCTCGTTCGACCGGGTTCACGCAGATTCTCCCAACCTCATACTCGAAGCTGTCTACGTGTTTGAAACCGTGGCGCTCACCGCCTTTCACGTTGAGCAGTTCCTTTCACCCACACCCCTGAAGGTGGTGGTGGATGTCAAGGGACAGGATCTCACCGACACGTGGCAATCGCCCGGGTCACGAGGCACCGGAACTGAGAACGGGTTGCACCGATTTCTGGAGGAAACCGGGTTTACCAGGGAGATGCTGGCCGGAATGGTCAAAACCGCGGATGTTCTCGCCCGGGCCAGAGCCGGTGACACCGCAGAGGCCGCCCGCCACCGGGCAGGTTCCACCCTCGGCTCCGAGATTCAACGCCTGGTCGATCTTGGGAATATCAACGATCACGTTCGACCCGAGGAGATCGAAATGGCCCGGGAACAAAAGGAGCATACGCTGAAAGCGATCAATCAGGCCCGACTGCGACTCGACTCGATCCGCTTGACGGTCGAGGGTCCGGCTTGATTATCGATCATTTGTGAACCGGCAGGACGACCATGATGAAAGGTGCAGGTTGACCGCTCACCACCGATACACGGTCGAGATGCGTGTCCTCCATAGCCTTGGCGACGGAGGGGAATCCGACCCGCCGAATCTCGCTCTCTCAAGGGCAGACTTCCACGCCGGCCATTCAATACGGACCGGCTCTCTTGCTCGGAAAACACAGTCACCCGGAGAACACGCATCATGAAACCCACCCTCGTTTCCACCTCCGTCTTCATCCCCTCCCCTGCCGAGGGAACCCATGTCATGGGCGGATCCTACTATACCCGTCCCAAGGGATTGGACCTGATGAGCGTGCATACGCTCTCGTCCCGATCCGATATCCTGTCCCACGAGTATTATCGGTTCTCCGAGGACAATGGCAGAACCTGGTCGGAAGCCGAGTTGATCCCGGCCAGCCGGGAAACGCCCGAGGGCACGCTGCAGCGGCACAACCGCGGCGGCTACCTGGATCCTGCGACCGGACGATTCATCAAGCTGCGCAACGAAGCGGTCCTGCCCAACAACGAAGTCATGGAGTTTATGCGCTACAACACCGTGCACCACGCGGTCTCCCTCGACGGCGGCAGGACCGACCTGTTCGACGAACCCCTGGTGGCCATGGGGGATTACGATGCCGACCACCCCCTGCCCAATGTGCGGCGCGGCCACAATTGCTTCATGATGGGCGATTCGACCTGCCAGCCGATCACGTTGCCCGATGGAGCTCTGCTGCAACCGGTGCAGATATCCCCGGTCGGCCCGGACGGAATCTACCGGCCCAAGGGGCCTGGTTTCACCTACACCGATTGCGGGTTCATCCGAGGGACCTGGCGGGACGATCTTCACATCGACTGGGAACTGGCGGGCATGGTCATGGCCGATCCTGAGCGCACCACCCGCGGCCTGATCGAGCCGACCCTGGCCCGGCTGGCGGACGGCCGCATTCTGACCGTCATGCGGGGCTCAAACGATCAGCGACCCGAGATTCCAGGATACCGGTGGTTCGCATTATCCGACGATGACGGGAGGACCTGGACCGAGGCTGAGCCCTGGACCTACGATTCCGGGACGACCTTCCACTCCCCCAGTTCGTGCTCACAATTGGTGGCGCATTCATCGGGCCGGCTCTACTGGATCGGCAACCTCTGCGACAAGAACCCCGAAGGCAACCTGCCACGCTACCCGATCGTGATCGCCGAGGTGTCAATGGATTCCGGGCGACTGATCGAGGATACGGTCATGGTTATTGATGATCGCCGGCCCGAAGACGGTGAATTCGTCACGCTGTCAAATTTCTACGCACGCGAAGACCGGGAATCCGGGACAATCAAGTTGCATATGCTGCGATGGACGAAAGGAGGAACCCGGGGGTTCCAGGGCGATTGCATGCTCCATGAGATTTCCGTCACCCGCTGAACTCATCCACACCCATGAAAATTACGATCCGCGTCCCCTATGCGAATTGCCGGAAAATCCCGATCTGGGCCCACCAGGAAGAAGAAATCGACTTCCGCCGTGATCCGGCCGCGGCTGATCGCTGCACACTGGCCTTCGCCGCGCTGGAACTGAAAGGCCACCTCGAACCGACCCTGACTGAATCGGTCATCACCTTCGGGTCGCATTCACTTGACGGCGAATCATCAGATGAGCCATCCGCCAGTCTCGAGATCAGACTCGAAATTGCGCCCGGCGATCTTCCACCGGGCAGTTACCAACTCAACCCCGGGGCCAATCGGCTGGCCATCGTCGGCGTGGACCGCATCGGTGTCCTCTACGGCGTCTATCACCTGCTCAAGCTGCAGGGATGGTGCTGGCTGGAGCCGGGCGTCGTGAACGAGACCAGACCCGAACCGACGGACCAACTGAACCTGCCATCCGAACCCGAGGCCCATCAACCCGGATTTGAGCTCTGCCGGGGTTTCGAATTCTCATTCACCTCCAGGGAGTCGGCGGATCTTTTTCTCTGGATGGCCCGAAACCGACTCAACCTGGCGGGTTACCGTTCGCTCACCGGCGCCCTCGGCCGCAAACTGGGGATGCTCTACAAAAACGGAGGGCATATCTTCGAGCGGATACTCGATCCGGATCGGGTGCTTGAAAACGGCTCGACGGTCTGGGAGCAACACCCCGACTGGTTCGGCCTTCCGGCCGATGGGAAGAAGAAAAAGGAAGAGGCC